>ERZ791931.40-NODE-40-length-157578-cov-44.546733_pt1 | contig 157578 bp, 148 predicted proteins | sample MGYA00510127_ERZ791931 | MGnify/ENA primary metagenome ERZ791931 (study PRJEB30046, sample SAMN00792067) | human gut metagenome | study: EMG produced TPA metagenomics assembly of the A metagenome-wide association study of gut microbiota in type 2... | reverse complement strand
CAAAGCTACAACCAAACCTCAAAGTGTAAAAGGTGCATTTCTTCGAATGCTTACGGATAGACTATATTTGATTAATCAAATTGAATTTCTATTTTTACCAGAAGTGTAAGTCTTTATTTGGAAGAAATCAATTTCAGAAAGGTATTGCCGATTGACATTTCAAATGATTGTCGGCTAAATGTTTGTATATCATTAACAATCAGATTATGCTTGGTGATTGTTTTACTTATGACATTAAAAAGGAAACGTTGTTCTTCAGCAAGGAGTTTTTGATACTTTTGTGGAAATTCACTCATATATTCATTTGCTGAGGATATGAATTGCATATAATGCAGTAATCCGATTTTATCCTGTTTGTCTGGGAAATTATGGATTGCCCGTTCAATAGGGTTCTTGTAATTCTGGATAAACTCACTCCATTCTTTATCTGCCAAAAGTTCCATTTCTGGAGATAGGGCAGATGAAGGAAAGAAACAATTTTCTATAACCGTGTTGACTAATTGATTTTTTGATGGAAAATAATGCATGACCGCTCCTTTAGACTTGTTTACAGCTACGGCTATATCACAAAATGAGGTGTGCTTTATTCCTTTAGAAATGAATAGCTTGTATGCTTCATTAATTATTCGTTGTCTTAAATTAGGGTCCATCTCATAGCTACGTTATATAAAATAATAGCACAGATGCAATCAACAACCCAAACGCGGTAGTGGAATACCTTAGAGATGAAGCTGACGCACCTGTGCTATATATGAATATAGCGCAAGCTGTCATATCCCATCTTATCTCTTTGAAATTTTCCACTTTTCGTTTGAAAGATGATATATGATACTATACTATGTCTTTTTTTATCTGTGCAAAAATAAGTGATTTATTGTTTATTTCCAAACTTAAACCACACTTAATAGTACTGTTCCATAAGAAAAACGTCCGCTTTCAGGAACTAGTAGCATTATTTTTTCTCCAGATTTTAAATTGCGTGTAGAACAAAACTCATCCAATGCTGCAAGTATTGCTGAGGAGCCGATATTTCCTACCCTAGTAAGGTTTGTAAACCATTCTTTCTTGTACAAATTAAACCCTTCGTCTTTCATTGCATTTATTAGGTTATTATAAATAACCATTGATGAAGAATGAGGTATCACATAGTCTATATCTTCAGTAGTTAAGTGATGTTTATTTAAGCAGGACTTAATATGTCGAATCCATAATGGTATTAATTTTACTCCTAAAAGTTTAATATCTTGTTTGATGACCATTAGCGAATTGTCAACCAAGTCCTGAGTTTCGAAAGCTTTCCAGCTTTTCAATTCTCCATTTTCTTCTCGTACAGCTCCGGCAAACATACAGGTAGGTGTTTCATTAGCATATGAGTCCATTTCTATCCATTCAATCTTTAAAGATACACCTTCATTTTTTGGATGATTCTCTAATAATGCACAACTTGCACCATCACTTAACATAAATCGTAAAAAGTCTTTCTCTAAAGCCATATATGGATTGACACCCAAATTGCAACATCTTTCATATTCTATATCAAAATTTTTAGATAATAGCATTGCAGAGACCAATTCTGATGTACTACATATTGCATTTTGTTTTTCAGATGATGCTATACTCAGATAAGCTATTTTAAGAGCTTGTAGACAAGATAAACAAACCCCTGCAGAAGAAAAAATCTCTACAGGTTCTTCCCAAAGTCCATGTACCATTGAAGCATGTGATGGTAAAATCTGATCAGGAGTAGCTGTAGCACAAGCTAACAATTCAATTTCTTTTTGACTTTTACCGGTAGATGCAAGTAGTTTTTGTATAGCTTGCATTGCCATTTCTGCATTGGTATGAGTGATCTTTTGATTTTTATTCAGGGCATAATATCGTTTTTTAATACCATTCTGTTTTAAAACAACTCTTTGTACTTTGGAGTGTTTTCCCGAAATAAGCCCCAAAAAATCTTCTATTTCATCATTGGAAACTGGAGAATTAGGAAAGAAACTCGCCAGTCCAGTAATAAAAACTTCTTTCTTCATTTGTTCATTTTTTAATTAGTTCGTATTGATGATAGAGAACCATTTTAAGTTCTTCAATATTTAAGCCATATATTAATGAATCCTGCACACATTTTCCAAATAGTAGAATTCGAAATGTTAAAGCCAATATGGCAGGATTAGCATTTGATTTTATCTCTTTGTCTTTAACCGCTTTTGTAAAAACCTTTTCCAACAAATTTATTTCCCTATTTGTTATTTCGTTGAATGCTTTATTAAATCCAGGATAGAAAAATTCTGCTTGTAAGATTAGTTTAAGATAAGCATTAGTAATATTGGTCTTTTCTTCTTCAATCAGATACACTTTCATTGCATTCATTGTTTCCTCAACTCTTTTTATATAATAACCAATAAACTCAAATAGAGTTGTGTGAGAGATATCCTTGAATTTATTTTGCACATCCTGTTTGTGGAAAATATAAAAATCAACTACATCAATGAATAATTCCTGTTTACTAGGATAATGATATATCATGCATCCTCTTGATAAATTAAGACGTTTTTCTATTTCTTTTAGGGGGACCATATTGTACTCTTTTGTCAGAAACAGTTTGAATGCAGCCTCCCTTATTAAAGCCTTTGTTTCTGAGCCTTTTGTTCCTTTCATGACATTTTATTTTAGTATCTTACAAAAATAGTTCTTTTTTGAATTAAAACACATTATGTTTTAATATTATTAGAAGTGTATTATAAAAGAACTAAAAGAATCAGAGGCTTTTATGTATCAAAAAGCTTTTTGATAGCACTCTATGTAATATCTATTTAATCTATATTTTCTATACCATTTTTTTTCTGTATTTTTGTTTTAAATAAGCCGATTAGTCGGTTTGTTTGGCATAGAGGGACCCAAACAGAAAGTGGAATTTCAAATTGAGATGTTCCTCTATGTCTTTTTGTATTCCATTTTCTTCAATAAATCCTTTTATTTACCATAAAAACCGACCAGACGGTTTTATTGCAAAAATATAAATATTCCATATAAAAACAAAGGGAAAAGCCAATAATGCATCTTGCCAATTGGGATATATGGACAAAATTCATTATTGTTTTTCCCTGTGAGGAACGATATGTTATTGAATTTATCTTGGAATCATTTTTACCTTGACTTGTGTCCCCTGAGAGTTCAGAATGCGGACTGGAGTCTTTTCGCCTGCTTTCAGATAAAAAAGAAGATAATCTTTTGCACGTTGAGATTCGAACAGACCTTTTTCATGGTATTCAGCAATCCATTTTTGAATTACAGGAATTTGCCATCTGTTCATTAGCATATAGTACCCAAAACGATATTCCGGATCGCCCAAAAAGATATTGAGTTTCAGATAATCCCACCAAAACTGCTTCTTGTTTTTGCTTTTGGCGTTAAGCATGACTACCTGATTATGGAAGGTTTCGCGTGGATAATCCGGATAATATTCCCAAACAAACATGTCTGGAACAGCATTTTCGTTGTCTTCTTTAGAAGGGATAAATGGCTGCAATACTTTCATGGAATCTTGTATTTTTTCGTATGTCTGGGTTTCGTATTCCTTATAGTATATTAGACAATCTCTTAAACGTGAGGATGTATGATGTATAAGTGCAGTCCGTGCCCCAGTACAAGATTGGGAATTGTTGTTTATAGCTGCCAGTTTTTTCATAAACCTGATTTCCGCTTTGGCTTGTTCCTCATGATCCTTTTTCATAAATGGATAATCCTGCCAAGCGATTTTCCTCATAGAACGGTGCAAGCTGGGAAGCTGCAAGGCTCCGTAAGCGCAGAAAATGGAATCACGGACAATCTTGTATATAGGGGTTCTGTCGCCTTCGTGTGCCACGTAAGGAAGATGATTTATGCTAAAGAGCTTTTCACCTTCCACAATTAAATCAGCTGAAATTGTCTTGCCTTCGTCCAAACGGCCTTGAATTTTGAAATTACGTTCTTCTTTACTGAAAAAGTCAACAGGCTGTACTGCCACTAACGTTACACAGTAATTGCCGTTATGTGGTGTGTAATCAACATTTTGCGGTGTCAATTTGGAAGCTAGTTCGTTCAGTAACTCAATTTTTCTGCTATCATTCATAGTTTGTTATCTAATAAAGTGAAACATATTGTTAACGATGCAAATGTAGGGATTGGTATTTGGATAAGAGTTCCAAATCTTGATAAAAATCATTGCAAGGTTAACTTGTTATTCGAAATATATAGTTTGTATCTGAAAATAATCATAGACTTCAATATTCCTATTTTGTTGTTTATATATTGGAATAAACTATATCAGAGACTTCAGTTATTGTGTTTATGTATATTTAAAAAAGCACTCTATAAGTGTTTATAGAATGCTTTTTTATCATGCGTATTTATAAAGTTTGGATTTGTTGAATGTTGGATTGGAAAAATGAATCTTCATTATGAGGGAATCCCTGAGTTGTAAAAATCTCTGGGGGAATATTTGCAACATCATCAATATAATTAAGGAAGATATGCAAATTGACGTCATAAGCATATACTACACATCCTTCAAGCTGGGGAAGTAAATCTGGGTCAAATGATGGTGTCATTCTGATGGTAAGGTTTGTTTTAGGTCTACCTCCATCATAAATAGTTTGTATGTCAGAGTAACTTGTATTCCATATTAGGTCTTCGCTATAAATTTGCACATTTGTATAGAGATTCTCTATCGCTTCAAGAATACAAGTATCAATTTTATCTAGACTATTCTTGTTGTATGTTGTCGTAAAAGGACGAGTATATACTATTGTTCCTCCACAATCACATAAATGATGTTTGAATCTAAATCTAATTACTCTAGCTACTTTCCAATTTGAAAGTGGGAGCATTACTAATTGTACTTTGGGTATTGACATAAGCTTTTTTGTTTGTTGTATGTAAGATTGTTATTTCGATTCCTTTCTAAAACATATTGATTTCTTTTTATAAATAATCTTGAAGAAAAAAATTTGCTTCATCAACAATTTCTGGATTATGATTTTGTGCAGCAATTTCTTTTAGCATATCTATTCCTTTTTTTTGTTCTTCTTCTGGAATAGAATTCAAATATCTATTTAGCATCCAAATAGTATATTTGGTCGGCTTTCTTTTTAAAGAATCAAATAATAAAGGAGCATAGATCTTATTTTCGTATCTCTCCATAAAGTGTATAATTCTTCCTGGTTCGCCAAAATTAAAATTTGGATGTCTTTCCAATAAACTAAAGAGTGAAGCTAATAGTTCTTTATTGGCTGGAAGAGTTGAAATACAGTTTTCGAGATTTGTTAAATCTTCAAAACTCTGAAGATTTACTTTTTCAATGTTGTTAATTTTAGTATCCATATTATTTTTATATTTAATAGCCATTATATCGGATAAGATTTAGGATGATAATAACCAATATCCCAATTCTTTATCCTGTATAAAATCTAATGTAAACCATTATCTTTTGCATGTCTGATTGCTTTACTTTCCAAATCATCAACAATATCAGGTGGAACTCCTACATCTTTTAGAATTTTAGCATTAGCTTTAATATTATCCATTGGGGACATATTTTTAGTATCTAAAGCTATTTGTTTTGCACTGACTTCTGCATGAATACTTTCAGGAAGTGCAATAATTGGATTGTTTTTTGATGCATCCGTTGAAAATCTTGTAGAAGTAAGACCTTCTTTTTCTAATATAACATTTTGTAGAAGTTCATGTCCTTCTAATCCATCTCCTTTTACTGATTTTCGTCGAAATTCATTGTAAGTAGTTACTTCATAAGTTTGAATAGGCTTTTCTCCTTTTTTTAATAAACCATATATGTCGATTTGGAAGTTAATATTGCAAACGTAATTATATAGATTGTTACCTCCTAATAAACGTATCGGATCTTGGGATAAGAAACACCCAAAGCTATTGTCATAATATCTAAAACGATTATAATACAACCCAGTTTCTTCATCCGCATATTGTCCCTGAAACCTGAATGGACAATCAAACTCCGTTCCCTTATCAACGGCAAGCACTTTTCCGTAAATATCCAGCGTGCAGTCCCAAGTCTTGTTTCCCTGTCCGTCGTACATCTGGATGGGCGTACCCAAGTAGTCGGACACGATGGAATATTGTTGGCCATCCTGTATCTTTGCTGTTGGTACAAACGTACCCGCCTCAAACACCCAGGTGGTAATATCTTCCGTCGGTTCTTTTGGAGAAGTGTTTTCCTCTTCGTCCGATTGCAAGCCGATGGCTTTATAGCACCATTCGTGTAAAGGCACGTTTCCGTCCCACAACCAGCGTGTGATTTTTCCAAGATACCGTTTGGCAATGCGTCGTCCTAATGCGTCGTAGTGGAACTCTACAGGCCTGCCGTCCGGACGCACGACCCGCTTGAGCATGCCATTGGATGCCCATTCGTAGAGCCATCCCATGCCCGTAGCCAGACAGCTGATGCTGCGTTCCTTCTCCATCTGCTTGCGGTTATGGACTATGCTGTTATCCTGCAACTCCTTGAACTCACGGAAAATGAGGTTTCCCTCGTCGTCGTAGTGGTAGAAGCATGACGGGTCTTCCAACAATCGCCCTCCCGCACCGTATTTGCGGTCTTTCTTCTCCGGTGTCTCAAAGAGATTTCCCACGAAATCCGGTACACGGTAAATAACGTCTGTTTCGGAACCGTTTGTCATTTCCTGACGGATGAGAAAGTCGAAACGGTCATAATCGTAGCGCATAATTGTTCCTGTCAGCTCGTTTTCTTTTGAAAGCAATCGGTTAGCGATGCCCCACTCATAACGGTATGATCCACGCTCGATGTTGCCTGCGCGCACTGATTTATGTATCTCGCGTCCAAAACGGTCACGTTCTGTTTTGACAATGACATTACTAGAATAAGTGCGTTGGATTTCCAGTCCCGTATTATCACGTATCCATGACGCTTGCCAGTTTTCGCCTGCTTGCATACTTTGGAGATTACCTTCCTGATCGTAGGTATGCCGTATGTCAGCTCCCAGATTGCTGGTAATGTGCGTACAATTACCTTCGTTATCATAAGTGCGGTTGACAGTATATTCTCCCTGCTTTTCTTCGATAACCAATCCTGTTTTTTTGTCACGTGTAAACCTCAGCTTGTTTTCGCTGTTTTCAGCTTTGATAAGCAATCCATCCTTGTTGTATGTATATAATGCAGTTTCACCATCATATTGTTCTTCCTTTAGTATGTTGTCCAGTCCATCATACAAGTATTCCGTCCATTTGCCTCCGGGACGATTCACACGTGTAATGCGACCGGATCCATCACGTTCATATTCGCGCCTCAATCCATCAAAGCCTATCTCAGTAATGACTTGTCCCAGTCCATCAAGTTCAAAGAAATAATTTTCACCAACTTCGTTCCCGATACGACGGAGCTGCAACTCGCTGTTGTAACCGAAGGTGATGCGGTGACGTTCCTGCTCCCGGCTTTTCAATATGCCTAAAGCTCCGTAAGTAAATTTGACTTCACGGATATTGTCCTTGGCATGAATTATGTTGCCCATAGTATCGTACTCAAAATGGTGTACGTTGCCATCAGGTTCCTCTAAACGTACCAAGTTGTCCGCACGGTCGTATGCGTAACGTGTGATATTCCCTTTTATATCTGTTGCTTCTATAAGACGTCCCTGGTTGTCATAAACCCAGTGGCGGGAAAGTCCATTTGGAAAAACAAGTGATTCAAGTTCATAATGAGAACTGAATATTAATGTATATACACGTCCTTGCCCGTCTGTAATGGTATGAAGTAAGCCATCTTTATAAGAATATCTGATGGTTTGACCATTCATGGTAGTACGACTTACAAGTCTGTCCTGTTCGTCATACTTCCATGTGAGTTGTCTTCCTTCCGGTGTACGCAAAGAAGTCAGATTGTGGTTGTTGTCGTATTGCAACCAGGTATCTTCACCGTTTTCATCTGTAATACGAACAGGGAATCCGAAATCATCACAAACAGTTTTTCTTGTATAGCCTTCGGGATTGATAGTTACCTCCAGCTCTTCAAAAACATTGTAACGGTAGCGAGTTATTCCGCCATTGGCATCGATAATTTTATAGATAAGTTTGTCAGAACCATAGAAATATTCAGTGACAGCATTTTCGCCATTACGAGCATGTGTGTATCCTTTTCCATATTTGAAAAAGTACTCCATAACTCCTCCATCTCCCCATGTATGTATGCAACGTGCATTTTCATCATGTCCTTCATATTCCCAATGAAAAGACATTCCACCTTGGTTGGTAAGACGTGTCAGTAGATGGTGATCTTCATAGAAGAAATACTTGCTTATATCAAGGGAATCAATGGTTTCAACCATATTACCTTGATTGTCATATTTATAACGCACAAGTTTAATATCTTCATTATTCGGCTGTCTTAAAGAAACGCATAGAACGTGTCCTTGTTCATCTGTATCTATACTGAGGCGTTCTCCACGAGAAGAAATGATCTCAGCTAAATATCCTTTTGCCGTATAGCTGAAATGAATAGAAAAACCGTCACGGGTAGAAATGGATGATACCATATAATATCCATGAACGTTTTGAGGACCATTAAAACGATATTGGAAACCTTTGGCATCTGTTAACAGATATCCATCAGCATCATGTTTCCAATGTAGTTGTTCTTTACGGTCAAACCATTCACCATCCGGTAAAAGAACAGGAAGTCCTGATTCTCTGCCGTCAGCATGTCGAAGCAGAAAAGCTTCGTTGCCGAGTGGAAGAATTCCTATATTGTAACTATGATGCCAACCAAAGCCAAGTGGACCATCTACCCAAGCATCGCTGTAATAAGTACGTTCCCAAACAAGGGGGATAGGGCCAGATAACTCGAAGTCTACATTGGTGTGATATACACGACCTGTAGCAGCATCAACAGGTTCGCCAAGCACGAAACAGGCTGTTTTTTTCAGGATTTTTGTCAGATTTGGGTTTAATCCAAGGCTTTCAATGTATTGATGAACCTTATGAGTGAATTTCTTTGTGAAATTGCGGAAACTCTTAAATCTTTTGCACAACCCTTTTAGCCCCAATTTCATGGTCAGGGCAAACAAATCAATGGTAGGAGGGCCGCCTACAAGCACAGGCTTTCCCACAGAAGTTATGGTTGAAAGCATGGAAGTCGGTGCCATCAGAGCCTTACTTACCTTTTTAGGCTTTCCTTTACGTGGAATGGTGGGGATACCTACAAGATTACAGGAAAGCGAAGGATGGGTAAGTGTGGAACAGGGAGCACCGTCTGCCAAGACCGTAGAACTTCCCATCCACATTTCAGATTCCGACATACCACTTACCAAAGGAGCCGGATGAAGGACAAAAGCCGGAAGATGTAAAATACTGATTCCTGCCTGTGCAATCCACTGATTATGTACCTTTACGGAAGGAGCCATTCCCTTCAACACATTGCATGCTACACCTGCTATACCAGAGGTTGCAGGTGGTATGGCAGCGGCAATTCCCGCCATAATATCCGCCATAAGGTCATAGATTTTCCCGACATGTGGAACCGGCATAACAGGAGAAGGCGGCGTAACAGTGGGATGCATATCAATACCTATGGAAAGGTCGCCAAATTTGGCAACAGGCATCCCGGGCATGGAAGGGAGCATTCCACCCAACCCTGCCTGAATATTATCCAAAGCTGCTTTGGAGTCTGCGAAAAGGTCGGCAAATCCACGCTTGGCACTGCTACTTTGAGCTAAATCATTGAATGGCATACAGGTAAGTTTTGAAGTGAAAAGGCAACCGGAAGTCAGAAAAGAAATCCCAGTTGCCTTCAGAAAAAGTTATTAAATTCAAGCATCCTGAGCATAGTCGCTGTTCCAGTCATTTTCATCATCACCCTTGGTTCCTTCAAGTTTGATTACAAAACTCTTTGCGGGGAAGTACGGAGTGAGGTGAATATCCAGGAAGATGCGGTCTTTCTGTTTCGGATCACGTTCAAAACGGAGAATCTTGAACTTTTCGATAAGACGGCCAGGACCTTGGATGCTATCAAGGAACTTGCTGATTTGACTGCGTAAATCTCTTTCGGCTTTACTGTTCCAGTTTTCAAATGCACGGCGGTTGAGGAAGTCCATCAATACTTTTGTAACCCAGTCGAAAACACGGACTACCGAATAAGTCTGTAAACCTAAGTTGTCACCATTGAAAAGTGTCTTGGCTGAGAATGCCATTACTTTACCGTATTCCTTAACCATCGGAATCAAACCAATCTTCTCGATTTCTGAAATTTCACTTTTCTTCAGATTGAAAGCAACTCCGTCAACTTCACTCATTGAACCATATTTCTTACCGGCTGTTACTTGTGCCATTACTGTCTTATAGACACTGCCTGCCAGTGCAGCAGAAGGAGGTACAAGCAGATCTTCGGTTTCACCCAATTCTGCATAGCGTCCTCTGCCCACTAAATAGTTACAAGTCATACATACATTTGACTTATAGATGTCACCTCCGGATAAATTGGAGTCAAAGAACATTTCAATAACATCATCCGGCTTTTCAAGGTCAGCAAAGTCTGTGTAAATCATTACTTTGTTATCGTGTGCAATCTTTGCCCATTTCTCAACAACCTTGTTTGAACCCAGAAAACCAGGGATAACCAATAATGAGTAGTTTGTTCTTAAGTCAAGGCGGTCATAGTTGGCGCGAAGTTCATTGGCAATCGCGTCAATGAAGAATGAGTTGTCAAGATCTGTAAGCTGAGCCATAGATGCATTGACAATGGAAACATTCTTGATCTTGTCCGAGTCAGTGTTCTTGTAGAAGAGCATGACTGTACGGTACGATTTTTCCAATTGTTTGACTTCCTCTACCGCTTTAAGTTGGTTTTGTGAAAGTAAATCTGATACAGCTGCTGACTTTTTCTGACAAGCATCAATCATTTCTGTGATAGATTTGCCGCTTTTCAGCATTTCTACCCACATTTCAATACTCTTTGCAAGTTCTTTACGTTCAGCCGCTTTTTCATTACTGGTCAAATAGATATTGCGTCTTGCCTTACGCTCTGGATTGAGGTTCTGTATTCCATCTACAGAAGATTCCAATACATTGAAACCACCAAATTTGGCAAGAGCCTGTAACTCAGTATTTAAGTTTCTGGTTTGTACGGCAGCAACTTGTTGTTCCGCAGCTTCTATTTTAGGATTCTGTTCACTCATAACTATCATTCATTTACAGAGTTAGACTTTTCATTGTTTTTCAGTTCATCCAGCATGACTGAAAGTGCATTGACAAAGGCGTCACGTGTAGTGGGATTCTCCAGAACCCGTTGCAGAACCTTGTTCGAACGCAAAGACTTTTCCATTTTGTCTGCAAATTGTTTTTCAGCATTCAGACTGGATAGAAAAGGACTATGTTCTGTCATCTTGGCAACAGAAAAGTCACCAACATTGTTAAAACGGAAGTTCTCCTCGACTGGTGCTCCGTCCGCATCAGAGAACTCAATATCTATTTCCGGCTGGAAATGTGCAAAGACTTCGTCAATGTTGGTAAGACCTGTTACAACTTCAGGTGCTACCGGTTCGTCCTTTGTCAATTGCTCAACCATTAAAGTTCGGTTTTGTGGAATATCCGCAATACCTTCGGATGCTTCGAGTTTTACCTCGTTTCCGCCGATTCCATAATTTCCAAGTTCCATACTATTCTAATTTTAAATTAAAAATATGTTAACTATTTCTCTTGATTTTAACTGAATATGTTCTTCTTTCTTCTGGCCTTGGCTTGTTGCATGGATGGGTTATCAACAAGTTCCCTCCAATCTTTGCCAAGCCATTCCTGTAATTGTTTTTCGAGTATTTCTATGTCTGAAGGAGCCCTTACTTGTTTACCTGTATGCAAAGCGAGATAAGCGGCATAGGTAAATGTCGAGTTTCTTCTAATGTTTTCAGGAAGATAACTTCCGCCTGCCAGTGATAGTAAAAAGAACTCGAAAGCACTTTCCATCTTGCCCTCTTCATAACGCAGGAATCCACACATACGGTAACCTTCCATCACATAGTAGGCATCTTTTTGCTCAACAGCTTTCAAGGCTATCTCCTTATATAGTGAAATCGCTTCGTCACGCTTCTTTTCTGCGGTAAGTATGGCAGCCTTCATGGAAGCCGCCATTTTCCAGTAGCTATATCCTGTCGTATCACCGCCCATCATAGCCTTTTGGGCTTCATTAAGAGTAATTTCACTGTACTTCATGCTGTCCTTATATTCCCTGATGGCATAGAATGCTTCAGATGCAATAAACAGTGAAGATATATAGATACCATTGTCTTTTAGTTCTTTGGCTATGTCCAAAAGTTTGTTGATTTCCCTTCCTAACAGTTTTTTATCCTGTTTTTGGGTACAGTCCATTACAACGGTAACCTGTTGTTTAAACTTGTTTTCGGGAGCTGTAAGGTCTCCTCCGGCATCTCCTTGTGCCATACGGTTGCGCAAAGCCTGAACCAGATTGAATTTGGGATAAATACAAGCTACCATCCGCGAGTTGTCAAGTCGTATGCTACGGTTCCCAGCTATATCAATAGTGGCTAACCGAATTCCTTGTGGTACACCTTCTGATAAGACTTTTGAGAACCATTCTGTACGTTTCGGACCTTTCAATTGTCCGGGAGGGAAATAGATGCAAAAGCCGGTGTCTTCCAGTCCGGAGATACAGGATTTTAGCCGTAGCATCTCCTGCCATAAGGCAGCAGTAGTGTGAGGAATGTCTGTCCGGGGAAAATACTCTCCGGTTAATAGTCCGTCCTGTTTCAATGCCTTGAGAACATCATACTTTTCGTCAATTTCTTCTGTAAACCAGCTGACATATTCTTTCCAAAGTTGCTCTGTGAATTTTTCATCATCGCCCTCATATATCGAGTCAAAGCGGAAAAAAATGTCATCAAACTGTCCTACCGGGGAACGCTCTATTTCAAAAAAACGATCAATCAAATCTACGTCTGTAGCTTCGACAACCCATATTGCCAGCTTCCAGTCTTTACGGACTTCTATTTCAGCCCAGTAATCAACCGCTTTATAGTATTCTTGTATAACAGATGCTGATGCTCCCATATTAGTTTGTTTAAGAGTTTATTTTTACGATGCCTCCTGTTACGGTAACATCGGCTGTACCTTCTATGGACATGTTGTTGGCTGTAACTGTACCTGCTTTGCTGGTTTGCTCATATTGACTTTGTGCTTCAACCTTTATATTTGTCCCGGTTGTAGCTATGGCTGTCTTTTCTTTACTGATAATCAGATTTTCATTACCAGAAACAAATGCAATGTTCTTTTCAGCTTCGAGACAGATTGTTTCGGCCTTCATGCCAATGGATTTATCCTCCATTGCAATTATTGATTCCGATTCGTTTGTGATAATCACACTCTTTTTCGCCATAATGGTAATGCTGTCCTTTCCATCAAGAAGAATCAGTTGTTTTCCTGTCTGGTCTGTTATGGTAATACTTCCTGCTTCATCATTGAAGATGATAGCATTACCACTACGGGTAATGATTGTTTTAAGCTGATTGTTATCACCTCCTCCTTGTCCCGATCCTGAGTGGAACATGGCTCCGGAAACATAGGGGCGGTCCGGGTTTCCATGTTCATAGCCAATCATGACCTGGTCACCAACCTCCGGTACGAATACAAGTCCGCGGTTTTTGCTTACGGCATCACTGGTTCCGGCATTAGGGCTTTGTACTCTGATCCAATTTGTAGTTTTGCTGCCTTTTTGCCATTGAAAGTGCACCTTAACTCTTCCTTGCCCTTTTTCATCTTTATTTTCCTGAACTGTAGCCAGCTCCGGCATTGCTGTAGGAAACCTGACATCAGATACGGGCAGATTTGTTGTATCGCTTGGAATCCCGAAAAATGTATTGGAGTAATGACCGTCCCTGTGTACTTCGTGAATAATTTCCGTTACAAGATATTTTCCGAGCGGAGAAAGTTTCATCTTGTCGGGGAACGAAACATCAATTATTTCGCCGATTCTGATACGGCAAGTCTTTCCTGTACCACTTATATTGAGCAGTCTTGCTCCAGAAGCATTTCGTACTCTTTTCATCTGGTCGTCAAGTTCTGCCTTATCCTTGATATGTGGATTGGCTGGGGATATGACTTTCACTGGATATGCCTTTTCTGAACGTGCATGTGCAATAGATTGAAGATCGCTCATCCTTTCCGGCTTGGCTGGTGTATCCGCATTATGTTCTTTGTTCTCCTGCGCTACATAATCGTATCTTGCAGATTTTCAGGAACCATATTGGCTATCAAGCGAACTTCCTCAAGATCTACGTCATATTGAAGTTTTGCCGTATTAATATTTTCCGGTTTTCCGAAGTAAATTTTATTGCCGTCATAATAGAACCACTCGCCATATAACAAAGAAAGGCGGTTCATGAATGCAAATGCGCTTTCGTTGTATTGTGCCAGATATGAAATCGGGTTCGTATATTTAGGTGCAATAACTATTTTCTCGTTGCCATATTCTTGTGTCGCTTCATTAATGATTGCAGATAATGATTGTTCAGTCCATGAATCTAGTGTGCAGTTACTGTCGAACAGAATTGTGGGGCTTTCTCCATGAATCGCTATACCACCTGCCTCGCCTTCACTTCCAATCATTTCAACCTTAGTTACCACTCCCTCAAATACATAGCTGTCACTAGTCTGCCGATGGGTAAACGAAATAGTGATAGTCTCTCCAATGAAATTGATGAATTTCTCAGGAGTCTGCTGGAAGGTATTGTTCGGTGAAAGATAGTTGACAATCACTGTAAAATCGTGATGTTTGTTGAAAGACTGATGGAGACGAAGGGAAACGAACTTCTGTTCCTCTCCTTTTATCGTCACCTTTGTAGCCACCAGATTCAGAAAACTTGCTCCCATATTATTAATTTCTATAAGGTTATTACATAAATAAACCGACTAGTCGGTATGTTTTGAGGTGCCAAAATAACCGGAATTGGTATATCCCGGCACCTCAAAACTTTAACCCAAAACTAACCATTAGTTATTTTCCGGCCAGTCTTGTGTAAATGTAACTTCGTTCATCTTTACTGTCTGAGCAGAAATAGTGAACTTGATTGTCATAGGATAATCATTAGCTACACTTAGTGCCTCTTCGTACTTAATGACATAACCGTTTTCAAATACCAGTTCTTTCATTTTAGCATCTTCATCAGCTTTCTTGAAGACGATGTTTCCGTTTACTGGCTGGTACTGTTTGAACATCTTGTCCAATACGATTGTGTCAGGAGTAGATTCGACTTCCACGTTAATGGTACCTCCATAAATGTCAGATGCCGGACGTCCTTTAGGATCTACATCACGGTTAAACTTGACATCCCATCTCAATACATCAAACTCTCTAGAGTCTTAAAACTTAAATGACGCTTTAAATGCCATGTTATTAAAGTTTTAAGTTAATAAATTGGTTCACTTTGAAATCCTCAAGGTAATCAGAATCCTGTTGCCATTTTCCTTTTCCTTTGAGATTTCTGGCGCAATGTATGCTTTTTTTCGAATATTGCAAAGAAAATCGGATGTTTTTTTCGTACAATATGCTCATGAGCATAAAAAAATTGTCGGATAATGCATTGAATTTAATTTTTTACTTTTATATTTGCATTGTTCTCCTGCGCAATTTTTAAATCTTTATTGATTATGGATACAGGAGTTAGTTTCATTAATCTTGATGATTCTGTAAAAATTGCGCTTAACATAGCACAGGCAGTGGCTCGTGAGAATGCGAATGAGTATTATATGCCCTCGCATTTATTGAAGGCTCTACTCCATAAGGAAGTGGGGCTAAGAGATTTTATTGTTAGTATTGGAAAGGATTTGGGCTATCTGGAAGAGTGGGCTGATGTATATATTGAACAATGTCCCAAGTCTACCCAGCTTTCCGAGATTAAACCTTCAGAAAAAATTGATTTTATATTTCGGGCTGCGGATGATGCCCGTATTCGTCTTGGATTATTTGATATAAATCCCATCTGTGTTCTTATTGCCTTGGTAAAACCAGGAGTCGCTTTTTCAAGTGACCAGTTGAGGTCTTTTCCGATTCAGGAAAGAGACATATTATCCCTATATGTTAATAACACAGAAAATCCTTCTGTGGAAAATCATCATGCAGCTTCGGTATCAGACAACTATGGTCCCGGAACAGGAATAGGAAGTTCATCATATCTTTCCAAATATTGTATTGATCTGATGGCTGCCGCTCCTGAAAGATTATTGCCGGTTATCAATAGAGACCGTGAGACCCGTATGGTCATGGAAGTGCTGGGTAGCCGAAGTAAATCAAACGTTTTGATTGTAGGTGATGCCGGAGTTGGAAAAACAGCTTTGGTTTATGGTCTGGCATGGGATATTGTTAATAAGAAGGTTCCTTCTTTTCTGGAAGGAGCCCGTATCTTCGAGTTGGACAATGCTTCGCTTATTGCCGGAGCCACCTATAAAGGAGAAATCGAAGACCGTTTGAAGAATGTATTGAAGGAACTTCGCCATATAGAAAATTCCATTCTGTTTATAGATGAAATACATGTTCTACTGGATAGCAGACAGGGTAATTCCGGAGCGGGTAATATCCTGAAGCCGGAACTGTCACGTGGAGATTTGACCGTAATTGGTGCTACGACAATAGACGAGTATAGGAAGATTATCGAACCTGATCATGCGTTCAGTCGTAGATTTGAGGTCGTTCAGGTAAATGAACCTGATTTAAAGTCTGCCATTCAGATGCTTCATAGCGTAAAGAAACAGTATACAGATTATCATCATGTAGGTATCAGCGATACTGCTGCGGCTGAATGTGTGCGTTTGGCCAAGCGTTATGTAAAGGAACGTCGGTTGCCTGACTCAGCCATTGGACTTTTGGATATGACCTTGTCTGCCATAAAGATGGTAAATGAAACAGGGCAGCAGGACGTAAAAGAATTGCTTGATGAATTGGATACTATTGAAAAAGCCGAAACGGAAGAAAGTGAAAAAGTTGAGGACTTAAAGACTTTATTGTTTGTTATGCGCAATAGGCTAAGCCCTATCTTGCAAGGAGTGATAACCGATGAAACGGATGTGAATGAGCTTCAGGATTATACTGAATTGAAGAGTTATCTGCTGAATGCGTTGAACTTGATGCGCGAATTTGCCGAAAAGAAAATCGAAGAGGTAGAAATATATGAAGTCGCTGCGGTGGTAGCAAGCAGAACCGGAATTCCAATAGGGAAAGTACAGTCACAGGAGAAGGAGCGTCTGTTGAATATGGAGGACTATTTGCGTAGAAGAGTTGTTGGGCAGGATCAGGCCTTGAAAACACTTACGGATGCAATCCTTGAATCGCGTAGCGGAATGAATAAGCCGGGACAGCCAATCGGCTCCTTCTTCCTTTTAGGGCCTACCGGTACAGGAAAAACAGAGTTGGCAAAGGCTTTGGCTGAGACGTTGTTCAATGATGAAAAATCCATGATACGCTTTGATATGTCGGAATTCAAGGAAGAACATTCTGCGGCCCTTCTGTATGGTGCTCCTCCGGGATATGTAGGATATGAAGAAGGCGGTATGCTGGTAAACAAGATAAGACAGCAGCCTTATGCAGTGGTTCTTTTTGATGAAATAGAGAAAGCCCATCCATCGGTATATGATATATTCCTCCAAATAATGGACGAGGGCAAACTCCATGACCGTTTAGGCAAAGAAGGTGATTTTTCCAATTCCATTATTCTGTTTACATCCAATGTGGGCAGCGAATGGCTGACTAAACAGTTGGAATCGGGCAGCGTACCTTCTACCACACAGATAATGGAAGTTATGGGAAAATATTTCCGTCCGGAGTTCTTGGCCAGATTATCTGAAATTGTTCCATTCTCTCCTATCAGCGAGGATATTTTGCTGATGATATTCGACATACAGTTTAATGGCCTTAGAAAACTGCTTGACCGTCAAGGTATAGCAATTGAAATAAGTGATGATGCCCGTAAACTGCTTGCACATAAAGGATTTACTCCTAAATATGGAGCAAGGCAGGTTACCGGTGTGATTCGTAATTATTTACGTAGGCCTATTTCCCGTCTTATAATAAAGGAAGAGTTGTCGAAAGGCAAAATCTTGAAGGTAGGACTGGATGACGCGAATGAATTAACTTGGGATATTCACTGAAAATCAAGATTCTTATGTTTGGATATACAGTATTTTTAAAAATCGGCAATCTGGCAGCTACATCGCTGACGGATATGTATAAGGACAGCTATCAACTGATAGGGTGTGAATTTGGCTTCGCCCAAGGTATTGATTTTAAAGGTCAGGTACAAACAGAAGTTAAGGGAGGTACTTTCTATGTAACTTACCCTCATCTGCCTAACCGGGATATGATTCAGTGGATGTTGGATGCCCGCAAATATCAGAGTGGAGCTATTGTCGTTCATGACAACCAAGGTTCCGCTCTTGAAAAGATACTCTTTGAGAAAGCTACCTGTGTGGATATGGAAATTAGCTATATCCGGCAGGGCAATAGCTATATTGCGACTAAACTTACCGTACAAGCACAGAAGTTAATGTTCGGTACAGAAGAATTTGAAAATCAGTGGGCACTCTAAAAAAGAAAATGTTATGGGGCTTTTTAATTTTCCGCAAGTGGACAGCAACGTGAATGTAATATTCTGCGTTGATGGTGACGAGTATGAAGTCGAACAGTTCAAAATCGGCTTTCACCAGCCTGTTGATGGTAATAAGAATCAACCGGAAGGTGAAGTTCGTGGAGGGCGTATCATGATAACATTGTCACAAACTGTTAAAAATAATATTTACGGATGGGCAATCAAGCCTTGGGTGAAAAAGAACGGGGCGGTATTGTTTAAGACTGGTACGTCTGGAGTCGTGTTTGAGGTGGCATTTACGAATGCTTATTGCTATCGACTTCAAAGATACTTAAATGTTGGTACTGGATTAGAAACAGTATTAATACTTTCTCCTGAAACAGTATCATTGAATGGATTTATTCTTGATAATAATTGGGTAAAATAGAATATATGAAAGAACATGATAGGAATCAAATAATTCCATTATCTCTATATGAACGGTTGTGTATGGATAATATACCTTATTCCGGTTATGTAGAGGGATTAGGGTATGTTTTATGTGAAATTATTGTTACTCCAACATATAATGATTGTTCCCAATTTGGAAATACAATTTCTTATCGGAGAAATTTACTCTTTAACAATCAATTTGGAATTAATTCAGAAAAAGTAGAACCCGAATTTCAGAAAAATCTTGAAACACCTAATTGGGATTTTTATGCAGGAATTGTACTTTCTGAGTCAGAAGACTTTGTTTATGATATAGCCAAAGATAGGTATATAGGGATGGACTTTAAACGTCATAGCTTCTATGAATATCCATCTAAAAAACAATACATAAAGCATGGGAGGCCTAATGATGCGTTGAAAATAAAAAAAGCAATAAAAAATTTAGGGTATTTAGTAAATGGGTATGTTCTTGCAGATTTGTTTTTTGAGTTATATTCAGATGAAATTAGTCTGAAATCTTTGGCATTAGAAACATCTTCCATAACTATTGCTGAACTTCTAAAAAGATTCAAAGGCAACCCATACTCTTATGCATGGTCTATAGGCTGGGAACTTGGTCGTATTATAACATCTACCGAGTGGTATCAAAGGAAAAGGTTTTTAATTGCTTATTCTTTATGGGAAAGTAAATATGGCTCTCCTAATGAAATTAATATTGATTTGTGGATATATTTTTTAGAATCATATAAAGAAACTATAAAATGAAACATTTCTTAGATGCTATGTACTACCAATTTTTCATCTACAATAGAGATAAATTTAAGTTGGAAAATCCACATGAGAGAACAATATTGCTATTCTGTGGAATATTATTTTTACCAATAATTGCATTGATTTATCCATTAATAAAAGAAAATTTCAATTATGATTTACCATTTATTTTCTTTATTCCAATATTCTATATTTTATATTATCTTTTAAATAGATATTATGTGAAAAAGGGAAAGGGTATCGAGATAATACGGGAAAAACCTCTATTGTTTAAAAGTCAATGTTTTTCGTCCTTTATATCTTGGATGATTTATCCTATATTAGGATTACTACTTTTCTTAATGATAAAATATAGACACGTTTTAAATATTCATAGTTATATTGAACTTTTTTATTAACTATCAAATGAATCAATACAAAACAATAATCATTTATACAGTCAATAATGATGTACGAAAGCAAGCATTGGAAAACGTACTGGAGAAATACGGATTGGAACGGGTAGGAACGCAAGACATCTTCGCCCTCCCCTTAGAGGAGTATCGTACTAAGGTACAGGCATTCAAAGCCTATCTAAGGGCTTATTCCCGTAAGCATTTGGACAGCCAGGACACAGTCTTGTTTGTGGAATCACGCATGAATGAAGATCGTACACTGACCACCATGCTTCAAACAGATTTAATGAGAGATAATGAGTAAATAATATAGTATGAGTGCACAATCATATATTAAATTATGGACTGCTGAGCCATCGGAACATGAAGACGTTCAGGCTTATGACCTATTGGAATATGAATATGATTTCAGTCAGGATGCTGATAAAACAGGACGGGTAATCGGCAATATGCAAGGCGGAAAGATAGTTATTATAATATCAGGCTTTCCGACTGATGACTTATTGGCGTGGATGCTTAGTTCGCAAATCCATAAAAATGGAGAGTTGATGAATTCTTCAGGTATTCTTGGAAGGCAGAAAGAAGTTATACGCTTCAGGGGCGCACAGTGTCTTGAAATGAATGTTCACTCTACAACCAAAGAATGTCGGACTAAACTTCTGATTCATTTTAAGGAAATGGAAACTGGAGATTCGTGCTACTTAAATATGTGAATGTTATGAGCTGGTTCAATACCCTATTCAAAAAGAAAAATGTAATGGGAAATGATGACCATTACATAATGAAATTGTGTGTGGGTGAAGAAATATATGATATTGAAGACTTCAACCTGCAATTTAAGCGTGATACTAATCGTATCGGTTTTCCGGAAGGGGAAGCATACGGTGGTATCATTATGTGTATGTTACAGGGAATGCCTGGTGATACCCTGTTAAGATGGGGAACTTTCACACAAACATATATGAATGGGGAGATACGAGTATATCAGAAAGACCAGCCCAATCAGCAGGCTGCATTTGTAGTTCACTTTACGGATGGTAATTGCATTCAGTTCCAACGAAAAGTTGACAATGTCAATCATAAGCAATATATGCTTATAAGATTTGCTGCACGATTGTTGGAGTTTATCAATGATGAGTTTGAAAATCAATGGCATTAGTAAATATGGAAACAAAATTCTGCAAATTACCTTTAGACTTTGGAGCATTGTTGAGCGAAGATGTCGAGAATAGCCGTCTGGAGTCCTGCTTGGAAATAGAGTCCATTGATCAGTTTATTGAGCTGTTGATTAGTACAGCTCCGGGTGAGCATACCTTTGACAAGAAGTTTGGCTGTAAGATTTTTTATCTTGACTTTGAAAGTATTGTGTCACATACACGTTGGGAAGGACAGTTCTCCGAATATATCACTACAGCTGTTACCACATATGAAAAGAGACTGACCAATGTCAGCGTACGTGTAATTATAGACGACACAATGTTGCAGGATAGTATGTATGAAACATCAAGTATAAAGAAGAGAGTGCAGGTTTATGTATCTGGGAATCTGGTTCGTACAGGAGAAAGAAGGACATTTTATTATGTGATTTACTTAGGACCTATTTCAACACGATAACAGTATGAGTGAAGAAAAATACAATAAAGAGCAAATCAGGAACCGGATGCTGAAGTATGCAGCAGCATTTTGGGGTATAAAGAAGATGGAAAATTTCGATCCGGTGGTCAAACTTATGTTGGAGGCTCTGGCGAATGAGGTTTACACACTTGGAGAGGATTTTACAGCAATTGAAACCAGACTGTTGGAAAAGACAGCCCACATACTTACACCTGGTATGATGGCATCACCATTCCCTGCGCATGGTATTGTACATGCTTCCCCTATTGATCCTGAATACTTGATAACACGTGAATCTGGTATGTATTATGAAAGTGATGTGTTGAACAGAAAACTTTCCACAGGCACGCTTTCATTTTATCCGGCCTGTGATACGATGTTGCGCAAGGTTGAAGTCAAGTATATAATATCTGATGACCTGCTTTATGAAGTCAGTCATACTTTGGAGAAAACAATGGTAGCCCGTAGCGAGGTTAAAATGCCGTCAGACTCCGTGTGGATTGGGTTGACTGTTGATGAAGCTATCAACGGACTGGAAAATCTGTCATTTTATCTTGACTTCCCGAATTTAACGGACAGCTATGAATATCTGTTCCTGCTACCTTGTACAGAATGGTATATAGATGGGAAAAGGATTGATATGCAGAAAGGCATTTATCAGAAAATGATACCATCCAGACACTCTGCTTATAGTTTTTTCCAGAACTATGATATAATGGTTATGATAGATAAGGAAGTGATGGATATATACAATAAGCATTATCTTACCATTTCCCAGCAGCTTGTTATAGATGATAAGGATAAGGTCTCATTTCCTGAAGAGCTCACAGATTATTTCAAGGAGTCTGTCGTGGATAAAATGAAAGACAGGCTGATATGGGTAAAGGTGAGTTTTCCAGCACATTTCACACCAGATATATTAGAAGACCTGCATGTCGGAGTAAATGTTGTACCTGTAGAAAACAAGTTACTCCATGAACAAAATACGAATATAGAAGATACATTTAGGGTAATTCCATTGCGTACAGGAAAAAGCGAGTCTTTATTGGCAGTACATAGCGTGAAGGACTCTAATGGCAAAAACTATTACGAGCTGATGTTTCAACAGGAAAGCAGTATGGAGGATTGTGGAACTTATTCTTTGAGAAAGGGTGGCTGTGAACGTTTTGACTCCCGTTCGGCAAAGGAACTTCTTGTATATCTGCTTGACTTGCTTGATGACGAGTCACATGCTTTTTCTGCCGTTTCCAGTGCAAAACTACAAGCGTTGGTTGGTCAGATGGAGCAATTGATGGAGCAAATGAAGCAGATAACAGAGCAAATGAATGAAACAAGGGAAACACCTTATTATTTAATGATAGACCGTATGAACGGGAACGGGCAAATAACGGTGAAATACTGGACTACGAATTGCGAGATTGGCAACCAGATACAAGCCGGAGTCGAGTTGTCCCCTAATACCAATACCTATGTGAATCCAAAAACATTGGCACTTGTCAGTACGACTTATGGAGGCAAGCACTCTCCTAAAAACAGGGAACAAATAGAACATTACAAATATGGTTTTCTTTCTCACGGACGTGTTCTTACTCAGAATGATATAGCCAGTTTCTGCAAGAAAGAACTGGGAGAACTATTATTACGTACTGATATTCGTAATGGAGTGGCAATCAGTCCGATGTCCCATGAGGGGTTGATACGTACAAAGGATGTTCATCTGATTTTGGGAACAAGATTGGATGAACCATTACAGGAAAAACGGATGAAAGACAATCTGCTTACCAAATTGGCAGCCTGCTCTCCGGATACTTTTAACTATAGGATATTTATTGAATATAATAACGCATAAACAGATTTTATATGAATCCAGTTGCACTACATTTTGTATCATCGTATTTGCTCATGCCTCTCCTTACCATAATATTTGGAGTTGTGGCATATTTTATTGCCAGGAAAAACAAACTGCTTAATAATAAGAGGCTTATTGTATATTTGCTTCTGAGTGGTATTGTACTAGCGTTACCGGGACTGGCGGGTTTCATGAACTATAACTTTATGCCATATATGTATATTTTATTGGTTGTAGTTTATTGGATCGCTGGATATTACAACAGGATGGTATTGAGAAAAGTCTTTTCATCCTCCAGCAATGAGCAACCTTCATTTGGAATCCAATTTCTGATTACAGTATCGGTTATGTTGTTCGGAGCCGGTCTTTTTTCATTGGTTTTCAATCTTTGCAATGAACTGCAATATGGATTATGGGCATCCACCTGCCTGCTTCCTTTTTCATTTCCTTTATTATATGCACAGACTGTTGACTGCTATTTTGCGATTCCTTTGGAAATCTATAAAGTCTGGAAGTATTCAGAGGAGTATGATTCGGATACGTTGTATATCAATCGTGATAAGAGTATTGTGATTGATGTGGAGGTCTTTAAAAGTGTAAATGATCCGGTTGCTGAACGAATTACCGGAAAAGCCTCGGAGGATGTCATATTCGGACAGTGGTTTCAGCGTATGATAAATGACTGTAATCTGAAGTCTCCGTCAGCTCCAATTGAATATCGTAATGAAGGTGGAACTTATTACGAATGGGTCTTTTATACTAAACCGTCTTTTTTCAGAAGGAGATTCTATATAGATCCGGAAGTAACACTTGCAGAAAATAAGCTGAAAAGACATGATGTAATTATTGCCAAGCGTGTAGCAAACGAATTGGTAAAATATAGAGAATATTAATATTGTGGATTATGGCAACGAAACAGAATAAAAGGAAATCATATCCTCTGGTAAATTGGACAGACGGATTGCTTGTAAGGAAAAATCATTTGATGCAACTGGAAGATCATTTCATCAATCAGTTGTGTGAATATCAGTCGTATCATCTCAACAGAACAAACTATGGCTTTTTACCTTTCAGAAAAGGAGAACCTGTTTCCGGTGATTTCAGCATTACAGAGCTTGTTACAGGTACTCTCGAAGTCAGGTTGAAACGTTGCCATGCTGTTACTGCTGGGGGCTATCTTATAGATTATGATGCTGATGAAAATGAAGAACTGACAGCCAGCTTCCACATTTCTGTTGAAGATAGTGATGATAGAGAACAGAAATGGGATGTGATATTGATGGCAGATCCGTTTGAAAGACAGCCTTCCGGTACTCCGGATGAAACAGAAAGTGTACCCAGACAACCGGACGCATTGCCTAAATATCGCTTGAATGTATTGCCGGCAGGGCAGGTTGATGGAGGGGAACTGGGAAGATATTATCTTGTAATCGGCCGATTGCGTAGGAATGGAAACCGTTGTGAAGTGGATGGTAATTTTATACCTCCATGTTCCAGTATGTCCAGTCATCCGGACCTGAAAGGTTATTATGCGAAATTCGGTCAACTTATAGATTCGATAGAAAAAGCTTCTATTGATATTCTGGCAAAAGTAGAGAACGCAGAGAAACAGACTGAATTAGCAGCAAATATAGGAATGTTATGCCGTCATGTTATGTTATATATATCTGATATATACTTTTCATTCCGTAATGAAGGACAGTATTATTCACCTATACGTTTCTTAAATGTATTTTCGACACTTGCGCACCGTTTATATATCTGTCTGGGCTTTATGGGTAAAGAAGAGAAAGAAGATTTGTTGAAGTATTTTTATGAATGGAATGGCGTCAAGCCCGGTGCTTACGAAGGCGTGCTCCGTGAAAATTGTGGAATGCGTTATGACCACCATGATATTCGTTTACTGATGGTAACGACAGAGCGCTTTCTTTACCTCTTTAATGATTTGTGGACTACGTTGAGCCGTCTTGAGTATATCGGTAAACATAAGGAAAACATTGTTGTGGCTGAGCGTTCACGTCAATCTAAGGAAACCACAGAAACACGCTGGAATATTTTGGATTAGTCTGTACTTAAACAGGTTTTTGTATGGTAAAGGAAATAGATAATATAGTGAATTTTGATGAGAGTGTGCATGCATTCAATCAACCTGATACTGATTTCAAGGCTGAGGTTGTTGCCAGTGGATTGAAAGAACAGGGTTACGATGCAGAACGGACGCTCATTTTAAGACGTGGGGATATAAGACGCGGTTATTCGAAGGATATTCATGATATACATTCAGAATATTCACACTATGACTTGACCGATTATCTTTATCTGTATGTAAACAGGCGCAGTCTTTATGACATGTTACCTGAGTCTATATTTCATCGTAACCTTTATCAGACAGGAAAAATTTCAAAAGAGCAGGTCCTGGAGGAGATTCGTATCCATCGTGATGAAGAGTTCTTTGCAAGAAGATTTTTCAAGCCTTTCGAGATTTCCTTGGATTATATGCTGGTTGCTTTTCAAAACAAGGAACGGCGTATTGATGAAATGAATGTTCATCGGGATTTTATAAATATATTCTCCCGGCAATGGCCAGTCCTTGATTTGCTTCCCGTCCATTTAGCTGTAATGCTGATACACATGCTGACCTATCTGGAACAGATAACAGTAAGTACGGAGAATATAGGTAAATGTATGAGCATACTGATGGAAGTACCTGTATCCCTGAAAAAGGGTGGAAAATGCGTTACGGAAGTTGATCCGGACATTGTCCCGAAATTAGGTGAGTGTATTTTGGGAGACAATATGGTAATTGGCAATAGTTTTGATGACGGGACTTATGAAATGGAACTTGAAATCGGTCCTATCTCTGCATCCAGAATGGAAGGTTTCTCTCCGGGAGCCAAAGATTATCAGATATTGCAATCTTTGGTTGAGCTTTTTTTGCCAGCCGACAAAATAATAAATACACGTTACATAATCCAGCAGGAAGACTCTCGCTTCAAGCTTGGTTGCTCTTCTGAGCAAGGGACTTTTTTAGGAATAAGTAGTTACCTGTAAATAAAAAATAAAAGTATGAAACCTAGGAATAATTCAGAAGTAAGAAAAGCATATTTGAAGTTTGCCGCTTATTTAATGGCTTGCGTCATATTTGCCGTTTTAATTTTTGCCTGTTTCTTAAAGACATCAGGCGTTGAGGTTAAAAGAATAACAACGAAAACCCAGGAGTATGACCGGGTATATACCCGTGAAATAGCCCTTTCAAATAGTGTGGATTCTGTTTATCAATATATGAAACTGATGAACACTTCTCCACAGATTAATGATGTATTACTTCAGGGAGTAATCAGTACAAAAAAAATGAATATCCTTAAAAACATACAGGATATGGAAGAAAGGGACTGTAAATTGTACAGACAACTGCTTGGAAATATCAATCTGTTCTTAGGAGTTAAGGATTCTATCCGGTTACTGAAAATCCAGGAGGAAATGGTAAAAAATGATTTGATGCAATGTATCAAGGATAATTGGAAGACTCGTAGGAATCTTAATGTAGGCTCTGGTAATAACAAATAAAAATAGAGGATTATGGACAATAATAGAAATAACCTGAATAAAAGGGAAGTCTTTATGGGACATGCCTATGTATTCCTGTTCTTTATCATAACAACTGTAATATGTTGCATTAGTATATTCATGTGGAATTCAGACTTCAGTATGTTTGAGCAGAAAGAGTTTGTAAAAGTAAAAATGAACCGTATCAAGGACTATCAACAAGAACAGGCAGATCATCAAGTCTCTGTTGATTCCTTGTTTCGTAAGATAGAGAAGTTTGAACCGGGCGTATATGCTCAATACGAGGAAGATGATATTCGTTATCTGATAAACAATCTGAAAAACACATACGAAAAAAACAATTGGGATAAGAGGTATAAATTATTTATGCACATTGCTGATTTTTACGACATGTGGTTGTCGGATAAAAAGCAATTGTGGAGTATTCAGCAGAATATCATTACGTTCAAGGCAAATTTGGAGGAATGTGAAATTGGATTGCAGAAGAAACTCGAAGATCTGCGTTCCGGTACAAAAAAATAAATATTATGGGAAAGATTTATACGCGTAAATTTATGCTTGTTATAGGAGCTTTGCTGCTTTGTATAGTATTGGCTCTATTAATACGATTGTTGTTCTCAAGCAGGACAATCAGGATGACATTAAATCCGATAGAGGTAGAAGTCGGCGAACCTGTTCACTATTCAGACAGTACCCGTAATGCAAAAAAATGGCTTTGGGAGTTCGGCAACGGAGATAAGTCAAACAAGCAAAGCGGGGAATATATTTTTATGGAGCCTGGACGTTATCAGATACGCCTCAGAATAGATGATGCGCTGGAAGAAAGCAAGATTGTGACTGTAAGAAGAAAAAAGAATGATTATGGAAGTGAGCAGTTGGTGAAAATTGAAGCCCCGTCAACTGCTATGCAAGGTGAGATTGTTACATTCAGAGGGTATGGTGCATCTAAGGAATGGAGATGGCAGTTTGGTGAGTCTGGCATTGTAGACTCAAGGGAGCAGAATCCATTATATTCTTATTCTGAGCCAGGCAAATATGAGGTGCAGCTTATGACTGAGAATACCCAATACCCGGTAAGACATACGATTGAAGTCATTCCTCAATATACCGAAAATGATTCAACAGACATATTAGTGGTTATAGGGAATGATATTCGTGAGCATTTGCAAGCTATCGTGGATGGAAAGCCATTCAACACTCATTATAACTATATATTGAAAAAATATTTGTGCGGTAATCCTGATGTGGCTGTCACTATAAACAATAACAAAAAGAATGATTTCTATTCTTATTGTCAAGGTCTGAAAATAATTGCCCGTAAAAAGACACTTATTGATGATGTATTTGTAGATATGGGTGATGATCTAAATAATGAATGTGTTATGCAGCTGATGGTAACTCAGCACGAACGGTTTTCAGAACAAAAAAGGTAAGTTATGAAAAGAAATAGATTGTCAAGTCTGTTCCATGCCGGATGTCTGTGCAGTTGTTTTATCGGTTTGATGGCAGCATGTGGTCCGGTAAATCGTTTTACGAGGGTAAAGAAAGTACCTCGTGAGTACGTGAACAATTATTGTATAGAAGGATTAAAAGCACCACGTGATTTTGCAGTATTCAAGGGTAATCCGTGGATTGTATTTGCTCAGGAATCTTCCTCTTCATACATGAGTCCAAGTGGAAAGAATGAGATGGATAATGTGGAGTATATGGATGCGTTTCTGGTCATAAAAGAGAAAGGTGACTGGTTGAAGCTGATAAAATATGATCCGTCTATTTTGAAGAATGGCAGATTAAAGGAGTGGAAAAAGGCGAAATATGTCGGTTGGATTAACAAGAATGAACTTTTGCTGACAAGGAATGGTATAACGGATGTCATGACAGGATTTAAAAACAAGATGGTTCTGTTGCCAAATGATACCACAATGTTTGTAAATGCCGAAAAATATTTTGCAAATGATTCCATAAAGCTATACGGAAACACAGACTTGACCAAAGAGATTGGTAAAATTCCAATGTATAGTCTTGTCTATCCTTACAAGAAAGCGATAGATGGAACACATATACTTGTCGGTTGTAGCCCCGTGATTGATGCAGACAGCATTGATCTAAAAACTATAGGATGGATTGATAACAGATTGTTGACATCTTCCGGACAGCAGTTGCACATAGATGTAGTGTCATTGCCTAAGGACGTTTTCACCACGATTGATAAAGAAGAAGGAGATACGATAAACTTATGTGCTTCTGAACGAATCAAAAGCCGGAATTTGTCTGTACTGAATCCGGCTATAAAATATAGTCCGGTACTTTCTTATAGAGAAAATGATACAACACTATGCTTCCGGACTCATCTTCCTATGCCGGTTATTGACAAGGGAGACAGTTATGTCTTGAATGTAAATGGAAATCCAATCTATTATGATACTTTTAAGAACAAAATCGAACAAGATTTACAACATATCAATATAGTATTTGTAGTGGAAGGGAAAGATATTACCATTGAACGTTTCCCGGCTTTGGTAAATGCAGTTCAAAGTTTGCAGTCAGTTCTGGTAAACGATGAAAGTTTTACATTCAGGTTTGGAGCGGTACTGACTTTTAATGAAGAAGGCAGCTTGAACGATCCTATCTGTAAATTGACCCCTGATTATATGGAGATGCTTGATTTCCTTTCAGCCAAAGCTAAAAATTCGGAAAAGCTGAAGCCTGTATATGGCAGATTTGGAAGCTGGTCTGGGGTAAGAATAGGTGTAGATATGTTCAATCATCATAAAGATGAAACAAATGTATTGGTCGTAATTGGTGATAAAGGTTATAATACAGAGTTCGCAGACTCTGCCTTGGTGAATCGGATGGTAAAAAACAATTGCCGTTTGTTAGGATTCCAACTGTATGGGGGCGAGCCTGATAATTTTAATAACTTTGTCCTTCAGCTTGGCAATATGATTGATTGTTATGCTCCACGGATCAGCCAGAAGAAAAGAGAACTGATGGTATATCCGGATTTGATACGGAATGGCAATGAATATATGGAAGTAAATCATAATACTTATTGCCTGGACTTTCCAGATAAAAGTATGACTCAGGGATGGTTGGTATTTCCGCAGAAGAATGAATCTTTGGAAATGGAAAGTCTGACTCAGGCTGTAGATTCCATGTTGTTGCAAGTGAAACTTGATAATACCATATTGTACAACCAATTGGAAAGAGCTTTTGCAGAGGTCGGTACAAATCGGTATAAACTTGATTCAACATTTGTAGCTTATCATCATATAAAGAAAACTGATAAACAGACCATAATGTCAGCATGTCCTTCTATAGAACCTGGATGGGCGCTTCCATTATCTCCTGTTGTATTACCTGTCAGTCTGTCTTCTACATTGGATTATTATTTGCTGGTGAATGAAGATGAATTTAAACGACTCAGGAAATATATAGAAGAACCAGCTAAGTTAGTGATTGATTATAAAGTTGAAGTTGTAAGAAAAAAGAAACAGGCTAAGGTTAGTATCTGTGATTGTCCGGAAGACTATATAACAGATAATAACGATGAAACAGCTATTAGTATAAAGAGAGACAGCCTGAATGTTCCTGAGTATGCTTCAACTCGTCGTGTCAGAAGAAAGCTAGTACGGCATTTCCTTTCTGAGAGAAATACAGATAAGTATTGTAAAATTAAAAGAAAGGCTTTCTTGAGAATGCCTATCTCAGAATCTTTACGAAGATTTATTTCATGTCCGGTGGACTATCCGTTTTTTGAGGTATATCGGATTAAGGACTTGAAGAAAAAGGAGATGATTACCGATGTAGAATTGGACAAACTGATTGAATATTTTAAGGAAAAGAAAAAGCTGTTGGACGAAGCTTCCGGTAAATCATTTCAATCTAATGGCCAGACGTATTATTGGATCAGCCGTGAATTGTTACCATAGTCATTCATCTGAAAATTTATCATTATGATATACCAAGCAATATTGAAAATCAGAGGCAAAGAGATACCGATACTTTATTATAATTATCGGTGTCATATCCGGCATTATGATAATCCGGACCTATGGCGAATCATACAACTTCATATTCAGACTTGTAAAAAAATTGGTAATCAAGAAAATCTACCGATTGAAGGAGACTTGATTACACTTATGTTTGAATGTAGTGGTGATGAACAATTCTTTTATGATTGGTTGAATGAAGGGGCTATGCATTATGGAGAAATTCATTTCACATATAATGAAGTGGAGGTTGTGGATATCTTTCAATTTTGGGATTGCTTCTGCTTGAAGATAGAGGAAAGTATGAGTGCCTTGAATTCCCCGATGGTAATGACCGTATATCTGTCACCTGGGATTATCAAGAGGAATAATCTGGAGCCTAGGGAGAAGGTTTGGAAAGTGTCTGAAATTTCACAACAACCTATTATTTCGATTGCCTCTGAATCAAGACAAGAAAATAAACCTGAAATAGTGGAGGTTTATTGGAAGGATGCAGAAGGAAATACTATTCTTAATGAATTGCCAGAAGATGAGGTCGTTACTCTTTATGCACGAGTAATAAATGTAAAAGATGGAGATTCTATTTTATTTTCTATAATGGATGATGATGGTAATAATATTCTTTGTAATAAAGAATGTGAAATAGATTCTAAAGGCATAGCTGTTATTAAAGGTTTTAAATTGCAATCATATAATAAAGAATATAGAAATGAAACTAAATGCTCAACTGAAAAGTACTAATCAAAGTATGAGTCATAATATTAAAAATACTCCTCAAATATTATATGCTTATTGGGCTGATGAAGAAGGAAGATTAATAAAGTTTCCATGTTATAATTCTCGTTTAGTATATATTTGTATTATTACAAATAAGGAGGCTATTGGTAAGGATTATGATATACACTTCTTTCATACAGCCAATGGTGTAATGGAAAAAGTATATATAAATGTTGATAAAATAACAATTAATTCAGCTAAATCATTAGTTCCTATACCATTTGATGAGAATGTTTTCAATACAATAAATTCTAATATTATTGATGTTGAATTCTATTTGGTAAGAAGAGAATGTAATAAGTCTTTTTATTTTAAAGAACAAAAATTGCGGATTCATGCTGTTATATTTATTTGGGAGATAATGGAACATATGGGATGGAATATTGGAGCTAAAACTCAACATAAATGGTTTACAACACCACCTTGTAATAAACCATATCAATATTTTGATATTGCCAATATTATTAAATTTGATGATGTTTTGAAATATCCTACAATCAAAGAGTTCTATAATAAACTTATTGAAGATAAAGTGTGGTTTACTTTTGAAGCTCAAAAGCAATTAGTAAATGAAATTCGTAAAATGTTGATTGCAGGACATGCTTCTTTGCCCAATAATATCATAAAAGAATCTCATTTCGGTAATTTCGAAGACAAACTTATAATGTCATTTTTTTCAAAGAAACGTATATTGCAGATTGATGAATACTATATACAATATAGAGGATACATTCAGCCTAATCTATTAAATGTTATTTTTTCTTCTAATCGTGCTGGAATTGTAAATGAATTATACGCTTCTCTTGGAGATTTTAGAATCAGAATGGCTGTAATGGGTAGTATAGAATTTGTAAATAGTGAATATTATAAGATAAATATTAAAAAAGTAGCTTTTTATATAATTGATAGTTTTGACTTTGTAGATAATAATTTTTTTAGTCAACCTTTAGGATTATGGGATATAGTCAATAAAAAAATAGTTTTAGATATAAATATAAGAAACGCTCATTATATAACAAATAGTGATTATAATAATTATAGAAAAGATACTAATGTAGGAAGAGACTATATTATATATAGTGACATAAAAGAAATTTCAACATCTGATAGCTTTTTTATTCCTAAAAATATTTTTATTTCAAGTTTTAAATCTTCAATAGAATAATGATAATTAGAAATATTATATATGTGTTATTTGTAATAATGATTTTATATATGGAAAATGTCTGTACGAATTTTTATTACATGAGTGGAGGATTTAAAGGTGGTGATTCTGTCCTTTTATGCATACTATTATTAATATTTATTATATACGATTTGTTTGTGAATAGTTTTTTTTTCAGATTATGTGTATCATTATTACAAGTGTTATTTTGTCTATATAGCATTAGTAAGAATATTGAAATGAGAAATCTTACAAATAATTTAATTGAGTATTCAAAAAGTGGATATGATATAGTGCCAGTATCTGATTATGATTTTTTATTTTTATGGAAAATATGTTTACTGTTTTTGTCGTATTTGTTGATTTGTTTATTAAGTCAATATATTTATAGATATAAACGTTGAATTAGTATGAAGGCTTTACAAAATATTTTTACGATTAGTGTGTCTTATTTCCTTTGTATTGATAATCATTATGATTATATATTGGATTATATGGAAAACGTAGCTCGGAACTTTACCAAGAAGTATCCCAAATACCTTATCCATAAGAAAAGCGAAGACAAGATAAAAGCTTTTTTGACCGACAGAGTGAGGGCCAAAGTGGAAAGCTTTGTGAATGCAGAGACAAAGAATATTTTAGTAATTGAGGTACGGGAAATGGCGGACCTGATAGCGGAATATGAAGGAACGGAAAGTTCTTCCCTTTATGGAACTCATCCGGCAGACAACCCTTCGTTGGGAAATACCGGAGTGGAGCTTGCCATGAGTGTGAATACAGGTGTATCGGATATCCGTCCAGTCAATGTCGCCAAGCCTGTAGGTGCATCAGGAAAACCTAAGATAATGAAACGTAGTGTCATCCGTGTAACCATGGAGTTGGAAGTGTTGATGGAAACCAAGCAGTATTTGCAATTCCTGCAACAGATACCGGATTTGTTAGGCTTACATGAATTCCCTAATTTAAGATGTCGTGTGATATACAATCAAAAAAAGGTAACAATCAATGAGGAATCAGCCCCTATTGAGGTAAAGGTTGTAGATAATAGAAAGTATCAACGTTGGTTTATTGTTTTTACATTATTGATGATCTGTAGTATTGGTGGCATTATAGCGTTGTTCTTTTCTATTCCGAACCTGTATAAACAGGATATTCATTTCTTGCATAACGACACGATTCATCAGGATTTCACCATATCCAATAGCCGCATTGACTTGGACAATGTAAGTCTGATAAAAAACGGCAGCAAAGATACGCTTATCATTAAAGACAAGAAGATATTCATTTCTAAATGAGGAAATATGGAAGATTTGATACATATACATACCATAAGAGGAATGTTGTCCCAAAGTGGATGTCCGGAGGATTTGCTGGAACATTATCTGAAGTTTCTTCAAACAGGAGGTCAGCAGGTACAGATAATCAGAGGAGAGGTGAACGTGATGTTTCAAAAGGAAGAACAATATCGGAAAAGAAGAAATGAAGCCATGAGAGGAAGCGTTACTTTTCATAATAAAGATAAGGGAACAATTGGAAGTTCTGATACTGGTATATTTATCGGTATGGAGTTCATTCAATCTTGTTTCCAACATGGAATTCCGGCACGGATGTCTAAAGTGCGTAGGGAACATGGGAAAGTGATGGAGATTGAAGTGCTATTTGGTGTATAAGAAAAAATTGTTTTACAGATATTATTGCTGGAAATCATTGTTTGAATTACAAACTAAATGTTAAGAGTGTCATTACAGAATAAAATCCTTTTGGGGTATTTGTTATTAGTGGCGGTTATCAGTAGTATGACCGCCATTTTGTTGCATGAACGGAAACGGATGCATGAAATAGAAGCAGAGACCACGGAAATACGCAAAATCCGTAAGGATATTAATACAGTCCACCGGCGTATTATAGAACTGGCAACACATGGAGAATCTGTCATTACATGGAATGAGGCAGATTTCCGGAAATATAGAAACCGGCGATTGAGTGTTGACAGCCTGCTACAGGTAATGAAGCAATATGTGGGTGGTTTTGTGCATACGGAACAAATTGACACTCTTTGTAATTTGCTTGAAGAAAAGGAAAATCATCTGCTACATATTATGGAAACTGTTGCGATACAGAGAAAGACGGATAGTCTCTTGGTGAATCACTTGCCTGAAGTAGCCAGAAGAGCGACCCGTGTAAAGATTGTTACACAAAAGAAAAGCGGTATAGCTGGATTCTTTGGCGGCAAGAAAAGTGTACAGGTTCTGCCTTCTGCTCAAGAACTACATGCCTTCAGTGACAGTCTGATTGCCTTGCAACGGATACATACTGTAGAAATGGAAACTTATGCAGACAGTCTTCGTTCCAGGAACCGTACTTTGAACCGTGAGTTGTCGCAGCTGATCAATAGCCTTGATAATCAGGCACAGGCGGTATTTGCTCAAAAAGATCAGAAAATAGCAGAAGCACAGGATTTATCTTTCTTCATGTTTGCCATAATTATAGCATTTGCAATTATTCTGCTGTTGATTTCTTTTCTTATCATACGTTCCGATTTGCGTAAGGAAGAAAGAATTAAATCCAGATTGAACCAGGTTATTAGTGAAAATAAAGAATTGCTGGAGATGCGCAAGCGCATTATCCTGACCGTTTCACATGATATACGTGGCCCTCTTGGTAACATTCATAACTGTGCTGATTTGGCATCACAGACCCGGGAAAAGAAGAAACGTGAATCATATCTGGAGGATATACGTCACTCCTGCCATCATATTCTTCATTTGGTCAATGATCTGATGGATGCTTATCGGATTAACGAAGTCGGTGACTTGCGTAATGATATACCATTCGATTTGAATCGTTTTCTTAAACGTATTTCTGATGAGTTTTCCCGTAAGGCTATTTCTAAGGCTTTGATTTTGTACGCGGTACATGAGAATTGTAGTTTAACAGTGAAAGGGGATGCGGACAAGTTGGAACAGGTTCTGGCTAATTTACTGACAAATGCCATAAAGTTTACTCCATCGGGAACCGTTAATTTCCATTCAAGATATTCTGATGGGAAACTGAATATTGAAATCAGGGATACTGGAATCGGGATGGATGAAGAAACGCTGAAAAGAATCTTTGCTCCATTTGAACGTGCTGCACAAAATATCAACTCAGAGGGGTTTGGCCTTGGATTATTTCTGACAAAAGGTTTGGTAAAGGTTTTGGACGGAACAATGGATGTGGAAAGTGAACTTGGTAAAGGAAGCGTATTCAGACTTGAATTTCCCTTACCTGAAACGGATGAACCTGCAGAGGAAGATAAACAGGATAATAATCAGATATTTATGCTTCCTAAAAAGGTACTTGTTGTGGATGATGACCCGATACAGTTGAAAATAGCGGAAGATATGCTTGGCCGTAATGGTATAACCTGCACTACATGTATGAATATTCAGGAAGTTGTTGCTGCTCTGGAGAAATCGGATTATGATATAGTACTAACGGATGTTCAGATGCCTGAAACTGATGGGTTTGGTCTTTTGAAACTGCTTCGTAATTCGGATATTGGCAACTCAAGAAGCATTCCTGTAGCTGTCATGACTGCGCGTAGTGATGGTAATACAGGAATATATGAAAAGGAAGGATTTGCAGGTTATATTCATAAGCCGTTCAATATTCATGGATTGTTATCTTTTTTATCGACTATCATATCCCATACAAGAGTCTCAAATGCCGGAGACTTTGATTTCTCCTGCTTATTGAAAGACATAGACGACAATGGATATATGCTGTCACTCGTTATTGATGAGTCCAGAAAGGAACTTGCTGAGATGGAATTAGCCTTGAAAAAGTATGATCGTGAATTAATGCGGAAGATTATTCACCGGATGATGCCGGTATGGGAAATTCTTGGTAAGGAACGCTTATTGCGTGAATTCCAAAAGGAACTGCATAATAATGAAAGTGTTAATGAAATCATAGGGGAATATGCCCGGCAGGTTATTGACATTCTTGAGAAATTGATAAAAGAAACAGAAAAAGAACTTGGGAAATATGAAAATACTGATAGTTGAAGACAATATGATACTTAAGGGCATGATAGAAAAGTGGCTGCAAAAAGCCGGTTACGAAGTTCTGACCGCTATTGACGAGCCTGGGGCACGTAGTATTCTGAAGAAACATGAAATCAGTCTGGTGTTGGGGGATGTACGTTTGCCTGAAGGAAACGGTATCAGTCTTCTAGAATGGATTATGAGTTGCGGTATGGAAATTCCTTTTATTGTCATGACAGATTATGCCTGTATCTCGGATGCTGTACGTGCAATCAAGCTCGGAGCTAAGGATTATCTGGAGAAACCTGTCCATCAGGAACAGCTTCTTGAATTAATGCACAGTATGTTGAAAAGTCCGGTTATAGTACGTAAAGAGCGTTCTTTTGTAGAACGTACCAGCGAAGCTGCACGGAAAGCTGCTTCTTTTGCCCGTCGTGTGGCACCATCCGATCTTTCAGTTATGATACTTGGTCCGAGTGGTAGCGGTAAGGAAGTGATAGCCCAGATGATACACCGTTATAGTGATAGGCGTGACAAACCTTTCGTTGCAGTCAATTGTGGAAGCATACCTAATGATTTACAGGCTTCTGAATTTTTTGGTGCGGTCAAGGGTGCTTTTACCGGAGCTGTTGCAGACAGGAAGGGACATTTTGAAACAGCCAATGGAGGAACTTTGTTTTTGGATGAAGTCGGCAATATGCCTTATTCCATGCAGATTCTTCTTCTTCGTGTTCTTCAGGAAAAGGAGTTTAATCCTGTAGGAAGTGACAAAGTAAAGCGTACGAATGTGCGCATTATTTCAGCTACCAATGAAAATATGAAAAAAGCTGTAGAAGAGGGACGTTTTCGTGAGGACCTTTATTATCGTCTTGCTGAACTGGAAATTTTACAGCCACCGTTAAAGGACTGCAAGGACGACATTCTTCCTCTTGCTGAATTTTTCAGAAAAGAACATTCCTATAGAATACATGTTAAGAATGAAGGCTTTACAGAAGAAGCGAAAGCATGTATGTTGGGGTATGACTGGCCTGGTAATGTGCGGGAACTGAGCGCAAAAGTCAAACGTGCGGTCATTGTGGCAGATAACGTATTGTTGGATGTATGTGATTTGGGATTGGATAATGTGGTTTGTGGTAGTAATCCGGAAATTTATATCATTCAGGAAAGGGAAAGGATACGAAATATGCTGGAAAAAAATCACGGCAATGTCAGCCAGACAGCTATTGAACTGGGTTGTAGCCGTACAGCTCTTTATAAGAAAATGAAGAAAGTCGGTCTGAAATAATTTTTTTATTTTTTAAGGCGGTATATCAGTCTGCATACATTGTTGCGGAATGTTTTGGACTCATGCAGTACCCATTGTCCAAACTGTATTCTTCCAGTAATGTTTATCCCACTTTTGTATGATATTGGAAGTAAGTATATGACCACTTCATCTGCGAGCTTGTATAGAAAAATTCCACTTGCATAATCCGCACTCTTCTGATTCTCCACCTTCATGAAATAGGTGCAGTCGTTTCCGTGTCTTTCCTTGGCATCCATCAGATCAAGCATTCCATAATAGGGATACATGTTGAATACCGCCCGGTTTTCCCAATATGGGAAGCCGTTACGATTTGTCCTGAGCCATTCCATCAGCTTTTCATTTTCATCCGGTAGAAACCCATTCAGTGTGATGGGCATGATGACTTGTATTTTTGCCATACCTCTTGTTTATAAAAAAAGCATGAAACCCATGCATAGTTCTAAACAGGGGTTCTGGTAAAACCCATTACAAAAACTCGCATGGGCTCATGCTATAAGATATAGCATAAGCCTCACGCAATGGCCTTTGTAATTTTTGAAATTTACCAGATTTCTGTTTAGGGCATCTTGCGACTTATGTATATAATCAACGGAAAACATCCCGTAATCCGTCGTTATGTTCTATTTCAAATTCAAAGATAGGGAATGTTCCCTGAAAATCAAACTGATTCAGGACTTATTTGTCATTCTGTATCTATTCAGCTTTTCTTTTCTCCTCTTCTGCACTTTCTATTCCCAGCCGTTCACATAGTTCCGGGTCATTCTTGATACGTTCCATTTCATCGTTGATGATGACCTGGGCATCCGCCTTTATCTGGTCGTAGTTGCGCTGTATCTGCTGGAGCATGATGTCATTTCCTTCACTGTCTTTGAACGTGTTGATAACCGGGATTTTTTTGTAAGCCTTTTCTTCCGCACTTACTTTGGCATGGTCCACGATAATTTCCGCATGGAAAATCTTCTGGTCGATTTTCTCCCCGAAATTGTCAGATACGGAACCGACAAACGTCCCCTGTGAGAGGTTGGAAATCTTGGATGCAGGAATCAGGGAATCCAGCTGGGTGTTGATCGATGTGGAGACATCCTGACGGTTGATGGATATGGACTGCCGTTTTTGCAGAATCTTACCGAAACGTTCGGAAAGTGTCTTGGCCGTTTCACCTACCACCTGACCGCTGAATATGTTGCCGACTGTATTTTGAATCACCTTGCTTTCCTTTTCACCGTAGTCACGGTTAAGCTGGCTGAAGTCCTGAAATCCCAGACAGACCGCCACTTTGTTGGAACGTGCCGTTGCAATCAGGTTGTCCAGTCCTCGGAAATAGATGGTAGGGAGCTCATCTATAATGACCGTGCTTTTAAGCTGCCCTTTCTTGTTTATCAGTTTGACGATTCTGGAATTATACAGTCCGAGCGCAGCGGAATAGATGTTCTGCCGGTCCGGATTATTGCCTACACAAAGGATTTTAGGCTCCTTCGGATTATTGATGTCCAGAGAAAAATCATTGCCTGTCATGACCCAGTACAGCTGTGGAGAAATCATTCGGGTAAGCGGAATTTTCGCTGAAGCTATCTGGCCCTGGAGCTGATCCTGAGCCCCACCTTTCCAGGCATCCATGAAAGGGGAAAGGTAGTTCTCCAGTTCCGGATAGGAAGTCAATATGGTAAACAAATCTGAGTAAGGTTTGTTCAGCAGTTCCACGGCATGAGGGAACGTGCAGTAGATACCGCCTTTGAATATTTTGAGATACCATATAATGGCTGCCAGCAGGATAATCGGAGACTCTACAAAGAAATCACCCTGCTTTTCAATATCGGGTAAGTCAAGGGCATTACTGCCCCCTTCTCCCCTAAGAACCGTACGTGAGAGTTTCCCCTCATACGGCTCAAGCAACTCAATATTTCTATTTGTTGTTAGAAATCGGCTCATACTTTCAACAGTTTCGTTTATTTCGCTTGTGGCAGTTGTTATGGACAAGTTGCCGTACAATTGAACCACCAACAGATATTTCATTGACGTTCCATGCTTTTGTACAATCTATCTCCTTGCCGCATAACGGACAAGTCCGCTTCTGCTTGTTCCATAAATATAAGAGTGACTTACGTCCTTTGAGAGATTCCAGCATTTGTTGCTCCTTTCGCTGAAAGAAATAATCATCATATTCCGGGTCGAAAGGGTTTGCCTCCCCCTTGACTTGCTTGTACGGAGTATAATGTATATCCGACAACCTTTTAAGGGTCAGGTAGTTCACTTTCTTGCTTTTTGTTTCATATTTCCATGCAAACGTCCATTTACGCCCCCGAATTTCATGCCAATACTTATCTGCAACCCAAGACTTGCGTTTCTTTGGGTGGCGACGTAAAGCCCATTTCTTTGTGAGGTTGTAAATGTGATTGTCGCAACCGTGAAAAGCATTGGTTGATGCACCATATCGGTAATAGTTTCCCCAACCTGTTATCACAGGATTGAGCATTCGTATCAGCGATTCCTGCTTACACATTTTATGTCCTTTAACGATGTCACTGATTTTTGCCCTAAAGCGTTTCTGTGCATCTTTGGACGGAGATGTGTACAGCCTTTTGCCGAACTTCCTTACATTGAAACCTAAGAAATCAAATCCATCGTATATGTTCGTAATGGTAGTTTTCTCTTCGGATAAGGTAAGACCCCTTTCTTTGAGAAATTCTATCACCATTGGTTTGACCTCGTTTTCCAATAATTCCTTATCTCGACCTGTGATTATAAAGTCGTCCGCATACCTGATAAGATTCACTTTGTAGTGGAATGTCTTATAGTTGATGAAACGTCTTTTGAATCTTTCAGCCAAGAGTGGTTGAAGTCCGTCAAGTGCCATATTTGCAAGTGTCGGTGATATGATACCTCCTTGTGGTGTACCCTCTTCTGTCGGGAACAGTTTACCATTGAATACAGCTCCACATTTCAGCCATTTTCTGAGTATTGTTTTATCCATAGGGATATTTTCAATAAGCCAGCCGTGACTGATGTGGTCGAAGCAACCCTTAATATCTCCCTCCAAAATCCATTCGGGGGAATGCTGGCGATTTAGAACCGTATCAATCTGACGAATTGCGTCCATTGTCCTGCGCTTCTTTCGGAAGCCGTAAGAAAAACGGTCGCCTGTCGTTTCGGCTATCGGTTCCAATGCCATGAGATATAATGCTTGCATCGCCCTGTCTTTCATGGTCGGTATTCCCAACGGTCGGAGTTTACCGTTCTTTTTCTTGATGTGAACCCTACGGAGCGGCTGTGGATGGTAGCCACGACGTCTAAGTTCACCGATTGCTTTGTACTTGCGCTTGGGAGAGTCCCAAAGCTGTTTATCTACTCCAGACGTATTCTTCCCTTTGTTGGAAGTAACCCTCTTTACTGCCAATGCCTTGGCGTAAAAAGAGTGGGTAAGCATCCACTGCAAGGTTTTCACCTTGTTATGTCTGCCTTCTTTCTGAGCCTTTACAATACGCGCTTGTAGCTTTCGGACATAGGTTTCACACTTAGACCAGTTCATACCGTCCCAAGTCAGATTCCTGCTGTCAGCAGGCGCACACGATGTTTTAATCTCGTTCATTTGCTTTCCTCCTTTTGAAAGTTCTAAAAGTTATCTTGTAAAGAGTTACCATATACGGAAGTCTGCCCACTTTCGTGTCGGATGATGTTACCCTCATTAACTCGTGATGTTGGTTCAATCCGTATCCTCCCCATTACAGGGCGGCATTCGCTTTCTCCGTTATCTCATACCTGCACCCCATTCGGCTTGCCTTGCGGTTCGCTTACTCGCATTATTACGAGAGAGATACAGGCTTGCCCTGTTCCACGCAATTGACAAACGGATAGTTTAGGTTCTGCCAAGTCCGCCGGCAGTGCTATGTCCGTGTAACCCCAACATGGGCGAGGGTTATCCGACTGCTTACCTTTTGGTGAGAGCTAAAGTCTCTTGCGCTCCTTCAAACCTTACGACGGCTAAAGTCAGTTCACATTACGTTAACCATGCTATCCAGCCTCGCCACTCGACGGTATGATACTAACCGCCCTTGACGTTCCCTCACGGTTCAGTCTTGTCCTTTCGGAAAGTGTACTTTGTCCTATAAGCTTGGCACAACCCATCACTGGAGATGCACCTTATAGTAGGCTACCGCTGACGGAACAGCGGGTTAAATCTTGCAATATACATTGCTGTTTAACAATTAATTACGTGACTTTTCAGGTCACACCCAGGTGCGGTTTAAGTTGAGCATAATGGTATAGCTTGCTTCGTATGCGTCAGAGATGTCCGTCATGAACTCTGGATTGATGGGATTGCAGCGATGTGAACGGTGCGGATCATCGAAGTTGATGACGTAGAAATGCGGCTTTACCTTGTATTTGTCCATATTGTGCAACAAGGTATTGTATGCAATGGTGGAAAGGTCATCGAATTTATAATCATAGATATAGACACTGAAGCCCTTGGAAATCATCTGTTTGATGTAGTTGTTCACCACAGCGTATGATTTACCGGAACCCGGTGTTCCCAATACGATGGTCGCACGGAAAGGGTTGACCACGTTGATCCAGCCGTTGTTGAGCTTGCCGCCATACTGGAATCTGGTGGGCAGATTGACCGAGTATTCATTCTCCATCAGCCTTGTCTCCTGCATGAAGGATTCGTTTTCCATATTGAACACATCCTCCATCAGGGTATGCCTGTAAAGCCTGCTGATCCACAGTCCTGCCATGAGCAGGCATAGATAACCGGCTGCAAGTGTCACCACATACAGGGCAGTAATCGCTTCGTGTGGAAAAGGCAGGTCAAGCAGCCACCAGTTCATGAAAAATAGAACCGCCCCGGCAGTAAGTACCGCCCATATACGCTGCCAGGTTATTTTCTCACCCTTGACTCCGATGGTACCCATACAGGATATGGCCAGCAGAAGAACCGCCATCAGTTTTGTCCATAGGATACAACCGAATATACCGGTTGTCCTGTCAAAGTTCATCAGTATCCGGTCTATGACATCCAGATTCAGATGCCAGGCGCTCATACTGGGATAGCAGTACACATAAACGTGGACTACCAGAATAAAAATACTGACTGCCCTGCCGAATTCCATAATCTTGGCAAGGGCTCTCAAATCGTCTTCCTGTTGCATAATGATGTAGATGATTGTGGGGGAATCCGTTGTTCCCCCTGTTATTGACTCATTTTGATTGATCAGATACCACGTGATTTGCGCTTCTGCGGTTTCTTTTTCCGTTTCATGCGGCGACGGAACGCTTCTTCCTCGTAATCGACTGCCGGATTTGCCTCAAAGGAGAAGATGCCTGCCGCCTGTTCAAGCGCACTGTTTTCTTCCATACGGTGACCGTACCGTTTCCAAAGTTCCTCCGGACCGGACTGTTGTCTGTCCTGCCAGGGTATTCCTTCCCACCAGTTGACAAGGCCGTTGAATACGTTGGCGGAAAACTCCTTTCCCATACGTGAACCGTTGAACGCCTCACGCCGTTCATGGTCTATGAATGTGACGCCATAGATACGTCCGGTATCGTTCCTTCGGAATACCACATCAATGTGCTCCTGTTTCAGCAGTTCCCTGAATTCCTGTTCCGATTTTGCGTTACGCATGGCCCATACTACCTTGCCGGATATGACCGGCGACCATCTGCCTTCCTTGAAGTCCTGTGTATGCCGTAACATACGTTCGGACAGTCCCGTATTTCCGAAACGCTTGCCGAACCTTGCACTTTTTATTGGAGGGCTGACCACTTTCCCACTATCATCTGTAGCCGAATAGATGATACCCGTATAGGGTGTTCCCATGTAATCGCCCCGAACCTGTCGGGCTTCAATGTTCAGTGTGGAAAGCAGTGCGGAATACTCTCCGAAAGTCTGGAAACGGTAGCTCTCCAGTACGGCCTTCAGTGTGTTTCCTATCTGGTGGCGTATATCCCCCTGTGAGGCATCCACCTTTTTCAGTTCCGCTTTCGGATTCCGTCTTTCCGTATCCGCACTGTTACGCAGTCCGAATTCCTGTTCCAGTTCCCGGCAGGCTGTCATTGAACGGCGGTGTTCATAGGAGTCATTGATTTTCCTTCCTTCATCGTCAATGCATACACTCACGATATGTACGTGCGTGTTGCAGGTATCGCCATGTTTGTACACGATGAACGGCTGGTCACCATATCCCATTTTCTGCATGTATTTCTCTGCCACTTCCGCCAGCCTGTCATTGTCCAACTTATCTTCCGGTGCCGGACTGAGGGCGATATGCAGGACCGGCTTGTCTGTTCTCCTGTTTGCCGTCATATGGTTCTCAAATGAAAGGAGAGCCAGACGCATGTCCTCGCTCGGCAGTCCCGGGCGGTCGGAAATCATCCGATGTCCTGACAGGATTTCCGCCATCCCTTGAAAAACCTTTTCATGGTTATAGGACAGTGCTCCGTAAAGGCTTGCCCCGTGACTTATCTTTGCAACCATTTCTTTTCATATTCTTTAGTTAAGGCCATAATCTGTTTGTTGAGCAGTATCAGTTCCAGGGTAGCCTTTTCAAGTTTGTAAAGCAGGGACATCGCCCTTTTTTCCCCGAAATTTTTCTGTACTGCCCTTACGACCTGATTGTAATTGTTGCCTATTGCCTGGAATTGTCTGTAAAATTCCCCGAGCCGGATGTAATAGTCCATGGAAACCTTATCCACCTTGATTACCTTCAGTTGTTCTGAAAAGATTGATTTCTTAATAAAGATTGTCCTGTCCCTTGCTCCGGATTCCAGAAACAGTTTCTCAAATCTGCTTTTCTCCTGTGCGTTCAGGCGGAAACTGTACTTGTAGTCCGCCGGATCTGTTTTCAGTTTTCTGCCTGTCCTTTTAGCCTGTTTTTTCTCCATGCTTTTCTGCTTTTGGGTTGTTTTGCTTTCTCCGTCAGATTTTCCGACTTTGGAGGAAAATCCCCCGACCGTGAGGGAGGGCAAGTTGGTCTTTGTCGGGCAGAATACTTTCTGTCGGACAAAGACACAACTTGCTCTGTTCGTTTGAACAGAGAATCCACCTCCGGCGGATTGCTGCGCGACGTGAGCGGAGTGCTGCTGTCCGTCGGAAGATGTTCCAAGCCGTCTATCGGTTCTGACTTTGCAAAATTATGGCTGTGTAAACAGTTGTGAAATAGTGGATTATATGACATATAAAGACGTCTGATGACATCTGATGTCATGGTGCAGGCTACATATTACCTGTATGCTTGAAAGACCTTATTTTTGACGCGATTTAAGCGTGCAATATTGCAATAACATAATGACATAATAACATAACAACATAGTATTGCAATAACATAAGGACATAATAACATGGCAACATAATATTGTAATAACATAAGGACATAATAACATGGCAACATAGTATTGCAATAACATAAGGACATAATAACATGGCAACATAGTATTGCAATAACATAATGACATAATAACATAACAACATAGTATTGCAATAACATAAGGACATAATAACATGGCAACATAGTATTGCAATAACATAAGGACATAATAATATGGCAACATAGTATTGCAATAACATAAGGACATAATAACATGGCAACAATAGTATCACAATAGCGTAATGCCATTATAAGATTAGTGAAAGAAAAAGTGAATATTAACCCCAAAAACAAAAGGTATGAACAAACGTCCGATTCTTGTCGCCTTCAGCAATCAGAAAGGCGGTGTGGGCAAGTCCACGGTAACAACGGTTCTTGCCAGTTATTTTAATTATGTAAAAGGTCTGAAAGTTGCTGTCGTTGACTGTGACTATCCCCAGTTCAGTCTGGAAAAACTAAGGGGAAGGGATTTGAAGAACCTTGAGAAAAGCGAGTATCACCAGCGACTTTTCTGCCGTCAGTTTGAAGACGGTTCCCGTAAGGCCTATCCGATCGTCACTTCCACGCCGGAGGCAGCCGCAGGGATTCCCGGCAAACTGGAAGGCGACTATGACCTGATATTCTTCGATCTTCCCGGAACGGTGAACTCCCGTGGTGTATTCGAGTCCGTCATGAACATGGATTTTATCTTTACTCCCATTGTAAAGGACCGTATGGTCATGCAGAGCAGCCTATCCTTTGTATCGACCGTTCAGGATTTTATCGGACAGCATCCGGAAGCTCCCCTGAAGGACATACGTTTATTCTGGAACCGTATGGACAGCCGTACTTCCAAGGAACTGTATGTAATGTATAATGCAATAGTGCTCCGTATGGGTTTGAAGGTCTTTGAAACCGTACTTCCGGATCTTGAACGCTTCAACAAGGAAATGACACCTTCTTCCAGGCAGCATTTCCGCTGCACCCTTCTCCCTCCTTCCGAATCACTACTGAAAGACAGCCGTCTTGAGGCGTTTGCCCAGGAGATGGAACGTATCATATTTCCGGGATAATGGCTATGGCAAAGAAAAGAGAGATATTCAAGGTGGACGAGGATGCCTTGAAAGACATGATGGCCAGTGAATCCATTTCCTGCGGTAAATCTGGAACTGATGTCGGCGAGAATGTTCTTCCTGTCACAGAAAAGGAAAAAAATGTGCCGGAAGTAAAGACACAGGGACAGGAAAAGTCCCGGAAAACGATACGCGCTGATCCCGGACTGGAAGAGAAGGTGGAAATGTATAAGGAACTGTTTCTGGACAGAAAGAAGTCCGTACACAGAAAGCAGACCTATATCAGCTATGACATGTATTGCAGGCTGGCCCGTATCCTTCCCCTTCTGAGTGATGACATGAGTGTGCCCGCTTTTTTGGATAATGTGCTGGCACACCATCTTGAGACTTACAGTGAAGAGCTTGGCGAGCTGTTTCGCCGAAAAACCCCAAAAACATTCTGAAAATGATATGGATTGTATTGACTGTTGCCGTATTGGTTTGCGGTCTGCTGTTATGTTGCGTTTATTTACTGTCCAATAAGATTTGTTCACTGAAAAGACAAGTCAGAGAGTTGAATGAGAAAATAGGAATAGCGAACTGCTTTCCCGAATATAGCCGTGTGTATCTGAACGATACTCCAGTCGGGAAAGGACGTCAGATTCGTATCCGTTGCGGTTTGTACAACAAGGCAAGTCGCCTTATTCCGTTTATGGCTCCCGGCATGAGTGTTTCAGTCTATGTGAGCAATATCGTGGAGGAGCACTTGAAACGCCACGGAGAATTGCTGAAGAATGAACTTGAATGTTTTCTCTATAAGGATTCTTTATGGAAGAACTGATATACTTCTGTGTACGGATTGTCTGTATAGGCTATTTGCTGTACAGCGTGTATGGCTGGAGAAGGCGTATCGAAACTGTTTGTACCCTGCTTTATGGGAAACCTTGCGTGAAGAAGGAAAATAAAGAAGCTGCCGGAACGGAATCTGCGGTTTCAGATGCAGAAGTGATGGGAAGTACCCGTTATGTCTATCTGGACGAGAATGCCGGAAAGACTGCCGCTCCCTTCATGAGCCAGCCACTTGAAAGGAATTTTATCGGTGAGGAGGAGGATGTGCAGCAGGAAGATGTGGAATGCAACCTTCAGCTGGATAAGATGAAACTCCTGCAGGAAGTCCAGGAAGACCTTGATGCGGAGTCTCCCGAAGTGGAATCCGTATCACCTGTTCTGTCCAGCAGGGACATGGAAGTACTCGGCGAATATCTGACACATCAGGATGAAGCCGACCATGAGAAGGCCATGCAGGCGGCCCGTGTCCTGTTCTCCATCAGGCAGACCAGCCTGATTGATGTGTTCCTTTCCAATATGGAGAATTCCGCGATTGTAGAGGAACTGATAGACAGGTATCTTGATGAGGACGGCAATCCCAAACCGCTTAAAGTAAAGGATGGGAATGAACCGTCTGACGAGTGGCGGAAATATATCTGACACCGATATATTCAGGCATCCCGGAAATCTTTTCGGGATGCTTTTTTTATGTCTGTAAGGCTTCCTGAATGACATCTGATGACATCTGGTGACACCTGATGACGGTGTTGTATCACAGCGGTTTAAGCCTTATATATTTGCAGTCGAATTCAAAATTTATGTCAAACCCCAAAATGATTCGACAATGAAGAGAAGAATCCTATTTTCAGTATTGTGTGTGCTGGCAGCGGCAGGTGCCTTCGCACAGGGACAGGGTCTTGCCGGCATCAATGAGGCTACCAGCCTTATGACTTCGTATTTCGATCCGGCCACCAAATTGTGTTATGCCATCGGAGCCGTACTCGGTCTGGTCGGCGGTATCAAGACGTATGGCAAGTTCAGCAGCGGCGATCCCGATACGTCCAAGACTGCGGCGAGCTGGTTCTTCGCCTGCATCTTCCTGATTGTGGCCGCCACCATTCTCCGTTCCTTCTTCCTGTAAGCCATGGATTACCGTATCAACAAAGGAGCAGGCCGTCCGATTGAGTTCAAGGGCTTGAAATCACAGTACCTGTTCTTTTTTGCCGGAGGTCTTGTATCGGTCTTTCTTGCGGTGGTTGTCCTGTATATGGTCGGTGTCAGCCAGCTGGTATGCCTGTCTTTCGGAGCAGTATCCGGTTCCCTGGCCGTATTGCTGACCTTCCGCATGAATGCCCGCTACGGTGAGCACGGGCTGATGAAGATGCTGGCCGAGAAACGCCATCCGCGCTATCTGTCAGCCCGTCGCAGAATATTCAGAGCATTAACCAAAAAGAAGAGAAAGAAATGAGAAGTGTATTGAAGGCCTGTGATCTGGAAGACAGATTCCCGATTCTGGCCGTGGAAAACAACTGCATCGTAAGCAAGGATGCGGACATTACGGTAGCCTTCGAGGTCGAGCTGCCTGAACTGTACACGGTGACGGTGGCGGAATATGAAGCCATTCACGGTACCTGGGTGAAGGCCATGAAGGTGCTTCCCAATTATTCGGTCGTGTACAAGCAGGACTGGTTCGTCAAGGAAAACTACCGGAGCGAAGGAGACGGGACGGAAAGTTTCCTGTCCCGCAGCTATGAGCGTCATTTCAACGAACGCCCGTATCTCAGACACCGCTGCTTCCTGTATCTGACAAAGACCACACGCGAACGTGCCCGTCGCCGCAGTGATTTCAGTACCCTGTGCCGCGGCTATATCCTTCCCAAGGAAATCACGGACTGGGATTCGGTCGTGAAATTCCTGGAGGCGGTGGAGCAGTTCGAGCGTATCATGAACGATTCGGGGCATGTCAGGATGAAGCGTCTCAGAACGGAAGAGGTTGTCGGAACGGAAGAATGTCCCGGGCTGATTGAAAGATACCTGACTCTCGGTATGGAGGACACGCACCCCGTATTACAGGACATCTGCCTTGATCCGGAACGTATGCGCATCGGTGACAAACGTCTTTGCCTGCATGTGCTTTCCGATACGGAAGACCTTCCCGGCAGTGTGGGCACGGACATGCGCTATGAGCGCTTATCCACGGACCGTAGCGACTGCCGTCTTTCGTTTGCGGCTCCGGTAGGACTCCTGCTTTCATGCAACCATGTCTATTCGCAGTACGTGTTCATCGATGACGCGCAGGAAATCCTGCAACGCATGGAAAAGACCTCACGCAACATGCTGTCCCTGTCGAAATACAGCCGCAGCAATGCCGTGAACTATGAATGGGCAGAAATGTATCTTGACGAGGCGCATACGAAAGGGCTTGTTCCGGTACGGTGCCACTGTAACGTACTGGCCTGGGCGGAAGACGAGGAAGAGTTAAGGCGTATCAAGAACGATACCGGCAGCCAGCTTGCCCTGATGGGATGCGTACCCCATTACAACACGATAGATACTCCGGTGCTGTACTGGTCTGGTATTCCAGGCAATGCGGGCGATTTTCCGGCTGAGGAAAGTTTCTATACCTTTCTGGAACAGGCTGTCTGCCTGTTTGCTTCGGAAACGAATTACCGCAGTTCGCCCAGCCCGTTCGGTATCCGTATGACGGACAGGCAGAGCGGCGTACCGCTTCATCTGGACATCAGTGACCTGCCCATGCGCAAGGGAATCATCACCAACCGCAACAAGTTCATACTCGGTCCCTCCGGCAGCGGTAAATCCTTCTTTACGAACCACCTTGTCCGCCAGTATTATGAACAGGGTACCCATATCCTGCTGGTGGATACCGGAAACAGCTATCAGGGACTTTGCAGCCTGATTCATGACCGGACACATGGCGAGGACGGTATCTATATCACCTATGAGGAGGACAATCCCATCGCCTTCAATCCGTTCTATACGGATTCCGGGGAATTTGACGTGGAAAAGCGTGAAAGCATCAAGACACTGATACTCACACTCTGGAAACGTGAGGATGAAGCCCCAAGGCGTTCGGAAGAAGTGGCCCTTTCGGGAGCGGTGAACGCATACATCCGCAGGATAACGGAAAACAGGGATGTCAGACCCGATTTCAACGAATTCTATGAGTTTGTGCGTGATGACTACCGCCGGATGATTGAGGAGAAGAAAGTCCGTGAGAAGGATTTTGACATCGACGGTTTCCTGAACGTACTGGAACCGTTCTACCGTGGCGGTGATTATGATTTCCTGCTTAATTCGGACAAGGAACTGGATCTTACCAACAAGCGCTTTATCGTATTTGAGCTGGACAATATCAGCGGAAACAAGGTGCTTCTGCCCGTGGTCACGCTGATAATCATGGAAACCTTCATCGCCAAGATGCGCCGCTTGAAAGGCATCCGCAAGATGATACTCATTGAGGAATGCTGGAAAGCCCTGATGTCCGCCAATATGAGTGAGTACATAAAGTATTTATTTAAGACCGTCAGAAAATATTTCGGTGAGGCCGTGGTGGTCACCCAGGAAGTGGATGACATTATCAGTTCCCCTGTCGTAAAGGAAGCTATCATCAACAACAGTGACTGCAAGATTCTTCTTGACCAGCGGAAATACATGAACAAGTTCGACCATATCCAGCGGCTTCTCGGACTGACCGACAAGGAACGCGGACAGATCCTGTCCATTAACCAGGCCAACCATCCCGGACGTTTCTACCGTGAGGTCTGGATCGGTCTTGGCGGTACCCACTCGGCCGTGTATGCCACGGAAGTCAGCGATGAGGAATATGCCGTATATACCACGGAAGAGTCGGAAAAGCTGGAATTGCAGAAGCTGGCCAGGGAACTGGGCGGAAATCTGGAACTGGCCGTGAAACGCATTGCGGAAATGAGAAAGGAAAGGAAAATGTCAAACGGTAAAGCATGACGGTTATGAATGACAGTTTTGAATCGGATGAAAGAAAGCGTAAGGAGACCATTGAATGTCTCTACTGGTCTCTGATGAACGGATGGGACATACCGAAGGAGATCCGTGAACATTACGGATTTTCAGAGGACTATGAGCTGTATCACCGGCTTGAAAGTATGGAACCGGAAGATTACAGGGAAAGAAGGCTCAGAGGCGAGATACCTGATGCCGTGGAGGTCGATGTAAGACTGACACATGCTGTGGAGAAGGTTTTCGAGCGGCTTTGTTCCCCTCCTCCCGTACAGTATCTCGACAAGCTGTACGGGGAACTGGAAAAGCTGGGAGGTCTCATCGCCAACCCGAAGAATATTGACAGCCCTTTCATTAATTCCTGTTTTCTCATGAAATATGGCATTGACCGGAATTCCCCGGATGAAATCAGACGGCAACAGGCAGAAAAGGCATATAAGGAACTTTATGCCAGGTTTGAAACCATGGTTGGTCTGAAGTCCCCAAACAAAAAGGACGACAATGCTATCCGCAAGGAATGCCGGAATCCTGTCTGCAAAGACAGGCTGGCCGGAAGAGTCAGCATCCCGGTCAGTCCTAAGCCAAAGAGACGCAAGATGGGACTTTGAGAGATTCAGTAAAACAAGAACAACATCATTAAAAAAGACAAGACATGAAAAACAGACAGTTGTACAGACTGGCCGCCTGCCTGATCGGGACGGCATCACTGCTGCTGCAGAGCTGCAGTGAGAGCAGGTTCAAGGACTGTGACCGCCTGTGCGGTTCATGGAGCAGTGTGGAAGGCAAGCCCGATGTCCTTATATATAAGGAAGGGGACGCCTACAAGGTGACGGTCTTCGCCCGCAGCGGAAAGACACGGAAGCTGAAGCCGGAAACCTATCTGCTGGTGGAAGAAAACGGTAACCTGTTCATCAATACCGGCTACCGCATAGACATCGCCTACAATGAGGCGGCTGACGTATTGACCTTTTCTCCGAACGGTGACTATGTAAGGAAGGAGGTACGTCCATGAGAAAAAGACTGCTGCTGCTTTGTGCAGGAACCTTTTTACTTGCCGGACAGATACGGGCACAGTGGGTGGTGACCGATCCGGGAAACCTTGCCCAGAGTATCATCAACATGTCGGACAATATCGTGCATACCTCTTCAACCGCGATAAGTACCGCCCAGAATTTTGCGGAGACGGTGAAGATATACCAGCAGTACAAGAAATACTATGATGCCCTGAAGTCCGTCAACAATCTGGTGAAGGATGCCCGTAAGGTCAGTGAGATTATCCTGATGGTCGGTGACGTGTCGGAAATCTACGTGACCAATTTCCAGAAGATGCTGGGTGACGAGAACTTTTCTCCCGAAGAGCTGGATGCCATCGCTTTCGGTTATACCAAACTTCTGGAAGAGAGCAACGGGGTATTGCAGGACCTCAAGCAGGTAATCAACGTCAGCACCCTATCCATGACCGACAAGGACCGTATGGACGTGGTGGATGACTGTTATGCCAGTATGCGCCGTTACCGCAATCTCGTGAATTACTATACGAACAGGAATATAGCCGTGAGTTTTCTGCGTGCCCGCAAGAAGAATGACCTTGACCGTGTCCTGAAGCTCTATGGCAATGACACCTCCAAATACTGGTAGCCTATGGTATTGTTATCCGTGGATTTCTCGAATCTCCATACCATTCTGGAGAGCCTTTACAATGAAATGATGCCCCTTTGTGAGGATATGCTGGATGTAGCCAAGGGACTTGCCGGACTCGGTGCCCTGTTCTATGTGGCCGTCCGTGTTTGGCAGTCGCTTGCCCGTGCCGAACCGATAGACGTGTATCCGCTTCTGCGCCCGTTTGCGATAGGCATCTGCATCATGCTTTTCCCGACTCTGGTACTCGGAACGATGAATACGGTGCTGAGTCCGATTGTGCAGGGAACCCACAAGATGCTTGAGGGGCAGACGATGGATATGCAGCAGTACCGTGAGCAGAAGGACAGGCTGGAACGTGAAGCCATGCTCCGCAATCCGGAAACGGCCTATCTGGTCAGCGATGAGGAGTTTGACCGTCAGCTGGACGAGCTCGGATGGTCGCCCGATGCCATGGCAACCCGCATGGGCATGTATATGGAAGTGGGCATGTACAATCTGGAAAAGAATATCCGTGACGCCTTCCGCAGTCTGCTGGAACTGCTTTTTGCCGCGGCATCCCTGCTTATAGATACGGTAAGGACCTTTTTTCTGGTTGTATTGTCCATCCTTGGTCCCATTGCCTTTGCCTTCAGTGTGTGGGACGGTTTCCAGTCCACGCTCAGCCAGTGGTTCACACGTTACATTTCCGTCTATCTGTGGCTTCCCGTGAGTGACCTTTTCAGCTGTATGCTGGCCAAGATTCAGGTACTTATGCTGCAGAACGACATCCTGGAGCTCCAGAACAATCCGAACTATTCGCTTGACAACTCCAATTCGGTATATGTGATCTTCATGCTGATAGGTATCATCGGATATTTTACCGTGCCGACCGTGGCCGGATGGATTGTGCAGGCAGGCGGTGGCGGAAACTACAACCGAAACATCAACCGTACTGCGACCAAGGCCGGAGGATTTGCAGCCGGTGCCGCAGGTTCCGGACTGGGAAATATCGGAGGGCGTCTGCGTGGAAAATAAACAGAACAGGAACATAAAAATCATGAAAACAGATGGAATTCAAATCACTGACCAATATCGAAAGCAGCTTCAGACGGATACGCCTGATGCTTGCGGTCTTTGTCGGATGCTGCACGCTCGTGACCGTGTTTGCCCTGTGGAACTCATACCGCTTTGCGGAGAAACAGCGTGAGAAAATTTATGTACTCGATGGCGGCAAGTCACTGATGCTTGCCCTTTCGCAGGATCTTTCACAGAACCGTCCGGCTGAAGCCAGGGAGCATGTAAGAAGGTTCCATGAGCTCTTTTTCGGGCTGTCGCCACAGAAGGATGCCATTGAGCACAATATCAACCGTGCCTTGCAGCTGGCGGACAAAAGCGCCTATCATTACTATGTGGATTTTGCAGAGAAAGGATATTATAACCGTCTCATTTCCGGTAATATCAATCAGGTGGTACGGGTGGACAGCGTGGTCTGCGACTTTTCCGGCTACCCCTACAGGGCCAGGACGTATGCCCGCCAGATGATTATCCGTGAGAGTAACGTGACGGAACGTTCGCTGGTGACTGACTGCCAGCTTCAGAATACCTCCCGTTCCGATGACAACCCCAACGGCTTTATCATCGAACATCTGACCATACTGGAAAACAAGGACATAAGGAGCGTAGAGCGATGAAAAGGAACCTGACGAGACAGGCGGACCTTCAACTCAGGAGGTTCTGCCACAGACTTACCGTTAAACAGCGCAAGGCCGTTCTCTGGATACTGTTTGTCCCGTTTACAGCCGCATGTGTCTATACGGCATGCAGACCGTTTATAGGCAGTAAGAACCGGGAGTCCGGAATGGAATTTATGGAAAAGGATTCACTCCGTATGGAGTTCATTCAATCTATTGTAAGAAATGGAGAAAGAAAAAGTCAAGAAAGTAATGGAACGGCTGATGAAACCGTTCAGGCTCCGGTCTTCAAAGGACAGGAAGCCGCTGAGTGAGGAACAGAAACGCAAACGCGCCGGATTTATGGTGTATCCGCTGATGTTCCTGCTGTGTCTGGGAAGTTTCTATCTGATATTCTCACCTTCCGGTCAGGAACGGGAGCGGCAGGATAAAGGACAGGGATTCAATACGGAAATCCCTTCTCCCGAGGACAGCCGCCTGGAAGGAAACAAGAAGGATGCCTATGAAAAGGCTCTGATGGAACAGGAAAGCAGGAAAAGGAAGACATTCTTTGAAGCTGCGGAGTCCATGTTTGCCAAAGAGGAACGGAAAGACAGTGTCCGTCTTCCCGATAACATTCCACCGGAGAGGCAAACAAACACGGAAACGGAAACAGAAAAAGGAAATGCCGGACCGGTCAGTTCCTCGGCCGGAGCCTACCGTGAGATGAACCGTACGCTGGGAAGCATCTATGAACCGCGGACTGATCCGGAAAAGGAAAGGCTTCTGGAAAGGATTGAGGAACTGGAGTGTATGCAGCAACAGCAGCAGAAACAGGAGCCACTGTCAGGCATGGAGGAAAAGATGGCCCTGATGGAAAAATCATACGAACTGGCCGCCAAATACAATAACCGTCAGGCAGTGGAGACTCCTTCTCCCGTCAGAAAAGCGGAGGACAAAAAAGCCATACCGGTGAAACAGGTTCACAATGAGGTGGTATCCTCGCTTTCCAGACCTATGAGCGACGAAGAGTTCATATCCGCCTTTTCGGGAGAACGCAATGCCGGTTTCAATACGGCTGTCGGCCGGAAGACAGTAACGGAAGGCAATACCATTGCTGCCTGTGTACACGGAACACAGACCGTATCCGACGGGCAGGCCTTGCGCCTGCGGCTTACCGAGCCTATGTCCGTTGCCGGACGTTTCATACCGAAAGGGACCGTACTGGTAGGTGGCACACGCATACAGGGTGAACGGCTGGAAATCATGGTCAATGCCGTGGAATACAAGGGAACTATCCTGCCGGTGGAGCTGGAAGTCTATGATCTGGACGGACAGCAGGGAATCCTGGTGCCGGGTTCACTGGAATATGACGCTGCCAGAGAGATTGCCGCCAACATGGGAACCTCGATGAACAGTAGCATCAACATTTCCACCGATGCCGGGGCGCAGATTGCCTCCGATCTGGGAAAAGGTGTGATACAGGGCGTTTCCCAGTACATATCCAAACGGATGCGTACGGTAAAGATTACTTTGAAGGCCGGACACCGGGTACTGCTCCATTCACCGGAGAAATGAAATACAGTAAACTATGAAAGAAAAGACAACCATTAAACAAAAGCACATGAAGAAGATTCTGATGATGTTTGCCCTTTTACTGGGCGTATCGGCTGCCTGGGCGCAGCAGAGTAGCGGTGATTATTATGAGGGGCTGACCCGTAAGATCGGTTTCAGCCAGATGATTCCGCCGCACGGACTGGAAATAACGTATGACAAGACCGTCCATGTCATTTTTCCGGCTCCGGTCAAGTATGTGGATCTTGGTTCTACAAACCTGATAGCCGGCAAGGCCGACGGTGCCGAGAATGTAATCCGAGTAAAGGCCACGGCACGCAATTTCAGGGAGGAAACCAATATGTCTGTAATAACCGAAGACGGGAACTTCTATACCTTCAACGTGAAGTATGCCGATGAACCGCTGTTGCTGAATGTGGAGATGTGTGATTTCATCCATGACGGAGAATCAGTGAACCGCCCCAACAATGCCATGGAAATCTATCTGACTGAGCTGGATAACGAATCTCCTCGTCTGGTACGTCTTATCATGAAATCCGTGTATGAGAATGACAAACGCCGTATCCGTCATATCGGCTGCAAGCGTTTCGGTATCCAGTATCTGCTCAAAGGGTTATACACCCATAATGACCTGCTTTATTTCCATACCCAGGTAAAGAACTCCTCGAATGTGCCCTTTGACGTGGATTTTATTACGTTCAAGGTGGTGGACAAAAAGGTGATGAAGCGTACGGCCATGCAGGAGCAGGTGATTTATCCGCTGCGTGCCTATAATTATGTGACACGTGTAAACGGCAGGGATTCGGAATGTACGGTATTCGCCCTTCCCAAGTTTACGATACCGGACGACAAAAAACTGGTTGTGGAGATGTATGAGAAACAGGGCGGCCGTCACCAGAGTTTTGAGGTGGTCAACGAAGACCTGGTGCGTGCGGAAACCATCTATGAACTGAAGGTACGATGAGAACGAAAGTATTGTATATGCTGGCATTGCTGCTTGTCCTTTCTGTGAGACAGGCAGACGCCCAGCGGATTCTGCCAAGGATGCAGGGTGTGGAAATGCGTGGAGGTATGGCTTCCGATAACGGATACTATATGGGAATGACACTTTCAAGTTATGCCAAAGGCGGGAACAAATGGGTATATGGAGCGGAATACCTGCATATGAAACACGGTTACCGTCATGTGACCATCCCTTCGGCGCAGTTTACGGCAGAAGGCGGATATTACCTGAATTTCCTTTCCGATGCGGGAAAAGTGTTCTTCCTCAATCTGGGAGGATCGGCACTGGCCGGATATGAGACGGTAAACTGGTCCGATAAAAAACTCTATGATGGGGCCACTCTGAAAAACGGCGATGCCTTTGTGTACGGCTGTGCCCTGACGCTGGAGATGGAACTGTACCTTGCCGACCGTGTGGCATTGACGGCTTCCTTGCGTGAGCGTTTCCTGTGGGGCGGAAGTCTCGGACATTGCCATACCCAGTATGGAATCGGCATCCGTTTTATGATAAATTAGTGGGTTATGGAACTGGAACAGATTAGACGTATTTCCATTGTCGGTTTTCTTGAAAATCTGGGGCATATACCGGTATCCCGTAAAGGAAATGATGTCTGGTTCAGATCCCCTTTCAGAAATGAGAGAACCGCATCCTTCAAGGTGGATACGCAGCGGAATGTCTGGTTTGATTTTGGCCTCGGAAAGGGAGGTGACATCTTCCATCTTGCCGGAGAACTTACCGGAAGTACCGGTTTCATGGAACAGCTGGAGTTCCTTTCAGGGAAATCCGGCATCCTTCCCCTCCGGCCTTTACAGGAACGTAAGAAGATACCCCGCGTTTCCGGATTCGAGGACGTGAAAGTGACGGAACTGAGTCATGAGGCTTTGAAAGGTTACCTGAAAGAGAGAGGCATTGATCCGGCCATAGCCGGGAGATTCTGCAAGGAAGTGGCATATGGAATACGGGGCAAACGGTATTTTGCCATAGGCTTCATGAACCGGAGCGGCGGTTATGAACTCCGTAACCCGATGTTCAAGGGATGCATCTCTCCCAAGGACATTTCCTATGTGTCCCTGTCCGGAAAGAAACAGGATACGTGCTGTGTGTTTGAAGGATTTGTGGATTTCCTTTCGGCATTGGTATTGCGGACTGTGACGGACGAGGATTGCCTGGTGCTGAACTCTGTATCCAATCTGGAACGGTCGTATGCCGTACTGGAGGGTTACGGCAAAATCCGGTGCTTTCTTGACCGTGACCGGGCCGGAATTACCGCACTGGAGACTTTGAACATACATTTCGGGAATAAGGTTATGGACTGTTCCGGTCTGTATGATGGATTTAAGGACTTGAATGAATATCTGACAAAAACAAGGGAAAACAAATGAAGACAGAAAAGAATATGAGAAAAGGATTTGGGCTGGCAGGCAAGATTGCCATGTTCTGTATCGGTCTGGTCAGTCTTGTACTGACCTCGTGCGAATCCGAGCTGGAAATCCAGCAGAGTTATCCGTTTACCGTGGAAACAATGCCGGTTCCAAAGGAACTGAACAGGAATGATACGGCGGAAATACGATGTGAGCTCAAAAGTGAGGGCGATTTTGACGGTACGGTCTATACGATCCGTTATTTCCAGTACGACGGGGAAGGTTCCCTGAAACTGGACAACGGTCTTGAATTCAAGCCGAATGACCGTTATCTGCTGGAGAACCGGAAGTTCAGGCTGTATTATACTTCACTATGTGACGAGGCGCAGAACTTCATTGTCGTTGTCGAGGACAACTGGGGAAACATGACGGAAATGGAATTTGACTTCAACGATGCAGGTGATGAAGAAACAGGTACTGTGGAAGATTCATTGTCAGCTCAGGAAGGAGGTGCCTTATAATAACCGTAAGACTTCTAAGGTCAGTACTGCCATTGGTGGTACTGGCCATGACGGTAACTTCTTTGTGTGCACAGGGGAATGTGGAAAACTCACGTTGGGAAACGGCTGTCAGGTGTATCAAGAAGTTCGAAGGATGGCATGGTCCGGAACATCATCCTTATGTCGCATACGGTCACCGTATCAGAAAAGGGGAAAAGTTTCCCGCCAGGCTGACAGAAAGTGAGGGAGACAGTATTTTGAGAAAAGACCTGAAGGAAATGTGTGCATTGTTCCGTCACCTGGGAAAGGATTCACTTTTGGTTGTGTGTCTGGCATACCAAGTGGGACCATATAAGTTGCTCGGTTATGGCAGGATGCCCAAAAGCACGTTGATAAGGAAACTGGAAGCCGGTAACCGGAACATTTATGTGGACTTCATACGATATTGTCACTATAAGGGAAAGAAAATTCCGTCAATAGAAAGGAGAAGAAAAGAAGAATACAGATTACTGTTTGTGCCATAGAAACAAGACAGCCGTGAATTTATCATGATTCACGGCTGTCTTGTTATAATATCCTGTCTAAAAAAAGTGACAGGGGATAAATGAACCGGTTATACTGTTTCAGAGCATCCATATCCAGCTTCTTGTTTTTGTAAGGATTTGAATCGTCCGTATAGAAATAGATGTCTGTTGTCCGGTTACCATTTTTTATAATTTTCCCGTTCAATGGTATCGCGTCCACATCCTCGAACTTTTCAAGGGGAAGGCCTTCAATAGAACCGGTTTCCTGTTTGCCGAGACTATTTGTATAGTGATTGAACAGTACAAATCCTTTTCGGGCATAATCAATGTGAATGCCGTATGGACGGTTGCGGTAAAAGTTTTCTCTGGCTTTTTCCTGATAATTTTCCATTATAATACCGGTTTGACAATTTCAATCTTCAATCCGAGTGCATCAATGATACGGCAGAACGTACTGATACCCGGATCTACAATACCTTTTTCTATTCTGGAGATATAGGACTTGTTGGTCCCGATTTTTTCAGCCAGTTCGGACTGGGTCATCTTTTCCTTCTTTCTGGCATCGCATATAATCTGTCCCATGCAGTAGGCGTATGCCTCCTTACGGAACTCCTCACGTTCAGGTGTTCCCGGCTTGCCGAATTCCGCATCCATGATAGCATCGATGCTGGTCAGGTTTTCATTTCTTGCTTTCATAATACTCCTCCTTTATCTTTAATGCCTTTTCTATTTCAGAAGGCGGTGTCTTCTGTGTCTTTTTCTGAAATCCGTTGAACAGGATTACGATGTTCCCGTCATCAAATATGAAGAATACCCGGAAGATGTTGCCTCCATATTCAGCACGGATTTCATAGAGTTCTTCGCGCAGATACTTTACGAACTTGCTGCTTACCCTTTCCTGTACTTTCAGCATATCAAGAATGTAGTATATCTTACGGGCTTCCTCTTTTCTGAGAGATGAGATAAAGTCCATAAAATAATTCTTGTAGGCTGATATGGTCCTTTCCTGTTTCATGCTGCAAATATATATAAAGTTTACATATCAGGCAACTTTGAAAGATAAAAAAGATTTTATGCTTTATTACCCAGGTTTGTGAAGTTGATGCAATCCGTTACTATGAAATCCTCTTTTCCGTAGTCAGCCAGTGATTTCAAATCAGAGAGGCTTTTACAGTAGAAAAATATAGTATTATCATATTCTTCAGGTATATCAGTAATTGCGATGTTTACGTATTCAGTATTAAGACTGTCTTTCCATATAATCTCGCACTCTGCAAGTTCAGGTTTTCTCCCGTATCTTTCGACAAATCTCTTGAAACCGTTTTCAATATCATTTTTTACGGCTTCTATGTCGCAGAGAATGGTATAATTGTCACACTTCTCACACCATCCATATAAGAATGACTCATCATCATAATTATAGAACTGTTTTGTATTCGGATTAATGAAGGCATTGCATATTACATGATTTCCTCCACATTTGCAACATATAACATTTTCTTCCAGTCCTGTATATTTTATCTGAAAGATGTTTGTTATGGCTTCCAGAATATCGTTAAGCCATACCGGATTGGCCAGAGCCGCCTCATGGCGGCTTGTTACCTTATAATTTTCTCCGGTTATCTTATCATGGACTTCAAGTGTGATTCCTTTTCCGACAGCAGTTACCTTGTGTACGGAACATTCGCACGGATCACCTATCTTGTCAAACCAGATTACGTAAACCGGATTGTCATTGTCTGTCAGTATTACTTCGGAAACCGAGTTTACCTTCATCAGTGCAAGTATCCTGCCGATGATTTCATCGCACAGGTTTTCAATTCTTTTTTGGAGAATATTCATATTCAGATAAGATTTAGATGTTGGACTTCTTTTTTGTATTTCTCCAGTGAAGGCTTGTATCCCTGTTCATGGATAACGTCCTTCAGCTCTTTCAGGGTATAGGTCCGGGCTATGTCCAGTCCGTAGTCTTCCGCAAAGGCTTCTATTCCGGTCAGACAATACCCCATATTGCGATGTACCGTTTCGGCATTGATTTCCATCGAATCATCAGTTCCTTTGGGGAGTACAGACTGTTCCTTCAATTGACGGATCTTGTATTGCAGGCCGGAGGCGAGCCTTTCCATGTTCCTGTCATGGTAGGTCAGTCCGTCCTTGCGGATACAGTATTCCACTGTCTGTCCCATGAAAGAGTTGCGGTATATTTCGCAACCCAGTATAGTACGGATATGTTCCACCTCATAATACCGCATGGCTTGTACATCTTTCAAATCCTTTTGAATCTTCGGAATCCGGAATTGCGGGTCGTTGTCACATATTGTCTTTTCCAGCCATGTCCGGTGGAATGTAGTAATCTGTTTTCTGAACACTGTCTTGGCAGGCATATATCGGTTGGGATGGCGTGTCATGATGAGATAGTATTCACTTTCAAGCCATCCGTGTTTGCATTTCTGCAAGGCGATGTAAGTCTGTCCTATCCGGCAGTATTTGCGGTTGTCATCACGGTCCCTGATATGCTTGAAATCCGTTTCACATCCATAGAATTCGTCTGGAAGCCCTGTATATTTTTGGAATTCCATGACCCGTTCCTTGAAATACCGGATATTATCCTGGTCTTTTTGACATAACAACCTGGACATTTCAGGTGTGATGAATTCCATCCGCAGATAATGGAAGTATTGAGGCTTCTCCTTGAGAACCTTCTCGGCAAGTTTTCTGGTCTGTAGTTTCTTCGGCAGTTGAGGGAGCCAGCGCAGACTATGGCCGTATTCGGTGAAATATTCCACAAGTTCCCTGTTCCAGCGTTCCGATGGAATATCAGGGTAGAACGAATCCCTTCTGGCCAGTGCTATACAAACCTCTTTCGTCATCAGGTTCGGTTCAAGAATGAAGTTGTAACTGTTGATATCTCTCTTTACTTCAAGTGTATGAATAAGTCTTTCCGGTGTCCGGAACCGTCCGGGAAGTTTGTTAAACAGGTTAGGTTCCAGCTCCATTGCTTTGTCAGCCATGGCATCATCCGCATGTTTGGAGAACCACTCGTAATGTCCGTATGAATCGAAAATGTCGTGCAGGTTGCCTGTCTTGTGATAGATGGCCTTCCATACGGTGTCATAGTCAAGCCAGCATGTATCCACTTCCTTGATACAGCGTATGGCCCATTCCTTGTAGTATGCTGCCTGTTTGAAACATTTAGGCATCATTTTGTCGATAGTCATGGTTGCGATACGTCCGTCATGGATCAGTTCTTTCCAAAGTCTGAAATCCTTGGCTTGTCGCGGAACGAAAGAAAGCATGACGCTTGTTTCATATAAGAACTGCTGTTCATACCTCTCAGAACAGTACCGGTAACCTCCGTTTTGCTGTACGTCACGGTAAAGGGAGTATATTGCATCACGGACTGTTCCGTTGTTCCATGAGGATGAAGGTATCAGATGCAGGTAGTGCATGAAATTCCTGTGTGCGAACAGCGATTCAAGTATGTCACTGTTCCTGTATTTTTCCGGTATGTCAGGAAAATTACTCTTTTCGGCCTTTATTGCCCTTAGACAAATCTGGCGATTACGTTTTTCTTCAGGTATCTTCGAAAGCTGCCAGGAACGCCATCCGTAATCATCTGTTTTGAAGATACTGTCAAGTATTTCAGAGGTAATATATTTCTCCGGCAGATAGTTGACCAGTTCCGGACGGTGTTCGGTCGCGGCCAGTTCAACCATTTCCATGGTGATGAATTTGTCCGGCATATAGGATATAGCCTTTGTCATATTGATTTCTTTCATGATTCCAGTTTTTTAGGTTTGATGACTTTTATAAGTTGTGTTTTGCGGAATACATATACCGTTTTCCCTTTTTCACTGACTCTTTTGGGAAGGCTTTTCCAGGTATCCCATCCGTTGACAATTTCCGGAGTGAATTCCAGTTTTCCCGTTTCGCCGATTACGGCAAAGGAAAGTCCTTTGTCCAGAGGGGAAGGCGTATGGTCCTTGTCGGGAACAAAGACAGAAAATTCAGGATTGCTGATTTCATAGATTTTTCCTTCATAGCCCAGAAACCATCTGCCATTTTCATACAGGTAAGTCCAGTCACCGAGCAGGAAGAACTTTTCCTTGCCGGATATTTCCTTTGCTTCGTGAATGGGATTCCCATTATTCAAAGGCCAACAGCTTGTCTTGTTTTCATTTGATGAGAGGCTGCCTCCCAGATGGAGCAGGTTTCCCAAAGCGAGCAGTTTTCTCACCCTGTCTTCCGTACGGTAGAATGTCCTGAGTATTCTTCCGCAGTTTTCAAAATCCCCTTTTTCAAAAACGGTGATGTACCGTATTCCTTCCGGCAGGGACATTCCGATGTAAGTGTTTTCATCATTTGTCATAGTCGTATATTTTTATATGATTGTTTATGAATGGGATTCTTTGTCATTCCAAGTCTCTTGCGCGGACTGGATTATAGGGACAGGACTGTACCAGGTAATTGGTATTTCTGCCCTGAGTCTGACTGTGCTGTCTGAAACATTCGATGTCATCTTCCTCCAGTTTCAGTTTTCTTCTGTTCTTTTGCAGGAAGTCTGCTGCCTTTTCTATGGAAGAGAAGACCGCCTTTGGCTCGAATGAACTGTATTCGTGCCATGCGTTGCAGCTGAAAAGGATATACATTTCAGCCTTTATTCTGTTACTTGCTGCCATATCTTATCTTATTATTACGGTTGATAAACGACAAAGCCCGATTCCGCTGGTGACGGAACCGGGCCTGTCGTATTTCGGTTTCAGGTTCTAATTCTGGTTATATGAAAGCAGGAAATCGGCCATTGCTCCGTTCTGTGGAATCATGGCAGGAAAATCAGTCTTTCCAGGCTTGTAGATTTCTGTCGCTACATTGTAGACATCCCACGCTGTAATGCGTGGCTGTTCAAGTGAGAGTTTGAGCAGTTCTTCCGTAAACACGGAAATCTGTCCCTGGTTAAGTGGATAGGTGTCCACCTGTGATGCCAGTCTTTTGTCTGCACTGTCATGGGATACACGCAGAGCCGTCAGCATACCGATGATCATGTATAATTCCCCGGGTGTCAACACCTTTTCCTTGAGCCTTTGGATTCGACTTCTGTCCGCATCCATGTCACGCTCAAAATTGCGCATCCAGTCATCTACCTTCCCGAACAGTTCCTCGGTAGTCACCTTGTCCTTACCGTAGTTGGCAACGCTTCGTTCGGGTGAAAGGATACACTGATTGTGGCAGATACGTACGCAGGGACCTATTGCCGCCTGGATACCGTCCTGATGGTAGGCTACCACGAGTGTGGTTGTCAGTTCATCGGTATCTCCGTTCAGAATACGGATGGTGGTGAATATTCTGCGCAGTACATGTGCTTCTACCGCCTTCTCTCCATAGGTCTGTTCCACCTGCGGCAAGATGACCACTCCGGGCTGTGTCCGGTTCTTGTTCTGGGCGGCGAAGATTTCCTCCACCTCGTAGTTCAGGTTGTGACGGCGGCAGATGTCCGTCATGCGCTGGATGACCTGGTAGTGGTAGATTCCCCTTACCGGATTGCCGTAGATGTCGTTCTCCTTGTAGGTACGCTGGAGTGTTTCAAGGTCCATTACTTCGATTCCGTTGTTCTGGAAATCAAACTGTCTCTGATTGTTCAATGTTGCTAAAGCTTCCATAATTATATTTTTTAAAAGGTTGGTAATTATTTGTCCAATAGGTTGATGATACGGACTGCCTCTTTGAAGCGTCCGATATTTTCCGGAAGAGGATTCCTGTATTCCTCTTCCTTCATGCGTCTTATAGAAGGTATTCCCGTCAAGGGCAGAGCCTGGTTGACTTTCCATCCGTCGGTGAATGCCTTCGGCTGGAGACTGTCATGACAGATCACTTCCCCGACACATCCGTGGACGAGCATGTTGCATACGGTCATCATGCAGCAGGTCCGGCTGATGTCTCCTCCGACCAGATAGTTTCCCGGATTGTGCGCATGGTATGCCAGCAGGAGTCTTCCGCTGCCGCATGTGGGGTCTCCCATCCTCTGTCCGGTCTCTTTTTTACCTGCCGCGCACATGACCATGAGTTCACAGATATGTGACGGCGTGAAGAATTGTCCGTTTGCCTGCTGTCCCGGTTTTGAGCAGTAAGCCATGTGGAGTTCACCGAAAGCGTCGAACCAGCCCGACCTGCCGATTTGTTTCTGCATGATACGTGTCCATTCGGCTGTCATTTCCATGAACGAGGCGTTTTGCTGACACTTGTATTTCCAGTTGCTTATTGGCGGTGCTCCCGGAGAGAAGCCGTGGATGATGAAACGCAGCAGGTCGTTGAATACGGTCTGTATTTCATAGCCGCATGAGGAGGCAAAGCCTGTGATGAGCCTGTCGAGCGGCCTGACTTCGTTGGAGATTTCATATCGTGCCATATTCCTTTATTTTATAATTGGTTATAGACTGTCGTTGATTCTGTATACTGTTACGGTATGGTTTTCATTGTCCGTGTGGATTCTGACCGGACCGTATCCCATGAATTTCATGCGGATTTGTCCGTGCTGTCCCATACCGTTCCACTGCTCACGTGATATTTCCTTAATATCCATGCGGTATCCCCAAAGTACAAGAGAGTCAGGCAGGATTCCCTTGTAGAGTCTGCCTTTCAGGATTGCGGCCAGCTCGTCCAGCTCGCTCCGGCTGTACAGCGTGAATGAATCGCTGCGGAAGGTGTATTCGCCTGTCCTTTCCCTGTCCCGGTGTTTCATGATATGATAGCGGAACCAGTTACGGGTGGTGTAACCGTCATACAACGGATTCGGTTCTCTGTATTCCCATTTCCTGACCGGAGCATCGAATCTGAGACTGCCCGTATTGCTGCGCTTCCCGAATCCCCATGTCCTGAATATGCGGATTTCAGTACCTGCGGGTTTCATGTTCCGGATATTGACCTGCGTCCAGGGACTTCCGGTGGTATCATAGGCGGCTTTTCCCATGTCATCGAAACAGAATACCGTTTCCGGTATCAGGCATATATCCGCATATTTTCCTGTTATCCGTTCTATATGAGCTTTTCCGAAATAGTCACCAGAACGTGAGACAAATTCCACGCAGTCTCCTTCTGTCGGGCACATCTGCCTGCTTCGGACATTCTCCATCAGTTCCAGCATACGGTTCACTTTCCGTACTTCCTTTTCTGTAATGGGATACCCGAAGTCACCGTTTGCCAGTTCAAGACTGTCAAGGTCATATCGTATCTTTGTATTCATCCTGTTCTCCTCCTGTTTTGTGTATAGCGTTCAACCTGTCGGGTGACCATATCACAGAATTTCTGGCCGTTTTCTTCCTCACCCCTGAAATAGGCGGCCATCATCAGCAGGTTCCTGTTGTAATAATGCACCCATTTGTCATGGAAATGTGCGCCGGGAACCTGTCCGAATGTTTCCTGAAACAGTTCCAGGGTCAGATCCTCGTCCTGTCTCCTGTTGTATTCCCATATTGCCAGAAGCAGCATGTCATTGTAATTCAGTCTCATATTGCGTTGGTATTTGAAATGGCCATTATGATGTTGCAGCAACCGATTTCCCGGACATTCTCCTTCAGCTTTCCGTTGTTTACCAGTCTGTCGTATGCCTCATGCACAAACCTGTATGCAGGCGAATCATATCCGATACCGTGCAGATGTGATGTCGTCGCCACATTTATCCGTGATGCCATCATGGAAAGTATGTCCTCTTTTCCTGCCCGGCGGTTGCTGAAGGCATCCAGTATATTCCTGTGGATGCACGTTCCGTATCTGGCACGGTAATATTCCATTTCTTCTTCATCGGTGAAGGAATACACCTCTTCCGCTATCGTATCCTTTACAAGACGGAATGTACGGCCTCCTTTTTTCAGTATGGCTGTAATCTGTGGAATATGCAGTGTTTCACAGTAGCCGCTTATTTCCATCGGATGCACGTACAGGCGTGTCTTTCCTTTTACAAGATACATGGCCTGTGATGTACAGCCGGTTCTGTCCGTGTCGAATCCCTCTCCATGAAATTTCTCTTTTATTTCCTTGTAGAATGCATCCGTTTTCTCATGGGAAAGACCTTTTCCCCATTCATATCCGCTTTCCAGACTGAAAAGCAGATGGAAGAGGGTTGTCCGCCCGGTCTTGCTTTCCCAGTAGCCGTAAAGGTCGGCCGTGCCGGATTTCGGTCCGAACCTGTATCCCTCCGGAGTATAGCTTTCCATCACTTCCAGGAGTGAGTTCATGAAATTTTCCGATTCTTCCGAATTCCACCATTCTGACGTATCGTCATCCATGGCATAAGCCGGTATATGGTTCATAACCTGCAGGTATTCCGGAGTTTCTTTCAGAATGTCCAGCATCCTTGTGACGGCTTCCTTCCTTTGTCTGATGGAGAACAGTTCTGTTCCGGTCTCCGCGTGAAGCCTGTTCTGTGTCTTCTGGTCTGTAATCATGACTTCTGATATTTATTGTTATACATTGTCTGCCTGTAAGATACAGGCATTCTTATTTCTTGTTGTCCCTGTTGTCTGTTTGCCCGCATCCCTGCAAGGCTTGGCGGAAAAAAATACCGGAGCGAAGCGAGGATGATTTTTTTCCAGACAACCAGCCCGGCAGGGCCGCCTTGCGGGAGTTGCGCGGCAAACAGCTATTTTTGCAGCAAGAAATGAGGATGCGTGATTGTTTTTTATGATAGACTGAAAATGACTACATTTGCAGATGAAATATCTATTGTAATATGACAAAGGCAGAGCTTGTTAAAGAAATATCTCAGACTACAGGTACAGATTCAGTCACGATTCTGTCTGTAATAGAAAGTTTTATGTCAGAAGTAAAGTCTTCACTGGAGCGAGGAGATGAGGTGACCCTTCGCAGTTTCGGAACTTTCTGCTTGAAACATCGTGCGGAAAAGGTTGCACGTAACCTGTCATTGAATACGTCAATGGTTATACCGAAACATGATATACCATCATTCAAGCCATCCACTGAATTTTTGAAAAGACTGAAATGAAACTTATTTTATATTCAGCAGATTTAAGTACGGAACTTGAGCTGGCTTTTGCTGACCAGGGAATTCGTGCAGGTTTTCCTTCCCCAGCCCAGGATGCAATGACAGAAAGTATTGATTTGAACAAGGAACTTGTCAGACATCCTGCAACGACATTTTACGCCCGGGCCGTAGGTGATTCCATGCTCGGGTGCGGTATTGATGACGGTGACTTGTTAATTATAGACAAGGGACTGGAGCCGGGAGACGGCGATATTGTGGTAGCCTATATCGATGGAGAGTTTACTTTAAAAAGAGTCCGATTGGAACCTGATGGAAGTTGTTTGTGGCTGATGCCTGAAAATGACTCCTATCATCCCATTAAGGTAACGGAAGAAAATGATTTTATCGTATGGGGAGTGTTGACTTATAACATCAAGTGCCAGAAAAACAAAAAACACAGATAGTATGGTGGCTCTCGTTGACTGTAACAATTTCTATTGTTCCTGTGAACGGGTTTTTAATCCCGATTTGCGGACTGTTCCCGTTGTTGTCCTGAGCAACAATGACGGCTGTGTGGTTGCACGCAGCAATGAAGCAAAAGCATTGGGCATTCAGATGGGGACACCGCTGTTTCAGATTCGGGATATGTTAGAAAAGAATAGAGTGGCTGTATTCAGTTCAAATTATTCCCTTTATGGTGATATGAGTCGCAGGGTTATGTTGCTTTTGTCGGAATATGCTTCTGAATTGACCCAGTATTCCATAGATGAAGCATTTCTAGACCTGAACGGCATTTGTAAAGATGATAGCCTTCATGCATACGGGAAGAAAGTAGTCCGTGCAGTTACCAAAGGAACCGGAATACCGGTAACAATGGGTATATCCTATACTAAAACCTTAGCGAAGGTTGCAAGCCGCTTCGGGAAAAAATATAAGGGATATGAAGGCGTGTGTATCATAGATTCTGAAGAGAAGAGAGAAAAAGCCCTACGACAGACAGATATAGGTGATGTTTGGGGCATCGGATTCAGGAATAGGAAAAAATTGAACTATTATGGCATCCGTTCAGCATGGGATTTTACACAGAAATCTGAAAGATGGGTCAGACAGATTCTTACAATAACCGGTGTGAGGACATGGCGTGAATTGCGCGGAGAAAATTGTATTGAAATTGAGAACCTTGCAGAAAAGCAGAGTATCTGTACAAGCCGTAGTTTTGCCGATGCTGGCATAGCCAGTCTTGATGTACTTGAAGAGGCTGTTGCAAATTTTGCTTCCTCTTGTGTACGTAAGCTCAGAGAACAAGGAAGCTGTTGTAGGGCAGTTACATTGTTTGCTTATACGAGCAGATTTCGTCAGGACTTACCAAGTTTGTCCGTCAACAGAACATTCTATCTGCCTGTACCTTCCAATAGTTCTCAGGAGATTATCGGAACTGTAGTAAAAGGTTTACGAAATGAGTGGAGGAATGATAAAATATATCATTTTAAAAAGGCTGGTGTTATCTTATGGAATATTTGTCCAGATTCAGCAATACAGACCGATCTCTTTGATAAGATTGATAGGAACAGGCTGAAAAGACTGGAAGATACCATTGAAGCAATCAATCGGAAAAACGGTCATAATATGGTAAAAATAGCTGTTCTTGGAAATGGCAAAGGATGGAATTTGAAATGTGAGCATATTTCCAAACAATACACTACCAACTTGAAAGATATTATTGATGTTAAGTTGAAGTGAAGGCGGAAATAGATTATCCATTCCCGCCTTTTTCTTTTTTAATTATGTATGTATGCTCCATCCGTGGAAACGTTCCATGGTGACTGCAAAGGATTCGTCCGGATTTCCATGATACAGCAGTCCTCCAACTATGCCTGTATTCCCGTCCGGATAACGTTCGCGGAATCCGAACGAATACGGCGCATGGTCGTAATAAAGTTCGATTTCGCATGGACGGTTATCGTTCTTTTCCCATTGCTTGAGACGTTCAAGACAGTTTTCCAGTGTCTTGTCATTGATGGATTTTGCATACTGTACGACCTTGTCGTAATGCTCTTGTGAACAGCAGATTTTCATATCGTTTGAATTTATTGGTTAGTAAATGTTTTTTCAGTCAATCCAGAAAGTACCGCAATGAGGGCATCTGCATCCGGCTGGATATTCATTAGAATATCTCACGTCACGATGGCGTTTGTAGTTCATGTCACCGAAGGTGCATTTCCCACTTCGGAATGTCTGCTCATAAGCGGCTTCCTGTTTCTTGTATTCAGCCATCCGGCTTTTTCGGACAGATCCGGTAAAAGGTATCATGCCCGTTTCCCATTTTGTGGAATCACACCAGTCATTGGTCATGCCGCAGACTTCATTGGCATAGGAATAGTGTACCTGTGAATCGACAAACAGGTTCTCCCTTCGGAAAGGGAAAGTGATGTCCAACGGAATGCGTACATGATGTCCGGAACCGTTCCGGCTGTCGGCAATGGCGACCACTACATTCCCGTGGAAACGGATGCTCTTGAAATCGTTCTCAGGGTCTTTGCTGATGAGCCTGTCAAACATGGCGTTGAAGTAGATGCGCAGTTCTCCGCCGTATGTGGCATTCTCTACCAGTTCTTCAATCTTCTCGTCAAACTGCCCCTTTTTCAGATGCAGTGCGCGGCGTACCTTATGGCAGGCCATGGCGACTGATTCTCCCCGCAGTGAACAACCGGTCAGATATCCGCTGATTTCCACTCCGAGCGAATAGAAGAAATTAGTGACGGACGAGTTGCGTATCAGATCCTTTACCGGGTCGGAATCGTTCCGGTCGTAGATAAGTTCCCTGATTTCATCTTCATGATCTTCAAACTCTCCGGCTAAATTGTCCGTTTCCATATTCTTTCTTGTCTCCTCCAGATAGTCGTGCATGTTTGAACTTTCCTGTTCCTCATACCATTCGTATGCCTTTTCATAGAGTTTTTCCATATTGTTGGAACGGATGCATTCCTCCTGGATGTCTTCATGCTCATCAAGATCATCCCGGTAGTCCACGTAGTAGAGGCTTACATACTGTGGAATATAGTCTGTAAGTTGTAATGTCTGGTTCATGATTCCTGATTTTAAGAGTTATACAAACGAAAAAGCCCTGCTTGTCGTGCAGGGCCTGATTCTTGTGGAACTGAAACCTTTGGAATGTCTGTTTGTATGGTATCTCCATGTCTCAAGCAGATAATCCTTGGTTCCCTTGATACTTCCGTGTACCATACATCCTTTTTCATCATACAGGTAGCAGGTGTTAAGGAGAACCGGTATGCCGTCATACACCTTGTACATGTGCAGCTCAATATCATTCTTTATGGCGGCGGACTTTTCCTTTTCTACTTTTCTGTGTATGGCTTTTCTGACCTTGCCGATATGAGGAGAGGTATAGCCGATTATTTCCGAATGGAATGCAAACTGATATTTTTCCATAACACTTTGTCCGTATTAAAATTCTGATATAAGTTCATCTTCATATACCTCCAGTTCAAGACCGCTCTCGACAATCCTGACCAGCCAGCGGCATTCCAGTCTTTCCATCAGTTCGACGGCACGGTATCCCTTATAGGGACGTTTCAGAAATACAATGTCTCCAGTTTTCATATTTGTTCCTCCTTTTTATTGTGCGTAGATTGTTTCTATCAGTTCTGCATCCGTAAGATAGCGCAGTTCCTGTGTGGAGCAGAACAGGCAGATGCCATCCAGCAGTTCATTTGCCGCAGCATCCAGGTTCCGTACTCCTTCGATCAGAGATTCTTCCAGTTCCTTGCTTGAAACAAGATATATTCCGTGAATGTCTTGAACAGTTCTCAAAGGGAAACGTCTTTCCTGATAGATGATGTCCTTTATCATGTCATCCTGTGGTGGCAGTTTGGCGCTGATTGTCTTGAACTGTTCGGGTGCGAGTTCCTTCAACCTGTCAGGATTGAAGCGGAACATTCTGAATCCCTGATATTCAAATCCGGCAGGTTCTGCTATTCTGTTAATGGTCAGGAAATCATGCACATGTCTGTTGCAGTCCCGGTTGTCCACATAGGCATGGAACGGGGGAAGGGAATTGAGGTTGACGGTGATGTCCGTGTAGGATTCCCAGCATTCCGGATTCTCTTTAGACCGGGATTCAAGTCCTACATACAGATTGTCATTGTCGATATAACTGTTCAGGACGAGTCTGACCTCAATGCGTTCAGCCGGATCTGTGGCTGTTTTCCAGTATAGAGTGTTCGATTTGTTCATACTTGTATTGTTTTTATGAGGGAATACGGCAGTTATTCTACCGCATTCCCCCGAATGTTATGATTTGATATTTATTTGTTCCTGTGCCGATTCCTTTTTCACGGTCCTCAATCTTTTTAGGAGATACAGGAAATATTCACGGTCATAGATCCGAAAAAGAAATTCCTCTGATGTTTCCTTGATGTGTCCGATGAAAGTTGCGGATTCCCTGCCGGGAGGATATTGAAAGAAATGTCCGTCGGAAACAAGAGTGAGCTTCTTTCCTGATACATGGTCTATCAGTTCGTCCGGAGTTGCGTAATGTCCTTTTCCTTTATAGAACTGATAATGGTTCCGGCGAAGACTTTTCAGGGTATTCGCCATGTCCGTCCTTGCTTGTCTGGAATCTGATTGGATGACAAGGTTGCAGATGAATACAGGCTGTTTCCCGTCCACTGAAAAATAATAGGGAATGAATCTGGTTCCGGTTGTGACCGTTTTGCTTGTTTCCTCTTTTGAGATTACGGCTTTCCGGTTGATGATTGTCATGTACATGTCTATTTCGTTATCCAGTTGAATTTGCGGTGTGTATGCCGGTCTCATGCCTTTAAAGTAACGGCTTTCTCTGGTGAAACAGAAAATATATACACTGTTGTAATTGTAATCTCCGGCAAAGAATGAATCCTGCTTCATACGGAGTGGACGTCCTACGTGTAACAGGTCATAATATTCACCTTCTGTAATTTCTTTGAACGGTGCACATAATGATTGGAGATACAGGCGGTTCATCTTGTCAATCCTTTTGGAAGTGACGACTGTCAGATACGGGTTATTCTCCTGTGTGCGCAGTTCTTCAAGAGTCTCTCCCCCATGGTCACTTCGGACTCCATCGGTCATACAAGTCAGGCATGTTCCGTTGTAGTATCGTGAATCGATTACATATCTCAATCGGTCTTTCATGGCTTATAGGTTTTGAAGGTTCAACACTCTTTTGACTGCATATACGGCATTCTGTGTAAGCTGCCGTTGCCATGCCTTATATTTTGGCGACCATTTGAAACCGTATGATTTCAGTTCCTTTCGCTTCTGGTCGTCCGGAATACTGTCAAACAGGATTTGCAGGCGGTCTGCCTCATAGTTCCATACCAGCGTTCCACCTTCAAATTTCAGTTCACGGTTTTCCCGTTCTCTGATTTCCTGAAGTTTCAGTCTGGCCTGGCGTGCCATTTCCGGCAGTTGGAAGAAACGGTTTCGTGGAGTGATAATCGGTTTTTTGCATTGTGCATTGAAGTCTGTAATGAAGTCCACCGCTTTCTGTACGATTTCCACTTCTCCTTTTCCCGCATAGGTGCTTACTTTATTAAGGATACTGCTGACAAACAAGGCACGGCTGTATCCTCTTGCTTTACCGGTATCAATATCATGAATGGTCTGTGCGCTGCTTGCAATGTCACGCTTCAGACGGTTCCATGCCTCTTCCTGCTTCTGTTCTTCCGGTTTGGCAGCCTCTTTCATCCTTTCCATGGCAGCCTTGAAGCGGTTACGCCAGTCATGAAATTCATCAAATCTGTTCTGGTATGCATCCAAGGCCTTGTTGTTGCGCTGGCAGTTGAATTTGGCAGGCCCTGTCACCATCGGACTGGCACATCGTGAGAGACTGCCCAGCAAGGCAGAGAACTTACTATGGTATGCACTGACATACTCGTTCTGCTTTTCTTCCGGAATCTGTTTCAGATCCTCTACAAGTTGTTTTTCATATTGCATGATGTCTGTTTCCGCCCTTGCTTCAGGTTCGAAGGAACTCCATCTGTACGCGTTGTATGCAGCATCAAGCAGGTCTTCCAGATAGCCGGGATACAGGAATTCCACAGCTTCCCATTTTTCAAATTCAGACGGATGAAGTTCTGTTTCTCCGTCTGCCGCTTCGATTGTGTGTACATAGGAGCCCATTCCCGTACAGCGTTTACGGAAATGAAAAAGGACGGCTTCGTCATCCGTCCCTTGTTCTCTGATTTTCTTCACTCGGTAAGCATTCTTTCTTGTCAACGTGACAACCGTCTGTTTTCCGGTCTTGTCGTTCATGAGGTCTGCTACTGTACCTTCACATACCTTCTTTCCAACTTCTTCAGTCATATTCTTTTATTTAAATTAGACATGATCGGCTCCGTGGAGCCAGTATTTCAATTTCTTACTGGCCCGGCTGTTCTTTGCCAATGACCGGTGCAAGGCTTGGCGGAAAAAAATACCGGAGCGAAGCGAGGATGATTTTTTTCCAGCCAACCAGCCCGACAGGGCCGCCTTGCACAGTCAGTGGCAAAGGGCGATATTTGCTGTAAGAAATGAAATAATGGGGTATTATGCTGGATGATATTTTATAGTAAAGCATGTTTTTTGTGCCTTATAGCAAGTTTGATTTTTTACATTATTTAAGAATATGGGTCCTTAATGTGGGGTATAGACTTGTTCTGTAATATGAAAATAAACTAATATGAATAAAAGAAAAATGAAGCTTAGTATTTTTCTTTTATTAGTTGTAGACATGTTGTAGCGGAAAAAATGTTGTAGATTTGTTGTAGGAATCAAAAAAAAGGAGTTAAGATGTTTATCTTAACTCCTTGATTTTCAGCAGTCGGGGTGACTGGATTCGAACCAGCGACCACACGCCCCCCAGACGCGTACTCTAACCGGGCTGAGCTACACCCCGAATTGCGGATGCAAAGGTAAGGCTTTATTTTAAATTAGCAAATTATTTCATATGCTTTTTTCTGCTTTTTTAGAATAAGCTGTCGCTGTAATATCTTTAATAATGCCTTTTAGCCCATTGTTTCGCAATAGAAGTCGAACATATCATATACCTCATCTTGAGTGGCACTTTGGTTGATATGGATATCACCTATTTCACCGAGTAGGGTGAAGTTGACATTGCCTAGTGAGGAATTTTTCTTATCATGTTTCATAAACTCGTACAGACGGTCATAATCCTTACAGCTGAATGCCAGTTTCCCGTAATGCTCTTTGATGAACTGTATGGTTGGGCGTAACTTGTCTTTTGGGAAACCTACTTTGAGATGTGAATAATATAGTTCGCACACCATTCCCCATGCTACGGCATATCCATGCAATACAGGATGTCCTGTTTCCAGAGCAAAACTTTCGAATGCATGACCTACGGTATGTCCGAAGTTTAAGGCCTTGCGGATATTTTTCTCGAAAGGATCCTGTTCTACCACTTTTTCTTTTACCTCGATGGAAGTAGCGACAAGTTGTTGCAGATGCTTGTAGTCTACGTGCTCCATATCGAATTTGATAAGCTCGCTCCAGTGCTCCGTGTTGCTGATAAGTCCGTGCTTCAGCATTTCCGCATATCCCGACAGGATATTGGGATAATCGAGTGATTTAAGAAATTCACAGTCTATCAGAACATAATTGGCTGGTGCGAACACTCCAATTTCATTTTTCAGCCCATTGAAGTTGATACCTGTCTTTCCTCCTACAGAAGCATCTACCATGGCCAGTAATGTAGTAGGAATGTTAACCATGTCGATACCTCGTTTGAAAGTAGCAGCAGCAAAACCACCCAGGTCGGTTATCATACCTCCGCCCAGATTGATCATCAGTGAGTGGCGTGTACCTCCCTTGTTGCTAAGCTGGCTCCATACGTAGGCAAGAGTTTCCAGATTCTTATGAATATCTTCCACTCCGATGCAAATATGTTCTGCCTGTGCAAGAAACGGATATTTTTCGATAATCGGAAGGCAATACGTGCGCGTATGCTCGTCGGTCAGAATAAATAATTTATCGTATGTTTTGCTGGTGACTGCCTTTTGCAGGTTTTCTTCCAGGTTATGGCAGATTACAACTTCTTGTTTACTCATAAATCTATTGTTTTTCCTGCAAAAATAGAAAAAAAGTAAAAAGTACATGTGTGTACGTTGACAATTAATTATTTTTGTGCTGAATTTACCAATAAATTGATTTATGAAAGGAATATTACCGGTTGCCTGTAGAATAGCAGGATACGCATTACTTATTTTATCTGTTTTTGTGCCTTTGTTGATGTATATGTTTGGTCAGGTACACGACGGGAATTTGATTTATGTAAAATTGGGGATTAAGTTGGTTGTCTGGCTGTCGCTGTTCATGATTTTTCTCTCTAAAGTAAAGGATGAGGCCGAAGAGACGGCATGTCTGCGCAGTAAAGCCATGAAATATGCCTTATATATCTGGGGAGTGTATTACATCGTGATGCTGATAAAGGGAGCTGTAAACCAGGATTTGCAGGTGGCCGACAATTCTGTCGGAATAGTTTATCTGATTATCTGTGTGATTTGTTGGGAGTTTTTGTATCAGAAGCATCGTATAGAAAAAACGTTCAGAAAAAAATAAGTTTTAAAAAAGGTTGCAATATTAAACCTTTAAAATGTTTTGATGTCAAACCAGCGTTAAAACATTTGATTAGATCGGAATAATGAAAAACTGGGTTATGGGGCTGCTACTGTTATCCTGTGGGATATACGCTTTTGGACAAAGCAGAGGTAGCAAAGGTTTAGTTTCGGGTACAGTTGTCGATGGAGATGATAACTCCCCGGTGATGCAGGCTACGGTACAGATTCTTGCGTTGAAAGATAGTTCGATGGTAGCTGGTAATGTGACTGATTTGGACGGACGCTTTTCTTTGTCAGCTCGTCCGGGTAAATATCTGTTGAAGGTTTCCTTTGTCGGATATTCGCCGTCTTTTCAGCCTATTACATTAACGAGTTCTAAACCACGTCTTAATCTGGGAACAATCTCCCTGCACTCGGATGCAATTATGCTTGAAGGAGCTGTCATTGTAGCTCAGGCACCAGAGGTTACTGCTGCTGAAGATACATTGGTATACAATAGCTCTGCATATCGTGTTCCGGAGGGTTCTGCACTGGAAGAACTGGTTAAGAAATTGCCGGGAGCAGAAATTGACGATGACGGTAAAATTACGATCAACGGAAAGGAAATAAAGAAAATTATGATCGACGGCAAGGAGTTTTTTGCCGATGATCCTAATATCGCCATGAAGAACCTGCCGGTTAATATCATCGATAAGATACGTGCTTATGAAAAACAGTCGGATATGGCACGAATGACTGGTGTGGACGATGGAGAAGAGGAAACGGTGCTCGACCTGAGTGTGAAGCCCGGAATGAATCAGGGATGGATTGGTAATACCGATCTGGCTGCCGGTACGAAAGACCGTTATAGCGGAAAGGTGATGATCAATCATTTCCGCAACAAGAACCAGCTGACTGCCATCGGTTCGGTCAATAACGTAAATGACAATGCTTTTCCCGGTGGAGGTGGAGGATTCCGTAAGGGAGGAAACGGTCTGACTGCTGTGAAAATGGCAGGTGTGAACTTTGCTACTGAAACAGAAAAGTTGAAGACTGAAGGAAGTGTCAACTTTAATTATAAGGATGCTGATATTGTCAGTAAACAGGCATCCGAAACTTTTGTATCATCGGAAAGCAGTTCTTTTAAAAACGCGTTAGACCATTCTCGCAATAAAACTACCAAGCTGGTGGCAGATGCCTTTATCGAGTGGAAACCGGATACTATGACTACTTTTGTATTCCGTCCTCGTTTCAGCTATGGTAAGACCGACAATACCAACGGACAGAACTCTTATACATTCAGTCAGGATCCTGGATATACAACTGATGAACTTTTCGGTACGGACGATTTGACTTCGCTGGTTTCTGAAGAAGATATTATCAATACGGTGCTGAAGAATACACTGAAGAAAGGTGATGACCTGACTGTAGGAGGTTCGGTGCTCGTGAACCGGAGATTAGGCAAGCTTGGCCGGAATATTACATTCCGTGGAAAATATAATTACACCAATAGCAGCAGTGAACAGTTTTCTACATCGGAAACAGAGTATTTCCAGAAAACTCCGGAAGAACGTATGGAAATATTGAACCGCTATATTACAACTCCTACAAAGAGCTACGATTATAGTGCGCGTCTGACGTACAGTGAGCCGATTTTTACCGGGGGATTTTTGCAGTTCAGCTACAATTTCCAGTATAAACACTCTACCACAGATAATTCTACATTCGATATGGGTGACAACTGGACGATTGGTGACGGAGTGAATGAAAGTAATCCGGGAGTGCTCAACAACGACTTGAGCAAGAGTGCAGCCTATAATTATTATAATCACCAGATGGATGTTACTTTCCGCTGGATACGTGAGAAGATGCGCTTGAATGCGGGAGTCAGCTTCCAGCCTCAGAAGTCGGATCTTTCTTATAAGAAAGGTGATCTGGATACAACGACTGTCAGAAATGTATTTAATTTTACTCCGACATTCGATTTCCGATATAATTTCTCAAAAACCAGTCAGTTGCGCTTGCGTTATCGCGGACAGGCTTCTCAGCCGAACATGGTAGATTTGCTGCCTATCTCCGATAATACAGACCCGCTTAATATTCAGAACGGTAATCCGGGACTGAAGCCGACATTTACAAATGAATTGCGTGCCGAATATAATTTCTTTAATACGGAAAAACAACGGGGAATGTTTTCATTTTTCCGTTACCAGAATATCATGAACAATATAAGCGACCGCAAAGTCTACGATCCGGAAACCGGTGGATATGTTACTACTCCTGAAAATATTAACGGAAACTGGAACCTGACCGGGATGGTGGGAACTAACATTGCCTTGAGAAACAAGAAATATACCATCAATACGTTTACCAGAGCAAATTACCAGAATATGGTGAGCTATATAAGCGAGAAGGATCTTGTTTCTGATACAGACAAGAATATTACCAAACGCTTGTCGCTGGGTGAACGCTTAAGAGGTACGTACCGTAATGACTGGTGGGAGTTCTCTCTGAATGGCTCACTCGATTATACCCATTCGAGAAACAGTTATCAGGAAAGCAACAATCTGGATACTTACCAGTTTGCTTATGGAGCCAGCACCAATGTGCGTTTGCCGTGGAATATGTCCATTTCTACAGATTTGTCGCAGAACTCCCGCAGAGGATATGCCGAGTCGAGTATGAATACCGATGAACTGATCTGGAACGCTCAGATTTCTCAGGACTTTTTAAAGGGAAATGCTGCTACCGTAAGTATTCAGTTCTATGATATATTGAGAAACCAGAGCAATATCAGTCGTGTGATTACGGCTGCTATGCGTCAGGATACTGAGTATAATGCTATTTATAGCTATTGCATGGTACACTTCATCTATCGTCTGAACCTGTTCGGCGGTAAGGGAGCTGGTAAGGGAGGTCCCGGCTTTGCGCCTCCCGGACCTGGCGGACGTCATGGAGGATTTGGTGGTCCTCCTCATCGCCGGTTTTAAATAATATTCGAAAACGGAGATTCGCATAATGGCGGATACTCCGTTTTTTGTTCGTATCGGTTGGGTTGCTAGTGAATCTCTGTAAGGGAAATATTTTAAACAATTTTAGATTCCCTCCGATTTTCATGTTTGCGGAATCATTTAATTTTTCCTATTTTTGTCCGAATTGCAGAAATTTAGTATGAGAAAATTTTTTTATATCCTTTTGCTTTTGTTCGTCAGTGCTTTAGCTCAGGCACAAATGAACTGTACGTTTACTCATTATTCTCAGGAGAATGGTCTGTCTGAGAATTCGGTAATGGATATGGTACAGGATCACGACGGTATGATATGGTTTGCAACGTGGGATGGAATCAATCGCTTCAATGGCTACGACTTTAAGGTTTATAAGGCCCGTAAGGAAAACGATATGCGATGGAGTTCCAATCGTGTAGACCATTTGCAGGTCGACAAGTATGGAGATGTATGGTGCATTACTTACGATGGGAAGGCATTCCGTTTCGATAAGCGGATGGAAGCGTTTACCGAAGTTGCAGCAAATGGGGCTGAAAAAGACTTGGTTATAACTTCTATCTTGCCGTTGGATAATGGGACCGTATGGCTGCTTACTGATAAAAACGGAGGTATCAGAGTGGTGCCTGACAGGAAAACCGGAACACTTGCTTCGAAAGTTTATTTGTCTACTGCTTCAAAAGAAAAAGGTACTGCTATCAAGACTGTTTTTTTAGACAAGAAAAACAGAGAGTGGCTGCTTACAAAAGATGGATTGCTTTGCATCGAAGGTAATAATGGAAAGCAAACTCCTTTTTTTGTAAATACGCATCCTGAATCCGGACGGCCTAACCAGTCTTTTTTTTCGGCTGCATTCGTTAACGGACACGTATATTTTACCTCTAATAAAGGACGGGTATGGAAATACTCGCTGAAGGATGAAACATTCGAGTTGAAAGACCTGGGCTTGCAGGACGATGTGATAAGCATACGGGAATTGTCTGGAGGAAAGGTCATTATGGCTACCCGCCGGTCGGGCTTCGTTGTGGGAGATGCAGCGCTAGAATCACTGAAGTATTACGGTCTGAAAAATGAATTTGATTTTTCTCAGCATCCGATACGGTCAATATATGTCGACAGTCATAATGAGGTCTGGTTCGAAGTAAACAAGATTGGTACGGTCTGTCATTTTAATCCGTCGACGGAGGTGTTCAAGGTGGAACAGGTTCCGGTTGAAAAAGAACCGGGTGATGCTCCAAAGTTTGCTGTCTGCGAGGATAAGCAAGGCAATCTGTGGGTACATCCGGTAGGAGGAGGACTGTCTTGGTTCGACAGAGAAAATAATGAGCTGAAGCCTTTCTATAATGAAGTGGGAACAGATGCATGGCGCTTCTCAAACAAACTTCATGCTATGATGCTCGACCATCAGGGCAATTTATGGCTGGGCACTCACTCCAAAGGACTGGATAAGGTTACATTCTTCAAGAACGAATTCCAGTTGATTAAGCCGCAGAACTGTAAGTACGATACCAATGCCAATCAGGTACGTTCGCTTTGTCAGGATTCCCGTAAGCAGTTGTGGATAGGTACACGTAATAGTAAAGTTTCTGTGTATTCTCTTGACTTCCAGTTGCAGGGTTATCTTACAGTCGACGGACGCATATCACTTACTGGTACTCCTTTCAGAGGATCTGCCTATAAGATAATAGAGGATTCGAAAAAAAATATCTGGATTGCTACGAAAGGAAACGGAATCGTTCAGCTGATACCGCAGGGAAGCGGATATAAGATGCTTCATTATACTTACGATGCCAACGATATCTATAGCCTGAGCCATAACAATGTGTACGACTTGTGTGAAGACAGCTACGGTCGTATCTGGGTTGTTACTTTCGGTGGAGGTATCGATTACATCGAAAAGGAGAGTGATGGAAGTGTCCGTTTTATAAACTCGCGTAATAATCTGAAATCGTATCCAATGGAACGTTGCTATAAGGCACGTCGTATGTTGCTCGACAAAAAAGGTATGCTGTGGGTAGCTACTTCCAATGGGCTGCTGGCTTTCAGTGAAAAGTTCGAACGTCCCGATACGATTGATTTTCATTTGTTCGTGTGCATGCCTAATAAGCGTGAAGTGTTGAGCTGCAACGATATATACGATATCTTGCTTACACACGACGGACGTCTGTTCTTTGCTACTTTCGGTGGAGGACTGAACGAGCTTAAGAGCCTTGATAAAAAAGGTAACGCTCTGTTTACTTCGTATGCGGTAAAAGACGGACTTCCTACCGATGTGCTTTCTTCACTTGCCGAAGATACGAAAGGAGATATATGGATTGGTTCGGAAAGCGGTCTGAGCAAGATGGATATTGTCAACCATCATTTCGACAATTATCTGAAGCAGGAGATAGGAGAGGAGCTTTCGTTTGAAGAAAGTACGGCAATACGTGCCGAAGACGGACGCTTGCTGTTCGGAACAAACAGAGGACTTTTGTGCTTTACTCCCGAACTGATACGGAAAAACTCCTATGTGCCTGGCATTGTATTGTCGGGCTTGAAGATAGCCAATAAAGATGTTGTTCCCAGACCGGAATCTGTATTGCCTGAGTCTTTGAACAGTTTGTCGCATTTGTATTTGTCGCATAAGGAAAACACCGTAACGCTTTCTTTTGCTGCTCTGGATATGAGTTTCCCGGAAAATGTAAAGTATGCCTATATGCTCGACGGGTTCGATAAGGAGTGGAATTATGTGGGTAAACAGCGTACGGCTACTTATACAAACCTGCCGAAAGGTAATTATGTTTTTCGTGTGAAGTCGACCAACGGAGCCGGTATCTGGGTGGAGAACGAACGTGCCTTGCGGATAACCGTCAAGCCTTCGTTTTGGGAGACTCCTTATGCCTATGTGATTTACACATTAGGCTTTATGCTGATTCTGCTGGTTGGAGCCTATACACTTTTCGTTATTTACCGGTTGAAACATGAGGTGTCTGTCGAACAGCAGGTAACGGACATGAAGCTCCGCTTCTTTACCAATATCTCTCATGAACTCCGTACACCGCTTACCTTGATAGAGGGACCGCTGGAATATATCTTGAAACGTTCGGATTTAAGTAAGGACGTACGCGAACAGTTGCAGGTGGTAGAACGTAATACACATCGGATGCTGAGACTTGTCAATCAGATTCTGGATTTCCGTAAGATACAGAATCACAAGATGAAACTGTGCATCGAACAGATTGATATCGTCGCGTTTGTACATAAGATTATGGAGAATTTTGAATCCATAGCCGAGTCGAACAAGATTGATTTTATTTTCGAAACCGAACAGCCTAAGCTCAAGTTGTGGGTAGACGCTGACAAGGTAGAGAAAATAGTCTTCAATTTGCTGTCGAATGCATTCAAGTATACGCAGCCCGGAAAAACCATTACCGTATTTATCCATGAAAATGAAGATACGGTTACCGTGGGAGTGCAGGATCAGGGTATAGGTATTTCTGAAAATAAGAAGGCTTCACTGTTTGTACGTTTTGAAACCCTGCTTGATAAGAACCTGTTCAATCCGAACAGTTCTGGCATCGGACTTTCGCTTGTGAAAGAACTGGTGGAAATGCACCATGCCAGCATACATGTAGACAGTAAGGAAGGAGAAGGCAGTTGCTTTAGCGTAGACTTCCTGAAGGGAAAAGACCATTACGGTGAGAATGCCGAATTTGTCTTGTCGGATAACGTGGAAATAATCGGTGAAGCATCCAAGCATTCCTTACCTGTGGATGTCGAAACTCCTGCCGTAGCTGTACCGGAGGATAAGTCGGAAGCTGTTCCTGCTGCTGATGAGGCTGACAAGGCATCGGTTCCTGAAACAAAGACAATGCTGCTCATAGAAGACAATCTGGAGTTGCGCTTCTTCTTGCGGAGCATTTTCAGCCAGCGTTTCCGCATTATAGAAGCTGCCAACGGAGTGGAAGGACTGGATAAAGCCATTAAGTATGTGCCCGATATCATAATCAGCGATATTATGATGCCCGAGAAGGACGGAATAACTCTGGTGAAGGAGCTGAGGGAGGAACTGACTACCAGCCATATTCCAATCGTATTGCTTACTGCAAAGACCGATATGGACACCAAGTTGCAGAGTCTGGAACTGGGGGCCGACAGTTATATCACCAAACCGTTCAGTGCTACTTACCTCGAAGCACGTGTTGATAATCTGCTGGCACGCCGTCAGAAGTTGCGTCAGTTCTATTGCGACCACCTGATGGATATCAATCCTCCGAAAGTGGAAAATGAGGAAGAAGAGGTAGATGTCATGTCGCAGCAGGACCGTCGTTTCCTGGAGCAGCTGACAAACTTTATGGAACGGAATATCGACAATGGAGAACTTGTTGTAGACGATCTGGTGCATGAAATGGCTGTGAGCCGTTCAGTCTTCTTCAAGAAGCTGAAATCATTGACCGGACTTGCTCCGATAGAATTTATCAAGGAAATGCGTGTGAAGCGTGCTGCCCAGCTTATCGAGACTGGAGAGTTTAACATGACACAGATTTCGTATATGGTGGGAATCAACGATCCGCGTTACTTCAGCAAGTGCTTCAAGCAACGCTTTGGCATGACTCCTACCGAATACCGTGAAAAGCAGAAAAACAAATAATTGAGATTCCTGAATTTCAGGTATCTGATAGTTGTACGAATAACAGAATAAAATAAGCTGAAGTTTTCCGGAAAATAGCACGTTATTTCTGGAAAACTTCAGCTTGTTTTGTAATCTATGTAAAGAATGATTCTGTTTTTCCTGCTTGCATCAGAACGGATAACCGATTGCGAAGTGGATACCCATTCCGTCCTTGAAGTTCGGTATGTTGTAGTATTTGGAGATTCCTGTTTCGTAAGGTACGTGCAGGGCTACTCCCCAGTCGAGGCGAAGTACAAGGAAAGACAAGTCGTATCGGATACCCAGACCCGTTCCCAGTGCAATATTGTCGAAGAACTTGTTGAACGTAAACTGCGCATCGGGACGTGCTTCGTCTTTCCGCATCAGCCATACGTTTCCGGCATCGAGAAACAATGCTCCGTTCAGATTGCCTCCGAAAAGGTTGGAGAAAATGCGGAAGCGATACTCCAGGTTAGCTTCCAGCTTGATATCTCCCGTTTCGTCTACGTACGAATAGGCTGCGTTTTCGGCCGGATGAAAGCGTCCGGGACCGATAGAACGTACCGTGAAAGCACGTATGCTGTTGGCTCCTCCTACGTAGAACTGTTCGTTATAGGGAGCAATGGTCTTGTTACCGTATGCCCAGATTACTCCGGCCATCAGTCGTCCGGCAATCTGCTGCTTGTCGTTGATGTAGTAAAGCGGTCGTATCTCGCTCGAGAACTTCAGGAACTGTGCAAATGGAGTTCCGAGGAATTTCTTTTCTCTTTCTTTCAGACTCTTGCCGAAGGCTGCATAGATAAGTGAGGTGACATTACCTGCCGAACTGAAAGAGTTTTCCCACCATATTCGCATCCGGCGGTGACGCCATGAATCATCGTAGGTAAAGGTATAGGTGACCGAAGGTATGAACTGGTCGTCCAGACTGTGAAACAGCATGGGGTTAGCCTGTGCAATCGAGTCGAATGTAGCCGTACGGTGCTGCAAATGGTTGAAAGCCAGATGGAGCGGTGTTACGGTATGTTTCATGCTTCTGGACGGACGGAAACTGTACGAAACGGTTCCTCCGAAAGACAGCATCTTGAAGTATCGGGCACGGTTTACCTGTTCGGCATAAATCTTGAAGTTCGTTTGCGACGGGAAGCGGAACGGGTCAATGCGGTCGCGTACCCACGGAAGTACAAGGCGAGGGAACTCCAGTGACAGGGCTGCTCCCAGTTCGTAAGAGTTCATGACAGACTTGTCGCCGTCGACGGTTGAGCTGGTCTGCCATTCGTATGAACCTTTCAGCTCCAGATTGAGTGAGGCTCCCATGCGGCGGAAGTTTTTGCGCGACAGGTTGAATATGGCTCCGGGACCGGTCTGCTTGGTACTCTTGGTAGTGACGTTAAGCTCCAGTTCACTGTTGTAGGGCAAGTCGAACATGGCATTCACGCGTACGTCGAGTGTATCTTTTTCTGCTCCTGTACGGGGAGTATATTGAAACTCGCTGAACTTGAACACACCCAGTCGTGCCAGAGCTTCCTGGGTATAGTTTTGTCTGGTCTGCGAATAGACTTCTCCCTTACGGTACAGAAAACGCTTGCGCAGTACGCCGTAGCGGATGCCCGGCTTCTTTCCGGAGTAATAGATGGTAAAGTTGCGCAGCTTCAGTGAGTCGTCAGGCTGTTCACCGTTATATCCCGTCAGGTACACAGAAGTATGTCCGATATGATACGTGCGGAGGGCTTCTTCGGGAATACTTTGTCGAGGTACAATCTTTAACTTGACGTACCCTTTGCGCATGATTGTATCGGCAAGGAAAGTGATGAATTCATTTCTTGCGTAGTAGTATCCGTTGTCGCGGAAGAGGTCTATCAGACGCTGCCGTTCCTGATTCAGGACCGTCACGTCGAAATTATCTCCGCTGTGTATCAGCCGTTCGTCGAAATGTGCATGAATCAGACTGTCGGTTTGTGGTCTGAATCCTTCGTATGCCACGGTATCTATGTAGTACGGATTTCCCATATCGATGTCGTAACTCAGTTTTACAGCCCGCGGGTTACGGGTACTGTCTACCCGATAAGTTACTTTTCCGTCGAAATACCCGTAGTCGTGCAGCAGATTGGACGCTACTTTTATTCGGGTTTCAGGATTTACGGTAGAAACATATACCGGTTTGGCAGCCAGTTTTTTGAATATCCACTTTCCGAAGCCTTTTTCATACCTTTCAAAGCGATTGTATATCCATAGTCCGAAAGGTATCGGAAAACGGATATTGGGCTTTACCACGATGGCGTTGTTTGGAGCAATGCTGATAGCTCCTTCCGCTTCGGCAAGTGCCTTTTGTCCTGCCTTGCTCTTGTCTTCGTTGTTGATGGTTACTTTCTTCAATCCCAGATACAAGGTTTCCCCTTCCGGCAAGTGCTTTGTCGTAGAGCATGATACAGCCATCATGGCTGCAAGCAGAAGCGTCAGGATATGATATGTTTTATATTTCTTCATGGATATGTAATTATGCTTCAATCAGTTTTCTGTTGTTTGTTCGGGCTGTTTCTTTTTGCGGGAGCGGAAGATGAACAGTTCGCTTAGTTTGCTCACTTTCTTTCTCAGTACGATACCGGCTCCTGTTTCTATCACTTCACCGTCGAGTATGCTTTCGTAATTCTTGTCGTGGAAAATCTTGATGTAGCGTGTACCGCTGTTGTCCAGACGGTATTCCAGCGAAATGTTGTCGATAAACGACTCGTCTTGCTGCTGTACATCGTTTCCGGTAGATATTTTTCCTCCGATGATAACCTGGAAGCGGTTGTTCCAGAATCGTTTGGCAAACTGGAAGTTATAATCCGTACGGGTATTTCCGGTTTCGCCTTCATCGGTCGTTTCCATACCGAAGTTTATATCTATTGTTTTCAGTGCATTTCCTGCTATCTTGTTTATCTCACTTTGCAGGAACGAGTTCAGCATACTGTTGGTGTCGAATCCTTTGCCTCCGGTATTGCTTTCTGACATATATATACCCGTAACCAGCATGGTGACAGCCAGCTTGTTTTTCTCTTCGGCCGATTTGGCAGCGAGTTCGTTCTGCATGGCACCGTCGTCGGGAGCTTCGAGTGTGAAGGTAAAGCCCAGATCTTCCAGGCGGTTTGTCAGATTCACTCCCACGTTGAAGTTTACCATACGCGTACTTTCTCCATCGGAAGAAACCGACGCACGCACCCGTTCCGAAGCCTTTATGTTCAGATTCGGGTTCATAACGTTTCCGGTCCATTCGATATAGCTTCCATCCTGAATATAGAAAGTCTTCAGCGGGATGATAGGCATTTCGTATTTCATTTCTCCGCTCATCAGCGAATAACGGCCGTTGAGCAGCATGTTTCCGTCGGGCTGATACTGGAACGACAAGTCGCCTCCACCTTCCAGCAGCATGTAGTTGCTTCCGCTTTCATTTAAGTTGACACGTGCCTGCACAGCCTCGTCGATGTGAAGTGTCATCAAAATGTCCATACCTCCCAGCGACATGGCGGGAATGTGAGGCTTGGCTATGTGAGTCGTATCGCTGAAGTCCACAAAAGTGACAGTTTCGTTCAGACGGTCTTCTACGGTCAGCGGAGAGTCTTTCAGTACATAAGTGAAATCACTGCTTCCTAAAATATTCATGTTGCCTCTCATGGTAAGGGCATCCGGCCGTCCTTTCAGCATGGCATTTACATCGACATAAATCTTACCGTGTACCAGCGACTCTTTGGTCTGTTTGGCATTGATCAGCTCAAAGTTATGCGCTTCCATTTTCAGGTTTATATCCATAGCAGCCATGTCGGTCATATCTACGTAACCGTCTATGCTGAACGGTGTCTTTCCCTTGGTAAAGATGTTGAAGCGTTCGAATTTCAGTCGGCTGTTCTCAATCTTCAGCGGTCGGTTGTCGAGTTGCAGGTTCAGTGAAGCCTGTGGAATATTGATTATTACACTGTCAAGTCCCAGTTCTCCGTTCAAGACGGGCTGTGACGTGGAACCCTCTATGGAAATCGAACCGTCCAGGTCACCTTTCAGTCTGGCCATGTCATCGGGAATGAATGCATTGGCTACCTTCAGCGGCAGATGATGCAGGTTCACATCTGCCGTCAGATTATCTTTATCATTTTTCCCCGTGGCAGAAAGGTACGTTCCGTTCAGGCTCATTATTTCCTCGTCGTTCAGCATCAGGAAGCCGTCTATGCTGTGTTCTCCTGTTTCTTTAGGCAGATATACGGCACTCATTTCCCAGTTGCCCAGCTGTTGTTTGTTGTAGGCAAGGTTGTTGATTCCTATGTCGGTTGCAACTTGCATGCTCGACTCGCTTTGTATATAGTGTGCCTCGGCGTTGATAAAGCCGGCTATGTCGGGCATATATGGGATGATGCGCCGGAACTCAGCTATGTCTATCTGGTTGAGAGCTACGGTAAGATCCTGCTGTACGAGAGAGTCCGGAGTAGAATATAAGGATAATCCGGAATGATTCTCATCGTATATCTTGACGTCGGCATGGATACGTCCCTCGTCGCTCAGATAGATATAGTTGTCGGGGTTCACCTTAAACGGACGATATACCAGAGTAGGATTGTCCGGAGTGATGTGCATGCTGATGCCGTTGGGGCGTAGCTGTGCCTTCAGACCGAGATCAACTCCGGTTTCTCTTTTACCGTTCAGGTAACCTATTGCCAGTTGTGCATCGGTAGATCCGATATATCCGTTCAGTGAAATGTCGAAGGCTTCCTGACGTTTGTTGGCAAGAGCCTTTACACCACTGTAGAATTTCACCTGCACAGAATCTTGCAACGTCTTGAAGTAAATCGTATCCAGTTGAAGACTGTCGGTCCGCAAGCCGTACAAGTCGATGGAACCGTTTAATCCGTCTTCCGGCGAAGTGCTGAAGCTGGCCCGCAGACGATTGTAGTTTACATGCTGTGAAGCCAGGAAGTTGGCCACCGGATTGTCTGATCCGGAGAATACTTTCAACTGTGCCGAAGGCAGCATTTCTCTGATCAGGCGCTGATTTATGTGTTTTTTCTTCCACTGCTCTCCAAACTCCTTGGCTACCAGGTCGCTCTTGCTCATAAACTTGTCGAGGCTGTTGGCCGATTTGAAAAGGAAAGTCAAATCGCCTGCATTGACATATCCCCTTACCGAATCGGTAGCCATATCGAAACCGGCATGCAGGTCTTTGGTCCTGAAGTTTCTTTCGGCTGTTACGAGCTGTATACCACTGACGGTAGCACGTGCTTTGTGGCGTTGCTTCATATCCGTCTGTGCATGCACCTCGATGTTCATCGACGAACTGAAAGGCGTGCTCATAAGTGACAACGCCTGCCAGTCTAACAGCCGCACATGGGTGTTCAGGTCGGCCTTTATCATATTCGGCTGAAGCAATGCCTGCAAATTGGCCGATACGTCTATTGCCCGGTTGTTGACATTCAGCATCATTGAAGCCTGAGAGTGTTTCAGGCCGGCATCGAGTGTGACTCCGGAAAACAGAAGCGAGCCATACCGGAAGTGTGAAACCTCACCCTTCAGCAGAGCGGATGTTTTCGGAGAGAAAAAGTCGAATCCGTTTCCTTCGGCATGCAGTGAAGCCGAAAGTCCGAATATCGAATCATGCGGCATAAACTCGTGTATGTTGAGGCTGTCGATATTCAGGTCGACCAGATAACCTTCTTTTTGCAAATCATAGTCAGCTTTTAAAATAATGTTGGCTTTTTTGCCCGGAAAGAACTGCATGTTTGCTCCGAGCAGACTGCCGTTGACCGAAGCTTCTCCTTCCAGTTTCATGCCATGTGGCAGCACGACACCGCTGAGCATACTTTCTACAAAGTTCAAGTTGCCCGTTTCTACCGATAAATTGATGTTTCCGTTTCTCTGGAGACTGTCCATAGGCAACGTAATACTTCCCGTAGCCTGTGCACGGAAAGCATCCTGAATGCTTGCCGAGAGCGTGGTAAGACGAATCTCCTTCAAGTTTCCGTCTATGCCGGCACGTATCTGCAATGGGGCAGACGGATATTTTTTTATGAAATCTTCCGGCATTCCGGTGATAATCTTCAGTAAATCATTCTTGCCGATGTCAGCCATCAGACGAGCATTGATCATACCGTCTTTTTCAGCATCAGTCGCCTCCCAGTCCATAGATGCGCTGAATTCGAGATACGAATCGGGGGTTGTTATCTGCAACGACGGAACTTTCAGTGTCTTGGCATCCGATACCAGTTTTCCTTTTGTTGAAACAATTTCCAGTCCGGAGCGTTCCTTTAAGTTGAAGTCGCGTATATTGGCATAGATATCATTTCCGGCATAGTAGGCAGAATCTACATCCAGCTTGATGTTGGTAATGCCGATATGCGATGCATCGAATCCTTCGGCAGCAGGAAGTGTATTGGTATCAAGATAAGCACTACCGTTTGTCAGTTTAAGTGAACCAGCCGAGTATGCCGACTTATGCAAGTCGACCAGTCCGTTCCGTAGAGAAAGCTTTTCGAGCGATGTTGACATGCTGAATGTATCCAGCGGCATTTGCATGGCAAACGAAACGTTTTCGAAATCAACATTTTTCAGTTGTATTTTCCAGAAAACCGGTTGTGAGCTGGTCGTATCTGAGGCTGTAGTATCGACCATGCAGATGGATAAATGAGTATCCTTTAAAGAAAGAGTGTTGACAATGGCAGTTTCCGGATCGAGCTCTACGCCATGTGAGGATACGAATAGCTCTCCTAGATTTCCTTTCAGCGTCATACCTTCGATGAGGTTTGCCGTATTTACAGATGCCTTGCTCAACTCCAGACCGTCAAGTTCGATTTTCTTTCTCAGCAGGGGAGTCAACTGGATCTTCGCTGTTAATTTCTTGGCATTCAGTATGGTATCCTGCTTGTCGATAATTACGGTATTGTTTACTACCAAATCTAACGGAAATGAAAGAGAGATTCTTCCTATCGAGATTTGCATACCTGTGGCTTCGGAAGCGTAGCGGGTAGCCGTGTTTACCAGAAAATTCTGAATAGGAGGTATGTATATCAGAATACATAGCAATATAAATAATATGAACGGAGATGCTACGGCGATCCCTGTCCATCGCAGATATTTTTTCATAGGCCAAGTCAAGCTGTATTGTTTGTGCGAATTTATATAAAATAACCGAATTAGTATTCATTTTGTTCTGGAACTATTTAGTTGTATTTATATAAATTCTTTACCTTTGTGCTATAACTTAATTTTAAAAGATATATTATGAAACCAACTTTGTTTGTTCTGGCTGCCGGAATGGGAAGTCGTTATGGAGGTTTGAAACAGCTTGACGGTCTGGGACCCAATGGTGAAACAATTATGGACTATTCCATTTTTGATGCTATCCGTGGCGGATTTGGAAAGATTGTATTCGTAATCAGAAAAGATTTTGAAGAAGATTTCCGTAAGAAAATCATCAGCAAGTACGAAAACCATATTCCAGTAGAAGTAGTATTTCAAAGCATCGACAAGCTTCCTGAAGGATTTACTTGTCCGGCTGAACGTGTAAAACCATGGGGTACAAACCATGCAGTGTTGATGGGTAAGGAAGTGATCCGTGAACCTTTTGCCGTAATCAATGCTGACGACTTCTACGGACGTGACAGTTTTGCTGTAATCGGTAAATTCTTGTCTGAACTTCCTGAAGGAGCTAAGAATACATATTGTATGGTAGGATTCCGTGTTGGAAATACCCTGAGTGAAAGTGGTACAGTAGCTCGCGGTATCTGTTCTACCGACGAAAACAGACATCTGACAACAGTAGTAGAACGTACTGAAATTATGCGTATTAACGGTGTCGTTTCATATAAAGATGAAAATGGCGAATGGGTAGGCATCGAAGATAACACTCCGGTTTCAATGAATATGTGGGGCTTCACTCCTGACTATTTCAACTACTCTGAAGAATATTTCATCGACTTCCTGAAAGAAAACATCGATAAGCCTAAAGCTGAATACTATATTCCGCTCATGGTCAATAAGCTGATCAACGATGGTACTGCTACAGTAGAAGTTCTTGATACTACTTCTCGCTGGTTTGGAGTAACATATGCAGCCGACCGTCAGGGTGTAGTTGATAAATTGCAGGCTCTTGCCGACTCTGGAGAATATCCTAGCAAGCTGTTCTGATAATTGAACATATACTATACAGGGAAATTTCCTTTATGCGTAAACTTTGTGTTTGTCATGAAGTAAGCGTGTAAAGGAAATTTTTTTTGTTGAAATTATGCCTGGCCGGTAAATATTGCGAAACGGATTTTAATCTTTTTTTCTGAATTTTGGTTAACTTTGCACTAATATAAAAGATATTATGAGGAAGCACATTTTATTTTGGCTGCTAGTTAACTGGATTGGATGGATTTATGCGGAATCGGTGGAAAAAGAGATTCCGCAGCTTCTTGCTACACTCGATTCTATATTAGTACAAACTGGAGAGTTGGCATCGCAGAAAGAGCTTAAAATAGCGCAATTGAAGAAAAAGTTATCGAATGCTGCAAATCTTGAAGAGGAATTCTGGATAAATAAAATGCTATATGACGAATCTTTCGTATTCAATGCTGATTCCGCAATGAAATACGTTGACCGTAACATACAGATTGCTACCGAACTTAAAAAGAAGGACTGGCAGGATGAATGGCTGATAAACCGTTCTTTTATGTTTGCTGCAACAGGATTGTTAAAAGAAGCAGGTGAAGTGCTGGAAAAAGTTGATTCTACCAGTTTGTCTGACGGACTGAAACTCTCGTATTACTATCAGCGTTCTTACCTGTATTCGCATTTAGGGCAATATATGGGCGACCAGAAGCAGGTTAATAATAAATATTATAATGAGTTCGAAAATGCCAATAAGCACATGCTGGCCTTAGTCCGTCCGAAAGATCCCCTTTATTGGTGGTGTGTAGCGTCATGTAATGAACTCTCTCCTGGAGATAGCTTGTTTTCGGCCTTAGAGAACGTAGTATTGTCTTCTCAGCATAATACACGGCTGGATGCAATGAACGCTTATGGACTTTCGAATATGTATAAGCGGATAGGAGATAAAGAAAAAACCATGATTTATCTGATTTATTCGGCAATGGCTGATTTGAGAGTCTGCAATCGCGATATTGCTTCGTTGCAGGAACTTTCATCGTTATTGTATGATGCAGGAGATATTGACCGCGCGTATGCTTACATGAATTATTGCTTGAAGGCAGCTTTGCTTTATCCCAACCGGGTGCGTATCATTAATATATCTACAGAATTGGATAAGATATATGCTAATTATCAGCAACGTGATATAAGATGGCGTAATTCATTGCAAAATTATTTGTATGTAGTTACTTTTTTCTCGATAATCCTGGTACTGGCCTTGATTGGTCTTTATCGTCAGACGAAAAAGTTGAGAAAGTCGCGTACAGAACTGGATTCTGCAAATCACTCTCTTAATCAACATGTTGTTGAACTTTCACAGATGCATAAACAGCTGGCTTTAGCCAATCAGGAGCTTCAGAATTTGAATGAACTGCTTAGAAGTGCTAACCAGAAGCTTCAAGAGTCGAATGATGTAAAAGAAGAATATATCGGATATGTGTTCTCTATTTGCTCGAACTATATCAGTAAGCTGGATGAGTATCGGAAAAACATTAACCGTAAACTAAAGACTGGTCAGTTTGAAGAGGCAAGACAATTGACTGATAACTCTTCATTGACTCAAAACGAACTTAAAGACTTTTATGCCAATTTTGATGCCATCTTTTTACGGGTTTATCCTGACTTTGTAGCGGATTTAAATTCTTTGCTTCGTCCTGAAGAGCAGATTTTATTGAAAGATGCAAGCGAACTGAACACGGAAGTTCGTATTTATGCATTGGTCAGATTGGGTATAAATGATAGTGTCAAGATTGCTGACTTTTTGCATTGTTCTCCTCAAACAGTGTACAATCATAGGTTGCGTATGCGCAATAAAGCAATTATACCTAAAGATAAATTTGCCGAAGCTGTCCGCCTGTTGGGAAGAGGAGGCAAGTAATAGGAAATTCAAAATAGACTTTTTTAGCGGAGAGAACTTCTTGATTTAAGTTTTTCTTCCGGTTGAGAACAGACCATAGTACACGCTATTTTGTAGTGTGCTATGGTCTGTTTTTTTGTACTGTTCATGTTTTAGAAAACCTTGTTCTTTCCTGTTGTAATGAGAAGAAGAGGTAAATCTCATTCCCGAAAGCTGCTTTTCAGACTTGTAAAGGCGTATAAGTCACTCTATATGTCAGTCGTATAGTTTACCTGTTGGTTTTATACATGTATTGATAATCAGTGTATTACCTTTTTATAATCTTACTTGTTAACTTTACTTTAGAATAGATTAACGTCCTTTAGTATCTAATTTTGCTTCCAGAATTTTTAATCAAATATTCTATTATGTTAACTAAAAAATTTACTAGTATGAAGAACAATTTTCAACCGGTACAGATTACTCGGTTTGTATTGTCTCTATGTTGTTTATTGTGTTTTTCTGTTCATTTGTTTGCACAACAAATAACAGTAAGTGGAAACGTCAAAGATTCATCGGGCGAGCCGGTAATTGGAGCCAGCGTTTTGGTGAAGGGAACTACCAATGGTGTGATAACCGATTTTGACGGTAATTTTAGTATTGCCAATGTAGAAGATGGTTCTGAAATTGAGGTATCGTACATTGGTTATGTAACGCAAATGAAAAAGGCAACAGGTACACAACCTTTGAATTTTATTTTAAAAGAAGACACCGAAACTTTGGATGAAGTCATTGTAGTAGGTTATGGAATTCAAAAGAAAAGTGTTGTGACAGCATCTATCAGCCGGGTTAGCTCTGACGATTTGAAAAATGTAACTCCTACCCGTGTAGATAATATGTTGAAGGGACAGACTTCAGGAGTAACGGTTACTTCTGCATCCGGACAGCCTGGTGATGCTGCAAAGGTACGTATTCGTGGTATTGGTACCATAAACAATTCTGACCCTCTTTACATCGTTGACGGTATGCCGGTTGATGGTGGTATCGATTATTTGAATCCTTCTGATATTGAATCTATCGAAGTATTGAAGGATGCAGCTTCTGCTGCTGTGTATGGTGCTCGTGCTGCCAATGGTGTAGTATTGGTTACTACAAAAGGAGGAAGCAAAGGAAAAGCTGTTATTAGCTATGACTTCTCATACGGTTGGCAAAATCCTTGGAGAAAGAGAGATGTTCTTAATGCTGTTGAGTACGAAACGTTGATGAATGAAATGGCTGTTAACTCAGGCAAAGATGCTCCTTATGCCAATCCGGAAGCAGCAGGAGAGGGAACAGACTGGCAAGATGCTTTGTTCAACTCTAATGCACCGATAATGAATCACCAGATAAGTGTCAGCGGAGGTTCTGATAAAGGTTCATACTTTTTGTCAACAGGATATTTCAAGCAAGACGGTATTGTTGGAGGTAATTTCGATCGTTCAAATTACGAACGTTTCACTTTACGTATGAATTCTAATTATACATTGTTCGATCAGACTAAAAACCGTAACTGGCTTTCATCATTTAAAATTGGAACCAATATCGGTTATACTCGTATTAAATCTGTAGGAGTTGATACAAACAATGAAAAAGGTGGTCCGTTGGGTAGTGCGCTGATGATTGCTCCTACACTCCCTGTGTATGCTGAAGATCCTGAAGCTGTATTGAAAGAATATCCTACAGCAATAAAAGATAAAAATGGAAATGTTTATACCATTGTTGGTGATGCGTATAACGAAATAACCAATCCGCTGGCTCAATTGGAGTTGCCGGGAGATGTAAACAACTCTGATAAATTCGTCGCTTCTTTCTGGGGTGAACTTCAACTGTGGGACAATCTTAAGTTTAAAACAACTTATGGTGCTGATTTGGCATTCTGGGGAAATGATGGCTGGATATATCCTTACTATCTGGGAAAGAGTAACAGTCAGACTCAGTCTTCTGCATGGTCGGGCATGAACAGAGGATATACATGGCAGCTGGAAAATGTATTGTCGTATGACAAGACTTTTGGACAGCACTCACTATCTGTTATATTAGGACAGTCTGCAAAGAAATATCAGGGACGTACCTTGTGGGGAAAGAACTACAATTTGCAATCTCTGGATCCGGATAAAGCCAACATCAACTTCGGACAAGGAACAAAGGCCGATCAGGAAGCTACAGGACAAGCTCAGCCTTTTTCAACACTGGCATCTATGTTTGCTCGTGTCAGCTACAACTATGCTGAACGCTACATGTTCCAGGCAACAATACGTCGGGATGGTTCATCTAACTTTGGCCCGAATAACAAATATGCAGTATTCCCTTCATTATCTTTAGGATGGAATATCACAAATGAAAAATTCATGGAAAAACGTCCTGAATGGCTTACTTCAATGAAATTACGTGCAAGCTGGGGTAAGAATGGTAATGAACGTATTGATGCCTTCCGCTATACAGCCATTATGAACAGTGGTAACAATTATATTTTTGGTGCTAACGGCAATGAAGCTATTGTGGTAGGAGCTAAACCTAATGGATTGCCTAACCCTGATTTGAAATGGGAAGAAACCAGCCAGACTGATTTGGGATTGGATTTCGGATTTTTGGGTAATGCACTTACTTTTACAGTAGACTGGTATAAGAAGAAAACAGATGGTATGCTGATGCAGATGCCGTTGCCTGCTTATGTTGGTGATACTCCTCCGATGGGTAATGTGGGTAAGATGGAAAACTCTGGTATTGAAATGGATTTGTCTTATAGATTCCAGGTTTCTGATTTGAACGTTAAATTCGGAGCCAATGCTTCTTACCTGAAAAATAAACTGATCGAGCTGGGTAATGCCGAAGGTTGGGCTAACTATGATGCTATCCAGAATATCGGAACAATTACACGTGCCGAAAACGGAGAACCTTTCCCGTTCTTCTATGGAAAGAAAACTGCTGGTATCTTCCAGAATTGGGATGAAGTCAATTCATATGTAAATTCAAAGGGAGAGAAAATCCAGCCTAATGCACAGCCAGGAGATGTACGTTTTGTTGATGCGAATGGAGATGGAAAGATTGATGACGCAGACCGTGTGAAGATCGGTAAAGGTATGCCAGACTGGACTGTAGGATTCTCTATCGCTTTAGACTGGAGAGGATTCGACCTGAATGCTTTCTTCCAGGGTACTATCGGTAATGATGTCTTTGATGGTTCTCGCCGTATTGACTTGAAGAGCATTAACCTGCCTTCTTATATGTTAGACCGCTGGCATGGAGAAGGTACTTCCAACAAATATCCTCGTTTGAGTGAAAATGATGAAAATGGAAACTGGTTGTCTTCTGATTTGTATATAAAAGACGGTTCATACTTACGTCTGAAGAATATTCAGTTAGGATATACTTTGCCTAAGGCTGTAACAACAAAATTCTTTGTGCAGAATTTGCGTGTATACGTTGGAGCTGAAAACCTGTTTACAATTACAGGCTACGATGGTTTCGATCCGGAAATTTCTTCAGGTGGTACTTCTTTAGGTGTTGATAAAGGAGTTTATCCTCAGGCCAAGACATTTACAGTTGGCGCAAATATTACTTTCTAACTTTTAAACTGAGAAAAAATGAAAAAATATTTTATATGTGGTGCTTTAGCACTAATGAGTTTGGCTTCTTGCAGTGATTCTTTTCTGGAAGTATATCCTACCGTGAATATAAGCGAGGATGAGTATTATAACTCGGAAGAACGTATTTATAGTGCACTGGTTGCTGCTTACGATCCTTTGCAGTGGCCTGACTGGGGACTGGGACAGTATAATCCTTTGAATCTGGTTGCAGATGTTATGTCGGACGATATTTATGCCGGAGGTTCAACAGAGCAAGATAATGAGCACTGGCATCGCATGCATAAGTTTACAGCTACTCCCGAAATCGTTTGCAGTAGTTTATGGAGTGTATTTTATTCAGGAATCAACCGTGCCAATATTGTTATGGCAAAAATGGATGGTATTCCTGGTATATCTCAGGAAAATAAGGAACGTTATTTGGCTGAAGCACATTTTCTGAGAGCTTATTATTATACATGGCTGTGGAAATTGTGGGGAAACATACCTTATTATACCGTGAATCCTTCTACTTCTCCTTATTTGGTAGAGCAGATTTCAGCAGATGAAGTGTATCCGAAAATTATAGAAGATCTGGATTATGCATTGGGAGAAAATCGCTTGCCCGAATCTGTTGATATTACAATGAAAGGAAGAGTTACCAAGGCTGTCGCACAAATGCTGAAAGCAGAAGTTGTGATGTATCAGAACGATGAAAGCCGTTATGCTGAAGTCTTGTCGGATATGCGCTCTATTATATCTTCTCAGTTGTATAGTCTGCATGATGATTTTGCTGGAATGTGGGAAGATGCAGGCGAATGGTGTGAAGAATCCATTTGGGAAATAAACTATCACGATCTGAATGCTCAGCGTAGCTGGGGAAATCCGATTGCTGCCGGTGGTACAGTTCTTCCTACTCTGATCGGAATAAACGAATGTAAAGATGAAAAGTTTGCAGGCGGATGGGGATTTGGTACCGTGAATCCGGACTTGTATAATTCTTACGACGATGATGACCAGCGTAAGGACGGCGGTATTTTGAATTTTGCAAAATATCAAGAAACTCATCCGAATGCTTCGTATACACCGCGCTATGAAGATACTGGTTATTTCTTGTTGAAATATTTACCTCGCCAGGGTGGAAATAGTCAGTGTACGGGTGACAAGGACTTGAATTATAGAAATAACTTACGTGTATACCGTTATGCTGAAACATTATTGAATGCAGCCGAACTGATATTGCGTACTGGAGGCGATACTGCCGAGGCACAAAATTATCTGGATCAGGTAAGAGCCAGAGCTTATCGTACTACTGTAGAAAATTTGGGAGCTCATAAGGTTGTTGCCAATATTGATAATGTTTTGGAAGAAAGACATCTTGAGTTGTATGGTGAAGGTAAGCGTTTCTGGGATTTGGTACGTTCAGGAAAAGCTAATGAGGTTTTAGGAAGTCGTGGTTATAAAGATAACAAAAAGTATTTGCCTATACCGTCTAGTGAAATCGATAAGTCTGCTGGAACTTTGACACAGAATCCATATTAATCACAATGAGGAAAGGCTTTTCAGTGATTTATATCATTGGAATGCCTTTCCTGAAATGTAAATAATTTGTTTATGAAAAATAAAATATACTTACTGTCGGCTTCTCTTATGGTGGCGACATTTTCTTTTTTTTCTTGTGTTTCATCCGGAGAAAAGGAAACAGGAAAAGATGAGATAGAGAAAAAGGTCGAGAATCTGTTAGGGAAGATGACACTTCAGGAGAAAATCGGCCAAATGAACCAGCTGAGTCCGTATGGTAGTGAGGAAGAAATGTATACTTTGGTCAAAGAAGGAAAAGTTGGTTCGTTTCTGAATATTGTAGATGCGGAAGTCGCAAATAAGATACAGAAGACAGCCGTAGAGCAGTCACGGTTGGGTATTCCCGTACTGATGGCACGTGATGTTATTCATGGATATAAAACAATTTTTCCGATTTGTTTAGGACAGGCTGCTTCTTTTAACCCGGATCTGGTTCGTGAGTCTGCCAGAGTTGCCGCTATTGAGGCTTCTGCCGATGGTATACGATGGACGTTTGCTCCGATGATTGATGTATCCCGTGATCCACGTTGGGGAAGAATTGCCGAAAGCTGTGGTGAGGACCCTTATCTTACAGCTGTACTGGGAAAAGCTATGATTGAAGGTTTCCAGGGAGATTCACTGAATGATCCGACTTCTATTGCTGCGTGTGCAAAACATTTTGTAGGATATGGAGCTGCGGAAAGTGGAAGAGATTATAATTCAACCTTCTTGCCGGAACGCTTGTTGCGTAACGTATATCTTCCGCCTTTTGAAGCAGCAGCAAAAGCTGGAGCTGCAACTTTTATGACATCTTTTAATGACAATGATGGAGTGCCTTCTACCGGTAATAAGTTTATTTTAAAGAATGTCTTGCGGGAAGAATGGAAGTACGATGGAATGGTTGTTACCGATTGGGCTTCTGCTACCGAAATGATTACTCATGGCTTTTGTAAAGACGCTGCCGATGCTGCAAAAAAATCACTTGATGCAGGAGTCGATATGGATATGGTTAGTGGAGCTTTTTCTGGCAACTTGGAAAATCTGGTGAAAGAGAATAAAATATCCGAAAAACAGATCGATGAGGCGGTTCGTAACATCTTGCGCTTAAAATTCCGATTGGGCTTGTTTGAAAATCCTTATGTTTCTACTCCACAATCAGTAAAATATTCACCAGAACATTTGGCTAAGGCAAAACAGGCTGTAGAACAGTCGGTTATTCTTTTGAAAAATACAAATCAGACATTGCCTTTAAATGCTGACGAAGTACATACAGTAGCTGTCGTTGGTCCTTTGGCTGATGCTCCTCATGATCAGATGGGAACTTGGGTATTTGATGGAGAAAAAGCACATACGCAGACTCCTTTGGCTGCATTGCGTGCTGTATATGGCGATAAGGTGCGTATTATTTATGAACCGGCACTGGCATATAGCCGCGACAAACAGACAGCAGGATTGGCAAAAGCTGTCAATGCAGCTAAGCAAGCTGATGTAGTATTGGCTTTTGTAGGTGAAGAATCCATTTTATCAGGTGAGGCTCATTCTCTGGCCGATTTGAACTTGCAAGGTCTGCAATCGGAACTGATAGAAAAATTGTCACAGACGGGAAAACCTCTTGTTACTGTTGTTATGGCAGGCCGACCACTGACAATAGCTAAAGAAGTAGAAGAATCGGATGCTGTACTTTATGCTTTCCATCCGGGTACAATGGGAGGACCTGCTTTGGCTGATATCTTGTTCGGAAAGGTGAATCCAAGCGGAAAAACACCTGTTACATTTCCTAAGATGGTAGGTCAGCTTCCAATGTATTATGCTCACAATAATACCGGACGACCGGCATTGGAGAAAGAAATGTTGCTTGATGAAATTCCGATGGAAGCAGGACAGACTTCAGTGGGATGCCGTTCTTTCTTCCTTGATGCAGGTTCTACACCATTATTCCCATTTGGATATGGTTTGTCATATACGACATTCAGTTATGATAATCTGAAGATTGTTTCGAACAAATTGACGGTCAGTGATACATTGAAAGTTTCTGTTGAATTGAAAAATACCGGACGTTATGAAGGTACAGAGGTTGTACAGTTATATGTGCAAGATAAAGTTGGCTCTGTAACCAGACCGGTGAAAGAGTTGAAGCGCTTCCAGCGTGTCAATTTACAGCCTGGTGAATCTAAGCAGGTTATGTTTGCTTTGCCGGTATCAGAATTGGCTTTTTGGAATATAGATATGAAGAAGGTAGTTGAACCGGGCGACTTTAAATTGTGGGTAGCTTCCGATAGTCAGGGAGGCTTGACAACTGAGTTTAATGTCGCAGAATAAATATAGGAGTTTTTTATGATAAAACAGATTATAGCACTCACTTTGGCCGGATGCTTATTTTCTTGCCAGCAATCTCAAAAGGAAGTTGAAAATCAACTGGATGAGAATAAATTTGTACATGTTGAAGGTACCTGTCTGATAGAACCGGATGGAGATACTTTACACATAAAAGGTACTAATTTGGGAAACTGGTTAAATCCTGAAGGATATATGTTTGGTTTCACCAATACCAATTCTGCCAGAATGATTAACCAGATGTTTTGTGAACTGGTAGGACCTGATTTTACGGCCGATTTTTGGAAACAGTTTAAAGACAATTATATAACTCGTCGTGATATAGAGTTTATTGCCGGTTTGGGAGCAAATACAATCCGTCTTCCGTTCCATTACAAGCTATTTACTGATGAAGATTATATGGGACTGACAGCGGAACAAGATGGATTTGCACGTGTTGACAGTGTTGTTAACTGGTGTAGAGATAATAAATTGTATTTGATCTTGGATATGCACGATGCTCCGGGCGGACAGACTGGCGACAATATTGACGATAGTTATGGTTATCCCTGGTTATTCGAAAGTGAACGTAGCCAGCAGTTATTCTGTGATATCTGGAGAAACATAGCTGAAAGGTATAAAAATGAACCTGTAATATTAGGTTATGAACTGATAAATGAGCCGATTGCTCCGTATTTCGATAACATGGAGGAGTTGAATGGTAAATTGGAAGCTTTGCATAAGCGTGCTGTCAAGGCAATACGTGAAGTCGATACCAACCATATCATATTATTGGGAGGTTCTCAATGGAATGGCAACTTTAAGCCGTTTAAGGATGCCAAATATGATGATAAGCTGATGTATACCTGTCATCGTTATGGCGGAGCTCCTACGAAAGAAGCAATTCAGGAATTCATAGCTTTTCGTGATAGTGTAAATTTACCTATGTATATGGGAGAGATAGGACATAATACTTCAGAATGGCAGTCATCTTTTTGCAAAGTCATGGAAGAAAATAATATAGGATGGACATTCTGGCCTTATAAGAAAAAAGATGACTCGTGTATAATGGGAATCCAGATGCCTGATAACTGGAGTCATATTGTTGCCTTTTCTGAATCTCCCAGAGGCAGCTATGCCGAAATTCGTAAGGCACGTCCTGATCAGCAGATGGTACGGAAAGCGATGAATGATTTCATTCAGAATTGTAAGAAAGAAAATTGCATACCTCAAAAGGAATATATTCACTCGTTAGGTTTTAGTTTTCAATAGTTGAAATAGTTCTTGAAATATCATAAAACATTTAATATCATGAAAAAACAAATATTGTTAGGTGCGTTGGCGTTTGTTCTGTTTGCCTCTGTTTCGGCGCAGTCTGTCGATACACCTGTTTATTTAGATGATACAAAGCCTGTTGAGTTACGTGTTGAAGATGCCTTGTCCAGAATGACACTGGAAGAGAAAATTGCTATGATTCATGCTCAGTCTAAGTTCTGTTCTCCCGGTGTTTCCCGCTTGGGTATTCCTGAGATCTGGTGTACTGACGGACCTCATGGCATTCGTCCGGAGGTTTTGTGGGACGAATGGGATCAGGCCGGATGGACAAACGATTCATGTGTTGCATTTCCGGCATTAACATGTCTGGCTGCGACCTGGAATCCTGACATGGCTTTGTTGTATGGCAAGAGTATCGGTGAAGAGGCTCGCTATCGAAATAAAACTATTTTATTAGGACCGGGCGTAAATATTTATCGTACACCCTTGAATGGACGTAACTTTGAATATATGGGAGAAGATCCTTATCTGAGCAGCAAGATGGTGGTTCCTTATGTACAAGGGGTTCAAAGTAATGGCGTTGCTGCCTGTGTAAAGCATTATGCTCTGAATAATCATGAAGTCAATCGCCATACAACCAATGTGATTGTCGATGACAGAGCTTTGTATGAGATTTATCTGCCTGCCTTTAAAGCTGCGGTGCAAGAAGGTCATGCATGGAGTATCATGGGAGCATATAATCTTTATAAAGACCAGCATTGCTGCCATAATCAATATCTTCTGAATGATATATTGAAAGGTGAATGGGGATTTGACGGAGTTGTTGTCAGCGACTGGGGTGGTACTCACGATACTGACGAGGCCATTACTAACGGTTTGGACTTAGAGTTCGGAAGTTGGACCAACGGACTGTCGAACGGAGCAAGTAATGCTTATGACAATTATTATCTGGCTAAAGCTTATCTGGATAAAATTAAATCGGGTAAATATACAACCAAAGAGCTGGACGAGAAAGTTCGTCGCATCCTTCGTCTTTCATTCCGTACGACAATGAACCGCAATCGTCCTTTCGGATCTATGGGAAGTCCTGAACATTTTGATGCGGCCCGTACCATTGCAGAAGAAGGTATCGTGTTGCTCCAGAATAAAGGAAATGTGCTTCCGATTGATTTGAATAAAGCTGCAAAAATTGCAGTAATTGGCGAGAATGCGTTGAAGATGATGACCGTTGGCGGAGGTAGCTCTTCTTTGAAGGTAAAACATGAAATTTCACCGCTCGATGGCTTGAAAAAGAGAGTTGCCGGCAAGGCAGAAGTTCTTTTTGCAAGAGGATATGTCGGAGATGCCAGTGGCGAATACAACGGAGTTGTTACAGGACAGGATTTGTCAGATAACCGTTCGCCGGAAGAACTGATTGCTGAGGCTGTCAGCCTGGCAAAAGAATGCGATTATGTAATCTTCTTTGGTGGTTTAAATAAAAGTGCAGGACAGGATTGTGAAGATGCAGACCGTGCACAGCTGGGATTGCCCTACGGACAAGATCAGCTGATAGAAGCTTTGTCAAAAGTGAACAAAAACTTGATTGTCGTAAACATATCGGGTAATGCCGTTGCTATGCCTTGGGTGAAATCTGTGCCGTCTATTGTTCAGGCATGGTTTTTAGGCAGTGAAGCCGGAAGTGCCATTGCGTCTGTCCTTTTGGGAGATGTCAATCCTTCAGGTAAACTTCCTTTTACCTTCCCTGTTTGTCTGGAAGATGTTGGAGCTCATAAATTGGGTGAATATCCTGGTGTAAAGAGAGAGAACGAGAATATCTGGGATGCGAAATACAATGAAGGTATTTTTGTGGGTTACCGTTGGCTCGATAAAGAAAATATTAAGCCTTTGTTTGCCTTTGGACATGGATTAAGTTATACTCAGTTTGAGTACGGCAAGGTTACGCTGGATTCTAAAGCAATGACTCAGGATGGAAAAATTGTGCTGACAGTCCCTGTTACCAATGTAGGCAAGAGAGAAGGAGCAGAAATCGTTCAGCTTTATATTTGTGATAAAAAGAGCTCACTTTCTCGTCCGGAAAAAGAATTAAAAGGTTTCTGTAAAGTCAAACTGGCTGCTGGAGAAACTAAAACAGTTTCTTTTACAATAGACAAATCGTCTTTGAGCTTTTTTGATGACAAGCAGCATAAATGGGTTGCAGAACCTGGAAAATTCGAGGCTGTTATAGCTGCTTCTGCGGAAGATATAAAGTCGAAAACCGTATTTGAATTGAAATAAGTTTTTAGTTAATCTTTGCAGATAAATATGTTCTTCCCTCTTTCGGCTTTGTGATGCGAAGCTGGAAGGGGGAAGTTTTTTCTCATTGTCAGGAGTATTTTCATACGTCCGCACAGATGCCAGATTGCCAGTATGCTGAACAGGATACCTGCCTGATAATGCAGTATTCCTAAATGAGTGCCGGCATTTTCCCGATGCAATATCAGGATGAGGCCTGTCGCACTTGTCAGTAAATAAACGGCCGACAGACAAACCGTAACCTTGCTGCGTTGCCTGAATCTTTCGGGCAAGCTTTTATACCATCCCCGGTGAGCCCTTATGTGTCCAGTGGACAGGATGAGAAACAATACTCCCCATACGATATGTGCAACTCTCCAGATTTTTACATTTGACTGTACGATACCATGACCTGCCGCATGGATAATCAGACCGGTAATAAGAGTGAGCAGACATATAGCTGCCAGAACGAGGTCGATGTAGAATGTTCTTTGTTTCTTCATGATTATTATTTGTTAGGGTTAGCCGGTACAGTTCGGGGTATGTCCGGCATACATACTTCGTGTTGTTCCGGATGCAAAGTTAGCCCGATGAAGAAACGGAGGCAATGGATAAGATAAGGGAGTACTTGGACTATTTATGGTTTTTGCGGAAGTCGGTTGGAGATATTCCTGCTGTTTTCGAAAAGAGCCGGGTAAAGTAAGCGTAATCTTCAAATCCGAGTTCCTGAGCTATTTCCTTTACGCTTTTACTGGTATATATCAGGCTCCGTTTGGCTCTTGTCACAATTTCATATTGTATGTTCTGGCTGACACTGAACCCCGTCGTCCCTTTAACCGCTTCGTTGAGATACATGAGCGAGATATTCATCATGCGTGCATAGTAACTGGGACTGTGGCTGTGCTCTATATGCTGTTTGAGCAGGTTCCTGAAGGTGATGGTATGCTCCACATAACGTTGGGGCAGGCTATGAGCCGTTTGCTTGGAGGTGATAGCTTCTCCGATGATGTCGATGATGGCAAGCGACAGGTGCAGTGCCAGTGCCTGTGGATGTTTGCCAGTCTGTGCCAGTTTGCCGGCCAGGATGGTAAACAGCGATGTAAGTTCAGTCTGCTGTTCCGGTGACAGTTCTACCGTCTGTGTGTCAAGTGTATATTGTTCGAAGGATCTTTTGGAAGTTTCTTCGATGAATGCGCTGTCGATCATCAGTATATACGCATTCAGTTCGGTAGCCTGTACAAAGCTGTGTACCTGTCCGGGTAATACCAGAGCGGCACAATGCGCCGTCAGCCTGTAGCTGTTGAAGTCTATATGGATGTCACATTCACCCGATTCGACGAAGCCGAACATATAGTAGTCATCCTGATGCGCATAGTCGACAGGGGTATGCTGCATGCCGTCTGCTGAAAATACACGAAGGTGTATGCCAGTATCGGAAATATCGGAAACTCTATGTCTGGGCAGTTTTTTCATCGGAATATATAAAAAAGAAAAACCACCGATAATTTAGTTATCGATGGTTTTCTTTTGGTGATCCGCTTGGGGGCGGAACCTTATATTTTTTATCGCTAATAATCAGTTACTTATCTTGCTGTTTATCATTTAGTCCACCTATTTCACCTCGATTGAACTTCTTTGTTCTGCACTGATATACAACTCTTTGTCAGTACTGCAAAGATACGGATTTTTGCTTTGAAAATCAACGAAAATTCCAAGAAATGTTTAACGGAATGCTTCCTGTCTGTTTTTCTCAAGAAGTTCTTCTATATCAGATTCCCGATATAAAATTTTACCTCCAATCTGATAATAGGGTAATATTCCATTATTCCTATATTCTTGCAAAGTCCGTCTTGATACTTTAAGATAATTTGCCAACTCTGCATCATTCATATATCTATGCCCATTAAATGTTGGGTTGTTGTTCTTCAGAATATCTTCGAGTCTTGTTAGCGTATCTTTTAACCTATTGTATATCTGAATAACTTGCTCATTATCTTGGGTAATTACTTTGCTCATAATTTTCTGTTGTGTTTTTCAATGAACTTCTGAATATCTTCTTTTTTATAATAAATCTTTTTCCCAATTTGAGAATAAGAGATTTGGTCTGTATCTCTAAGATTCTGTAATGTTCTTGGAGAAATTTTGAGGATCAGGCAAACTTCTTGATTATCCAACCATTCCCCTATTGTTTTCTGTGAAGAAGCTGTAATCAATTTATCAATGGTATCAAGGAAGTTTTCAATTTCCTTTAATGTCTTTTCATATGTAGCTGTTTCAATTCCAATGATTTCCATATCCAAAAAAGTTGAGTTTGTACAAATGTATTTTGAATATGTATATGATACAAAATGTTGTCATTAGGTGTCGTCAGGTAGCATCAGATGTCATTGTTGGTGGCTGTGTTAACCCGTTTCCAATTCTGTATTACATAGTTTACACTTTTGGTTTACACTAAATATTAAGTAGAAAAAATATACGCCTAATTATCAGCGCCTAATAAGCTTGTTGATCTTTGTCTTAGATTCAGGCATACTATTTTCACTACTATAAGTACATACTCTTAGAGTGCGCACGAAGAGAGTATCGATTTATTCACTTAATAACATTGGAATTATGTCATATATAGATAATGAGATACTCGAAAGACTTATAGGAACCATGGTAGAGGGATTTGCCCGCATTGAAAAGAAACTGGACCAGATGAACCGTCTGAAAGAATGTATGAACGGAGACAGACTGCTTGATAATGTGGATCTGGCAGAGCTCCTTGGCGTGTCACAAAGAACTCTGGCACGTTACAGGCAAGAGGGCAAGATTAAATATTACTCGGTGGAAAAGAACGGGAAATCATTCTATCTTGCCTCAGAGATACAGAGTTTCCTTCTCCAGCGAGGTAAGAACATAGTAAATAATAAGTAGCAAATAGAATAAGTGACCGTATTCTAATGGAAAGATGATACGGTCACTTATGCATTACACTGGGATTGCGGTCATTTTCAATGTATCCAGATTGACATAGACACCGCGATACAGTGTCTTTCCTTCCTTGAACATTCTCCATAATATGTAACATCCGATATGTGCCAGTGTGGAGTTGATGAACAAATCCTGTTTTTCCAAAGCTTCCGCCAGAGAACAGCTTGGTCCCGATTCCTTTTCCTTGATTTTTGCATAGTCCACTTCCTCGGTGATGACATTCATTTTAGGCATGGGAATATATTCCTGTGAAGAAGGTTGGAGAACTTTCTCACGTACCGTCCCGATGATGACCTGTCCTTTTGTCTGGCTGTTCCCAAAATCCATCCAGTATATGGGAGCCGAATGGTCACTGAAGTTTTCTTTGCGGACTTTCTTCAGGAATTTCCAAAGCGTAAGACGTGAACGTATATTGTCCGTACAGGTTATGATGATATTTGCTGTGCTTTCTCCAGAAAAGTTCCTGGTGGGGAAACATTGCGGTTCTGCAGTCCATGCGTATCCGAAGAAACGGTTGATGCGTGTGACAAGTGATATGGCCTTGTTCAGTCCCAGTTCCGTCTCACTAAAAAGCTGGCGTCCTATATTGGCTTGGCTTACTGTGTCGGGATCGAATACGGTGACATGCAGTCCGGGATGGCCCAATGCTTGAAGTGCCATACTCATGCGTGCCAGATTGGTTATCACTTGTGAGCCGGTACCTCCGGCTCCGATGACGAATACCGTTACCGGATGACGCGGATTGAGCAGGTAGCGGTCGGTAAAATGTATTGGTTAAAATTATAGTGTTATATAACGATAGCCTCCTTTTGATTATACGGCTAGCATCATGTTACTTGTAGTTAATTCCTATAATCTTCATTTTAATTTTAATCAGTTTACTACCACATTTTTTCAGATGAATTTTCAAGGCGATAGTCATAAAGAAAATTCTCCTTAAGAAAGGAACAAATACGATTATAAAGCAGTATTGGAATTTATCTTTAATTGAATAGATAACTTAAAAAATAATACAAGTGTCATATTTCTTACACTGATTATTTCGATAAAATGTTTTTTTTGCAAAAAAATGTATATATATGATATTATCTAAAAGGCAGAAAATAATAACAGCCATCATGGCTGGAACTATAGTAGGAGGTGGATTATTTTTCCTTTATATGTTGAGGGCGCATACTTATCTTACTGATGAACCTTCAGCTTGTGTGAATTGTCATATTATGTCCCCTTATTACGCTACATGGATGCACAGTTCTCATTCAATAAATGCTACTTGTAATGATTGTCACGTTCCTCATGAGAACTTTGTAAAGAAATGGACTTTTAAGGGAATGGATGGAATGAAGCATGTTGCAGCTTTTCTGACAAGTTCTGAACCACAGGTCATACAGGCACATCCTGCAAGCTCACAAGTAATAATGAATAACTGTATACGATGCCACCAGCAACTTAATACTGAATTTGTGGAAACAGGACGTATAGACTATATGATGTCTGAAGTTGGAAAAGGGAAAGCATGTTGGGATTGCCATAGGGAGGTACCTCATGGAGGTAAAAACAGTCTCTCTTCCACTCCCAATGCGATAGTTCCACTACCTGAATCACCCGTACCGGAATGGCTTAAGAAAATGAAGAAATAATAAAATAAAACTATAGTATATGAACAATAATTTTAAATCTTGGCATGGATGGTTGTTGTTTGGTGTTTCAATGACCGTTGTTTTTTGTTTGGGACTTGCTGTATCTGCTTTGTCAGAACGCAGGGCAGAAGTGGTAAGCATATTTAATAACAGAAAGAATCCTATGAAGGGTATTGTACCTCAGAATGAGAAGTTCCAGAGTGATTTCCCAAGAGAATATCAGACTTGGACAGAAACAGCCAATACTGATTTTCAGAGTGAATTTAATGGAAACGTAATAGTTGACGTCCTAGAACAACGTCCTGAAATGGTCATTCTTTGGGCTGGTTATGCTTTTTCAAAGGACTATTCAACACCGCGTGGACATATGCATGCAATAGAGGATATACGAGCAACATTACGTACAGGGGCTCCGGAAAGTGAAAGTGACGGCCCTCAGCCATCTACCTGCTGGACATGCAAGAGTCCTGACGTCCCACGTATGATGCAGGAAATAGGTGTTGATTCATTCTATAACAACAAATGGGCTGCTTTTGGCTCGGAGATTGTAAATCCTATAGGATGTTCAGACTGTCACGATTCTGAAACTATGGATCTTCATATAAGCCGTCCGGCTTTGATTGAGGCATTTGCACGTCAGGGAAAAGATATAACAAAGGCAACACCGCAGGAAATGCGTTCTTTGGTATGTGCACAGTGCCATGTAGAATATTACTTCAAAGGAGATGGAAAATATCTGACATTTCCTTGGGACAAGGGTATGACAGTGGAAACAATAGAACAATATTATGATGATAACAATTTCTCTGACTATACACATGCCTTGAGCCGTGCTCCTATTATCAAGGCACAACATCCTGATTATGAAATATCCCAGATGGGAATTCATGGACAGCGAGGAGTATCATGTGCAGACTGCCACATGCCGTATAAGAGTGAAGGCGGTATGAAGTTCAGTGACCATCATATCCAGAGTCCTCTCGCCATGATAGACCGTACATGTCAGGTTTGCCACCGTGAAAGTGAGGAAACTTTGCGTAATAATGTTTATGAACGTCAGCGTAAGGCTAATGAAATAAGAAACCGTTTGGAAGAAGAACTGGCTTCTGCACATATAGAAGCCAAATTTGCATGGGACAAAGGAGCTACGGATAATGAAATGAAACCTGTTCTAAAGCTTCTGCGCGAGGCACAGTGGAGATGGGATTTTGGAGTAGCATCACACGGAGCAGCATTCCATGCACCTCAGGAAATACAGAGAATCCTGTCGCATGGACTTGACAGAGCCTTACAGGCGAGATTGTCTATTTCCAGGATATTGGCAAAACATGGATATACAGACAATGTACCTATGCCTGATATTTCAACCAAGGAAAAGGCTCAGAAATTTATTGGACTGGATATTCCTGCAGAGAAAGCTGCAAAGGAGCGTTTTATGAATAAGACTGTACCAGGTTGGTTGAAAGAGGCAAAGTCTAACGGACGTATTATCTGATATTTATGTGGAAGAATACTTGGGGAGTAAAAGAAGGAATAATGACCTGTGGCGGATTGATAGCCATAGGTCTTATTTTGCATCTATTTACGGGGGCTGTTGACTGGAGTAGTTTTGCTTGGCCACTTAATATATGTATTTTAACAGTGTATGTTGTGGTTTTGATAATGCTTTATATTTTAAGGAAAAAGCTATATTTTGTTCGCTGGACAATGTCATATAATGCAGCTGTACCATCATTGATAGCAGTTGTATTTCTGACATTCCTTATGGGGATGATAAAACAGATGCCGTCTTCTGTTTCTTCGGACGGATTTTCCATATTTAACAGTATGCTTTCTTTTTGGCCTTTCATTCTGGTTTATATTTGGATGACTTCAATAGTGGGGCTAGTTTCTATAAAATATTTGTTCTCATTTCGTGTTGCCAGAATACCATTTCTGCTAAATCATTTAGGGTTGTTTATAGCTTTGGTTTCAGCTACTTTGGGAAGTGCTGATATGAAGAGGCTGACTATGAATACCCGTATCGGTCAGACTGAATGGCGTGCAACAGACATTAACGGGAATTTGCATGAATTGCCGTTAGCCATAGAATTAAAGAACTTCAGTATAGACGAATACCCACCGAAACTGATGCTGATAGATAATTCTACAGGAAAGGCTTTACCATATGATAAACCTGAACACCTTTTGCTGGAAGATGGGGTAAATTCAGGTAAGCTGTCGGAGTGGAAGTTTGAAATATTGGACAGAATAGAAATGGCTGCATCAGTATCAGGAGAAGATACTGTAAGGTATGTTGAATGGCCAAGTACCGGAGCCACTTATGCTGTAAACGTGAAGGCTGTTTCCTGTGATGGGAAACGAACTGCAAGTGGTTGGGTAAGCTGTGGAAGTTTTCTGTTCCCATATCAGGCTCTTCGCCTTGATAGTATTTGCAGTCTGGTAATGCCGGATAGAGAACCCAGACGTTTCTCTTCAGATGTAGTTATATATACAGAAAGCGGAAAAAAACAGGAAAAAACAATAGAAGTAAACAAACCTGTAGATATAGAAAACTGGAAGATTTATCAGTTGAGTTATGATGAAAGCAAAGGACGTTGGAGTGATATAAGTGTTTTTGAACTGGTTTTAGATCCTTGGCTTCCGGCTGTTTATGTAGGAATTATAATGATGATGTTTGGTGCTGTGTGTATGTTTGTCACTGCCCAAAAGAAAAATAATTAGAAAATAGGGAAATATGATGAGTTGGGACTGGTTTATATATTTTGCCATAGCGTCTGTATTGTTCTGGATTATAGGTTCATGGAATGCTTTTAAAGAATTCAAAATACGAGCATGTACATTTACTTTTATAGGACTTCTTGTCTTTGGAACATTTATAGGCTTGTTGTGGTATTCATTGGAGAGACCTCCTTTGCGCACAATGGGAGAGACCCGTCTGTGGTATTCTTTTTTCCTGCCATTTGCTGGGTTGATTACCTATATGAGATGGAGGTATAAATGGATACTTGGATTCAGTACTATACTGTCTGTAGTATTCATTTGTGTAAACATTCTTAAACCTGAAATTCACAATAAGGCTTTGATGCCTGCGTTGCAAAGCCCATGGTTTGCTCCTCATGTCATTATATACATGTTTGCTTATGCTATGCTTGGGGCTTCGGCCATAATGGGAATTTATCTTTTATGGATAAAGAAAAATCAAGGCGATGTCAAAGAAATGGCCTTGTGTGATAACCTGGTATATGTCGGATTGTCATTCATGACTCTAGGTATGTTGACCGGAGCATTATGGGCAAAGGAAGCATGGGGACATTACTGGTCATGGGACCCAAAAGAAACATGGGCTGCAGTTACATGGTTTTCATATCTCACATATATACATATGAGGATAGGAATGCATAATAAACGGAAAGCATCCTTGTATGTTTTACTGTTATCGTTTGTGTTTCTGCAGATGTGCTGGTGGGGAATAAATTATTTGCCGTCTGCACAAGGTAGCAGTATACATACTTATAATATGAACTGATTAAACCTTATGATTTATGAGAAGAAGAAACTTATCTATGTTGATAGCATTCTTATTTATAGGAAATGTATCAATCTCTTATGCCCAGGAAGAAAATAACGAAAAAGACAAATTTTTTGTTTCGGCCCAGATTCGTACAAGAGGTGAATACCGTAATGGAGCATTGTATCCGCGTAATGAAGGTGATTTGCCGTCCGGTTTTATAAATGAACGTGCCAGACTTTCATTGGGATATGAACGTCAACGCCTTTCTCTGAAATTCTCTGCTCAGCATGTAGGTGTATGGGGACAGGATGCCTTGGTGGATAAGAACGGCCGTTTCATATTGAATGAAGCATGGGCTGCATTTGAATTTAATGATTATTGGTTTATGCAGTTGGGAAGACAGGCTCTTTCGTATGACGATGAGCGTATTCTCGGAGGGTTGGACTGGAATGTAGCCGGACGTTATCACGATGCTCTGAAAATTGGATATAGAAAAAATGGACATCAGCTTCATGGTATATTTGCATTTAATCAGAATGACGAGAATGTTATAGGAGGAACATTCTATGATAGCAGCAAGACAAAGCTGTATAAGAATATGCAGACTTTATGGTATCATTATGATTTTGCTTCAACCCCTTTACAGTTTTCAATTATGGCAATGAATCTTGGTCAGGAGGGAGGCGATGCTGAGTCAAGAAAATCTGACACTCAATATATGCAGACATTCGGAACATACATTAAATATGCTCCCGGCCAATGGAATTTATCCGGTGCATTTTATTATCAGTTCGGCAAGAATGTATCATCACGTTCAGTATCAGCTTTTATGGGTAGTGCACGTGCTTCATATAATATAAATAAAAGCTGGTCTGTAAATGTTGGAACTGATTACTTGAGTGGAAATGATAAGTCTGACGGAACATATAAGGCTTTCAACCCATTATATGGAACACACCATAAGTTTTATGGGGCAATGGATTATTTCTATGCTTCTGATTTTATTGGAGGTTATAACCCAGGGCTTTCCGATACTCAGATTGGAGTTGGTTATAAGGTGTCTTCTTCAGTATCGATGGGAATGAATTATCATTATTTTGCTACAGCTGTGAAACTTGAAAATCTGGAACGTTCATTAGGATCTGAAATTGATTATCAGCTGGACTGGAAGATAATGAAGGATGTAAGTTTGTCTTTAGGCTATTCTGTAATGTTCGGGACTTCAACAATGGATGTTGTAAAAGGAGGTAACCATAACAGCTGGCAAGACTGGGGATGGATATCACTGAATATAAACCCACAAATCTTTTGTAAGTGACGATTCCTGTATGAGTTTTGGTGGTAATTATTCTGAATTCAAGTTTCGATAATAAAATGTATATTAAACAGAACGCTCAATTGAGTAAATTACATATAATTTACTGTAAGTAGAAAATAGAAGACCTGGCAAATAGTCATGAAATAAAAGTAAATGAGCTATTTGTCAGGTCTTCTATTATAATTGAAATTAATCTTGATATTATATGGGCCTTTTAATTTTAGCCAAGTTTAATTCTATGTTACCATTAGGTATTCTTTTTATTAATCCTTCCTTTTCCATTTTATTGAATTCAGTTGATAATGCAGGTCTTGTAACATTCAAATATTCAGCCAGCTGCGTTAAAGTATGAGGCATCTTAATGATATTAGAGTCTTTAGCCTGCTTTTTAAACAGATATACTAGGATACGTTCTCTAATTGTTTTTCTGGATAAAACATCCAAACGTACAGTTGTACATATATTACATTTTCCGGATACACAAAGAAAACTTCTTAAAATATCAGGACATTCACTGATGAGACGGAATGTGGAATCCTTTGTAGCTGTCAGAAGTATAGACTCTTCAATCGTTTTAAATGTTGCGGGGAATCTGTTGTCTTCTTTAAACAAATGAGGAGTTGCAAATGCACGTGGGGCCACAATATTTTCGATTAGAACCTCATTGCCATTTGCATCAATAATATTGACTTCTAATTCTCCTTTTAATAAGATATATAGCCTGGAACAGGCTTCTCCTTGTTCTGCAATTATTTCATTATTTTGAATCTTGAATAAATTAAAATCAAGTTCCTGAATGAGTCTCTTTTTTATATGAGTATTTAAATCACGGAATAGTGGTATTGAGAATAATATATCTTTATAATAGTCATTAAATTCAATTGTCTCCATAATCTTATTCTTTTTGAAAATGTACAAAGTTAGTATTTTCTGCCGACATTATGAAACTTTATCCGGACTAATATCCAATCTGATTATCAGATTACTGAGGATTATGTGAACATAGTGTTTTATTCATAGATGAAGTTTCATGTATGTATATTATATGCTTTTCAAAAGTTTAGATTTAAAATATTCGCTGAATAAAACATACGGTTAAGAATGAAAATGTATTGGATTGATTATTTCATCAGGTATTTTCTCTAATAAATATCAATGGTGTCATTTTTATTACATCGTATTTTTTTCATCTAAGGTAATTTTGTCGTATAGTTATAGAATATTTTATACCTAGGTAATAGAACAGAGGTTGTTCTTACCTGTAATATTAGGCAAATATTTAAGCATATTTAGAACTTTATGAGAAAAGTAAGTAGGGAAATGGACAGCAACTGGGCATTGGAAATAATGCGCAAAGCTCCATATATAACGGTTAGTTTTACAAGACCGGACGGTACTGCATATGGAGTACCATTATCTTTGGCCAGTAATGGTGATGATATTTGGTATTTTCATTGTGCTCCAGAAGGTGATAAACTTGATGCTATAGCAGTAAATCCAGAAGTATGTCTTTCTGCTGTTACAAAATGCCAACCTACGGTTGGTCCTAAAGATGGAACTTTCACTCTTCAGTACCGTTCGGCTATTGCATTTGGAAAAGCTGAGGTTGTTACTGATAATGAAGAAAAGATTTTGGCATTGAGATTAATTAGCCAACGCTTTCTGCCAAAACACATGGACGCTTTTGAGGAAGCAGTTAAAAGAAGCCTTCATCGTACAGCTGTAGTCAAAGTAGCCTTGTCGGCTCCTCCAACAGGCAAGCGTAAACAATACGATAAGAATGGCGATGAAATGAAGTATGGAAGAATGGAGTAGTAAAATATTAGATTATGAATTTGTTTGATGTTTATTCTATATTCCCTATAAATATTGTTAGGGGTTCTGGTTGTTATGTTTACGATGACAACGGTAATTCATATTTGGATTTTTATGGTGGACATGCTGTAATATCAATAGGGCATTCTCATCCGTACCTTGTAAAATGTATGTATGAGCAGATGCAGAATCTGATGTTTTACTCTAACTCAGTAGTTAATAAACTTCAGGAGAAGCTTGCATATGAATTGGGGGAAATCTCCGGGTATTCTGATTATAGTGCATTTTTTGTAAATTCTGGAGCTGAGGCAAATGAGAATGCCCTTAAACTAGCCTCGTTCCATACCGGAAAGAAAAAGGTGATAGCATTCAGAAACTCTTTTCATGGTCGTACATCAGCAGCAGTAGAGGTAACAGACAATCCTTTGATCACAGCTCCTCTTAATTGCAATGATAATGTATATTTTTTAGGAATGGATATAGCTGAGGTGGAAAGTGTATTGCGTAGTGGAGATGTTTGTGCTGTAATAATAGAAGGTATTTCTGGGGTTGGTGGAATAAGAGTTCCAGAGGATGATTTTCTTAAAGAATTGCGTAAGGTGACTATACAATATGGCGCAATTCTAATTATGGATGAAATACAGTCTGGCTACGGGCGTACAGGAAAGTTCTTTGCTCATCAATGGAGTGGCATTAAACCGGATATCATTACTGTAGCCAAAGGTATAGCCAACGGCTTTCCATTTTCAGGTGTTCTGATAAGTGACGTTTTCAAACCTCGTAAGGGAATGCTTGGAACTACATTTGGCGGTAATCATCTTGGGTGTGCTGCTGCATTGTCGGTGATACAGGTCATGAAAACTGAAAACCTGATAGAAAATGCAAATAATGTGGGAGATTATTTCATACACAAACTGCGTTCTATTGAATCGCCATTAATCACTGATGTTAGAGGACGTGGGCTAATGATAGGAGTTGAGTTTGCCATATCTGTGTCAAAGATCCGAGAGATGCTTCTGTTCAATCACCATATCTTTACCGGATATTCTGGTAGGAATATTCTGAGAATATTGCCTCCATTATGTATTACAAAGTCGGAAGTTGATTATTTCATTGATAAGTTAGTATGTTGTTTGGATAAATTAGGATGTAAGAATGATTAAGGAAGGAAAGGTCCCTTACAGGGTTTTTGTTATAGCAGGTAGTGAACCTCTTGGCTCTGCAGGGATACAGGCAGATGTCAAGGCAATATCTGCATGTGGAGGATACGCTGCAGGGGCTATCACATGTGTTGTTGATGAAGACACAGAGCATGTAAAGGATGTTTGTTTAATACCTGTTGATATGGTAGTGTCTCAAATACAGTCTTTTATGGAGGATGTCGGGGCTGACTGTATTAAGACTGGAATGCTGTATTCGAAAGATTTGGTATTGAAAGTCTCTGAGACGATAAAAAACTATGCTGGTATACCGTTGGTGGTAGATCCTGTTATGGTTAGTTCCTCGGGTGATCAACTTCTTGAAGATGAAGCTATTTTTTGTTATAAAAAGAAACTGATGCCACTAGCCACTATCATTACACCTAATATGCGAGAGGCAGAGATTCTACTCGGGCGAAAATTGAATATACATGGGATTCTAGACGACTTGAAGGAACTTTCTATTTGGGGTAATTCTGTGATAATAAAATCTGTGCCATATAAAGATAAACTTGCAGATTATTTTTATTGTCCACAAAATGGTGATTTTAGGGAATATATTAAACCTATAATTAAAACAAAGAATGTGAATGGAACGGGTGATATGTTCGCATCATCTATTGCTACTTATTTAGCAAGAGGATGGAATATTATTGATGCAATAGATAAATCTGAAGATTTTATTCATAAGGCCATAAGTTATGGAGCAAAATTTTCTTTCGGGACAGGTTTTGGGCCGGTTTTTCCATTCTACAAGAATTATACTAAATTACAGAAAGAAAATCTCAGATATAGAATGAATATCTCTCAAGACAGAAATAATAGGTGATATGTTGTTTGATGTTATTAATTATCTAGAGTGTGAAATCTTGATATATAAAATGATTATTGCATAATATTTTAAAATAGATATTGATTTTATGGAACTTAGATGTAAGAAAGTAAAGGATATTGTCTTAGAAAACTCTGCAAGTGCGTCTGTTTTCTTCAGATATGGGATAGACTATTGCAATGGAAATATGAGTTTGGAAGATTTATCTGGAGAAAATAGTGCTAATATAGATGAAGTCCTCCACGATTTGGAAAATATATCACATCAGGGGACACCATTTTATTTATGGCCTTTAGATTTGCTTTTAGATTATATTATAAAGTATCATCACAGGAATACAAAGGAAAAAGGGGCTTATCTTCTTTCTATGATTGAGAATGTGAAGGACAATTATGGAATGGAATATCCTGAATTAAATGAATTGTTTAATCAGGTTAAGTTGTCAATGCACGACTTGGAATCGCATTTTCAGAAAGAAGAGAGTGTGTTATTCCCATATTTGTATGAATTGTTCGATGCTTCACATAATGAAGAATATATAGAGACTATGCATTGTGGAACAATTTCAAATCCTATCAGAGTAATGACAATGGAGCATGAAAATGAAAGGATGCGCTATATGCATTTGAGAAAGATTACAAACGGTTTTAGAGTACCGGATGAAAATCTTTGTATAAATTATGAACAGATGATGGTTGAACTGGAAACGTTTGTGGAGGATTTATTTGAGCATATATTCATTGAAAATAATATTCTATTTCCTCAATTTGAGAAATTGGAGAGAGAATGGGTAAGATGATTAATTATGACGTAAATCCTATTTTTACAGAATGAAATTATGAATACAACACATTTGCAGCTAATTTCCTCTATGATAGAATACTATCGGGGCGATGCTAAACGAATACAACATTTTATCAAAGTATATAATTTTGCTTCATTGCTTGGAAGACAAGAACAATTGGACGAAGAAACTCTTTTTATTCTTGAAACAGCAGCAATTGTTCATGATATTGGCATACGTATATGTGAACAGAAGTATGGAATTTGTGATGGAAAACATCAGGAACTTGAAGGTCCGGCAGAAGCGGAGAAACTCTTGATAAAAACAGGTAATTATACATGTGAACAGATAGAACGGGTTTGTTGGTTAGTCGGTCATCATCACACATATACAAATATCAGTGGAATAGATTATCAGTTGCTTGTTGAAGCAGACTTTCTTGTTAATATATTCGAGGATGGATTCTCTGCTGAAATGATTGAGAATGTAAGAAATAAGATATTTAGAACACAATCAGGAATACAATGTTTAGAAGATATGTATTTGAAAGCTAACAGATTTTATGATATAGCTTGAGAATACTGTTTTTATATTGTAGTAAGATCTAAATGAAGGAATCCCCTGTCTGGGGGATTTTTTTATTGCACATGAGAAATGCGTTCTTTTGATTAATGCAAAATATTGCAGAATGGAGAAACTCGCTGGTTACTAAATCGTTACCTATTGAGTTGACAGAATTTGTAAGTTTCTTGTTTTCAATGGGTAAGAAAAATCATATGTCTTGCAATATGTGTTGAAAGATTCTTCTGAATACCACATACATCAGCTATTTCTTTCAAATAACTGTTCATTCGTTGGTTGCTGGGAACAGGAAGTAATAATCCTTTTTCATTGCAGATTGGATTTGATTGATATTTCTCTAAAATAAGTCTTGGTATATCCAACAATGGAATGTCGCACATATTATCGGTCTTTTCCCTTGCTTTTCTTATCCACCATTCACCATTATCAGCCTGTACAAGGTGTTCCTTTTTCAGATTCTTTACGTCTGTGAAAGCCAAACCGGTGAAGCAACAGAAGATGAATATGTCCCTTACGGTTTGTAATCGTTGAATATCAAAATCTTTATTGATGATTTTGCGAAGTTCCATTTCGTTTAAGAATTCACGGTTACACTTGGTCTGTTTGAAGTGTATTTCTGCAAACGGATCATCAGTTATCCACTTCTTTATCAATGCAGTTTTGATGATTTTCTTTAAATTCTTCAGATATTTCACTGTTGCATTTTGCGCACAGTTTTTCTGTATTTTAATGAAATGTTCGAATTTGGTTATAAATTCATAGTTGATTGATTTTAATGGAATATCAGCCAGTTTATACTGTTCACTGATAAACTCCTTCAAATATCTTGCTGTACGTTCGTATCGAAGTACAGTACCTTCGGCATATTCCTTGTTCATTAACTCCCGATATTCCGAATTGTGTTCCTGGAATACTTCAAGCAGCATTTTGGGAGTAGAGTGTTCTCCATAATAGATATTTTTTATAATATCTGCTGTAATAGGTTTACCGTCCTGCTCAAGTTCACGGTGAATTTGAAGGATTTTAGTTCTTATCGTATCAAGATAGTGGTTTATTTCTTGATACTTCTTTTCCCTGCCAATCGCGCATTCTTTTTGCGTATTCCATTTTGTAACATCTATACTTCGCTTGATTTGTACCTCTGCACGTTTTCCGTTTATTGTGATACGCATACAGATTGGTGCTTCTCCATTTTTTAGTAGCTTTGATTTCTTCAGGAAAAACAATACCGTAAAATAGTTTCTTTGCATTGCCATACTCTTCTTTTTTTGATGGTGTAAAAATACATGTTTTGAAAAGAGTTTGTTTTATGCAAAACGCAGAGAATCAGTGAAATATAATCCAATCAGGTGGACTTGTTTTTAAGTGGAAATTAAGTCCACCTATTTCACCTCCAGTAAGATGCGGTATTCTGCTTCAATTTGCGGTATTGATAAAAAGAAAAACCGCTGATAATGATTGATTATCAGCGGTTTTCATTGTTTTGCTTTTTGTTTGAGTGATCCGCTTGGGGCTCGAACCCAAGACCCCAACATTAAAAGTGTTGTGCTCTACCTGCTGAGCTAGCGAATCAAACCTGTGTTGCATTCATTTCCTGATTGCGAGTGCAAAGGTAGGTGTTTTGAGTGAAACTGCCAAATGTTTTGGCAAGTTTTTTCAAATAAATTTTCCTTTACGTTTTTATCTTGTTGATTTATAGCGTATTTTGCTTTCGAAAAAAATAAGCCTTTACAAACCGGTTTTCCTGAAATCTTGTAGATTCCCGTTTCTGCCGGGGTTCTTACATTCGGACAGCCTGATTTTTTACATGCCGGCAGCCGCTTTTTATCTCCTTATTTATTCTCGGGTGCCGGTCTGCTGTTCCATTCTGGCCGGCCGGATCTTTACGAATGGCTTGCCTGAGCCTTTTTTTCCTCTTCTACCGCTTTCCGGTAACAACATCTGCACAGAGGCTCGTATTCTTCCTTTTCTCCCAGCAACACCCGTTTGTCGTTGGCTACGGTACGGTGTGAAACATAGGCCAGATCTCCGCACTTCACGCAGATGGCATGCACCTTGGTCACCTCGTCGGCGATGGCACACAGGGCAGGCATCGGACCGAAAGGTACACCTTTAAAGTCCATGTCCAGTCCGGCAATGATTACTCTCACCCCTCTGTCGGCAAGTTCGTTGCATACGTTCACCAGTCCGTCGTCGAAGAATTGCGCTTCGTCTATGCCCACTACATCAATTTCCGAGCTGAACAGCAGGATGCTTGCCGACGAGTCTACCGGAGTAGAAGGAATCGAATTGTTGTCGTGCGAAACCACTTCCGCTTCCGAGTAGCGCGTATCGATGGCCGGCTTGAATATTTCTACCCGCTGGCGGGCAAAGGTAGCACGCTTCAGGCGGCGGATCAGTTCTTCTGTCTTGCCCGAAAACATCGAACCGCAGACAACTTCTATTCTTCCTCTGCGGCACGTTTCATGTGTATGATCTTCTGAAAAAACAACCATTGGTTCAAAAATTTGGTGCAAAAATACAATTTGTGTCGTTAATTTGCCTTATCTTCTATCTGAAATTTCATTTTTCGGCTATTTTATACACAACAACTGTTAAATATTGAATGAAATTAACTAGTGAGATTAAAAACTTTCTATCTTTGCTATATTAACAGTTGAAATATTGTATGGGAAGATTATATGTTGTTCCTACTCCTGTGGGTAATTTGGAAGATATGACCTTTCGTGCCATCCGTATCTTGAAGGAAGCCGATCTGATTCTGGCGGAAGATACACGCACGTCGGGCATTTTGCTGAAACATTTCGAAATCAAGAATGCGATGCAGTCTTATCATAAGTTCAATGAGCATAAGACGGTAGAGGGGATTATCAACCGGTTGAAGGCAGGCGAAACCATTGCACTGGTTTCCGATGCGGGAACTCCGGGCATATCCGATCCCGGCTTCCTGGTGGTACGCGAATGTGTGAAAAACGATATCGAGGTACAGTGTCTTCCGGGAGCTACGGCTTTCGTTCCGGCACTGGTGGCTTCAGGCCTGCCCGACGAACGTTTCTGCTTCGAAGGCTTCCTGCCTCAGAAGAAAGGACGCATGACCCGTCTGAACGGTCTGGTAGAAGAAACGCGCACGATGATTTTCTACGAGTCACCCTACCGGCTGGTGAAAACGCTTACCCAGTTTGCCGAGATATTCGGTCCCGAACGTCAGGTTTCTGTCTGCCGTGAGATATCCAAGATACACGAGGAAAGCGTGCGGGGAACCTTGCAGGAAGTCATTGCACACTTCACGGCTACCGAGCCGAGAGGAGAGATTGTCATTATACTGGCAGGAAAAGAAGATTGAAGTTATAAATTCTAAACAGATAAAAAACTATGAAGAAGGTTGTTTTATTTTCATTATGTGCTGCGGCCGTGCTTGCTTCTTGTAACAATGCAGGTCAGAATAAAGATGCGTTGAAACTTCAGAACGACTCGCTGATGATCGAATTGTCTAACCGCGATGCCGAACTGGATGAAATAATGGGAGCATTCAATGAAATTCAGGAAGGCTTCCGCGAAATCAATGAAGCTGAAAACCGTGTGGATCTTACCGGCGATGCTATCGAAAACAAATCGAGCGCCGACAAGATCAAGGAAGATATCCGCTTTATCAGCGAAAAACTGAAATCAAACCGTGAACAGATTGCCAAACTGGAAGAACAGCTTAAGAACAGCAACTACCAGTCGGCACAGCTCAAAAAGGCTATCAAGAATCTGACTGCCCAGCTGGAAGAAAAACAACGCCAGATTGAAACCCTTCAGGCTGAACTGGCTTCGAAGAATATCCGTATCGCCGAACTCGATGAGGCTGTTTCCGATCTGAACAAGAACGTCGACCAGCTGACTGCCGAAAACGAGGCTAAGACAAAGACCGTTGCTGCTCAGGACAAGGCCCTCAACACTGCATGGTATGTATTCGGTACGAAGTCGGAACTGAAAGACCAGAAGATTCTGAACCGTGGTGATGTGCTGAAAGACAATGAGTTCAATAAAGACTACTTTACAGAAATCGATATCCGTAAGGATAAAGAAATCAAGTTGTACTCTAAGCGTGCTACGCTGCTGACTACTCATCCTGCCGGTTCATACGAACTTGCTAAGGACGACAAGGGACAGCTTACTTTGAAGATTACTAACCCTAACCAGTTCTGGAGCGTATCACGCTATCTGGTTATTCAGGTTCGATAATTATAAATAACTGAATTTTAATTAAATCTGTTATTCATTCTCTGTTCCGGAGAATGAATAACAGATTTTTTTGTTTATCTTGCACCGGTCAACCAATCAGAAAGGAGAAACTTATGAAAACATTCCGATACCTTATCGTTGCTGTGTTGTTCCTGCTGGTGGCAGGCACATCGGGTGCACAGACCCGTGAAGAAAAGAAAGAGGCCCTCAAGACTTATGTCGGCGAACAGGTCAGCGGCCGCACATTCAAGCTGGAGGCAAGCATGGCATATCCCATGAGCGGCAGAAGTATTCCGCTGACTACACCCTACGGATTGCAGATGAAAAAAGACTCCGTCGATGTCTATCTGCCTTACTACGGCAGGGCCTATCAGATACCCTATGGAGGAGGAGAGGGGTTGCGCTTCAAGGCTCCCGTAGAAAACTACTCCAGCAAGCTCAAGAAAGACCGTTACCGGATAACGTTCGAGGCTACGACCAGCGAAGACAACTTCAGGTTCTCGGTCGACTTGTACGACGACGGTTCGGCAAACATCCATGTCACCATGCGCAACAGGCAGCCTATTCACTACACCGGACAGCTCGATGCAACCGGGTTGCAATAAAAGATGACTATCTTTGCGTCAACGGAATAGCAGAAAATAATAAAAACATCATGGAAACAAATGAGATTTATGCCGTCAGACTCGAAAAGAAAGGAGTAAAACCTACAGCCGTACGCATCCTGGTGCTGAAAGCTATGCTCGAATCCCCGTGTGCCTTGTCGCTCATCGAGCTTGAAACACTTCTGGGTACTGTCGACCGCTCCACCATCTTCCGTACGCTGAATCATTTCCTGGCGCACCACGTGGTACACGACATCGAAGACGGCAGCGGCTCACTGAAGTACGAGGTCTGTCCCGACGAAGACACCTGTACCGTCGACGACATGCACACGCATTTCTACTGCGAGGTCTGTCACCGTACCTTCTGCTTTCCGTCCATCCACATTCCCGTTGTCGACCTGCCCGAAGGCTTCCGTCTGCACAGCATCAACTACATGGTAAAGGGCGTGTGCCGCGAGTGTGCCGCCCGCATGAAGTGACCGTGTAGCCTTCTTCCGTGTCTGTACTAAAAGCGGAAACTGACGCCCGCATACGGCAGGCAGTTGCTCTTCCAGTGTACCGAATAAAAACTCAGAATCTCTTCTTCCGGCGGATTACCCAGCACGTTATACAGTCCCAGACGCAGCGACAGCAGTTTCCTGCCGAACGACTTCCGGTAAGCATATCCCACGTCTATGCGGTAGTTCATCGGCATGCGCTGTTTCCGGAACTCCGATGCCGGCAGCGGATCGAAATTCTCGTCAAGGTCCAGCATCTTTCCCGAACGCATCATACCTCCCACCGAAATCAGCGAGCGCATGTTCAACTGATACGACAGGGCCGTGTTCAGCTGATGCGGAATGTCGTACATCGAAGGCATCTTGCCGTTGTCGGGCAGTTCGCCGAACCACTCCCGGCTCCGTGCGTACGTATACGACAGTTGCAGCTTCCACCGCTTCCAGTTCTTGTAGAAATACATCCTGGCCCCGTAGCTGTCGCCGTTTCCCACCATGATATACTCCTGCCACTGTCCGTCTTCCACGAACACCTCCGGACGCAGGGCCACCACATTCCTCCGTGTCTTGTAGTATGCCGAAACCTCCAGCATCCCGTTATCGAGGAAATGCTTCCATCCCGCCTCGTAGTGTTCCGACGAGCGCGGCTTGTAACCGTCAATGCTCGGCATGCGGAAATCCGTAGGCAAGTCCCAGCTGAACAGCCTCAGGCAATGATAAAACTGCTCCATCTTCGAGAAGTTGAAGTACAGCATGTCTTCCTCTCCCGGAAAATACTTCACCGACATGCGCGGCTGGATGCTGTAATACGGACGGTGGTTGCGCGGCAGATAGCCCACGCCGTGTACTCCCACTTGCACCGACAGCCGTGGAGATACCCGTATATGATTGTCGTAGAACAGCGATACCTGATTTACCGGCTCATGGCGCACACCGGCATCCGTGTCAAACGAAGCCAGCTCATACACCTCGTGTGAGTATTTGGCTCCCCACTGCGCACGGTAGATATTCTCGAACGCATAGTCGAATTCCGTCGATACGTTGACCGACCGTATGCCGCTGCGTATATATCCGGCAGTATCCGTGCCCAGCATCTCGCTCCGTGCCCGGTTCGTATGCGACGAGTAAAACACCGCCGTACGGTTGCCCAGCTTGCCCGCCTGCGTATGATACGCCAGCTGATATACCTGATTCTCCCACCGCAATACCGACGTATTCTCCTCCTCGTCCAGTAGCGGCAGATGATAATCGTCCCTCGCACCGTATGCCAGGAAGCTGAGCGAACTCACCTTAGACAAGGCATACGACAGTTTCGCATTGTAGTCGTACGAAGCATGGTTCAGCCGGTTCTCTTCCGACAGCAGCCTGTCGAAGAAATCCAGCCAACTCCTTCGGGCACTCACCATGTACGACAGCTTGTCCTTCACGATCGGTCCCTCCAGTGTAGCCGAAGCCGCCGGCATATCCAGCGTCAGCGTACCCACATGCTCCTGCTTGTTGCCCTCCTTCAGGTTCACCTCCGTCACCGACGAAAGTCTGCCCTCCAGATGCGTATCGAAAAACCCTTTGTGAAACACCATGTTCTTCACCGCGTCGCCGTTGAAAATAGGCAGCAGCGAGTTGATATGCCCCGGATGAAACACCGGAACCCCGTCCAGCAGAAACTGGTTCTCGTCGTTGCTTCCGCCGTCCACTTGCAGGTTGCTCCCCGCCAGCGACGACGTTACCCCTGGCAGAATCCATATCTGCGAAAACAAGTCATTCCCGCTGAAAGCAAGCATGTTCGAAGGAGTCAGTTCCCCCAGCTCCTCACTGCGCTTGTTCGATTCCACCGTCACCTCTTCGATTTCAAACAACAGCGGCTTCAGCGTCGTCGTGAAAAAACGGTCCTTGTCCACCCGCACCTGCCGGCTGTACGGATTGTAGCCCATGTACGAAACACTCAGCTTATACACACCCTCCGGCGCATACAGCTTGAATACCCCGTTACCGTCGGAGATACAGTTCCACTGCTTCCCTTTGCCGTCCTCCAGCGACACCACAGCCCCGTAGAGCCGTTCCTTGCTGCCATCCTCGAACACCGTTCCGCTGACGTAGAAGCTTTCCTTCTCCCTCACCTGAATCATCAGCTTGCGCGGCGGTACAAACTCCGTCCGTACCACATACCCGTCGAGCACCAGCTCCAGCAGTTCGCCCACTGTCATCTCTCCCGAGGCATTCACCTTCCTCACCCTCGACAGGTCGATGAGCGACGCATTATACGACAGCACGATACGCTTCTCCCGTTCAATCTTGCGGAACCATTGAAGCACAGTAGCAGAAGAAGCGTCGACATGCAACGTTTCTTCTGCTACCGTACGTACCGGACCGGCATTCTGTGCCCACAGTCCGGCTATTCCACATACCACGACAACTGCCGTCAGTATGAGATACCTTTCCAGTCTACTCATTATACAGTCTGTAATGCGAATCCTCTTCCAGTGTTTCGTACTTGCATCCACAGAGAAAAGCCAGTTCGCGGACAATATCCTCCCCGTTAGCATGATCTATCCGGGTAGTCACCAGATTCTTTTCCAGTCCCTTGCCGAGTTCTATCCGTATTCCTGTTTTCTGTTCGATCTCCTTTACCACATCCGATATCGGAGCATTATCAAATATCATCATTAATTTATCCTGTCCGAAATACTGCTGCGGGTTGTCTATTATACCCACTTCCAGTTCTCCGTGTTTCAGTTCCACTTTCTCGTTGGCGATAATCACCACCTCGTTTTCGTCATCACTTACCCGTACCCTTCCGGTTTTCACGAAAACCCCCGGCTGCTGACTGTCGGCGGCATCCACCAGAAACGATGTACCCAGTACCTCTACATCCAGCTGTTCGGTTTCTACCCTGAATGTCAGTCCGTGCAGCTTTCTTACCCTGAAGAACGCCTTTCCATTCAGGCGGACCACTCTTTCCATATCCTTATCCACCTGTGCGAACTTCACCGTGGCATGCGGATAAAGCACCACTTCCGAACTGTCGGGCAGCCACACTCGTTTCAGCTTCGTGCCCGAGTTGGCAAATTCCGTATATCCTTCCTCCCGGCTGTGCAGAAAGAATCCCGTAGCCAGAGCCACAACGAACAGCACACAGGCAGCTGCCGAAATCATCATACCGATATGCGGCCTTATGCCCAGCCAGAACGATTTGTTCTCCAGCCTGCTTTCCACTTTTTCCCATGCCGCTTCCGCGTTGAATTCCGCCGGTTCCGGTTTCTTTACAGGCGCTTCTACCACCCGCTGCATACGTTCAAACTCCTTCCTGTTTGCCGAAATCCACTCATCCAGAACCTGCTGTTGCGCTCCGGTCAGCTCCTCTTTGGCAAAATACCTGGCAAGCAATTCATTTATATCTTCTTTGCAATCCATACTCTATTCACAATTTACGATCATTGATAAAATGATGACCACAACCGCAGTCAGTGCCACACCATACGTTGCCACATACTCCCGCAGCATCTTGATAGCCTTTGTCATCTGGTTCTCGATGGTTTTTTCCGATAAGTTCAGACTCTCTGCTATTTCGCGATACTTCATACCCTGAAGCTTAGCCATCAGGAAAATATCCCTGCATCGGGGAGGCAGTACAGCCAGTACCGATTCGAGCACCTCCTCCGGCGACTTGCCATCCGCATCCTCTTCATCGTCCGTCAGGCAACTTGCCGGCTGATGATAGTCCTCTATCGACACCACATCATCCTTGCGCTTCCTCAGAAACGAGATACAACTGTTCTTTACGGCAGTCGTCATATAGGCGGCAAATTCCTTTTCCTCCATCTCGTCCAGTCCCTTGTTCCATACACTGATGAACAACTCCTGTACGATATCCTCCGCATCCTCCTTGTCAGAAACATATCCGCAGGCTATGCAGCACAGCCTCGGATAATGCTCCTGAAACCTGGATTTGAATATTTCCTTTCTATAGGCTTTCATGTTATCGCGTCCGCGTCAATATACAGATATTAGAATTTCACACTCACACCAGCCGTCAGGAAGCCCTTGTGTCCCAGTCCGGCTTCAACGAAACCACCGATACGGTCGTTGCCCACTCTCAGACCGATCGGATTCACCTGATAAGCGAACGCCGTATTCAAGTCCGTTTTCTGAGCCGCCTTCTTGCCCGCGTCAGTCAGTCCTGTTTCCGAGTGGCGTTTCAGGCTGATACCCGCCGCAGCACTACCATACAGTTCCACCAGTCCGCGTCTGAAGTAAGTAAATTCGGCAGTCGGAAGTACCAGGAAGTTCAGTTCCTTTTCCTTGATAGACGGAGCCGTTTCGCCTGCCAGCATCAGCTTGCTGCTTGTCTGCGAGAATCCCAGGTCAGCTCCCAGCTTAAATCGGTTCAGCGCGTAGCGGTAACCCAGTCCGTACACCATGCTTGCATGCTCATCGCTGCGCTTGGTTCCGGTAATTGCGTCCGCCAGTCCGATACCCAGTACATCCACCGTACTCTGAGTCAGTCCGTCACTCACCGAAAGACGGAACTCATGCTTGTTTTCCGAAGGAGTAAAGTTCTTGCTAGCTTCCTGAGCCTTAACCAAATTAACACCAGTGAATAAACACAAAGATAATGCAATAAGTTTAATTTTCATAATGTTTAGTTTTTTGAGAGTTAGTATAGTTTTTGATTCACCTGATCGGGTGGTTTTGACTAGATAACGCAGCCCTCCCGAAAAACCCCTATGCCCTGAAGAAATTTTTTTCAAAAAGCTCCCCAATATTAACAGAAATACTTGCCCTGCATGCACAGATACATGCAGCTTGCAGGCAAAAAAATAAGAAACAGGAAGTGTGTCAAAACGAAAATGGTCGTATCAGGCTCTGTTCTCGAGTGTTGATACGACCATTCATTTTCTCTATCAGTACGTCCGGATTCTCAAAGCTTGAAAATCCGTTCCATCAGCTTCCATTTCTCCTGAGAAGACTGTCCCGGCAGCACCTTCTGATACTTGGACATATGCTCCTCCCATTCTGCCTGACGAGGCAGCGTAGCAAGTCGGGCATAGTCACGTTCCATATCAAACTCGTCCGTCGTATCCATAATCATAAACAGGCGGTTGCCGTAAATATAAATCTGCATATCCACGATACCCACTTCACGGATGCCCGCTTTCACTTCCTCCCATACGTGTGCATGCTCTGCCACGTAAGCCTCTATCAACTCCTTGTCGTCGTAGAGATCCAATGTCTGACAATATCTTTTCATTTATACCGTTCTGTTTTGTTTTTTATCAGTCCCTGCGGAAAATATCACGCGTATATACTTTATCTTTCACATCATCCAGACACGCATCATAGCGGTTGGCGATGATAGCCTGCGCCTGCGCCTTGAAATCCTCCAGTCTGTTCACCACCTTCGATCCGAAGAACGTACTGCCATCCTCCAGCGTCGGTTCGTAGATGATAATCGTAGCTCCCTTCGCCTTGATGCGCTTCATCACACCCTGAATGGAACTCTGGCGGAAGTTGTCGCTGTTCGATTTCATCGTGAGGCGGTACACCCCGATGACACATTCCTTTTCCTCCGCCGGATTATAGCTGCCCCGGTTGTAGTAATCATAATATCCCGCCTTGTGCAGCACCCTGTCGGCAATGAAATCCTTGCGCGTGCGGTTGCTCTCCACAATCGCCTGAATCAGATTCTCCGGCACATCCTGATAGTTCGCCAGCAGCTGCTTTGTATCCTTAGGCAGACAGTAGCCCCCGTAGCCGAACGACGGATTGTTATAATGCGAGCCGATGCGCGGATCCAGACAGATACCCTGGATGATAGCCTGCGTATCCAGTCCCTTCACCTCCGCATACGTATCCAGCTCGTTGAAGTACGACACACGCAGCGCCAGATACGTATTGGCAAACAGCTTCACCGCTTCCGCCTCCTTCATACCCATAAACAGCGTGTCCACGTCCGGCTTGATAGCCCCTTCCTGAAGCAATGCCGCAAACTCGTGCGCTTTTTCCTCCAGCTGCTCACCTGCGATTTCCTTGATGGCTCTGTTCTCCTCATCCAGTCCCGCTATCAGTTTCGGGAATCCCACGATGATACGGCTCGGATAAAGATTGTCGTACAGCGCCTTGCTCTCACGCAGAAACTCCGGCGAGAACAGCAGGTTGAACTTCTTTCCCGCCAGGGCAGGAGAGGTACGGAACTTCTCCGCATACTTCACATACAGACTCCGGCAGTAACCCACAGGGATGGTACTCTTTATCACCATCACCGCATCCGGATTCACCTCCAGCACCAGGTCGATCACCTCCTCCACGTGCGACGTATCGAAATAATTCTTCACCGGATCGTAGTTCGTAGGAGCCGCAATCACCACAAAGTCCGCCTCCCGGTAAGCCGAAGCCCCGTCGAGCGTAGCCGTCAGGTTCAGTTCCTTTTCCGCCAGATACTTCTCGATATACTCATCCTGAATCGGGCTGATACGGTTGTTGATCTTCTCCACCTTTTCAGGAATCACGTCCACAGCCACCACCCGGTGATGCTGCGCCAGCAACGTAGCGATAGACAGACCTACATAGCCCGTACCCGCTACAGCGATTGTATAGTTTTTCATCATGGAAATGCTCTTTTGTTACAAAGCTAATATAAAATATCAGACAAGTCAAATGAAATTCTACTTTATAGTTGCGACATCAGCGCATCGAAATCTCTGCAACCGATAAAATAAGTTCTGTGTTCCCGAATCTGTGTATCCAGTTGCTTTTTTAATGCCGAAGTACAAACCTTTTCCCAGCTTGATGTCGTGAATGCCAGCATATTCAGTTGCTGTGTTAGTACATTTAGAGGATTACTTGCCACATTTACATCCGTTATCAGAATAAAAGCAATCTGAATTTGCCCTGTGTTCAGGTTACAGGTTGTAATATCTTCACATAACTTTATACTCTCCAGCAGTTTGCGTTGCAAGTCATATTTTCCTGCCTGTCTGGTTATCCTTTTTTCAAGTACTTGTTTTTCCTTTTCGGAAGCCAATGGTTTTTGAGCAATTGGCTGATGTGACAAAAACTCTTTCCACCCTTTCAGTTCAACAAAGCACAATACCTTTTCCGTATACGAAAGAGCATCAGACGAAGGAGAAGAAGCACATCCCTGCGCACTGTGCCATTGTGTTTCCACTTCATCCAGATTGATAACAGGCGTTTGTTGTAAAGAGAGGCAAGAAGGTGTGTGCTGGCAAGGAACATGCAACTGACATAGACTGCATGGTGTGACACCTGTTTTTGTCATTACCTGCTTGTAAATATGTTCAGGAGTCATATTCATTGCAGTTACAAGCCAAGGTTTACAATTTCATTCATAGGCTGTGCCAGTTTCATAAAAATCCGGTTCAAATCGTCCGTAACATCTTCCAGCACACACAGTTCGTCTTCTGTTTCCTCTGCCAGATAATAATTTACAAAGTCATTCATCGACAATTTATCAGCGAAATATCTCACGGCCTGTATGAAATAAGGACTGTGTGAACTTATTAAGATAGGGATTCCCGCTTTGGCAAGTTCTACCAGCACAGACGCGAATTTGATCTGCCATTCCGGATGCAGATGATTTTCCGGTTCATCCCATATCAGAATTTTACTTTCATCCAGCGCTTGCGTTTCCAGTAACATCTGCAAGACACCGAAAGCCTTTATTCCGGAAGCAACATTAACCGGTGCATAATTCTGTTCTCCCTTTTTCCAGTACATGTTTCGTTTTGCATTGTCAAAATAGAAATGTCCGCCAGTGATGTTATCAGTAAGTGTCTGTGCCTTTTGTATAAAAGGAGAGTAGACGTTATCAGGCAGCGAGAAACGGAAAGCATCCAGTTTCTGTGCCATATCCTTTATGTGATAATTTATCAGCGGGCGTAATACATCCTTTCCGGCAATATTGAAATAATGCCCTCCCGGCATTTGTGCATTTGCCAGGATATCTATCAGATGAATATACAGTGGCGATTCTACCAGCGTAGCGTCTTTGACAAAAGTTTCCGTTTTACATTTAAACTCCGTTACCTTATTCTCTTTTATCTGTATGGTTATATCTTTCCCCTGTTCTTCAGAAAAACAAATTTCAGACATTTCAGTATTGTATGTACAGATAGAATTAAGAAATTCGGCTCCTATGATACTTTGGAAAGCCCGTTCCAGCATTTTTTCGGAGTTGCTGCTTTCGGTAGCCAATTGTACCAGTTGGTCTATGCTTCTTATAATTTTAGCCCTTTGCTGCGGTACAATGTTTATTTTTTCCAGTTTATCTTTCAGCTGACTGACCCATCGTTTGTCATTCGCAAAAGATTCCACCTCTTTCAGGAAAGCGGCAGCAGTAGACGGCAGAATCACCCCTTTGATTTTTTCTCCCGACTCTGTCTCGGTATGCTTTACATACATATAAAGTGCTGCGCAGTTCAATCTCATGATTCTGTCCTGCGATTGTGAGCTCAGTCTGTCAGCATTACTGAGTGACTTAATGACTGAAAACAATAGCTTTCCTACTGTGCTCTTTCCCGAATCATTGTTTCCGGCAATGACAGTCAAACCATTTAGAATAATGTCAGCTTTCTTTATTTTGTTGATATGGGTAATATTCAGTCGCATCTGCTTTCTTTAATGTAAAAATGAAATAACTTTTGCACTTGTTTACAGCTTGTTTATTTCCTCCTCTGCCAGTCCCGTAGCTGCTGCAATCTGTTCGTTGCTCATGCCCAGCGACTTCAGGTTACGTGCAATAGCGGTTTGTGTTTCTGCACGACCTTCTGCACGACCTTCTGCACGACCTTCTGCACGACCTTCTGCACGACCTTCTGCACGTTCCGTTTCTATATTGTCCCGTAAAATCACGATATTATCCAAGTGTTTGTAATACGCGTTCAGCTCCTCCCGGCTCATGCGATCCAGCTTCAGCCGTTCCTTCACCGCATTCAGTCCCGGCGCCGTAGCATTCTCCGGCACATTTCCCGTATTCAGGTAATAAATCCATTCTTCCAGCGGCGTCTTTGCCACCCGGTTAAAATCATTTACTTTCAGTATATAATATTCCGGATAAAGCTGGCTCACTTTGTCCACTTTGAATGTCTGTTTCTGAAACGGACTCAGTTCCAGCACATCCCCTTCATGAATTCCCACGAACTCCGTCTTTCCGTGATATACAAAATCCTTGCCGTGTCCCAGAGAGAAATACACGATGTTGATGCTGTACACCTTACGTACCTTGTCGTATCCCTGTCCGCGGTTGATGTACTCTGTTACCAGCTTCGAAGCGCCAAACAGCATCCGCTGGAAATACGCATACTCATTATTGTTCTGAATCTCGATGAGCACCAGTTCTCCCTTCGAGTTTTCCGCCAGCATATCCACACGGTTATACTTGTCGAATTCATCCTCCTGGTTGCTTTCACTCTCCAGCAGCTTCTGGATGGTCACTTTTTCCTCCAGCAGTGTGGTAAGCAGTCCCTCCAGCACCGCATAATTAGCCTTGTTGCGCAACAGGCGCTTCATAGCCCAGTCAAAACGAATATAGCTTTCCATACTGAGTGCATTTAGTAGTTGATACTTACAAAGTAAACAAATAAACCTTAAAGTGCCAAGCCAATACAAAAAAATCGCCACGATACCCTCTGTATAGAGTACCGTGGCGATTCCCGTATAAAATGCTATGTTAAGGCAGTCCGGTTATTTTCCCGCTGCAAGCTATTATATTGTTATTGTTTTTCTTCTCTGTCACTATTGAGAGTGTTTTTAGTTTCTGGTATATAGAATTCAAAAGATTCAGCTTTGTTTTGAGTGATATATTCATATGTACCTGTTTGGGATTGTGTCACCACCTTATTAAAGTCAGATCGGAAAGCTTCTATTTGAGATATGAAATTATGCAGTTTCCATATACAGATTATTCCAAATATGATTATATATATAAAAGTAATTAGAAAAGGAGAAAATGCCAATATGAGTGAGAAATAAAAAAGATTTTTGGAATCAACGATTTCTAATCCACAAGATGCGGCGGTGTACCCCATGAATATAATTCCGGCAAAAATTATCAATTGTTGCATATATTTTTGTTCGTACAGTTGTTTTTTTTCTTGAAATGCGATTATTGTTTCAAGCAGGATATAATATGCAATATAAAGAATTTGACAAATAACCAATATTCCCAGAAAAAGCTGCCAAGCTTTATAGAGAGGGTCTTTAAAATTTAATTCGGCTAGTAATACGAGTAATATGAGACTGTATAATCCACTCATCAGACAATATCTCGGTAAGTATCTCGGATACCATGATATTAATTTGTTGAAAGATTTGTAGTTGCTTTTTAATTCATCATGATATTTTTTGATAACAGGATTTTCAATAAAAACAGAAAACTTGTTATTGACCATTTCTTGTATGGCAATAAATAAGGCATTCGTTTCCTCTTGAAACTGTTCCTTCCATTTTTCGATAAGCGTATCAATCAACATTTTTGCTTTATCTTCCGATTGATATCTGAATACGACAAAAACAAAGTTGAATGTAACAGCCAACTGAATGAGCGAAGCATAATTAACCGGGTTTTCCATTGATCGATAAATCTGTTAGAGTCCGATATTAGGTAAGGTTTGCATCTGTTGCTCAAAAATGGGACTTATTATGTTATAAAAGTCACTGTTGTTGAAATTGCATTCCACAAAAGGAGCATTTATGTTGGGTCTTAACACATACATGTCTTCATCTCCTAGGCAGAACGTGATACCGTTTTTTATTCCATTATCATTTCTTGCAAATTGTGCTCCTTGCGGAGTTTGTTTAATACTTATCAGAGTTTCCAGATTCGTCAGGTTGTAATGCAAAATGAATTGTTCAAACGTCCATTGGTCATTGTTATAGACAATCAGGTCTACTTTACCTCCTTTTCTCAGGAATTCGGATAACTTAAACATCAGTTCATTATCATTTGTTATGTCGGAAAGACGATTGAAAGCCCCTCGTATTTGGCTCTGTGCATGAGTGAAAATATTTATCAAGGCTTCCTTTCTGAAAGATTCTTTTGTGCTACAGAAGTATTGGTTGATTTTGTGGCTGGCCAGATATTGCAATGCTTTTTTCAGATGTTCATCTTTATTTTCATTCACGGAGATAAGCTCCTTTATTTCATTATGTTCTCCATTCTTTTCTATTTTGGCTATATAGTCAACTCTCGCATATAAGTCAGCCAGAGTATGAAATGAAAAATCAATATCTTCATTCAGGTAATTTACAGAGAGTAGGAGCAGGCTTTCCCCCTTAAGAACCTTTTTGGCTTCATCCAGTTTTTTTATGAATTTTTCCTTGATATGCGGCTGTTGTATTTCGCTCATAATAGGAGCTACTTGAGCTATGATTGTTTCATTATCATTTTCTTCATTGCTGAATGATATGAATGTACGGAATTTCCGTAACTTAAAGTCTGGAATATTGGGGAAATTTTTGTACCGCTCACTTTCATGGTTTATACGGAAAATCAATACATCTTCGCTTTTGATTTGAGTTTTTTCTTCTGCATTCAGTATCTTACCAAGTACCAAATCCCCTTGATGGATATCTTCTATCGCTAACGCATTTCCTATTACATTGAATATGTCATAACCAGACAAATTCTTCTCTTTATAAGATGATTGGATTTCTTCTGATATAGATATATTATCACTTTCATACGAACGTATGTCCACAGGTTTCAGCTCGACAGGGTTTCCGGCTGCGATAAGTTGGTTTTTTTTGTTCCCTGTTAGTATTGATAATTTATAATCCATATAAATTTTTAATTTTCGTGTAAAGATAGTCGTTTTATGGATAAATAAAACTATAAATTAATAGGAAAGTGTTATTTCCTGTTGTATATCTTGCTTTTCAGGAGTTACAGAATCTGAAGTTATGTCGATATTTAAGCCTTAAAAATCATTTATGCATTCTGATTTAGTGACAAAATTATTCTTATAATTAAAATACTGAAAAAACAAAATATAAATTGACTTTTCTTGCATATTTGAGGAAAAATATGTTCCTTTGCATTAGAAATTTATAGCCCTTGATACATTGAAAGGCTACGTTTGACCGTAGCTCACTCGGTAGATGTATGGGGGCTATTTTTATATCCTTTTGATTTAGTGAAATCCCGGATGTTATTACTGGGTTTAAAACTCCAGTGCATATACGGATATTCCCATTTATCGGACGGAAGAATAGTTGCCGTACTTTCCCCAATATTAAATCCTGGTTTGATTTTTCTTATGCGGGAATTAATATGTTTATACAATTGTTCCTTTAGTTTGGTTCTTTTTCCTCTTCGGTTCGTTTCCGGATCTTTTATTTTATGTTTATCATTCAGTCTGAAACAGATAGCTCCTAGTATTAAATCCATCAATTGAAGCGGCAAATGTTTTTTAGAATCCACTTCTCTGATATCTCCCTTTGCTAATATGATATTACCTTTGTTAAATACATCATCAGTGTTCAGTTTGTAAAGGAAACTTTCAAATATCCTTTTATCCTCCCCTTTGAGCGGAATGTCATCGATGAATAGCTTCAGTTTAACAGGCCTCTTGGTAGGATTAGAGTATTGAAGTCCGAAAGAATGTTTGATGAATTGATAATAGAGAAGTGAAAATTCATTTCGTTTCTGCTCCTTTGTTAATCCTGTAGGAATAAACTGATTGTTCCGGAAAAAAATTCTGATTTTGGCAAATCCGTTTTCCAACAAGTCAAAAACGAAATCCACTAGTCTGATATATTTGTCGAATGTGTATTGGTTTACCTTTTGCCATTTCACTTCTTCTCCAGAGAGTCCTACTTCTTCTACGATGCATTTCATCATCTGAAGCACTTTTTCCAAGTGTTCGGACTTTATCAATATACCTCCGTAAAAATTTGAATAGAATTCTCCTTCCTTATCACTTTCATCAAACCATATATAGTACATATAAGCTAGCTGTTAAATTAGTAATGTCCTTTTAAGTTATTTGCTAAATTACTATATATTCTGAATAAATATATAAGAGGCAGGAGATATTTTATTAATACCAGAAGCTTACTTCCCCGCTGCAAAGTCCTTGATGCGCTGCTCCTCACTCGGTACTACGCTACTACCGATAGATTCTGTTCTGCCGATCATCAGTAATATGCAAGTTGATATATTCGTCGACAATCAACCATTAGACTTACAATGTTTTTGCGAAGTCCTTCAAATTAATTATGGCAACTGATGGGAAAGATATATTTTTAAGTTCATTGAAATGGTGATCCTCCGTCACGATATATTCCGCATTGGCTGTTATGGCACAGTCTACGAACTTATTGTCATCCTGGTCTGCTGTAATTAGATGAAAACGGTAGTGAGGAGTTAATTTCTTTACATTTTCACGAGTAAGAATCGTGTAGATAATCGTTTCGGCTACATACTTATTAATGTTGCGAGTCATGACTTCCAGATACTCTTCTACGATTTCATTGCTTATACATAACGTATAGTCTCCATTCAAGAATGATTGCCACACTTTATGGCAGTCATTCTTCGCTGAAATAGCAATAATCAGTGAGTTTGTATCCAATACAATGTTTCTCATATTCATTTATAGGGAGTACGTTCATGTAGTTGGTAGAATTTATCGACTTTTTCCTCATTTAATTCTCCATTCTCCCACAAACGGTCAATTTCTTTTTGCGCTTGCTTGGCGAAATAGTCAGAAATAGCCTTTTTAAGTTCTGCTAATGCTTCAGGACTATCCACAAACGACATCATTTCAAGCACTTGCAATTGAGCCGGATTAAAAACTGTAGTATTCATATATTTGGATTTGGTTCTAATACAAAAGAACAAATTTTTTTCTTTATTTCCTAATGAATAAGATAAAAGGATTAAAAAAACAATGGAGAATCAAAATCTTTCAGTAGCAGGAATCGTGGTGATTCCCGTTTACTTCCCCGCTGCAAAGTCCTTGATGCGCTGCTCCTCGCTCAGGCGACACACCAGCAGACGTCCGTCTTTCTCCGCTACGATGTAGCCCTCCAGTCCTTCCAGTACCACCCGCTTTTCTTCTGCCGCATGCACCACACAGTTCCGGCAGTTGTACATATCCACCCGGCCGCCTACCTTGGCATTGCCCGCTTCATCCTGCGGCAGCAAGGTGCGCAGCGAACCCCAGCTACCCAGATCACTCCATCCGAACTCCGCCGGCAGTACAAAGATATCCTCAGCCTTCTCCATCACCGCATAGTCGATGGAAATCTTCTCGCAAGTAGGGAAGAGTCGCTTCAGCTCCTCCGCCTCTTTGTCCGTAAACAAGGCAGGCTCCAGCTCGTCCATCACTCTGGCAATCTGCGGCGCATACCTGCGTATGGCATTCGTAATCGTGTCCGCGTTCCACACAAATATCCCCGCATTCCAGAAATAATTTCCCGCAGCCAGATACCCCTTTGCCGTTTCCACGTCCGGTTTCTCCTTAAACGCTTCCACCTTGCAGATACCCTTTGTGTCCGCTTCCCCCTGAGCAGCAATGTACCCGTAACCCGTTTCCGGTCGGGTAGGCTTCATCCCCAAGGTCACGATAGCCTGCGAGTCCGCCGTCTTCTCCAGCGCCACGGCAATGCAGCGTGCAAACTCCGCCGTATCAATCACCAGCGCATCCGAAGGCGTCACCACGATGTTCGCCTGCGGAAACTCCTTTCGGATCTTCCAGCATGCATACGCGATACACGGCGCCGTATTCCTTGCTTCCGGTTCCGCCAGAATATGCTGAGCCGGAATCTGCGGAAGCTGTTCCTTTACTATGTCGACATACCTTTCCGATGTCACCACCCAGAAATTCTCTTTCGGGCAGATACCCTTGAAACGCTCCACTGTGAGCTGAATCAGCGATTTTCCAACTCCCATCACGTCGATAAACTGTTTGGGATATTCGGGGGTACTCATAGGCCAGAAACGGCTTCCTATGCCGCCTGCCATGATAACTATATGATTTTGCATGCTGGTTTTAATAGCTTTTAGAAGTTCTAGTCTCTGCGGAAAATGTCACGTGTATATACCTTGTCTTTCACGTCATCCAGACACGCATCATAGCGGTTGGCGATGATAGCCTGTGATTCTTTCTTAAATTTTTCCATATTGTTCACAACCTTTGAACCGAAGAATGTACTTCCGTCTTCCAGCGTAGGTTCGTAAATGATAATCTGCGCACCTTTCGCTTTGATACGTTTCATTACACCCTGAATGGAACTCTGGCGGAAATTATCACTGTTCGATTTCATGGTAAGGCGATATACACCGATGACACATTCTTTTTCTTCTGTCGGATTATAGTCTCCACGGTTGTAATAATCGTAATAACCTGCTTTTTTCAATACTTGGTCTGCAATGAAATCCTTGCGAGTACGGTTACTTTCTACAATCGCCTGAATCAGATTTTCCGGTACATCCTGATAGTTTGCCAGTAACTGTTTGGTATCTTTTGGCAGACAGTATCCACCGTAGCCGAACGACGGATTATTGTAGTGTGTACCGATACGTGGATCCAGACAGATACCCTGAATGATGGCTTGCGTATCCAGTCCCTTTACTTCTGCATATGTATCCAGTTCGTTGAAGTAAGAAACACGCAGGGCAAGATAGGTATTGGCAAACAGTTTCACAGCTTCTGCCTCTTTCAGTCCCATAAACAGTGTATCAATGTTTTCTTTGATTGCACCTTCCTGCAGTAATGCTGCAAATTCACGAGCTTTGGCTTCCAGATGCTCACCTGCAATAGCTTTGATAGCTTCGTTTTCTTCATCCCGTCCGTCAATGAATTTAGGGTATCCTACAATAATACGGCTGGGGTAGAGATTATCGTATAGCGCCTTGCTTTCACGCAGGAACTCCGGTGAGAACAGCAGGTTGAACTTCTTGCCAGTCAGAGCTGGAGTATTCTTGAACTTTTCAGCATATTTTACATATAAGCTTCGGCAGTAACCTACAGGAATGGTACTCTTGATAACCATTACCGCATCCGGATTTACTTCGAGTACCAAGTCGATAACTTCTTCTACATGCGAAGTATCGAAATAGTTTTTCACCGGATCGTAGTTTGTAGGAGCTGCAATCACCACAAAGTCCGCATTCTTATAAGCTGATGCACCGTCCAGCGTAGCTGTCAGGTTCAGTTCCTTTTCTGCCAGATACTTCTCGATATACTCATCCTGTATCGGGCTGATACGGTTGTTTATTTTCTCTACCTTTTCAGGGATAACATCTACAGCTGTCACTTGGTGATGTTGTGCCAGCAGGGTAGCAATAGACAGACCTACATAGCCTGTGCCTGCTACAGCAATATTATAATTTCTATTCATATATAATTATCTGTCTTTATACATACTCTCATAATACTTCTGATAATCTCCGCTGGTCACATTATCCATCCATTCCTGATTATCCAGATACCAGCGTACGGTCTTTTCTATGCCTTCTTCAAATTGCAGGCTTGGTTCCCAACCCAGTTCCTTCTGTAGTTTGGTAGAGTCGATAGCATAACGCATATCGTGTCCCAGACGGTCGGTTACGTATGTGATCAAATCCATATCTTCGCCTTCCTTTCTGCCCAACAGACGGTCTACTGTATTGATAACTACCTTGATGATATCGATGTTCTTCCATTCATTGAAACCACCGATATTATACGTTTCGGCAATCTTTCCGTTATGGAAAATTACGTCGATGGCACGTGCGTGATCTACTACATACAGCCAGTCGCGTACATTCTCACCCTTGCCGTATACTGGTAATGGCTTGCGGTGACGGATATTGTTAATAAACAGTGGAATCAGCTTTTCAGGGAACTGATACGGACCGTAGTTGTTCGAGCAGTTTGTAACAATGGTTGGCATGCCGTATGTATCGTGGAAAGCACGTACAAAGTGGTCGCTGCTGGCTTTCGAAGCCGAATACGGACTGTGCGGATTATACTTCGTATCTTCATAGAAGAATTCCGTACCATAAGCCAGATGGTGTTCAGACGAAGAAGCCGTTGTTGTGAACGGAGGCTTCACACCTTCGGGATGCGTCATTTCCAGTGCACCGTAAACCTCATCGGTAGAGATATGGTAGAAGCGTTTGCCTTCATATTTTTCAGGCAGGCTTTCCCAGTACACCTTTGCAGCCTGAAGCAGACTCAGTGTACCCATTACGTTGGTACGTGCAAAGGTAAACGGATCTTTGATACTGCGGTCTACATGACTTTCGGCTGCCAGATGAATAATACCGTCTACGTGATACTGCTGCATCAGCTCCAGCATCTTTTCATAGTCGCAGATGTCAGCCTTTACAAACGTATAGTTCGGTTTGTCCTCTATATCTTTCAGGTTGGCCAGATTACCTGCATAAGTCAGCTTATCCAAATTGATGATGCGATATTCCGGATATTTGTTTACAAACAGACGTACTACGTGACTGCCGATGAAGCCCGCTCCACCGGTTACTATGATATTGCGTTTAAAATTTTCCATAATTGTTTCTTGTTTGTGAGGATTTATTTAAGCACTCCCATGTTTGTCATACATACTTTCAGTGAGTCGGTCCAGTAAGGAATCTTCAGTCCGAAAGTCTGCTTTATCTTGGTTTTGTCCAGTACCGAGTAAGCTGGTCGTGTTACCGGGCTGGGGAACTCGTTGCTATGGCAGGGTTGTATGTCGCATGCGGTGTTTCCGGCTAGTTCGGCTATCACTTTGGTAAAGTCGTACCACGAACATACCCCTTCGTTGCTGAAGTGATAGATACCCGTCTTGCTGTATCCGTTTTTCGGATTTTCGGCTGCATAGTCATTCAGAACCGCTTCGATGGCAACAGCCAGATCGAGCGCATAAGTCGGTGTACCTGCCTGGTCGAATACCACATTCAGCGCCGGTTTCGAAGCCGTCAGGTTCAGCATGGTCTTCACGAAGTTCTTTCCGTATTCCGAATACAGCCACGCTGTACGTATAATCACATAGTCACACCCTGTAGCTTCAATATATTGTTCCCCTTCCAGTTTTGTTTCGCCATATACCCCTGTAGGCGTACCCTTCTGTTCTTCACGGCAAGGTGTATTATACGGATCACCTCCGAAAACATAGTCGGTGGAAATCTGAATAAGCAGACCACCCACTTTCTTCATGGCTTCTGCCAGAATTTTAGGAGCAGTGGCATTCAGCTTGCGGCAGAGTGCCGCGTCACTTTCAGCCTTGTCTACATTGGTATAAGCCGCACAGTTCACTATACAACTGATATGCTGTTCCTGTACCATTTTTTCTACGGCTTCCGCGTCGGTAATGTCCAGCAGAGTTGTTTCTACTCCCTCAGCTTCCACTACGTCGGTAAACAGGAAATGATACGAAGTCTTTTTGCTGATGATGCGCATTTCGTTGCCCAGCTGGCCGTTTGCGCCTGTCACTAAAATATTCATTTTCAATGAAGAATTTTGAATGCAAAATTATATATTTCCCTATTAGAAAGGACCAAACTCAAAAGGAGAATCAAAATCTTTCAGCAATGAGTGTTTGGTATCCTTTTCACTCAGAATAGCATGTTCGGTAGGAATACGCCAATCAATGCCCAAAGAACTGTCCAGAATGCTGATACCACCGTCAGCTTCCGGATGATAGAAATTATCACATTTATACTGGAAGACAGCCGTTTCACTCAAGACTGCAAAACCATGAGCAAACCCCTGCGGAATGAAGAACTGGCGATGATTATCTTCTGTCAGCTCCACAGCCACATGCTGTCCGTAAGTAGGACTACCTTTGCGGATATCAACAGCCACATCCAGTACCGCTCCTTTCACGCAACGTACCAGTTTGCTTTGTGTGAATGGTGGACGTTGGAAATGAAGGCCTCTCATTACCCCGTAGGACGACATGCTTTCATTATCCTGAACGAATGTGATTTTTGCTACTTTTTCTTCAAATTCACGTTGTGAAAACGATTCGAAGAAATAACCTCTTGAATCCTTAAAAAGGCGTGGCTCGATGATAACCACACCTTCTATAGCTGTTTTAATTACTTCCATATTAATAGTCCAGATTACTTTTACCTGTATGTTCTACTTCATCTATCACTTGCAGCAGATATTTTCCGTACTGGTTTTTCAGCATAGGCTGTGCCAGTTCTCTCAGTTTATCAGCTGTAATCCATCCCTGACGGAAAGCAATGCCTTCCAGACAGGCAATCTTCAGTCCCTGACGCTTTTCAATAACCTCGATGAATGTAGAAGCTTCACTCAGTGAGTCGTGCGTACCTGTATCGAGCCATGCAAATCCGCGTCCCAGTGTCTGTACTTTCAGTTCCTTGTCGGCTAAGAACTCCTGGTTTACAGTCGTGATTTCCAGCTCTCCACGTGCAGACGGTTTGATGTTCTTGGCTACTTCCACCACCTTGTTCGGATAGAAATAAAGACCTACTACCGCATAGTTCGATTTCGGCTGAGCCGGTTTCTCTTCGATTGAAAGGCAGTTTCCGTCCCTATCGAACTCAGCTACACCGTAGCGTTCCGGATCACTCACCCAGTAACCGAATACCGTTGCTTTCTTTTCTTCTTCTGCTGTGCGGACTGCTTCCTTTAGCAATTTGGTAAGACCTGCACCGTGGAAAATATTGTCGCCCAGTACCAGACAAGCACTATCGTTGCCGATAAACTTCTCTCCGATAATAAATGCCTGAGCCAGTCCGTCCGGTGATGGTTGTTCTGCATACTCAAAGCGTACTCCAAAATCGCTTCCATCACCCAGCAGACGCTTGAATCCCGGCAAATCGAATGGAGTAGAGATAATCAGAATTTCACGGATGCCTGCAAGCATCAGTACCGAGATCGGGTAATAGATCATCGGTTTGTCGAACACGGGGAGAAGCTGCTTGCTTACTCCTTTTGTTATGGGGTAGAGGCGAGTACCGCTACCACCGGCTAAGACTATACCTTTCATATACTATAATTTATCTATTTTTCTTATTATGTTCTTCCAATAAGTAGAGGAAATATTTTTCATGTTCATCTACTAATTTATCCCAAGAATATTCTTTTCTAATAACTTCAAGGTTATTATCAATAAAACTTCTTTTATGTGTTTCAGCTAATGTTTCAATGTTATTTAGTAGACGGGTAACATATGTGTAGTCAGAGTAGTATAATGCATTTTTCCCTAGAACTGCTTTGTTGAAAATATTGTCATTGGCTAAAATAAAGCAGTCAGATGCCATAGCTTCTAATAGAGATGGATTTGTTCCTCCTACACTATGACCATGAAAATAAGCGAAAGAAAAATGTCGTATTGAGTTTAATTTATCGAAATTATAGATTCCTCCTACAAAACGTATTGATTTTTCATGGCCATATTTTTCTACTAATTCTTTCCCATGTGGTGTATTAGTTTTTCCTACAATGATAAGCGGACGTTTACCTTTTTCTTTTGAAGCAAGATATCCTTCAATAGTCATTACAATATTGTTTTCTGGCTCTAAGCGTGCTACAAGTAAGTAATAATTATTTTCTTCAAGTTCAAATTCTTTTAGGTATTCTTTATTGTAAATATTATGGATATCAGCTCCATATGCTAAGAATTTACTCTCTTTTCCGTATTTTTCTTTATAATAATCATGGATTCCCATATTATCTGCTATTAGATAATGGCTATGTTTTACGGTCATTCGTTCTTCCCAAAACACAAACTTTTGTACCCATTTATTAAACTTTGTGCGTTTATATTCTAGACCATCCATGTTGGTTGTAAATATAGGGTATTTAATATTCTTTACATTAAACCAAATATAAGCAGGAACAATACTTGTATAGCCTGCTTCATAGATAATATCAAATTTTTCTTTTTTTAATGCATCCTTTAATGAGGCAAAGTCATAAAAGAAGCTACCTACTGAGCTTCCCATCCAAGTTTCAGGACTATAAATATGTTTAATTCGTACACCTTTGTAGTTGTCTTCTTGGTATGGATGAAAGTGAGGAGAGTAGACTACTACTTCGTGTCCACGTTCTGCCAAACCTACTGAAATATATTCCGCAAATTGTTCGAAGCCTCCATAATTATTTGGTATACCTCGTGTACTTATGAATGCTATTTTCATTGTTATAATTTTATAAGATACAAATTAATTTGAATATGTTAGAAATCTGATTTGAGATAAGCTATATCTGTTTATTCCCTAGTTATTCAAAACTAAGCAAATAATTGTTATATTTTAGCGTATATTCCTTCTGGTGAGCATTATTGATTAATAAGTAATTACCTATATGGACTTGTCGTATAAGTAACTTGCGAATTTAGCTAGTACAAGAGTTTTGCTAAAGGTCTTACTTTATAGAATTTTTTTTGAAATTATTGTTTTGAATCAAAATCAATTAGTATTTTATAAAAAAGATCGCTTACTTTTTCCCAATTATATTTCTTGTTTATGGATTGAACTTGTTCTTTAGTATTATTTATATTTAGGTTTTTTATTATTTTGTTTTTTAAATCTTCAATATCATATGGAGAGAAAAAATTTTCATTTAAAAAATCAAATTCTTTCATTGCTGTTTGATTAGAACATAAAGTTTGACAGCCATAGGAAATTGCTTCAATAGGTGGTATTCCAAATCCTTCGGCAAAAGATGGGAACACAAATAGAGATGCATTTTTATATAAGGCAATGAGTTCACTATTTGTGACTTGTATTATTAAAATAGATTTTTTTATTTCATCAGAAAGACTATTATAATAATCATTGAATATTTTATTTTTTAAATCCTTGGCTCCCACAAGAACTAGCTTGATGTTTTTTTTATACAAATCTAATTCTACATATGCTCTCAATAGTAATTGATGATTCTTTCTTGGTTCTATACGGCTAACTGATAGTATATATTTATCTATATTATATTTTCTTTTAATATCCGGTAGATCATATTCTTTATTGGGAAATAAAACAGCATTAGGAGTTATATAAATTTCTTTGTTTGAAATATTAAAATGTTGGATAATTGTATCTTTTGAATAGTTGGAAACTGTTAATAATAAATCGGCTCTGTAGGCAGCATACCTGAATAATAAGGAATTTTTTATTCTATAACTTAATGGAAAGTATTGTGGAAAATCTAAAAATAAAATATCATGAATAGTAATTATTTCTTTACAGTTCTTTATGATTGGAGTAATGTATTGAAAGTGAGCGTAGTCTATCTTATACTGTTTTATGATTTTAGGGAATTCAATACATAGTCTTTTTATCTTATTTGAGGACGATAATTTAATATAATGAATATTATTGGATACTCCGAATATGTTTTTGAGATTTTCTATATTGTAAGCTGCAAAGTAAAAATCTATGTCTGTATGTTTAGTCATACAAGAATAAATACCCTGTAAGTAGGTACGTGTGCCCTGATACTTACCATCAAAAACATGTGCATCAATTAGTAGTTTCATTTATTAGTATTTATAAAAATGGCAAATATTTGCCATCAAATTTATATTTTAAGTTTTGATTGCGTTCTCCTATTTTTTTTGCTGGTATACCAGCAACAATAGTAAAAGCTGGAACATCTTTTGTTACAACAGCTCCTGCAGCTATAACAGCGCCTTCTCCTATATTAACACTATGTAATATAATAGTATTAGGTCCAATCCATGCCCGATCGCCTATGATGACAGGTTTTTTTTCTTGAGTGTCGCAGCGAAAAAGAGAATCTCTATGGTCATGCTGTTCTGTCCAAATTGAAACATTTGATGAAAAATTAACATTTTTTCCTATAATGATTCCTTTTCTACCATCAAGAATAGCTCTGTCTCCTATAATTGTTCCATCACCGATGGATATGTTATACGCTTCTCGTATTTCTGCATGACTATATATTATAACATGTGTACCTTTTTTTAACCCCATGATTTTAGTGTAGAAGAAATTTCTAAAATGATGAGATGGAACACATGATAATAAGTAAGAGAATAATCTTATGAAACCTAAATAATATAATGTTATAAAACTTGAAGGTTTGGATGTAGGAGTTGAAGATGTATTTGAAGTATATATTTTACTCTTCTTTTTTTTAAGATATACATATAATATCATTAATGGAGAAGTAATTAAGAGAAATAATTCTCTTTTTAATATGATAATGATAAAGAAAATAATAAAATACCAGACCATATGTTATAATAATGAATTTGTTATTATGCGTTTTAATAAGGCTTTGAAAGAGTATTCTGTATCGTATAATTCTTTAGCTTTTTTAATCTTTTCGTTAATGCACTCCTTATTGATGTTGTTTAGAACTTCTAATATTTTGTTTGCTAAATCTTGAGAATCATTGGGCTTAAAGAAAAATACCTGTTGCTCAGATACGTAGTTTCTGATTGAAGGGATATCTGAAACTATGATAGGTTTCATTACGGACATTGCTTCCAACATTGCCATATGTCCTGCAGATAGATTTGTTTCTAGTAGCGGGAGAACAAATAACTTTGAACCTTTTATAAAACTACCAAATTGTTCTGGTTTAATGTCATAGATAAATTTCACGTTACTATTTTCCATTGTTTTAGTAACACATTTGGGACTTGTTGCTACGTAACAATCATCTGTAATTCCTCTTTTAGATAGGATTTTTATAGCCTGACATAGAACGGAATAGTTTCTGTTACTCCTGCCTCCACTACAAATATAATCTTTATTATGTGAAAAAAATGTTTTATTTGTACTATGAAAGTCTTTGCCATATCTGACATAATCAAATTTTCCATATAATTGCGGAAAAATCTGGTTGTATAAGTCTATCTCATTCTTTCCATAAACAAATATTTTATCAACTTGCTTATATGAGAAATTTACAAATCCTTTTCTCAAAGCTAAATATAAGCGGTTCTTTTTCTTTTCGAAAAGGAAACCTCCAATTGTCACTCTTTTTTTAAAATGACATATTCTTTTAAGCATAGAAAAAAATATACCAACTATAGGATTTATAAATATTATAGTTGAATATTTCTTGTGATGATATCTAGTTGCTATAACTATTGAATAGTAAAATGATAAAAACCAATAAGAAAGATGCGATAAGATATTGCCAATATATTTAGTTTTTTGGAAATAATGGATTAAAAAATTTTCATATTTAGTATATACAAATGTTGGTTCACATACATCAGAAATATATGATTTTATTTCTGTCTCCTTTTTTTTGTATTCAAATGAATCTAGAACAACTATAACCTTTTCCATCTTTATGAATGTTTAATCCTAGGACTCTAAATGTTTTTTTTATTAAATATTTTGTAGACATTATAATGTAACTTTTTACAGCTAGATTATTATGAACATATCTATTTGATTTTAATGCTTTGTAATATTCTCTAATAGCTTTAAATGAATCGCTCATACCTCCTTCTTGCATTAATACTGAAGTGAAATTTAAAAATACTGCTTTTAGTTTAGGACCTTTACGCATAAGTAATTCGTAATCGCCTACGATATGAAAGTCAAGGTTATATAAACCAACTTCTTGGTATAATGTTTTCTTTTGTAAAGCTCCTGGATGTGATATTTGCATTCCTGAAATACATTGTGGCCATGTCCATAAATCCCCCACATCATATAATTTTTTATTTTTTTTACTAGTCATTGTTCTTACACTTGATATTAAATCAATGTTTGTAGTATCTGTTTCATCGATATATTTTAGATAATTATTAATTGTATTTTTTAGGAGACAATCGTCTGCTCCAAGAAACATTATCCAATCTCCATGAGATTTTTTTATTCCTTTGTTCCAAGCATCATATATACCTTTATCTTTTTCTGAACAGGTATATGCTATAAAGTTTTTATATTCATTAATAATAGATTTAGTATTATCGGTAGATAATCCATCAATAATTATTAATTCTACTCTTGAATTTAGCTGTTCTATTATTGCATTCAAACTTCTACGGAGATAGAGTTCCGCATTCCATGTGGCGATAATAATTGATATCGTTTTTTTGTAATTTTGTTCCATTATATTATTAATTTATTTCTTTTATTATTTTTTCAAATGTTTGGGTAAAATATTCGATTGAAAATTGTTGTTTTGCATAATGCATAGCTTCTATTCTAAGCTTTACCAATTCCTCGTCTGGTATTAGTTCCAAAGATTGAATTTGTGATTTGATTGTATCTATAGAATAATCTTCAAGTTCGATAATACATTTACATTTATTAAAACCACATTCTCTCGTAACTATAGGAATTAAGCCATGAGCCATACATGATGCAACTCCTGAAGCCATTCCTTCCGAGCATGAAGGTAAAATAACAAAAGTATTTTTATTAATAACTTGTTTTATAAATGAGTTGGATAATACATCAATGTATCCACAATTATTCGTATTGTTACTTCTTAGAAGATTAAATAGTTTTATTTCTGATTTAGATAAGCCAAAAATATGTAATTTATATTCTGGTAAATCTTTAAAAACGTCTAATAAAATATCAATACCTTTGTGTATTAATCCGTTACATCCAAATACGACAAAGTTTTTTCTTGTTGCTTTTGTTGTATTTTCTAAACATTCAGGATTAAAATTGCTATTTATCATAGCATTAACATTAATTGTAAATATTCTTGAAAAATAAGGCTTGAAACTTTGGCTATTATATTGAGAGTTAATGAGAATTATTTCATCAGAAATGGTTAAATGTTCATTAGTAAAATATTGATTCCTCGCTGTGGCTAAGGAAGTCTTTATTTTAGGATGTCTTTGTTTGAAATATTCAATTCGATCTTTATAATTTGTCTTTACTATATTTGGATTATTTTCACTGCAAAATAAAATTTTTTTCGAATTGGGATGTGATTTACAGATATCAAGGTATAATGGTCCTTGTCCAATAATTATATCGTACTTATAGTCATTAAATCTTTTGGGAAAATGTGTTTCTGTGCAATGACATATATCAATATTATATCCCATTTTACAAAGAATATGTATCATTTGATTATAATGGTAGTATGCAGCATGTTTTAAATTTGTAGGAGCTATACCAATAGGACTGAGGTAGCATAATAAAATACGCTTTTGATTTGTTTTTGTAAAATCTCGTCCAACATTATATAAATCTTTAGGGAAATAATGTTTTATTAATTTATAGAATAATTTCCAAATATGTTTGTTATAAACAATTTTATCAAAACAATTTTTTACAAAGTTCATTGTTTTAGTATTTTATTATTATTGTTCCAATTGAATTTAATGAAGGTTCCCATTATTAAAAAATAGAAAAATGCAGTTCTTGATAAAGGCTCAGTCATAAATGTTAAAAATAAGATACATAATATACCTCCATATAGCTTTTTGTTGTTAATTAAAGGAAATTTTAATAATTTATAGATTAAATAAAAAGAAAAAATTAGACCATAATCTAGTAAAAACCACATTATTCCACTGCATAAACCACTATCAATGTACCCTTCTTCTATTTGTTTGCTAGATGACCAAACAGCATATTTAATGGCAATTAGAGCAGGATCGTTAGATTCATCAGTAATGGATGGATCTATTCCAAAGAAAGGATTCTTTTGTAGATACATTATGCCTATCGGGATATCACTTAATCTGGTTAGACCGGACGCTCCGGAAAGTTTCTCAGATATATTATCATATATAATGTCAAAAAAAAGTAAAGATAAAATAACAAGTACAATTATATGACTAAATTTTATTTTCCGCTCTATTATTGTAAAATAATATAATATAATTGTCATCATTATAAAATATGATGTTGTAGAAAATATTGTAACAATGGATAATATTGCAATTATGAGTTCTTTGTTCCCTTTTTTTTCGTATAAAGTAAAAAGTAGATTGAAACTTAGATACATTTGCCATATCCCTGGCTCACCTGCTAATCCTGTAACTCTTAATTCATTCATAAAATGGGGACCTCCAGAAGTAACAAACCAAAAGATATAATATAAGTGGGAATATCTATAAAAGTTTGAATTTTGTACCATATTCATTAGTATCAGACATAATATAACTGATATTAAAGAATAATATGAGTACCATCTGCAAATATCACTAAAGTCTTCATAGAATTTATGTGGACAGTTTCGATATAGTGCTAAAGAAAAAAATGCTATAAAAACAGGAGCGATACACCAAATAGGAAATGTGGCCCCTTTTATGATATATGCAACAAGCATTAAGCCAATACATATTAAGGGGGCTTTTAATTCATCTTTTCTGATTGTTATTTTATTAATAAGGAATATTGTAATTACAAAAAGGAAAAATAAAGCAGTACTTCCTTTATAGCCAACAATATTTCCGATATCTAATCCTCCTCCAGAAAGCAACATTAAAATAAGTGCAAAAATTCGGGTTTTCCTGTCTATTACTTTATTTTTGTAAACTTGAATTGTTCGAGAGAATTCTGTCATAAATCTCTTTTATTTGTTGTTCAACTCCATTATGTCTTCTATATGCTTCGTTTTGTTCTGATTTACTTAATTTTTCAGAATAAGTTTTATTGAGTTTCAATGAAATAATTGATTGTGCTGTTCTATAAATATCGTTGGCAGGAACAAGAATGCCAGAGTTGTTTTCTAATATAGTATCAACTCCTCCAACCATAGCTGCGACAATAGGAATACCTATATATTGTGCTTCACATACACTATTAGGGCTATTTTCTATATATGCTAAATGACAATATACGTCGCTAACTCGTAAAACCTCTGCAACTTGAGAGGCATTTATTCTTCCTTTAGCACAGACATTTACAGAAGCTCCATTAATATTAGTTAATTTTTCATGCAGACTAATATCTTCTATCCCATAAATATTCCATTCATAATCAATTCCATAGTTGGCTTTAATTAATTGTGCAGTACGAAGAATAGCATCTACTCCCTTATAAATTGCATTTGACATTATTGAACAAATGATTAAACGATGAGACTCTTTCCACATCCATTTTGCACTGTTCCTAATAGCACAACTTAATGATTCTGAACAATAAAAATAAATAGATTCAGGAGCTAATAATTTAGAACAGGCATAATCCCACTCTGTCCGACCTAAAACATAATTTATTTTTTGTAAAATTTTTTTCTCTCGTTTTGCATTTTGCTTAAAAACTAGATATGGTCTATAGTATTGTTTTAAGAACTTTAATACATTATAATTTGTAGCACGCCAAATATTGAATAAATTATAATTGGGAGGGAAATATGCATCTAAATAAGGATTTAGTAAGCCTTGAATATGTAGAATTACTGGAATATTTGTATAATAACTAATTAAGCCATATCCTAATTCTGAACCCCAACATTGAATAATATCTGGTTTCTCTTTATGAATTATCTCAAGAACTTTTGAAATAAATATTTTGTCTACAACTTTATGGTAAAATTTATCTAAGAGTTTGTATTTTTTTTCAATATAAATAGGATAATATGTAATATTGCCATCTGTTTGAATATCAGCTTTTTGATAGTATTCAAATACATTGATTAGCTGTACATTATATTTGTGTATGAATTCAGTTTGTAGGGCCCCTATCCAACCTCCGTCTGCCAAGGATGTTGCTCGAAATAATCCAGGATTTCCGCAAAGCCATAATATCTTCATAATTCCATTATGTTTTTTTATACTTATAAGTTTAAATGTTTGAAACTAAAGATCTCATCAGATTAAAATGATGAATATATTCTATTTTAATTTTTGTTTTAATCTTTGGATTTTAAGTGAAATTTTAAAAATTGATTGTTTGATAAAACTTTTTTTTGTAAATGTTTTTATTTTATCAATATTTAAGGGCTGCCAATCAATAAATCTATTTGGGATGATGAGAAATTGTTTGGTATTATTTGTTTCAATTTGTAGTAAGCTTTGTCTTCTTTTGAAGTGCATGTACATAATGGGTTCTTTATAAAGTGTGTTTAGTATATTATATATGCGAAATAGAACTCCGTCGTTATATTCATACATTAAGTTTGAATTTTCTATTTTACATCTTAAATCGGATTCAAAGTTTAGATTAAATTGTGGTATTGTTAAATCATCAAATGGTCGAATATCCCAAACTTTATTTCGGTGTAACAGCTTGGCTTTATCAGCAAAACCACCATGCCAATATTCATCGAATCCTCGATTTTTAGGATCTGATAAAACTTCTGTATAATCAGGACATCCTTTTTGTTTTATTTTATAAAAATTATTCCAGTAGTCATTATTCCTTACTAATGTTAAATGCCCCCAACCAGAAATTAAATCATAATTCTGTAATACATTTTCGGTAATAAATTGCCTTATATCTCCATAAATAAGATCGATATCACCAAATCCCCAAAAGTCTGCTCCGTTAATGTATCGTTGAAAAAGTTTTCCATAAACAGGCCTGAAATCACATAGTTTATATGGGGATGGTAATGCTATTTTAAAATCGAAATGGGATTGGATTAATTCTTTGCATTCTGACCAGCTAATATAACTGACATGTATATTTTTTTCACTTTTGATTTCCTGATTATCTGTAATAATATGAAAAGTTATACTTTCATTTTTTAAAGCTGTGGCCCACCAGAACTTAAATTGATGTGGAAAATGTCCAAAATATGGAATAATAATTTCTATACGACTCATGAGGTTAATTAAAATTTTGTAGAAAGATTTAGGCTCATTAAAAATATGTATTTATTATATGATAGGCTTTAGTCTTTTTTATTAACGTCTTTAATTTTTGGTTTATGAATTCTCTTTCTGTTCTTTTTACACCCAATACATAAATACCACAACAAACAGAACAGGATGTTGTAATAATAATTATTATAGAACTGCTTAAACTTGGTGTTAAAGAAAGTTTTAATGTAATAGGAATTATAATTGAAATTAAGGTAACCTTTATTATAGGAAATAATGTTTCTTTTATATATTGGTTTAGTGAGAATTCTTCAGTTATTTTTAAATAGTATAGTCTTACAGCTATTAAAATTAGGTATACACAAACAAACATAATATAAGGAGTTATGGGAGAAGAACCTTTCAAAAATGACAAATATGAAACAATAAATATCAAGCAACTGATACAAGATTCCCAAATCATATACTTTTTTAATTTACCAATTGCTAGGATATTTGTGAATAATAAATCACTCATTATACCAACTAAAGAAAGTATCATAGCTAATCTTATAAATATAGTTGTGTATTCAGGGTATACGTTTAGCCACAACTTAAGAATTGTTTCTATTTCAAATATGATAGGTAAAGAAAATAGTAACATTAAAAAATAACTGTATTTCGTGCCACTACATAATAAATGTGACATATAATCGAATTTCTTAGAAGAATAGGATTTTACTATTTGTGGTTTAACAGCAGTTGTGAAATTGCTGACAAAATTCATTATTATAGATTCTACTTGGGTTGTTATGCCTCGTGCTGCATTAATGCTCACTCCAAAAAATAAATTTGAAATTATATTTATACCTTGTGTGTTTACCACGTAGGTTGCTGAAGCGATAACATTCCATCCTGCAAAACCAAACATTTCTGTAAGAAGTTTTTTTTCGATAAAAAAACGATATTTACATTCTTCGAAATTTTTTTTACAATAGCTACTATAAATTAGTCGAATAATTATAGATACGATTAATAACATAAACGAATATGTTATTAATTTGTCTATAGGAGTTATATATAAAATGAGAACTGTTATTAATTTCAGTATAGACTCTAGAATTCCGACATATGCAAATGCCTTCATTTTTTCATGAGCTATAATTACAGCATTATAAGGTATACTTATTAATGTAACGATAAATGATATACTTGAAAACTGGAAAACCCAATTTGCTGCATACATTCTGTTTGATTCAATGTTCATTTTATTGTTTAAAAACCATACCCCAATCGTTTCAGATAAAAGCAAGACTATCATTGATATTAAAATCATAATATTGATGCTTGTACTGAATACATCCTGTAGTCGTTTCTTATTGTTTGCTCCTAATTCAACGGTGATGAATCTACTGACAGATTGTGTGAGAGAGGCTGTTATGATTGTAAATAAGGTTACAATGCCACCGACAACATTATAAATACCGAAATCATTGATACCTAAAACTTTAAGGATTAATCTACTTGTAAATAATCCAATTAAAATGGTTAATAATGTTCTGATATAAAGGACGATTGTATTTTTTGCAATCCTTTTGCTGTTTTCTTGGTTGTCAATCATTCTAATGATGAAATGTGAGTTTTTTCTTTGATAAGTTAAGTACTGATATTTTATGTTCTAAGGATATTGAGATGGATTAAAATATGTATATCTTTATGATAATTATATTAGATTCATTAGTGTCCCGTTAAAATGGGACGAGTTAAACAATTAATCAAAAAGCCCCG
>ERZ791931.35-NODE-35-length-160590-cov-47.406541_pt1 | contig 160590 bp, 144 predicted proteins | sample MGYA00510127_ERZ791931 | MGnify/ENA primary metagenome ERZ791931 (study PRJEB30046, sample SAMN00792067) | human gut metagenome | study: EMG produced TPA metagenomics assembly of the A metagenome-wide association study of gut microbiota in type 2... | reverse complement strand
GGGGCAAGAATTTTCAAGAATTGAAAATTTGTGGCCACGGGACGATTCTTGCCCTCTACCGCTGCGCTCAAAACCGTTTCTGAGTAATTGTTTCCGAATTGTTAAAACGCAAAAAATAAGTAGAGGTGATTCTGCTCATGTAATGGGGTCGCCGTTTGACCCGAACGCAGTTCCTGCCCCTGTTTGTGCAGCGGCGTTGACGAAAAGTCGGTATCACGTCCGGTCGGCTCATGAAATTTTCAAGGTGCGTTTCCCATAAAAGAAAAATACCGCCCACGCAGCGCAGCGATGATTTTGTCGGGTGAATCGGCGGCAAAATGAATCGGGTGTGTTGCGGGGCGGTAAATCTTCGCAGGAAATAAAACCGCACAGAATCGTTTCTTTACAGAAATCTCTGTGGATTTGTTGGGAATGATAGCATAAACATCAGCTAATGTCAACGATTTCGGATAATGAATACATCAAAACTTTGGAAATCACTCCTTGATGTATAAAAATCAGTTAGCGATTTTCTCAATTAGTAAGCCAACACTCACAGACTCATTTAACGTAAAATCGACTTCTGCCTCTATCTCTTTGGACGTCACATCATAAATCGAGGTCAAATACGTAAGCAGCTCATCCTTTGAATGATAGTCGTTTTTGAAAAAAGATACAATATCAAATTGTGACTCATTCATTTCGTAAGTTGTTCCCGTCTTCATATTCAGTCCAAAGTAAATTCCACCACGTTGTTTTACAATTACATCTTGAGATAATCTGTACATCTTATGCTCCTTGCTTCATATTAAGTGTGTTCGGAATATTTATGAATAATATCAAAAGCGTCCTCAATTTTTTTGTCACAAAAAAAGAAATCGCTTCTGCAATCGAATATTTCAAGCATCTTCCCCATGGTTCCGAGAAATCTTTTGAATTTAGCAGCCTTTGATTTAAATCAGTCACATCAGAGGAAGTAATCTCATAGTCTTTATCGGTGTATTTGGGAAAGGATTTCGAAACCGTTCCATTTTCACGGCAAATAACATAGTGTTCTGGAATTATTTCATCAAAAGGTTTTCCGTTCAGACAACTATAAATCACTTCCACTTCAATGTTATTGGAATCACGCATCAAAATATGATCAGCCTCTACTTTGCTTTTGCAAAAAACCAATCTCTTACTTGTCGGGATTGAGACAACGTAATGTTCATCAATATATTTGTGAATACTTTCATTGAACGTCAAATATGATATAGTTTTATTAAAACAGCTGTCATCAACCAACTTGAATGGAATGCTATTGATTGTTTCTCCAAAATCTACCGATCCACTTACTGAAGTCCGTTTTCTGCTTCCAAATTTAACAATAGAAATATTAAAATTTTCAACTTGAAATATTTTTGCCAAATGATATGCCGTCAACGTTCCAATGTTTGGCTTAGCTATATTAGAGCCTCCACTCCCTGAAATACCAACCATATTATACACTGGTGGAGATTTTCTAAAGAACTCATCCAATTCATTCAATGTATAACTTTGATATGCAGACAAAGCAATTTCAAACGCTTTGTCATATTGATTTTTTGAAACATTATTAAAAACACACCGATATAGTTCTTCAATGTCCATTTTTGAGCCTTCTCTGAAGCACATGATCAATCATATATGCAATAAAAAGAATAATTGTAAAACCGATATAATTGGCATTAAATGACAGGTTCTTAAATGAAGCCGTAATTATTAACGTTATAATCATCCGATATATAATATTCACAAAGCTAATCATTGACTGATAATAAGAACTTGTTGTTAAATCGTCAATACTGTTTATGATGAAAATATCGAGATCACAATTATAGTAGGAAAAGCTCATCTGTTGAATGAATATTGCCAATAGAACTAGCGGAACTTTGTAACTTATCAACATTACAAAACTAAATGGTGCTATTATAAGAAGAAGCTTTTTCAAGACGCGAAAATTATTTTTTTGATAAACAAGTATTCCGAGTGCATTTATAATCATAAACGTGGAATAAATCGGTCCAATGATTTTTTCACCAATACCTGCTTTCTGAAAAACAACAGTATAGTATTCAAAGTTCAAAATATAAATGGCTGTACAAGTTATTGTATAAAGCATTTTCCAGAGAAGGCACTTGTTATGAACAATTTTACCAAAAACATCTTTACTGTTTTGGGTGAAATTTGATGATAAAGCTTTGTTGGCTCGATTAGATTCCATCTCCTTCGGCATTCCTATGATAATAGTAAGCGAAATCGTCATAAGAATAATTGTTCCCCAAAAAGGAAGAAAAGGATTGATCGAGTAGAGTAGCGTACTAATGACCATCAATGTAAAGTTGAACAAGTAAGAAATCTTCTTTATTGTTATTTTCAACGAACTGTATTCAATCTCAAACTGTTTGCACAAAATCAAAAAATACGAGTCAACCGCACCGCTTTCCCACGCATTTGCAATTCCCAATATTAAATTAGCTGCAACAAATCCCCAAAAGTATGGGAACATACAATAGGCAAGCAACGACATAATCATTAAAAATCTAGAATATACCAAACAAATTTTGTTTCCAAATTTATCAGAAAAATATCCACTTGGAAGTTCAAAGACAAACGAAGCAAATGTGAAAATAAACTTCAAAAAAGAAATATCCTGGGTTTGCATCATAAAATGGAGTAAAAATAAAGTCTTCACAGGCGTAAATAACGCTTGAGTAGAAAAAATAGTTGCCAAACAAATTTCAGCTCGACATTTCTTTTTGTTCATTATAAAAGCTCTCCATTAATTTCATAAAACATCTTATCGTCTTTTTTCTCTTCAACTTATCATAAGCCGGATCAAATGTATTGATAATACCAGCTTTTTATATATGGAATCAAACGCAAATCATGAAACGTGTACTGCTTGTTTTCGATTATTGAATTTAAAACAAAGTCTATGTATTCCTTTTCAAGCGGGCAAGCAATTCTGTTTTGTTCTCGACAAGCAAGAAAGCTGATATACTGAATTTGATTTTCTTGAGCCAACTTTTCTATTGCGGCTAGTTCTAAATAGTTTTGCTTTGTTATGGTTGACGCAATCCCCACATTTACTTTTTGTTCTTTGAGAAGTTGTATTGCTTGTACAGCTAGACCAAAACTCCCTTGCTTCCCTCGGTTCATATCATGCTTTTTTTCTATGGAAGAGTCTATACTGATCATCACTCGATTTATCCCAGATGTTGCAATTTTTTGAGCAACTTCATAATTTATTTGTGTTCCATTTGTCATTAGAACTTGATAAATCCCCTTGAGCCGGATATTCTTGGAAAACTCAAATAGTCGATGATAAAGAAGCGGTTCGCCATAGGTATAGTAGATATGTGTTAGGCCTTGCTTCTCCAATACATCGATAAAAGCAATTGCTTTTTCGAAGCTAAGCTCTTTTGAATCTTTTTCTTTTATGAAACAGTGTTTGCAGTTCAAGTTACAAGCAGCTGTAAGCCCTAAATGTAAATACCGAATAATTGCCATATTGATTTCCTCACAAAAAGATTGAGGACTGCTGCAGAAAGTAGCAGCCCTCTTTCTAGCTAGCAATTGGTGTTATCGTCGCGAGTCAGGAGCATCGGAGAAGTCCATTCCTTCTTCATTTTTATCCCTCCTTTGGCTAATTATTTATAAGTAAAAGTTATTTAACCTTTACTTACGACAGCAAAAGTGGTTCGTCAGGAAATTTTGCATCAATAATCCATTTATATCATGATTCTCCATTGACTTTTCCAAAATGAACCATATACTATATAAAATAGTTAGGTATCGCACAAAATCAAGAGGATTTCTTATGAATTGTATTTATATCGGAGCATTTATCAAGCAACGTCGAAAAGAGTTGAAATTGACTCAGGAGCAGGTGTGTAGCGGCATCTGCGATTCAGTCACTCTGTCTCGGATTGAAAACGGAAAGCAAACTCCAAGTAAAAGTGTTATAAGTGCCCTTTTACAAAGACTTGGAATGCCAGAGGCTCGTTATTATGTTTTAGAATCTAAAAACGAGCTGGAAATCGAAGCACTGAAAAAGGATATTATTGCTTGTGGTGTGACTCGAAATGTTTCACTGGGATTTGAAAAACTTTCTCAGTTGGAAAATCTTACCGTTTCTGATGATCACTTGACTCGTCAATTCATTTTAAGGTCCAAAGCTTTACTTGGATCGTTTGATAAAAGGTACACTTACGATGAGCAAATTGATATGTTGATGTCTGCCATTCATTTGACGGTTCCTGACTTTAATGTTGAAGAAATCAACAAATGCATATACGCTTTCGATGAAATAAAAGCGATTATACAAATTGCTAATATTTATTTGAATCTCAATTGCAATGACCAAGCTATTGATATATTCTATCAACTATTAAAATATGTGAGAAATCACTATCAGGAAGTTATAACATCTGGAAAAATTACGCTTCTGGTTCTTTATAACTATGCTAGAGCTTTAGACCTTTGTGGGCGTTACGAAGATGGAATGAAATTGGCCAAAGAAGGTCGAGATGCATGCATCCAATACGGTCACTACCAAACACTCCCTGGTTGCCTTGAAATATATGCTGAATGCTGCCATTTTCTTGGCATGGATGACGAAAGCACAGAAGCCTATTATCAAGCCTATTATCTCTGCAAACTAATTGGACGGAAGGAGGATTTGGAAATCACACGAAATGAAGCTAAAAAGTATTTAAATATTGATTTCAAGCATTAAGCAATTTCACTATCACCCGTCATTGCATCACCTTCAACTGGCGGATTTGTTGGGTCAGTGGTTTGTGACGAAGATGATGAAACCGATGTCGATGATGGTTCTTCAGCATAGCTGGTAAACAATGTTGAACATATCATGGAGCTTGTTAAAACAATTGCCAAAAGTATTCCTATTACTCTTTTCATATAGATACCTCTTTCATTTTTGCTAGAATACCAAAATCCACAACCAGTTTCCATAGCATTTCGCGCAAGAAATAAATTACATGAAACGCCTAGTTGATACTACTTGATTTTCTCCCCTTGCCTGTGGTATATTATACGAAATTAATGGCTGCCTTTTTATATGTTCTCTCAACAAAATAAAGGAGGGCTTTCATGACCGCCGTAATCTATGCCCGCTATTCTTCCGACAGCCAGCGCGAAGCGTCCATTGAAGGGCAGCTGCGCGACTGCAAGGACTACGCCGAGAAGAACGGTATCACCGTGGTCGGCACCTACATCGACCGTGCCTACTCCGCCAAGACGGATGACCGCCCGGACTTCCAGAGGATGATTAAGGACAGCGCAAAGAAAATCTTCGATGTAGTTCTGGTCTGGAAGCTCGACCGCTTTGCCCGGAATCGGTTCGATGCCGTGAACTACAAGTACCAGCTGGAAAAGAACGGTGTCCATCTGGTGTCTGCCATGGAACCCATCTCGCAGGGGCCTGAAGGCATTATGGTGGAGAGTATGCTGATTGGCATGGCGGAATACTATTCCGCCGAACTTGCCCTGAAAGTAGCGCGCGGTGAGCGCGAAAATGCCCTCCAGTGCAAGTACAACGGCGGTATCGTTCCGCTGGGCTTCACCATTGGCAAGGAGGACAGACTGTACCATATCGACCCGGAGACGGCTCCCATTGTGCAGGAGATTTTTACCCGGTACGCCAACGGCGAGCCTGCCGAGAAAATCGCAGCATCCCTGAACGAGCGAGGGCTGCGCACCCGTACCGGCAAGCCTTTTGTCAAGAACAGCTTCTTCCAGATTTTCCGGAACCGCCGTTACATAGGTGAATACCGATATAAGGACATCGTGACACCGGGCGGCATTCCGGCCATCGTGGACGAGGACTTGTTCGACCGGGTGCAGCAGCGTTTCGAGCAAAATAGGATTGCCCATGGTCGACCCGCAAAAGAGGATGTGAGCTATCTGCTGACCACTAAGCTGTTCTGTGGCAAGTGCGGCACCCTGATGGGTGGCGAAAGCGGCACCAGCCACATGGGAAACACCTACTATTACTACAAGTGCGGCAACGCCAAACGCCACGGCAAGGCGCACTGCGACCTGAAAGCCATCCGCAAGGAGCCTCTGGAGCGGTTCGTGGTGGACACTGCCATTAAGGTGGTTTTCAGCGATGAAATCATCGAACAGCTGATAGATTTGGTCATGGAAGCCCAGCAGAAGGAGAACACCCGGCTGCCTGTCCTGAAAGACCAGCTCAGGGACACAGAGAAGCGGCTGGCAAACCTTCTGGAAGCCATTGAACAGGGCATCCTGACCCCGACCACCAAGCAGCGGCTGGACGAACTGGAAGCCCGGAAAGAAGCTCTGAACACCAGCATTCTGGAAGAAGAGCTGAAAAAGCCCGTCCTGACCCGCGAGTGGATGCGGTTCTGGTTTGAAAAATTCCGCAAGGGTGACATGAGAGACATGGAGCACCAGCGGCAGATCATTGATACCTTTGTCAACTCGGTCTACGTCTTTGACGACCGGGTCGTGCTCAATTTCAACTTCACGGACGATTCCAAAACCATCTCCCGTGAAGAGGTGTTGGGTTCGAGTGCTGTGGAGAATGCTCCACCAAACGTAAGCCACTAACGAAAGTTAGTGGCTTTTCTTTTTATGTAATGCAGCTGATGCCAGAGTATGGAGAATTAGGGACTCGAACAGCAGCGGAGCCGACTGCAACGACGACGAGCGCCGCCAGCGGCGGAAGCAGCGAGGAGTTGTTGGGGCCGCGGCCAGCGATACGCAAGCAAGGCGCAGCGGATGCTGGGTGCCGCAACCCGTCTGCCTGCGGCGGAAACAGGGAGGCGAGGCTGGGGCCGCGTTCTGATTTTTCAAGGCCCCGCCAAGGGGCTGTGGAAAAATCAGTAAACGCAACCCGTCAAGGCGGCACACCTCAGATTCAGCTTCTGGGGGAATGTCTACCGGGGAAGCTGAATCCGGATTCTTTACAAAGAGGACTCGTATATTTTATCTGCATCTTGCCTCCCGGCAGAAAAGACGGTACAATAAAATAAAGCACAGCAGGGGGCGGGCGAGATGGAGAAACTGGAAGCGAAGCTGAAAGCAGTAGACTGGGCCGTGCGGGACGTACTCGTCGGTACCATGCGCAACCCGCAGCAGCTGGATATTTGCCGGAAGGACTGCTTTTATTACATCCCCGCAGAGCGCCTGCAGGACAGTGATCTTCCTGTCCGCTATGTGGCCCTTTACCAGTCGCAGTATGTGTTCGGCGCACAGGCAGGTGTCCGGTACTACGGCGAAGTCACGAAATGCAGCGCCGTCCGCCGGAGTGCTATCACAGAGATCAGCCCCCGGAGAGGGACGGAAGGAAACTTTTATTACCGCTTCGACATCCGGGAATGGAAGCAGCTGAACCGGCCCATCGAGGCCAAAGAAACGGGCTTTGTAAGGGATTTTACCAACCTGTTCCTGCTGGAGCACAGTGTCCAGACGCCGGAACTCTGGCTCCGCACGGAAGAGGAATACCGCCTTTGTTCGGCCCTGAAGCGGGCCGTCTGGGGCGACACCATCAATGAACCGGACAACGGTCTTGCATTTGGATTCCGGGGCTTCACCGTAAGCTTTGCGGAGGGAAAAATTTTCGTTTCAGACGAAGGCCGCACTTTTGCGCGGTATGAGATCTCGCATTTTTTGCAGGATCCCGGCGCTGTGGTCCGGGGCATCCGAAGAGAATGCCTCCAGAGGGATTCCATGAGGGAACTCTCGAAGATTTGAATCGTTCCTTTTATTTACTTCTGCACTCCTGCGGCGCACTGCTCGATGAACTGCTTGGCGACGCGGGGGCTGCGGCCTCCGGCACGGATGGCGAAGGCTTCGGCCTTGGTCAGCAGCTCGTCGTGGGGCATCTCGATGCCGTGCTGTTTGGCCAGCTCGGTGAGGATGACCTCGAACCGGGCTTTCTCAGGCCGCTGGAAGGTGACGGTGAGGCCGAACCGGGCCGAAAGGCTCATCAGCTCCTGACGGGTGTCGGCCTCGTGGATGTCATCGCCGGTGCGGTCGGAGAGGGTCTCCTTGATGAGGTGGCGGCGGTTGGAGGTGGCGTAAACGGCGATGTTCCGGGCTCTGCCGCCCACGCTGCCCTCGAGGATGGCTTTCAGGGCCGCAAAGTTGTCGTCGTTGGCCGTGAAGCTCAAATCGTCGATGAAGAGGATGAACTTCAGCGGGTTCGCGGCCAGCTTGTCCATCAGATCGGGAATCTGATAGAGCTGGTTCTTCTTGACTTCCACGAGGCGCAGGCCGTCGGCGGCGAACTCGTTGGCGATGGCCTTGACGGTGCTGGATTTTCCGGTACCGGCGTCGCCGTAGAGCAGAACATTGTTGGCGGGCATCCCGGCCAGCAGGGCGCGGGTGTTGGCGATGACCTTCTCCCGCTCCTGCTCGTAGCCCGGCAGCTCGTCGAGGCGCTGGGGGTCGGGGTAGCGCACCGGCACCAGCTGGCCGTTCTCGACCGTGAAGACGTGGTGCTTGGCGAACATTCCGTAGCCTTTTTTGCCCACCTCGCTCATCCGCTGGGCGTAGGCGGCGTGGAGGTCGATGGCCTTCGTCTCCCACCGGGGCAGGAAAGGCAGCTTGTCGGCGGCACCGGCGGCGTCCAGAAGCTCGTCCAGCGTCAGGCTGCACAGCTGCCGCAGGAAGTCCAGCTCATTGTCCAGTGCAGTCTGCAAGACGGGCGGCACTTCGCTGACAGCCGCCTGCCGGACACAGACCGTCTCGGCTTCGAGGACGGCAGCGGAAAGGTATTCGCCGAAATTGGTGGTGTGCTCGAAGAGGGCTGCTTCGAAGGAAGCGGCAGCGTCGCACACGGCTCCCGTGCTCTGGGGGGCAGCGGCCATCCGGTCGGTGAGGTCAACCAATTTTGCAATGACGTCATCGTCCAGCAGGGCGCGGAAGATGACCAGCCCGTGGAGCCGGGCGTTCCATTCGGTGAGGTTCATAATATCCCTTTCTATTATATAATTGGCTCTCCCTTTGGGAGAGCTGGCGCGGGAGCGCCTGAGAGGGCAAGCACTGTGCGATAAAGCTGACCGCACAGCGATAGGCAGGCTCTTTGTCAGAGTGATACGATCGCTGAGCTTGTGTGGCTTTGCCAGCGGCCTTGCCCTCTCCGTCATCGCAGGCGATGACACCTCTCCCAAAGGGAGAGGCGATGCTTTAAGTAAAGTCGGTTACTCAGAATTATACAGCGATGTAAGGCCCTGCGCAAGATGGTGTTTAATTATCTTCATGTTTGCCATGATTCACGTTACAAATCGTCGATTGACAACGGCCCGATTTATAGTATAATTGACCCAACAAATGCACAGATGGGAAAAAGTAACGCAGGATACCCGCTTTTCAGAGAGCTGCCGGACGATGCAAGGCAGCAGGCGGCCCGGCGCGGAATCCTCCCGGAGCAGCCTGCTGAAGGACGATATATGGGACGTCTGCTAAGCAGCGCCGGTGGCGGCCGTTAGAGCGCAGGGCTTTGTTGGAAGCCCGTGAGAGGGCGCGGAAAGCGTCAACGAGAGTGGTACCGCAGAGAGTTTTGGATTGATTCCAGGTCTTTGTCTCTTGGATAAGGAGACAGAGACCTTTTGTTTATCAGGTATCGGGTACTGTCTCTGAGAGTGTTTGGGAAAAAAGTGTGTAAAGTGGAAAATGGAAACGGAAACAGGAGAAACTCACCATGCAGTTGAACGGTTCTCAAATCTTTGTGGAGGTGCTCTGTGAGCAGGGGGTGGACACCCTCTTCGGCTACCCCGGCGGCGCAGTGCTGAACCTCTACGACGAGCTGTACAAAAACGCTGACCGCATCACCCATGTGCTGACCGCCCACGAGCAGGGCGCATCCCACGCGGCGGACGGCTACGCCCGTGCAACGGGCCGCACCGGCGTGGTGCTGGCCACCAGCGGCCCGGGCGCAACGAACCTCGTCACCGGCATCGCCACCGCCTATATGGACTCTGTGCCGCTGGTGGCCTTCACCGGCAACGTGACCACGGAAGGTTTGGGCAAGGACGGCTTCCAGGAAGCCTACATCGAGGGCATCACGATGCCCATCACCAAGCACAACTTCACGGTGCGCCGGGTCGAAGACCTGGCCGACACCATGCGTGCGGCGTTCCGCATCGCCCAGAGCGGCCGCAAAGGCCCGGTGCTGGTGGACATCCCGAAGGATGTCACCGCTGCGGTGTGTGAGTTCACCCCGAAAAAGCCGGAGCCCATCCGCACCGTGACCACTTTCAACGAAGAGCAGGTCAAGTGGGCGGCAGAGATCATCAACGGCGCACAGCGCCCGCTGGTCTACTTCGGCGGCGGCGTCCGCTCGGCGGCCAGCTGCCAGCCCCTGCGTGACCTTCTGAAAAAGGCTGAGATCCCGGCCACTTATACCCTGATGGCCGCAGGCGTCGTGCCTTACGGCGACCCGATGAACATCGGCATGGTGGGTATGCACGGCTGCTACACCTCGAACCGGGCGGTGGCCGACTGCGATGTCCTTATCGCGGTGGGTGCCCGCTTCTCCGACCGCGTGGCCCTGAACCCCAAGACCTTCGCCAAGAATGCGACCATCATCCAGATCGACATCGACGCCAGCGAGCTGGGCAAGAACGTGGATGTTGACCTTGCCATCGTGGGCGACGCCGCCTATGTGCTGAACGCCATGCTCCCGATGATCGAGGACAAGAAGCATCCCGACTGGATGAAGATGATCCACGAGTGGCAGGCACAGGATTACCACCCGGTGTCCGACGCTTCCCGCCTGATGCCCCATCAGGTCATCGGCGAGGTCTGCAACCAGTGCGGCCCCGAGGCGGTCTACGTCACCGATGTGGGCCAGCACCAGATGTGGGCGGCACAGTACATCCGCCACACCAAGAGCCGCGGCTTCATCACCAGCGGCGGCCTCGGCACCATGGGCTTCGGCTACGGCGCAGCCATCGGCGCACAGATGGCGCTGGGCCGCGACCAGCGGGTGGTCATGTTCACCGGCGACGGCTCCTTCCACATGAACCTCAACGAAGCCTGCACTGCTGTCAGCTACGAGCTGCCCATCATCACCGTCATCTTCAACAATCAGGTGCTTGGCATGGTGCGCCAGTGGCAGACCGCTTTCTACGGCAAGCGCTTCTCCCAGACCGACCCCCACCGCAAGACCAACTTCGTCAAGCTGGCCGAGGGCTTCGGCCTCAAGGGCTACCACTGCGAGAACCTTGCTCAGTTCCAGGAGGCATTCGCCGACGCTCTGAAGCAGAAAGGCCCCACCTGGATCGAATGCATGATCGACAAGGACGAAAAGGTCCTGCCCATGATCCCCGGCGGCGGCGACATCAACGACATCATCATGAAATAAGGAGGACACAGCGACATGGAATCCAATCAGCGCAGGGTCATCAGCCTGCTGGTGGACAACCAGAGCGGCGTTCTGGCCCGGGTGTCCAGCCTGTTCTGCCGCAGAGGCTTCAATATCGACAGCCTGACCGTTTCGGCCACCAACGACCCCACAGTCAGCCGCATCACCGTTTCCGTCTCGGGTACCGAAAAGGAGCTCCAGCAGCTCATCCTCCAGACTGAGCGTCTGGAAGTCACCCGTCAGGTCTTTGTACTCAACGAGTCCACGGCCCTCGAGCGGGAGCTGCTCCTGCTCAAGGTGGTGGCAAATGTCGCCAACCGCGCAGAGCTGCGGGAGATCGCCGGCATCTATAAGGCAAAGATCATTGACCTGTCGCCCGACAGCATGGTCTTTGAGCTGACGGGCCGTCCCGAAAAAATAGACGCCTTCTTGAAGCTCATGACGGACTATCAGATCCTGGAGCAGTGCCGCACCGGCGTCACCGCCCTCGAGCGCGGCGGGATGCATCAGCATATACAGAAGCCCGCGCAGGAGGTAAGAGAGGCACAGTTCCCGCTGCCCGGCACGAGATGCCACTGATTTGCTTTTCCGCTCCCCGGTGAGCGAAAAATATACGATGCTTATCATTCATTCTTATACTGAAATAAGTAAAAAACAAAAGGAGAACAACTACCATGGCGATCAAGAAATACTACGATTCCGACTGCAACCTCGGCGTGCTGGACGGCAAGACCGTCGCTGTCATCGGCTTCGGCAGCCAGGGCCACGCACATTCCGAGAACCTCGCCGAGAGCGGCGTCAATGTCGTCGTCGGCCTGCGCAAGGGTTCCGCTCACTGGGAAAAGGCCTCTGAGTTCGCTGCAACTCATCCCAACTTCAAGGTCATGGAGGTCGAGGAGGCTGCCAAGGCCGGCGACGTCGTCATGATGCTGGTCCCCGATGAGCTGTGCGCTGACATCTACAACAAGCAGGTCGCTCCTTATATGACCGAGGGCAAGGCTCTGGCTTTCGCACACGGCTTCAACATCCACTTCAAGACCATCACCGCTCCCAAGAATGTTGACGTCATCATGATCGCTCCCAAGGGTCCCGGCCACATCGTCCGCCGCCTGTACACCGAGGGCGAGGGCTGCCCCTCTCTGATCTGTGTCGAGCAGGACTTCACCGGCAAGGCGAAGGACATTGCTCTGGCATACGCTTCCGGCATCGGTGCCGGTCGTGCCGGCATCCTCGAGACCACCTTCAAGGAGGAGACCGAGACCGACCTGTTCGGCGAGCAGGCTGTCCTGTGCGGCGGCGTCTGCGAGCTCATCCACGCTGGTTTCGACACTCTGGTCGAGGCCGGCTACGAGCCCGAGATGGCCTACTTCGAGACCTGCCACGAGATGAAGCTCATCGTTGACCTCATCAACGAGGGCGGCTTCTCCAAGATGCGTTACTCCATCTCCAACACCGCTGAGTACGGCGACTACCGCACCGGCAAGCGCCTCATCACCGAGGAGACCCGCAAGGAGATGAAGAAGGTCCTGACCGAGATCCAGGACGGCACCTTCGCTTCCGAGTTCCTGACCGAGATGAGCCCCAACGGCGGCCGCAAGGTCCACTTCCTCGCTCAGCGCCGCATGGAGGCCGAGCACCCCATCGAGAAGGTGGGCGCAGAGCTGCGCGGCATGATGAGCTGGCTGAAGAAGTAAGCCCTCTCAGTCGCTGACGCGACAGCTCTCCCAAGGGGAGAGCCACTGGCGTGTCGGTAAAGCCCACGCTGGACGATTTGAGTTTATTTGAATGTAAAGCGCCGGGCGCTGTTCTCGCACTCAGCTGCATGGATACTTGCTCTTTTATCAGGAGCGAATTGAGTTTGATGTCGCTGAAGAATGAGAGCGGAGCCCGGCATTTTGTGATAGAGGCAAAAGCCTGCCCGGCCTGCCAATGGCTCCCCCTCTGGGGGAGCTGGCAGCGCCAGCAGGCGATGCCTGAGAGGGTATAACATGAGAAGTGACAACGTGACCAAAGGCTCGGAGCGCGCGCCCAACCGAAGCCTGTTTTACGCCCTGGGCTACACCCCGGAAGAGCTGGACCGCCCCCTCATCGGTGTGGTGAGTGCCTACAGCGAGATCGTCCCCGGCCACATGAATCTGGATAAGATCGCCGACGCCGTCAAGGCAGGCGTCCAGATGGCAGGCGGCACCCCCATCCTCATCCCGGCCATCGGCGTCTGCGACGGCATCGCCATGGGCCATGTGGGCATGAAGTACAGCCTGGCCTCCCGCGAGCTCATCTGCGACAGCGTGGAGACCATGCTGATGGCTCATCAGCTGGACGGTCTGGTGCTGGTGCCTAACTGCGATAAGATCGTTCCCGGCATGGTCATGGCCGCTGTCCGCATGGATGTGCCTGCCGTGGTCTGCTCCGGCGGCCCCATGCTGGCCGGTACCTACGGCGGCGAGGAAGTCAGCCTTTCCAAGATGTTCGAGGCCGTGGGCGCTTATAAGGCCGGCATGATCACCGACGAGCAGCTGGAAGACTGCACCTGCAACTGCTGCCCCAGCTGCGGCAGCTGCTCCGGCATGTACACCGCCAACAGCATGAACTGCCTGTGCGAGGCCATCGGCATCGCACTGCCCGGCAACGGCACCATCCCCGCCGTCTACTCCAAGCGGCTGCAGCTGGCAAAGCACGCCGGTATGGCCGTCATGGATATGGTGAAGAAGGGCATCACCGCCCGCCAGATCATCAACGAGCGCTCCATCCGCAATGCGCTGACCTGCGATATGGCGCTGGGCTGCTCCACCAACACCGTCCTCCACCTGCTGGCCATCGCCTACGAGGCCGGTGTGCCCATCGATCTGAAGCTTTTCAATGAGATCAGCGCCAGGACCCCGAACCTCTGCCATCTGGCCCCCGCAGGTCCCACCCACATGCCCGACCTCTACGCCGCCGGCGGTATCCCCGCCGTGCAGGCAGAGCTGGCCAAGAAGGGCCTGCTGGACCTGGATGTCCCCACCGTCACCGGCAAGACCCTCGGCGAGAACATCAAGGGCGCTCACATCCTGAACGACAAGGCCATCCGTCCCATCGATGATCCCTATTCTCAGACCGGCGGCCTGCAGATCTTGTGGGGCAACATCGCCCCCGATGGCTGCGTCGTCAAGCGCAGCGCCGTGGCCCCCGAGATGCAGGAGCACTCTGGCCCGGCCCGCGTCTTCAACAGCGAGGAAACGGCCATCGCCGCCATCTATGCGGGCAAGATCGTCCCGGGCGACGTGGTGGTCATCCGCTACGAAGGCCCCAAGGGCGGCCCCGGTATGCGCGAGATGCTCAACCCCACCTCCGCTCTGGCCGGCATGAAGCTGGACAAGACCGTGGCCCTCATCACCGATGGCCGCTTCTCCGGCGCTTCCCGCGGCGCTGCCATTGGCCACGTCAGCCCGGAGGCCGCTTCCGGCGGCCCCATTGGCCTTGTTGAGGAAGGCGATACCATCCACATCGACATCCCCAACGCCAGCATCACGCTGGAAGTGCCCGATGAGGTGCTGGCCCAGCGCAAGGCAAAGTATGTGGCTCCCGAGCCCAACATCAAGACCGGCTGGCTGAGCCGCTACGCCCGCATGGTCACCAGCGCAAACCTCGGCGCAGTGCTGAAGTAAGGCACATTTTCTGCAACACCAAAGCATCCCCTGCAGGGCCTGGCCGGGCAATGGCCGGAAAGGCTGCAGGGGATGCTTTTTTGTTTTGGCCGGGGCGCAAAAAAGCCCCGGGCCGCAGGGCTCCGGGGCAGGGGGAGATTTACTCCTCCGTAATGATCACACCAAGGGCGTAGGTATGGCCATTGACGTTTTTGTGGACAACGGCAATTCTCACGTTGGTGGCGGTGAAGAGAGATTCATTCATGTTTCCTTTGACGAGGCATCCTAACGACGAGCTGAGCAAAGCCGAGGTTTCCATGAAGGGGGTTTTCGTATCGGTGACGTCCGTTATAAGGAGAGTGATGCTGGTAGCAGACTCATAGGGGCTCATGATGTCCGTCAGAGTGTCTTTGATGCTCTTGCCATTGATCATGTGATCCTCATTAAGGACATACCATTCATTGTTCTCGTCATACTTGACCCAGTTTTCATCAAACAGGGGGGCAATATTACGGCCAAGCTCGGGGACCTGATAGCTCACCGAGACGGGATCAGGGTTTCCGTAGTGGGAGCGCAGATAATTCAGATAGTCTCCCATACCTTCAGCCATAGTACGGTTCAGAGACGCTGCCTTGCCGCATCCGGTGAGCAGGGCCAGAGCCATGACGCCTGCAAGGATGAGGGCGAGAATTTTTTTAGCGGATTTCATATAAAAGACCTCCTAATCCGGTGTTGAACAAAATATTTCCTCCGTCCGTATGCGGAGGATCAAGTTATTATACCCCCCCCCCCTACTATTATTTCAAGGGCTTTTTACAAAATCGTCGTTTTGCCAAAATTGGCTGGATAAAACTGGGGGATTTGACGGGGTTATACGCCGGAAGTTGGAAAAAAAGCCCCCTCCCGGAGAACACCGGGAGGGGGTTTTCTTTTTGGTGAGTCCAAATGGAATCTTTGCATTTCCACTTTCAGTATATGCGAAATTCAAAAAAAGTCAAGCTTACCGCAAGAAAATTACATTTTACGCCCCAAGCTGAAACTCAAATGTATATCCATCCTCGCCGTAGTGCTCGTTGCCGACCCAGAGAACAGACTGATTCGTCAGATCGTAGACCACGCTGTGGATGGTGTTGCTGTTGGAGTCGTCGTTGTTCCAGGTGCGGCGGCCCACCGAGGCCAGCAGGTCCATGGCAGCGTTCTTGTCAGCCACGACGCCGTTGGTCTGGCGCAGGGCAGCCGCAAGGTGCTCGTAGCGGTCGAGGCCCTTCATCTCGACGGTAGTGCCGTCGTAATAGCCGGGGGTCTTGATAAAGTTGGTCACCACCTGCCAGTCGGAGGAATCGGAGAGGGCGTCGGTGTCGTTCCAGAGGACGTTCAGCTGACGCTGAGAGCCGTCGGCGTCGTGGTCGGCATCAGCACCTACCCACTCGAGGATGGCGCTGCGGCCGGTGGAGTCGGCCACCATGTAGTGGAAGCAGCTGCTTGCCGAGTCGTGAAGGTCGTACTGCTGGGCCAGCGCCACGGCGTCCTCCACCGAGTCGGCGTAGTCGAGGATGAGCCGGAGCAGGGTGGTGGAGGTGAGGTCGGGCTTGTCGGTCTGGGTGTCGGTGGGGGTGCCTTTGCCCTCGCCCTGATAGGACATGAAGATGCCGCAGGCCACACCGGCGTCGTTGACGCCGTCCAGCGGCACATAGGGGGCCGCGAGGGTCAGGATCTTCTGGCCGAGGCTCTCTACGTCCTTGTCCTTGTCGAGGCCGAGGAAGCTCAGGTCGATGGTGGAGTAGGAGGCGTGACGACCCTTACCGGGGTTCGTGTAGACGATGGCGGTGTTGGTGGCCGAGAAGTCGTAGTTGCGGCCAAAGACCCGGTCGCCGCTCTGGGTGTCTGCGGTAAAGGCCGAGCAGGCGATGGTGCTGGTCTTGATGTTCATGGGGATGATGCCCTTGGTGATGCTCTGGGTGATGAAGGAGATGAGCTCAGAGTCAGTGGATGCACCGCCCTGGGCCAGGAAATCGTCGAAGTAGTAGCCGCCCGAGACGTTGAGCTGGTAAACTGCACCGTCGCGGTGGGCTTCGTCGCGGTCGGAGAGCTTTTTGAGGGACGAGAGGGTGGCCAGCTCGTTGTGCCAGAGGGCGAACACGGCGACAGCCAGTGCGATGACCAGCGCCGCCAGCACGCAGGCGAGGCGCTTGAGGACTTTGGAGAGAGAATGATGCTTCATGGGACCTCCTGAAAAAGTCAAAAGAATATAGATAAAATACTTGAATATTCTATCACGACTTCTGTCGTGTTACAAGACTTTTGGAGATCTGGCCGGAAAATAAAAACAGGCGCTGAACGACAGCGCCTGTTCTGAGAGAGACTTAACCAAACAGTTTTTTCGTATTGTGCATATACACCGACAGCACCAGCCCCACGCAGATATACAGCATGAGCACCGAGCTGCCGCCCGCCGAGTAGAAGGGCAGGGTGACGCCGATGACCGGCAGGAGGCGGAGGTTCATGCCGACATTGACGAATATCTGGGCCATGAACGCGCCGCCGATGCCGGCGCAGATGAAGGAGCCCAGCATATCCTCGCTGCACGCTCCGGTGGCGAAGGTCTTGATGATGATGGCCAGCAGCACGCCCAGCACCACGCAGCAGCCCACGAAGCCTGCCGCGTTGCCGATCCAGCTGAAGATGAAGTCATTGTGGGCGTTGGGGACGCTGTAGTAGCGGCCGCCGAAGAAGCCGTTGCCGAAGATGCCGCCCGAGCCGATGGCGATCTCGCCCCGCTGCTGCTGGTAGACAATGTTCTTCCAGATCGTCTCGCTGGGCGCCCAGCCCGTCTCGTTGTTGGGGTCGATGACCGCAAGGATGCGGTACCACTGGTAGCCCTTGCCGATCTTGTCGCTGAAGAAGGCGAAGGCCACCGCTGCCGCCGCTGCGAGGGCAGCGAAGGCCCCGATGATATACTTCCAGCTCAGCCCGGCGGCAAAGAGCATACAGCAGCCGATGATGCCGTAGATGATGGCCGTGCCGTCGTCACCCTGGATATGGATGATGCCGATCGGCACGAAGAGATGGAGCAGCAGCTTGCCCAGCTCTTTCGGCTCGTTGAGGCGGCTGCGGACATTGTTCAGATGCATGGCGAAGGTGAGGATGAAGCTTATCTTTGCCAGCTCGGTAGGCTGGAAGGTGAAGCCGCCCAGCTTGTACCAGGAATAGTTGTCGGTGTCGCCCGCGTTGTAGCCGATGGTCAGCGGGCCGATGGTCACGTTGCGGATGACCAGCGTGGGCAGCACGAGGCCCCATGTGAGCACCACATGGACGGGCCAGACATTGACGAGGCTGCGGTAGTCGATGTTGGACAGAAGGATGGCCACCAGGATGCCGATGGCCGCTGCACCCGCCTGCACCACGGCCCGGCGGTAGTCGCCGATGCCGGTGATCTGGCCGGTGAGCTCATCCACGGCAAAGCCGCTGCCCTGCTTCGCCGCCCACGACGACAGCGCCAGCACCGCCATCGCGCTGCTGAACAGGCAGAGCAGCAGGTACATCTTGTCTGTCCGTTTCCAATATCGCTGAATGCTTTCCAAAAAAGCACCACCTTTCTGTATCCTTGGGAAGCCGTTTTCTAAGCGCTGCACTCCGCTTACGAAAACAGCTTCCTCGAAACCCCGCCTCACAGCCGGGCATGATCCCCCAATATACCTTATTATACAGCAGGGGAGAGAGGCGCGCAAGATGGACGGTTGTGACAGCTTTGCAAAATCGGCGCAGAACGCTTGACAAAGGCCGATATGCCCTCTAAAATGAAACGTACCGGGGCGGTAAATGGCCGGTCCCCGGCGTTCTTGGAGGAACAGTTTTTACATGAAGGAACAACGCCATCGAATTTTGTGCGCGGTCTGCGCACTGGCACTGGTGCTGACGGCTGTGCTGGCTCCCGCCGCATGGGCGGCAGACGGAGCGGACGAGGTGCAGGATACGGCAAAGTCTACCCTCACCACCGACGATGCCGCCGAGATGCAGCAGGCAGACGCCGCTGTGACGGCCCTGACCGGCAGCGACGAATACGAGCAGATGTCCCGGGAAGAACGGCTCACCGCGGCCCTTGCGGAGCTGGATGAGCTGGCCCGGAAGGGGCTGGTGCGCCGGGACTCCATCCACACCGACGAGGAGAACGGGATGGTCAGCTTTACCTACCGCTGCGGAGTGCTGGGCGGCATCCTGCTCACTCTGCCCGACGAGCTGGACGAGATGACCTTTGACGCCGAAGACAACGGCCTGCGCGCCCCGAGGGACATTGCTCAACGCACTCCCCGCACCGCCGAGATGCCCCTGACCGACGATGTCCGGCAGGCTGCGGAGGCCCGGCAGTACCGGGAAAACGCTCTGCCTGAGACGATCGGACGTGCCGCCATTTATTATGCCTTCGATAATACGGTGAACAGCTCCCGCTTTCCGTATTATTCCTATATGCAGGGCTTCTGGGAAGGCATGGGCCTGCGCACGACGATGAACACCCGGGTGACCCTGTCGGACCTGCGCCGGATGAACAAATACGATCTGTGCATCCTGAGCGCCCACGGTGCCTACTATACTTACAGCTACGGTACGTTCCGGAAGCACACCCGGACCGAGCCCATCATCCTGCTGACAGAAGCGTCCACGCTGTATAAAGACATCATCTACGGCTTTGACCTGCTGGCTCACCGCATCATCAAGCTCAACGGCCTTTACTGCGTCACGGCGGATTTCTTCCGCAATGCGTACCGCTCGGGCCAGCTCAGCAATACCATCATCTACTCCGAGACCTGTGAGTTCCTGGGCGTCACGAACAGCGTGGATGAGTCGATGGCCGAAGCGCTGCTGGCGGGCGGCGCACGGACTGTGCTGGGCTATGTGAACAACGTCTACACGGTCTACTCCCGCAGTATGCTCTGGGATACCGTCAACCATCTTGCGATGGGACAGACCATCGGCAGGGCGCTGGCCCATGCGAAGGATACCTACGGCGAGAACGACATCATCTGGTATACGGAGCAGGGCGGACGCCGCCCCCACGCCGCAGCAGCGTATCTGGTGCTCTACGGAGACGAGAACGCCCGGCTGAATGTGCCGGAAAACTTCTCGCTCGAGGAACGCGCGGAGGCCGCGGAAGATATGCTGGCCGATGTGCTCGAAAGCGCGGCCTGAGCGTTGCACTTTTGACAGAAATAGTTTATACTAAGGGACGGCAGAACAGGACGGCAGGACTCTGCCGTCCCTTTTTTATAGAAACGCATATGAGGTAGGATACCCATGTCTGAATTTATCACCCACTCCCGCGAGGAGACGGTGGCACTGGGGGCGCAGGTAGCGCAGCATCTTGCGCCCGGGGCGCTCATCGCCTTTACCGGCGGGCTTGGCGCGGGCAAGACGGCCTTCTGCGAGGGCATTGCCAGAGGTCTCGGCTGCACTGACCCGGTCAGCAGCCCGACCTTCGCCATCGTGAACTATTACCGCGGGCCGCGGCCCTTCGCGCATTTTGATCTATACCGCATCTCCACGGAGAACGATTTGTGCGCGGCAGGGTTCTACGACTATCTGGATGAGGGCGCTGTGGTGGCGGCAGAGTGGAGCGAGAACTTCGCCGACCTGCTGGCGCTGGAAGACCCCATCCACATCAACATCGAGCGGGTGGACGACACCACCCGCCGCATCACCATCGAGGGGGTGGAAGTATGAACATCTTAGCCGTGGATACGGCGGGCAAGACCGTGGGCGTGGCCCTGCTGCAGGACGACCGCCTGCTCTACGAGTGCTATCTCGACGCGGGCATGACCCACAGCGAGACCCTGATGCCCCTCATCGACAACTGTCTCAAGTTCTGCGGCATGGGCTGCAGGGACATCGACCTCTACGGCGTCAATGCCGGCCCCGGCAGCTTTACCGGCCTGCGCATCGGGCTGGCGGCGGTGAAGGGTCTGGCCTTCCCCCGGGAGACGCTCTGCGCCCCGGTGTCCACGCTAGAAGCGCTGGCGGCGGCCCACACCGGCTGCGGCACCGTGCTCTGTGCGCTGGATGCCCGCCGTGCGCAGGTGTACAGCGCGGCTTTCGACCTTGAGACCCACGAGCGTCTGATGGACGACGATGCCCGCGCCGTGGCTGACCTGGCCGAGTTTGTAGAAAATTGCAAAAAGCCTCTGTTTTTTGTTGGTGATGGCGCAGCTCTGTGCTATAATAAATATGGCAATGTCCCGGGCGTGCTCTGTGTACCGCCGGCTCTCCGCAATGGCCGTGCCGCTGCGGTGGCCTATGTGGCAGAGCAGATGGCTCAGCGGGGCGAAGCCGTCCTGCCCGAGGCTCTGCTGCCGGATTATCACCGGCTGAGCCAGGCCGAGCGGGAGCGGGCCGAGCGTCTGGCCGCAGAAGCTGCCCGTACCGAAATACCGGAAGATACTGCAAAGGGAAAGGATCAACACCAATGATGAAACCCATCGCACTTGCCGCCGACCACGGCGGATTTGAACTGAAAGAGGCCGTCAAGGCCCATCTGGACGAGCTGGGGCTGGAGTACATCGACTTCGGCACCCACAGCACCGCCAGCGTGGACTACCCTGACATGGCTCTGCCTGCCTGTGACGCCGTGGTGAGCGGCCAGTGCAGCAAGGCGCTGCTGTTCTGCGGCACCGGTGTGGGCATCAGCATGGCCGCAAACAAGGTCAAGGGCATCCGCGCCTGCTGCTGCTCTGACAGCTTCAGCTGCGAGTATACCCGCCGCCACAACGACGCCAACGCCCTGTGCATGGGCGGCCGCGTCGTCGGCCCCGGCCTCGCCTGCCAGCTGGTGGACATCTTCCTCAACACCGAGTTCGAGGGCGGCCGCCACGAGAAGCGCATCGCAAAGCTGATGGCGATCGAGAATCGGTAAACCTTAGTATTCCAATATCTATTCACAATATAAGGAGCGTGTATTATGACCCCTATGATCGTTGAGCATCCGCTGCTGCAGCACAAACTGAGCATTCTGCGCAACAAGCAGACCGGCACCAAGGAGTTCCGTGACCTCGTGGGCGAGATCGCCACTCTGCTGTGCTATGAGGCTACCCGTGACCTGCCTCTGGAAGAGGTGGAGATCGAGACTCCCATCACCATGGCAAAGACCAAGGTGCTGGCAGGCCGCAAGCTGGCTCTGGTGCCGATCCTCCGCGCCGGCATGGGTATGCTGGATGGTATGCTGACCCTGCTGCCCGCCGCTAAGGTCGGCTTCATCGGCCTGTACCGCGACGAGGAGACCCTGCAGCCCGTGGAGTATTTCTGCAAGCTGCCGAAGGACATCGCTGAGCGCGACGTTCTGGTGCTTGACCCGATGCTGGCTACCGGCGGCAGCGCCATCGACGCCATCACCCAGATCAAGAAGCACGGCGCAAAGCACATCAAGTTCATCGGCCTCATCGCTGCTCCGGAAGGCATCAAGGCCCTGCACGAGGCACACCCCGATGTGGACATCTACCTCGGCGCACAGGATGACCACCTGAACGAGAACGGCTACATCGTCCCCGGTCTGGGTGACGCAGGCGACCGTATCTACGGCACCAAGTAAATCTCTGTATAACGGAAAAGTGCTCTGTCGGCCGGCAGAGCACTTTTTGCGTGGTACAGTAATATTTACAGCATTGTAAATTTTCTGCAAGGCGCTTGACTTTTTTAGAAAACTGCGTATACTTACAGATGAGAAAACCAAATGCTGTTCATCTGGAATCACAAATAATAAGACCCCTTCCCGGAGCTTGCTCCTCCGAGAAGGGGTCTTATTATTTAGTGCTTACAGTCCTTGTTGAACCATCTGCCAAGCCACTTGTAGATGTAGTTTGCAACCACACCTGCTGCGACAGACAGCATAAATGAGAAAACGCCATTCATCCGGAATCACCTCCCTTCCAAATGGAATGGAGTGGTAAGGACGGCGATTCGATTATATCATAGTTTTCGACAGAAGAACAGAACTTCTTTCAGCACGATCACTTGCTCTTTCGTGCTAAGATCTCATCCAGAATGGCGTCCGCTACATCATCCTTGCTCATCAGGGGCAGCTCGCGGGCGCCGTCCGGCGTGATGAAGGTGACAACATTGGTATCCACGCCAAACCCGGCACCGGCCACCTTCAGATTGTTGGCCACCACCATGTCGAGGTTCTTTTTCTCGAGCTTGGCCGAGGAGTTGGCCAGCATGTCCCGCGTCTCCATCGAGAAGCCGCAGAGGAACTGGCCCTTCTTCTTGGGGCCGATGGTGCCGAGGATGTCGGGCGTCCGCTCCACGGCGATGGAGAGGTCGCCGTCCTTCTTCTTGATCTTGTCGTCGGCCACGGCGGCGGGGCGGTAATCGGCCACGGCAGCGGCCATGACCAGAACGTCCATCTCGTCGAAGCGGCTGGTCACGGCCTCGTACATCTGCTGGGCTGTCGTGATGGGGACATCCTCGGTGAACCGCACCGGCTGCAGGGCCGTCGGGCCGTGGATGAGGGTGACTTCGGCACCCCGCATCGCGGCGGCACGGGCCACGGCATAGCCCATCTTGCCGGTGGAGTGGTTGGTCAGATAGCGCACAGGGTCCAACGGCTCCTGGGTGGGGCCGGCCGTGACGGCAATGCGCAGGCCGGCGAGGTCCTTCGGCTTTGCGATGGCGCGGAAGATGTAGTCCAGCAGGACATCCTCTTTCGGCAGGCGTCCGCTGCCCACGTCCTTGCAGGCCAGTACGCCGCTCTCGGAGGGGATGACCGTGAAGCCGTACTTTTCCAGTGCGGCGATGTTGTCCTGGGTGATGGGGTTCTCCAGCATCCCGGTATTCATGGCAGGGGAGACGAGCTTGGGACACTTGGCCGCGAGAACGACGGTGGTGAGCATATCGTCGGCGATGCCGTGGGCCATCTTGGCAATGATGTTGGCGGTGGCCGGGGCCACGAGGATGACGTCGGCCTTCTTTGCCAGCGAGATATGGGTAACTTCGAACTTGAAATCCCGGTCGAAGGTGTCTACCATGCACTTGTGGCCCGTCAGGGTCTCGAACGTGATAGGGGTGATGAACTGGGTGGCGTTTCTGGTCATGATGACCTCCACGTCGGCCCCCAGCTTGCGCAGTGCGCTGGCTACATTGGCCATTTTATAGGCGGCAATGCCGCCGCTGACGCCCAGAAGGACGCATTTTCCCTTCAGATCCATCCAAAATACCTCCTATAAATAGGGATAATATAACTACAGTATAATGCAAAACGGCCCAGAGCACAACAAAATCTTTGATGGGGGTTGTATTTTGGCCCAAAATGCGGTAAAATACAGCTTGACTTATACAAAAAAGCTCTCCGTCAGCGCTGGCGCACACAAGCCTCTCCCTTTGGGAGAGGTGTCACCAAAGGTGACGGAGAGGGCAAGGACGCTGACAGGAAACCACAGACACGGCGACAGCATCGCTCTGACAAAAAGTCTGCTTATCGCTGTGTATGAGTTCTGTCGTACTGGCCTTGCCCTCTCAGGCGCTTTGCGCCAGCTCCCCCAGAGGGGGAGCCTTTTGCGGAGAGGTTCGACCCTGCGAGGAACTGAATTATGATTTTAGCCATTGACATAGGCAACACCACCGTCGCCCTCGGGGGCATCCGGGACGGACGTGTATGCTTTGTGGCCCACATGGACACGGTGCGCACCCGCACAGCGGCGGAGTACCGTGCCGAGATGGAAAAGGTGTTCTCCCATCGGAGACACCCGGAAAAACCCATCCGCTTTGAGGGCGCTGTCCTCACCAGCGTCGTCCCCCAGATCACGGGGGCGCTGGCCGAGTGCGCCCGCCACTACACCGGCAAAAAGCCGGTCATCGTCTCGCCCGACATCCGCACCGGCCTCACGATGGGGGTGCCTGACCCCCACGCTGTCGGCAAAGACCGCCTTGTGGATGCGGCCTACGCGGCGGCGAACTTCCCCCTGCCGGTGGTCACGGTAGACCTCGGCACCGCCACCACGTTCAACGTGGTAGATGAGAATAAGGTCTTCCGGGGCGGCGTCATCTGCCCCGGACTTTCCACTGGTCTGCGGGCGCTGGGGGAGCGGTGCGCCCAGCTGCCGCAGGTACATCTTTCTTCGCCCAAAAGCGCGATCGGCGTCGATACCGAGAAGTGTATGCTCTCCGGCTCTGTGCTGGGGACGGCTGTCCTGCTGGACGGCATCACGCAGCGCATCGAGGAAGAACTGGGCCGTCCGGCCACGCTGGTGGTCACAGGCGGTCTGGCAAAGTATGTCATCCCGCTCTGCCGTCACCCGCTCACCTATGACCCCGAGCTGCTGCTGAAGGGACTGGCTCTCCTTTACCAGCTCAATGCGCCGCAGCATGAGCGTCACCACGAGCCGCGCAGCGACGGTGAACACCGCCGTCCCCGCCCGGCAGGCAGACGCCCTTACAACAACGGCAGCAGCCCCCGCCGCCGCAGCCACAATAACCGCCGTCCCCGCCGGGACGATGAGGCCAAAGCGGGCTGAGCCCTGAAAGGAGAGACCTTATGATGAAATTAGGCATTCTCGGCGCAGGCATGATCGTCCGGGAGTTCCTGCCCTGGCTCACTGGGCCGGAAAGCCCCTTCAAGGTCGAGGCCCTTTGCAGCACGGAGCGGAGCGCCGGTGCAGCACAGGCTCTCTGCGACCAGTATGGTGTGCCGCGCCACACCACCAGCTACGACGAACTGCTGAGCTGGGTGGACGTTGTGTATATCGCCGTACCGAATATCCTGCACGTAAAATATACCCGTGCCGCTCTGGAAGCGGGCCGCCATGTCATCGTCGAAAAGCCGATGGCCCCCACGGCGGCGCTGGCCGAAGAGCTGGCCGAGCTGGCCCGGAGCAAAAAGCTCTTCCTCTTCGAGGCTGTCACCACGCAGTATCAGGACAACTACGCCAAGATCCGTGAGGTGCTGCCCAAGGTAGGCGCCGTCACGATGGTGCAGTGTAATTTCAGCCAGTATTCCAGCCGGTATCATGATTTCTGCGCCGGCAAGGTCTGGCCGTCCTTTGACCCGGCCTGCGCCGGCGGTGCGCTGATGGACTTGGGCGTCTACAATGTCAGCTATGTGGTGGGCCTCTTCGGCTCGCCCAACAAGGTCCACTATGCGGCCAACATCACCCGGGGCATCGATACCAGCGGCGTGCTGACGATGGAGTATCGCAGCTTCAAGGCCGTGAGCATCAATGCCAAGGACAGCAGTTCCCCGGCCCGGTACATCATTCAGGGCACCAAGGGGTATCTGCTCCAGAAATCCACCGCCAACTTCTGCGGCGGCGTCACCTTCCACCCCTATAAGGGCAAGGAAGAACACTTCAACCTCAGCGCAGGCCGTCCCCGGCAGGCGGCGGAGTTCCACGCCTTTGCCCGCGCCATCGAGAGCGAGGATATGGAGCTTTGCAGCCGGATGCTGGACACCTCGGTGGCCGTCAGCCGTGTGCTGGAAACGGCCCGCCGCGATGCGGGCATCCGCTTCACTACGGATTTATAATGCTATCCCCGGGAGTTCCCTGACAAAACATCCCGTATATTTCAGACCGTATTCTACAAAAGACCCCGTGTGTTTCACGGGCAGGTTTGCGCCGTATCCGACAATTTAGGGCGGAACGGCAGCAAGGAGGAAAACTGAATTATGAAAAAGAATGACATTCGCACCCTCACCCGGCTGGCACTGCTGGTCGCCATTGAGCTGGTCATGAAGGCCGTCGGCCTGGGCAGTGTCCCTGTAGGCCCGCTTTACATGAGCTTTTTGACCCTGCCGATCGCCGTGGGTGCCATCACCATGGGTCCCGCCGCAGGCGCTATCCTCGGCGGCGTGTTCGGCGCCGTGAGCTTCTATGACGCCGTCACCGGCGCTTCCGCCATGACCGGTGCGCTGTTCCAGGTCAGCCCCGTCAACACCTTCATCCTCTGTGTGGGTATGCGTGTGCTGATGGGCGTGTGCGTCGGCCTTATCTTCAACGCTGTCAAGAATTTCGATAAGCCCGGTACCTGGAGCTACCTTGTCAGCGCCATGTGCGCCCCGGCCCTCAACACCCTGTTCTTCATGGGCTACATCGTGCTGGCCTTCTACGGCTGCGATTACGTCCAGAACCTCGTGTCCGTCAAGGGCGCAGCCAACCCCCTGATGTTCGTCGTCCTGCTGGTCGGCGTGCAGGGCGTGGCCGAGTTCCTTGTCTCCGGCATCCTGGGCGGCATCGTCGCCCGCGCTGTCCACAAGTTTTTGAAGTAACAGGCGGTGTCGGTCAGGGACATCCGCTGATAAACCTCTCCGTCACGGCTGACGCCGTGCCACTGCCCGGGTTGCGGCACCCAGCATCCGCAGCGCTTTGCTTGCGTCTTGCTGGCCGCGGCCCCAACAGCGACTCCCTGTTTCCGCCACTGGCGGCGGTCGTCGTTGTTGCCCCTATCAAGGGGAGGCTGAAAGGAAAGATCATATCATAGGCCCCTCCCACGGCAAAAATGCTGAGGGAGGGGCTTTTGTGTTGATTTTAGCCTACCGGTGCGGTATACTTATCATACTTTATTCAAAAGAAGGAGGCGGCAGAAAATGCCCATCGGCCCCAGCAGACCCCTGAATTTAGCAAAGCCGGAGTCCATCGACATCCGGCAGGCCGCGCGGTATTTCGGCGCGCGGGGCGAGGCTGACAGCGCTACCCTCACCCTTCTGGAAACGTGCGCTGCGCCCCTTCTCGCCGCCGCCACGCCCCGGGCCGTCTGGCTCGAGGCCGACGTGGAGAGCCTCACGCAGGCCGGTATTTTGAAGGGGGAGGACATCTTCCGGCATCTGGAAGGGTGCAGCGAGGCCCTGCTTCTGGCCGTGACAGTCGGCCCCGGCGTGGACGGACAGATACGCCGGGCCGGTGTGGGCGACATCGCCGCCGGTGTGGCGTCGGACGCCATCGGCTCTGTGCTGGCCGAACAGGCTGCGGACGCCGCCGAGGCCGAGCTGCGGCAGTGGGCCGCAGAGCAGGACAAGTACCTCACGGGCCGTTTCTCGCCGGGCTATGGCGACTGGCCCATCGGGGTGCAGCCGCTGGTGGCGGCGGCACTGGACACCGCCCGCCGGGCCGGGCTCTGCGTGACCGAAAATGACCTGATGACGCCCCGCAAGAGCGTGACCGCTCTGCTGGGCCTGAGCGACCACCCGGTGAAAGGACGCCTTGCCGGGTGCGGACACTGCGTGCTGAACACGCGGTGCGAATATAGAAAGAGGGGCAAGACCTGTGCAAGCGAATGAACTGTTTACCCAGCCGAATACCATCCTTCTCGACGGCGGCATGGGGACCATGCTGCAGGCGGCGGGCCTGAAGCTGGGCGCACGGCCTGAGGAACTGAACATCACCGACCCGCAGCTCATCGAGAGCATCCACAGCCGGTACGCCGCCGCAGGCAGCCGCATCATCAATGCCAACACCTTCGGCGCGTCGGCCCATAAGCTGGCGGGCAGCGAATACACGCTGGAAGAGATCATTGCGGCGGGCATCGCCAACTGCAAGCGGGCCTGCGCCCCCTATGGCGCACTGGCCGCGCTGGACGTCGGCCCGCTGGGCGAACTGCTGGAGCCCAACGGCACGCTGGCTTTTGAAGACGCCGTGGCCGAGTATGGCCGCATCGTCCGGGCGGGTGTCGCCGCCGGGGCCGACCTCGTCTTTTTTGAGACCTTCACCGACCTGTACGAGCTGAAAGCCGCCCTGCTGGCCGCGAAAGAGAACTGTGACCTGCCCATCCTCGCCAGCATGAGCTTTGAAGCGGGCGGGCGCACCTTCACCGGCTGCACCGTCGAGAGCTTCGCCGTCACGGCCCGGGGACTCGGGGCCAACGCCGTGGGCATCAACTGCTCCCTTGGCCCGAAAGAAATTTTCCCCATGGCGAAGCGGCTGGCCGAGGCCCTGCCCGGCGATTTCCCGGTCTTTGTCAAGCCGAATGCGGGCCTGCCCCGGGCCGACGGCAGCGGCTACGACATCACGCCCCAGCTCTTTGCCATGGAGATGAAGCCCTACCGCGATCTGAAGCTCTTTGCGGCGGGCGGCTGCTGCGGCACCACCCCCGATTTCATCAAGCTGCTGAACGGCGTCTTCGCCGACTGCAAGCCGGGCCGCCCCGCCCACGCCATGCCCTCGGTGCTCTGCTCGCCGATGGACTTCGTCACCGTGGACGGCATCACCGTGGTGGGCGAGCGCATCAACCCCACCGGCAAAAAGCGGTTCCAGCAGGCCCTGCGCGAGGGCGACATGAACTACATCCTCGAGCAGGCCGTCAGCCAGTCCGAGGCCGGAGCGCAGGTACTGGACGTCAACGTGGGCGCGCCCGGCGTGGACGAGCCCGCCGTCATGGAGCAGGTGGTGAAGGCGTTGCAGAGCGTCGTCAGCCTGCCTTTGCAGCTGGATTCCTCCCACGCAGACGCCCTCGAGCGGGGCCTGCGGGTCTACAACGGCAAGCCCATCGTCAACTCGGTGAATGGCGAGACCGAAGTGCTGGAGCGCATCCTGCCCCTCTGCAAAAAGTATGGCGCGGCCGTCGTCGGCCTCGCCATCGACGAGCGGGGCATCCAGCCCAGCGCCGACGCCCGGTTTGAGATCGCAAAGCGGGTGGTGGACGCGGCGCTGGCCCACGGCATCCCCCGGGAAGATATTTATATCGACTGCCTGACCCTTACCGCCAGCGCCCAGCAGCAGGACGTTCTGGCCACCGTGGAGGCGCTGGCCCGCTGCAAGACGGAGCTGGGCGTCCGCACCATCCTCGGCGTGTCCAACATCAGCTTCGGCCTGCCCTGCCGCCCCTACCTGAACACCACCTTCCTCACCATGGCCATGTACGCGGGCCTCGACCTCGCCATCATGAATCCTTCCAGCGAAGAGATGATGGCGGCGGTCTACTCCTACAACGTCCTCACCAACCGTGATAAGCAGAGCATGGCCTACATCGCCCGCTATGCCGATAAAGTCCCTGCCAGCGCCGCGTTGAAGCAGGCCCGGACGGCCCAGGCGTCTCAGACGTCAAACACCCCGGCGGAGGCGGATGCGGCTCACAGCGGCCCGTTTGCCGCGCTGATGCAGGCGGTGGAAAAGGGCCTCAAGGGTGAAGCTGCCGCCCGCACCCACACCCTGCTGAACGAAAACGAGCCCCTGACGCTGGTGGACGAGGCCCTCATCCCGGCGCTGGACGTCGTGGGTGAAAAGTACGAGAAGGGCAAACTCTTCCTGCCCCAGCTGTTACAGGCCGCCAGCGCCGCACAGGCCGCCTTTGAAGAGATCAAGACTGCCATCGCCAAGCGGGGCGGGGCCGGGGCCAGCAAGGGCCGCATCGTCCTCGCCACCGTCAAGGGCGATGTCCACGACATCGGCAAGAACATCGTCCGCGTCATCCTCGAGAACTACGGCTTCGAGGTCATCGACCTTGGCCGCGATGTGCCGGTGGAGATGGTGGTGGACACTGTCCGGGAGAAGGATGTCCACCTCGTGGGGCTCTCGGCCCTGATGACCACCACCCTCAAGAGCATGGAGGAGACCATTGCGGCCCTCCATGCGGCAAAGCTCGACTGCAAGGTGATGGTGGGCGGCGCTGTCCTGACGCCCGAGTACGCCGAGAAGATCGGCGCGGACTGGTACGCCAAGGATGCCAAGCAGAGCGCCGATATTGCCAAGAAATTCTTCGGTGAGTCATAAAAACAGAGCAAGAGCCGGTGCATCTGCACCGGCTCTTTTGGCGTTTACTTATGATCCACCAGCGCCATGATGCGCTCCGGCGGGGCGGAGAGGCAGGCCGGGGCGTCGGGTTCGGCCACGGAGAGGGTCGTCTTGCTCACCTTCCACCACAGACGGGTGGTGCCGTCCGGCAGCTGGAAGATGAGGTTCCAGTCGAAGGGATTTTCGCTGGCGGAGAGAAGCTCCACCGGCAGGGCGTTCTCTGCGCCCGGGGCGCAGGGGGCGAAGTCGTGGGCGCGGATGCCCACGGCGGTGCAGCCCTCCGGCACCTCAGCGGCGAGGTGCAGCAGACTCTCACAGCCTGCGAGGCGGACGCTGTGGGCGTCCACCCGGGTGCAGGGCAGGATGTTCTTGCAGCCGGTCAGCCGGGCCGCAGCGGTACTGCGGGGGTCGGCAAAGACCTCTTTCGTGGTGCCGGTGCGGAGCACCTGCCCGCCGTCCATGACGATCATGTCCCGGCACAGGCGGTAAGCTTCGTCCCGGTTGTGGGTGACAAGCAGGGCCGTGCCGGCGAAACCCGCCAGCAGGCTGCCTACTTCGCCCTCCACCTCCTCGCGGAGGTAGCTGTCCAGCGCGCTGAACGGCTCGTCCAGCATCAAGATCTTCGGCTTGCCCACCAGAATACGGGCCAGCGCGGTGCGTTGCTGCTGTCCGCCGGAAAGCTCTGCCGGGCGGCGGCTGGCCAGTTCTTCCAGCCGCAAGGCCCGCAGCATCCCGGCGCAGCGGGCCTTGCGGGCGGCTTTGTCCCTTTCGGCTTTCAGGCCGCAGAGGATGTTCTGCTCCACGGTCATATTCGGGAAGAGGGCGTAGTTCTGGAAGAGCAGGCCCACGCCCCGCTGCTGGGGCGGCAGGTCGATGTGCTGCCCGCTGTCGAACAGCACCCGCCCGTCCAGCACGATGCTGCCCCTGTCGGGCTTCACGATGCCCGCGATGCAGCGCAGCGTCATGCTTTTGCCGCAGCCCGACGCGCCCAGAATGGCCGTGGCAGTGTTCCTGGCGGTGAAGTCGGAGCGGAGGGTGAAGCCGTTCAGCTTTTTCTCGATATGTACTTCCAGGCTCATGCGCGGCCACCTGCTTTCTGCTTTTTCTCCAGGAGGTTCACAGCCAGCAGCACCACAGCAGAGATGACGATGTCCACCAGCACCCACCGCATGGCACCGGCCTCATCGTTGGTGCGCCAGAGCTGGTACACCGTGGTGGCGATGGTGGCCGTCTTGCCCGGGGTGTAGCCCGCGATCATGCTGGTAGCACCGTACTCGCCCAAGGCCCGGGCAAAGGCCAGAACCGTACCGGCCAGAATGCCCTGTCGGCAGCAGGGCATCCGCACCCGCCAGAATATCCACGCGTTGGACTGTCCCAGTGTCTGGGCCGACCAGGCCAGCGTCTCGTCAAAGCTCTCGAAGGCGCCCCGGGCCGTGCGGTACATCAGCGGGAAGGCCACCACGATGGACGCAAAGATGGCGCTGTACCAGTTCATGACCAGCTTGACGCCGAAATGCTCCATGAAGAAGATGCCCAGCGGCCGCTTTGCGCCGAAGAGCAGCAGCAGAAAATAGCCCACCACCGTGGGCGGCAGCACCATGGGCAGGGTGAGCACCACGTCCAGCACGCCCTTGACGGTGCGGGGCATCTTTGCGATATAATAAGCGGCAAAAATGCCGAGGAAGAACACCGCTGTGCAGCTGATGAGCGCGATGCGCAGGCTGTTCCAGAGGGGATACCAGTCCATAAATGATACCTCGAATGCAAGCGGCCTTGCCCTCTCAGGCGCTCACGCGCCAGCTCCCCCAAAGGGGGAGCCACTGGCGAGCCGGGTAAGCCCACACTGAATGAGCAAAGCTCGATTTATCGGAAACAGTAGTGCCCTGCTGCCTAGATTCACTGCAACTTGACAAGGAGCGCTTGTCCAGAAGCTGCTGCCCTCTGTAGCAAGGCACGCCCTTTGGTGCTATGTCGAGCCTCAGGCGTCCAATAGAAAGTTGTCCGGCATGCCAAGGCCTCTCCCTTTGGGAGAGGTGGCTGCGAAGCAGACGGAGAGGGCTATTACATTGCGGTAAAGCCCACGCCCTCGAACACGGTGGCGGCACGGTCAGTCTGCAGATAGGCCAGGAACTCCCTGGCGGCCTCGGCGTTGGGGGCAGCCTTCAGCACAGCGGCGGGGTAGATGACCTGACCGCACATCTCGGCGGTGGCCTCGTCCACGGGGGTCAGACCGGCGCTGTAAGCGTCGGTGCAGTAGACGACACCGGCGTCCACACTGCCCTCGCTGATCTGGGTGGTGACTTCCTTGACGTTGGAGCCGTAGGTGATGACACCGGCAGCAGCCAGAGCCTCTTCGTCGAGGTCATAGTAGGCGAGGATCTTCTGGGTGTACTGGCCCACAGGCACATCGCTGTTGCCCATGCAGAACAGGATGTCCTGAGCCTTCAGGTGCTCGGCCAGAGCATCAAAGCTGTCGATGCCCTTGTCGCTGCCCTCGGGCACACAGAGGACGACCTTGTTTTCCAGCAGGTCCACACGGGTGGAGGGGTCCACGAAGTCCAGACCGTCGGTATTCACGTCGGCAGAAGCGGTGATGTCCAGCTGGTTCATCTGCTTCTGACCGGCGGAGAGGAAGAGGTCGCAGTCAGCGCCCTCCTGGATCTGGGTCTTGAGAGTACCGGAGGAATCAAAGTTGAAGCGGAAGGTGACGCCCGGGTTCTCGGCAGAGTAGTCTTGGGCGATGGCGTTCAGGGTCTCGGTCAGGGAGGCAGCGGCGAAGACGATGAGCTCGACGCTCTCGCCAGCAGCTGCGGAAGAGGCAGTGCTGGAAACAGCGCCGCCGCAGGCGGTCAGGGCAGCGGCAATACCGGCGGCACCGGCCGCAGCCAGAAAGCGGCGGCGGGAAATGAAATCGGTTTTCATGAATTTTCTCTTTCTATCATTGGTTTATACTTTCGTCCCACAGCAGGGCGCTGCTGTTTCCGAAACATCGTGCTTTTCTCGTCCAGCGTAGGCTTTGCCGACACGCCAGAGCCTCTCCCTTTGGGAGAGGTGGCTGCGAAGCAGACGGAGAGGGCTTAACGGGCCGCCGCTCTACAGGAGGGATGCTGCGGAGCGGGACAGCAATTTACTTGCGGGCGCACTCTCCGTCCAGACCGGCGGCGATGCGGACGCCGTGCCCGAGGCTGGGCAGGATGTACTCGAGGTTCTCCTTCACGGCTTTCGGGCTGCCCGGCAGGTTGACGATGAGCGTCTTGCCGCGCAATACACTGGCGGCGCGGCTCAGCATCCCGCGGGGGGTGATGGAAAGGCTGTGATACCGCATGGCCTCGGCGATGCCGGGGGCGTTGCGGTCGGCTACGGCATAGGTGGCCTCGGGGGTAATATCCCGGGGCGAGAAGCCGGTGCCGCCGGTGGTCAGGATAAGGTTCACCTGACGGCCATCGGCCAGACGGATGAGCTGTGCTTTCAGCGCCTTGGCCTCGTCGGGCAGGAGCATCGTCTCTTCCACCACATAGCCTGCGGCGGTGAGCATCTCCACGATGAGGGGGCCGCTCTTGTCCTCCCGCTCGCCCCGGCTGCCCTTGTCGGACAGGGTGATGACCGCAGCGCGCAGCGGCGGATCTTCCGGCGGGGGCAGAAGGGTCACTTCGTCGCCGACATGAATCTCGCCGCCCTTCAGCACCCGGGCAAATACGCCCTCCCGGGGCATGATGCACTCGCCGGTCTGCTGCTTGATGACGCAGTCGTTGTGGCACTCCTTGCCGATCTGGGTCATCTCCAGCACCACGTCGCCGATGGCGAAGCGGCTGGTGACGGGCAGATTGCGGAAGTCGAAGCCCTCGATGACGAGGTTTTCGCCAAAGGCACCATAGTCCACCCAGATCTTCTTACGGAACGCCTCGATCTTTTCGGCGCTGAGCAGGCTCACCTGCCGGTGCCAGTTTCCGCCGTGGGCGTCGCTCACGATGCCCCATTCCGGGGTCAGGACAGCACTTGGCACCTCGGTCTTGACGGTGCCGCGCTTGGGGCTGGTGCAGATCGCCAGAATTTTTCCCATAGTGATTTATCCTCCGATACGGTACATCCCGCGGGTGGCGGGCATGGAATTGTCTCCGAAATGATGTTCCCGGGGCTTCGACCAGATGGTCTCCCGGATGGCCTGTAAAAGCTCCTCGTCGGCTGCGCCGCCCCGCAGCAGGGTGCGCAGGTCGCGGCCCGTCTCGCTGGCAAGGCAGGGGCGCAGAAAGCCCTGACTGGTCAGCCGCACCCGGTTGCAGGAAGCACAGAACTTGCCATGGACCGCCGCGATGAAGCCCACGTCGCCCTTCCAGCCCGGGACGGTGTAGTAGACGGCAGGCCCGTCGCCGAACCCGGCGCTCTGGGCGGCGGGCAGGGGCGAAAACTCCGGCCAGCGGCGGGCAAACCGTTCCCGCAGCTCCGGCCCCGAGATGCAGGGCATGGCCGCGCCGTAGCCGATGGGCATCATCTCGATGAACCGCACCTGTAACGGGCGGCTCTCGGCGAGGGCGGCCAGGTCTTCCAACTCACCCTCGTTCACGCCCACCTGCGGCACACAGTTCAGTTTGACAGGGATGCCGCTGTCGAGGGCTGCGTGAATGCCCTCCATGACGTGCTCGAACTCGTCCCGGGCCGTGATGCTTTGGAACACCTCGGGGCGCAGAGTGTCGAGGCTGATGTTCACGCTGTCAAGGCCGGCCGCCAGCAGGGCGGGCAGCTGCTGCGCCAGCAGGATGCCGTTTGTGGTCATGGTGACTTTGCGGATGCCGGGGATGGCTTTCAGCCCCGCCACCAGCTGGTCTACGCCCTTGCGCACCAGCGGTTCGCCGCCGGTGACGCGGACGGTATCGACGCCGCACCGGGCAAACAGGGCCGCCAGACGCAGAAACTCTTCGTAGGTGAGCACGGCTTCCCGCTCCAGCTTTTCCACGCCGTCGGGCATACAGTAGCGGCAGCGCAGGTTGCACAGATCGGTGACGGACAGGCGCAGATAGTGGATATTGCGCTGGGCAGAATCAAACATAGCCGCCCTCCGCCCGGATGTAGTGGCCGCTCTTGCCGCCGGTCTTCTCGACGAGATGGATCTCGCCCAGCTCCATGCCCTTATCGACGGCCTTACACATATCGTAGATGGTGAGCAGGGCGGTGGAAACACCCGTCAGGGCCTCCATCTCCACGCCGGTGACGCCCGCCGTCTTGACGGTGCAGAGCGCCTCCACAGCCTGCCGCTCGGGCAGAAGCCTGAAGTCCACGCTCACTTTCGTCAGGGGCAGCGGATGGCAAAGCGGGATGAGCTCGCTGGTGCGCTTGGTAGCCATGATGCCGGCAATGCGGGCCACGCCCAGCACATCGCCTTTCTTCATGGTGCCGCTCTCCACAGCGGCGAATGCCTCGGCGTTCATGGTGATGATGCCGTGGGCGGTGGCCTCCCGGAAGGTGACGGCCTTCTCGCTCACGTCCACCATCACGGCGTTGCCGGAGGCATCAAAGTGGGTCAGATTGGTTTCAGATGTATTCATATTTTTACGCTATCCTTCGTACAACCTCTCAGTCTCGTCGCAAGCTCCTCGACAGCTCCCCTAGTAGGGGAGCCTCTGGCGAAACCGTTTACTTTGAGGGGACTGCCAAAGCCTCCCCTCGATAGGGGAGGTGGCATCGCGTCAGCGATGACGGAGAGGTTTGATTTGTTTCAGCAATGCCCAAATCCGCAGTTGGGCCAGTGGCACTGGGCGCAGCCAAGGCAGAGACCGCCCTCGCCCAGACGGGCAATGTCCTCGGCGGTGATGGCATCGTCGGCCAGCAGACGGGGCAGCAGCAGGTCAAAGATGGTGCGCTTGGCGTACATGACGCAGCCGGGCAGACCGCAGACCGGCACACCGTCCAGATAGCTCACGAGGAACATGGCACCCGGCAGCACCGGTGCGCCGTAGGTGACGATGTCCGCGCCGGTGTTTCGGATGGCCAGCGGGGTGCGGTCGTCGGGGTCCACGCTCATGCCGCCGGTGGTGAAGATGAGCTCACAGCCCGCTTCTTTCGCCTCGAGAATGGCGGCGGTGATGCCCGCCGGGTCGTCGTCGCAGACCTTGTGGAAGGTCATCTCACAGCCGTACTCGGCCAGCTTGCCCACGAGGATGGGGGTGAACTTATCCTCGATGCGGCCCTTGAACACCTCGCTGCCGGTGGTGATGACGGCAAACTTCTTGGCCTGCATGGGCAGCACGTTCAGGATAGGCTCACTGCCTGCGGCAGTCTGCATGGCATCCATCTTCTCCTGCTCGATGACCAGCGGGATGATGCGGGTACCGGCCAGTTTCTGGCCCTTTTTCACGGGCAGGTCACCGTGGATGGTGGCGATCATCATCTGGGGCGTGCGGTTCACGGCCAGCAGGGCTTCGCGGTTGATCTTCAGCAGGCCGTCGCAGTCGGCGATGAGCTCGATCTTGCCCTCTTTCGGCTCGGTGCCGTGGATGTTCTTGCCCGCAGCGGCCTTGTACAGCAGCGCGGCGGCTTCGTCCTCGTGGAGGATGCCGGGCTTCTTCTCCCAGACGTAGAGGTTTTCTTTGCCGATGGAGAGCAGCACGGGGATGTCCTCGGGCTGGATGATATGGCCCTTGCGGAAACGTGCGCCCTTGAACTCGCCGGGAATGATCTGGGTAATGTCGTGGCAGAGCACCTGGCCTGCCGCGTCTTCGGTACGAATCAGTTTCATATCTGTCTTCTCCTTACAGGCCCGGCATCTGGGCAACGAGCCAGTCGGCCAGAGCCTGCGCATCTTCCAATCCAAAATCTGCCCCCGGAATGTCTCCCACCACCGCCAGCGGCTGGAAAGACACCGGTGTGTCTGAAATTTCTTTGCGGACAACTTCGATTTTCGGCCAGCCGCTGTCCTTGAAGCCTTCCAGCAGCACGAGGTCATAGCCGTGGCGCTCGAAGAGCGCCAGCAAGTCCTGCTCCGTCAGGCGGAACATCTCGGTCAGCAGATAGCGCTGGCCGGAGTAGACCGCCACCCCCTCGGCCCCCGCTTCCCGCAGGCGGTAGCTGTCGGTGCCGGGGACATCCGGTGTAAAATCGTGGCCGTCGTGCTTGATAATGCCCACTTTCAGCCCCCGGCTGCGCAGGGCAGGCAGAAGCTTTTCCAGCAGCGTCGTCTTGCCGCTGTTGTGCAGGCCGCTGACGGCCAGCACCGCCGGGCGCTTGAGTTCGATCTCCTGGGCCAGAGCCTCTTTCTGTTCACTGTACAAAACTGAGCACCTCCACTTCTTCGCCCGGAGTCACCGGGCCGCTGCCCGCGGGCAGTTCAACGAGACAGTTGCAGCCGATCATGGCAGAAAGGCTGCCGGACGAGTGGGCTTCGGCGTTGCCCTCGCCGGGGATGGTCACGCTGCCGCCCATGGCCTTTGCCCGCAGATAGCGGTTCCCCTTGCTGGGCTTCGAGAAGCCCGTGGTCAGGGTGCGGGTGGTGCGGGGAAGGATGCAGCTTTCCTCACAGCACCCCGCCGCCCGCAAAAGAGCCGGGACGGCGTATTGTTCCAGTGTAGCGGCGGCAGCAAAGGGGTTGCCGGAGAGGCAGAACACCAGCTTGCCGTCAATTTTCCCGGCCAGCATGGGACTTCCGGGCTTCTGGGCCACGCCCGCAAAGAGGATGTCCGCGTTCAGCTGTTCCAGCACAGCGGGCAGATAGTCTTTCTGCCCCACCGAGACGCCGCCGCTGGTGATGACGGCATCGCACTCCGCCAGCAGCTCCCGCATCTCGCGGGCGATCTCCTCCGGGTCGTCGGAGCAGTGCCGACGTTTTACCGCAAAGCCCAGCTGCCGCAGGCGGGCGGCGTTCTGGACGCCGTTGGCGTCGTAGATTTTGCCGGGCGTCCAAGCCTCGCCCGGAGCTAAAAGCTCGCTTCCTGTGGCCAGAACACCCACGGTCAGCGTCTTGTAAACGGGGACTTCAGCGTATCCCTGCCCGGCCAGCACACCCAGATGGGCGGGGGAGAGTACCGTACCGGCCTCAGCGATGACAGCACCGGCGGCGATGTCCCCGCCCCGGAATACCACGTTCTGCTGGGGCTTCATGGCGGCATAGAGCTGTACCGTCTCCTCGCCGCTGTCGGTCAGCTCCTGCATCAGCACACAGTCTGCGCCCTCGGGCAGGGGTGCGCCGGTCATGATGCGGGCCGCACAGCCCACAGGCAGAGGCGAAGCGGGGGCATCTCCGGCGTAGAGCTTCATGGTCACGGGCAGGGTGACGGGTGTTTCGCGGCTGGCACCGGCGGCGTCGGCGCTGTGCAGGGCGTAGCCGTCGAAGGGGCTGCGGTCAAAGGGCGGCTGGTCCATCCGGGCCGAAAGCGTCCCGGCGGCAATGCGGCCGCCCGCTTCGTCCAGCGGGACGGTCTCCGTCTCCGGCCTCGGCAGAGCCGCAGCGGCATCCAGCACGCGGCGCAGCGCCTCAGAGGGCGCGCAGAAAGGCTGTTTCATAAAAAAATCCTCCAAATGCCCGGCCACACCCGGCCTGCTATGGCTCAGACGGGGCGCAGCGGGGTGTTCTCTTTATCAAAAAGGCAGGTCAAAAAAGAAGCGGAGACGTCTTGATGAAAAATCAAAACGCCTCCGCAGAATATCCGCACATTCCGGCAAAGGGCAGCTTGCAGACTGCCATGCCGATGGCTGCTCTCCGCTCCCTGCCGCTCTTGCAGTGGCGGCAGAGCATGGAAAGCCCCTGTGTGGATGGGAGGAGTTCTTTTTTTCAAATTGCAGCGTTTCTTCTGCGGGAAGGCGGCGGGGTTTCCCCCTCCACCCTTGAATGCCGGCTGATATAGCCCTTAGCATTGCGGCGCGGTGTCATGCCCGACGGTTTAGACACCTTTGCTCAAAGAAGCTCATATACCCTATTTGATCGTGTGGGATGCTTTAGTCGGTCCACTCGTCCACGTCGCTGATGGCTTTTGCGTAGCGGCGGGTGAGGTGCTGGGTGGAGAAGAGGAACCGCTCGTTCTGGTTGTTGGTCAGCTCCTCGATGTCGGCGTACTCCGGCTTGCCCTGCATGGACTGCCACGTCTGCTCGATGGCTTCCTGTGTCAGATCGTAGGGCGAGCGGCGGAAGTACCGCAGCGGGGTGGCGCTGGGGTAGACGCGGGCGTTGAACCGCACCATCTCGGCCACCATGGCGCAGAGGTCCTTGTCCTCGATGAGCTGCGCGATCATGGCGTAGTTGTCGCTCATGTTGGCGCTGGAGTAGTAGTAGGCATCCTTTGCGCCGGCGCGGGACACGATGTCTGCGCACTGGGGGTCTTCCGGCATCTGGGCCAGAAGCTCATCGGCGTTTTCCACCTCACTCACCAGCAGGGCGTGGGATGTGACCAGCGCCGCCGCCGAGCGGGAGCGGATGTAACCCGCCAGCTCCTGTGCCGGGGTCAGCTTGGGCAGCTCCGGCGCGGTGACGGTGGGCTGGTCGGCGTAGGGGTCGCCCTCTGCCTCCGGCGCAGCGGCCAGAAAATCCAGCAGCTGGGGCTTTTCGGCGGCGTCCGGTGCAGCCGTCTCTTCGGGAGCGGGCTGTGCCTCGGCCTGCTTTGCGGCCAGAGCATCCGTCTCCTTCTGCACGGCGGCAATGACGTCCTCGCCGAGCTTTGCAGCGCTGCCGTCGAACATACTGCCCGTTTCCTTCAGGCGGCGGGCCGTCTCGCTGGCCGCGTCGATGTCAAAGACCTCGGCCTTCGGCTTCTTTTTCGCGGCCATCTCTGCCTTCTGCAGGTCGAGGATGACCTGCTCAGGGTCGGAGGCGGCGTCCACCGTGGTGGTATAACCGGGTTTGCGTCTGCCAAACAGCATGATAGTTCCTCTCGTTTCTGTGAATTACTGGGCTGCAGCCTCCCCGGCGGGAGTCTGGGCGTAGATGCCGCGTGCTTCCAGATCGTCGGCCATATCGCCGAGGTCGAACTTCTCCAGCGTCTCGCGGGTAGGCACACCGGTGGTCTTGTCCCAGCCGAAGATGTCATAGAAGAGGTCTTTTGCCTTCTCCATGTCGGCGCGGTCCAGCTTGGTGGTGCCTTCCTCGAATGCCTTGAAGTCGGGTTCCTTGTCGAAGACCCAGTCGCAGATGGCGTCGTGCTCCTGACGGAGGTTTGCGCTGCCGCAGTTCTTCTGGAAGCTGATGGCGGTCATGGCGCGCAGCATCTGGGTGATGCGCTCGCCTGCCTCCTGCAGACCGGCCTGGGTGTAGGTCTCGCCGGTGACGGCGGTCATGAAATCTGCCTGCAGGTCCAGATCGCCGTGGTAGGCCCGCTCCTTGGAGGGAGACTGGGTCATGGGCCACATCCAGTTGCAGAGGGTGGCAGAGTCGTGGAAGTTCTTGTCGTTGACGCAGTAGGCGGCCAGCTTTGCCTTGTTCTCGTTGATGGGCGTGTAGGCCTTGGCCTTGTCGTAGCAGCCCTCGCCGAAGAAGTCCTCCATGACCTTTTTGGTCACCTCATAGGGTGCTCCGGAGCCGGTCTCGCAGACGATCTCGTGGATCATGCAGTCTCTATTATACACCAGATTGTACAGCATGCCAACCTGCCATGCCTCTGCGGGGCCATGGTGGTTGGGGAAGCCGTTGTACATCAGGTTGGAGTTGGTGGCACCGTCGGTGCGGTCCAGCCAGCTCTTGGGCAGGCCGAACTTTTCCATCATGGCCAGCGTACCCTTTGCGATGACGGACAGGTCGCCCTCGCCGTAAGCCATGCGGCGGATGAGCTCCACCTCCCAGCGGGGGTCACCGGCCTTTTCCCATGCCCAGGGCAGGGAGTCGTACTCTTCCTCGCTGATGTACTTGGTGGCCTCCTCACGGGGCATCCGCAGGATCCACAGCAGGTCACGGTTCAGGTTGCCGTAGTTGTCCCACAGGCCCATGTCATCGACGGCATGAGACCAAGCCAGGTTGATGACCATGGTGCCGTCGCCCTCGTACTTGAAGTCGTGGACGCCGTCCGGGTAGACGCGGGTGCCGTACAGCACGGGCATACAGGTGTTGGAGTTGTGGGTGGGCAGGTCGTAATCGGCCAGCGGGTCCACATCATACTCGGTGTAGCAGCGGATGGGGCAGGAGGAGCAGCCGCCGTTCTTCACGGTGTACTCAGATGCCACAGAGCCAAAGTCGAAGTAGCCCTTAAAGCAGCGCAGGGCGATCTTGTTGATGTCGTTGTAGGGCTGCTCGCCGGTATCCACGGGGCCGCCGGGAGCCTTTTTCCACATACGGCCCGGTGCGCCGGACCAGCGGTTCTTGCCGGAGGTGGCGCTGTACTCAGCCCAGCTCTGGGGCTGTGCGGGGACGTTGTGGTTGTTGTTGCCGCCGATGAGGTTGCCCATCATGTAGTTGGACAGCTCCAGCACCTTCTTGGGGTCGGCCACCTTGACGCTGCCGGTGCCGCGGATGGCCAGGCCCTTCAGCTTCTTGTTGCCCATGGCAGCGCCCAGACCGGCGCCGCCGGAGTTGCCAAAGCTGGTGTTCAGGGTGGAGTAGTCCACCAGATTCTCACCGGCAGGGCCGATGGAAGCGGTCTCGAACTCACGGCCGTTCTGCTCCACCATCCACTTGTTGGACGCGAACGTACCCTTGCCCCAGATCTCAGAAGCATCCTCGAGGGAGACCTGGTCGTCCTCGATGCGCAGGTAGACGGGCTTTGCGGAGATGCCGGTGATGACGATGCCGTCCCAGCCCGCATACTTCAGCATGGGGCCGATGTGGCCGCCCATGTGGGCGTCGATGATGGAGCTGCCCTTGGACCAGGTGGAGCGGAAGGTGACGTTCATGCGGCCGGAGCAGGGCACGCCGGCACCGGTCAGGGGGCCGACGCCGAAGATGACCTGTGCCTTCTCGTCGTAGGGGTCGAGGTCCATGGGAGCTTCCTCATACATGATGCGGTAGGCCATGCCCATACCGCCGATATACTTATGGTACTTTGCGTCATCCTGCGTGGTGATCTCGCCGGTGGTCAGGTCAACGCGCAGGATCTTGCCTGCCCAGCCATAACTTTCAGCCATTGTTGTTCCTCCTCCTTACAGGTCCATGTAGGCAGCCTGTGCTGCGCTGGTGACGGCGTCCCAGTCCACGATGGACAGAGCGCCGGACGGGCAGCCTGCCACGCAGGCACCGCAGGCGATGCACTTGGACGACTTGCCGGTCTCGGGGTTGACGGTGGGCATATGCCAGGGGCAGGCCTCGTGGCAGGCGCCGCAGCCGATGCACTTGTCGGTGTCCACCACGCGGATGCCCTGGTCATTGGTGGTGATGGCCTTCTGGGGGCAGGCGTTGCCGCAGGCGGGGTCCTCGCACTGGCGGCAGGTATCCGGGAAGTAGACAAAGCAGTTGTCGTTGCCGGACAGCAGGCCGTTGCCGGCACCGTCCAGATTCAGACGGCGCTGGATCTTCACGCGGCTGATGTAAGAGGAGCACACGCCGTCGTTGGTGAGGGTGCAGTTGATCTCGCAGCGCTGGCAGCCGGTACACAGGTCGGCGTTGACCACCAGCAGGCCCTGGGGCAGCGCCCAGGTAGCCACTGCGCCGCTGTCCACCTGCTTCTGCGAGCAGCCGAAGAGGGACAGCATGGATGCGGAGAGGGTGAGCCCTGCAAGGCTCTTGCCCGAGATCTTCATGAATTGACGGCGGGTCATGTCAGCCGTCAGAAAATCAGTTTTTGCCATAGGTTCCATTCCTCCGTTGAGGTCACTCTGCGCGGAGCACCTCAGTTACATAGAAATACGAGTTGTTGACGATGTTGGTGACGGCGGCCGAGGTGATGGTCGCGCCGGAAAGGGCGTCCACCTCGGTGAGGTCTGCGCTGACAGCGCCGGCACTGGTCTGCCCGGTGGTCAGTTCGGCCTGTGCCAGCCGATAAGCGGCCTGCTTTTCTGCGGACCAGTCCGCATAGGGCAGAGCCTGCTCCTCGCCGTCCTGCGCACTCTTGCTCAGACCGGCGGCGTAGAGCTTGCGGCGTGCCACAGCCTCGGCGCTGGTATCCATCGGAGGGATCAGCTCATCAGCCAGAGGCTCGCCGTTCAGTGCCGAGAGGGTCAGACCTGCTGCGTACATCCTGCGGGTGGCCTCGGCCTCGGGAGAGGTGTCGGACACGTTCCACTGCGCGGGGTCAAGATCCTCCGCAGCAGCGGGCTGCTCCTCCGCCGCACCGGCAGCGGCATAGGCGGCACCGGTAAGGGGGTCGGTCACAGTATAGCTTTTGCCTGCCAGCGTAAAGGGAGCTGCGCCCTGATACTGGGACGTGAACTCCGGGTTGACACACTGGCCGCCGAGGCTGTCCGTCTCTGCCTGCGAGAGGATCTCGACAGCGGAAACATTGCCCTCGGCGTCAAGGGTCACGGCAGCCTGCACATCGCTCTGGAAGCCCTTCTGAGAGCCCTCCACGCGATAGCTGCCGTCGTCGAGCTGGTACACTGCGCTGATGCCGTAGGCGGCTGCATCCGCTTCCGACACCGGCAGCAGGGTACCTGCAACCGTGGTGCGCGCGTTTTGCATGGCGACCAGGCCGATCGCCATAGCAACAGTGGCGGCACCCATGGCTGCGTAGCCCGGAAGCCGCTTGCGCCACAGCGGAACGAGCGCAAACGGGTTGGTTGCCTGCTTCATGTTATCACCTGCCTGTTTTTTTCTGCCCGGGTTTCCCCGGACAACAGTTAAGGCCGCCCCAGCTGCTGCAACAGCGGAGCGGTCTTTTCGTTAATATATTATCACTCGGGCTGGAAGTAAGTCAACGCGAACCGATGTCACCCCGCACTTTTTGACGATGTCAGCGGATGTTTCCGGCCGCAGAGCAGCTGTAAGCCGTATTCTGCGGCCAGCTCCAGCGACTGGACGGTGGGCATGGTCTTGCTCACCAGTGCCGGAACGCCGGCCCGGATGGCTTTGCGCACCATATCCATCGGTACGCGGCCGCTGGTGTAGAGCACGCATTCGCTGAGGGGGACACCGGCCAGAAGCACGCTGCCCACGGCCTTGTCCAGCGCATTGTGGCGTCCGATGTCCTCGCAGGCGCAGAGGATGCGGCCCTCGTGCAGCACAAAGCAGCTGTGGACTGCATGGGTGGCCTGATAAAGCGGCAGGCCCGCGCTCATGGCAGCGGCGAGGGCGTCCACCCACTCCGGCTGCAGGTCCAGATGCGGCACCGTGCGCAGCGGCTGCACTTCCACCGGACTGCCCAGCGCGACATTGTCGGTGCAGCAGCTGGAAACTTCCTGTGCTGCCGCGCGGCGGGCCGTCAGCGGGTGGTTCAGGTAGATATTGACTTTCAAGCCTTCTGCGCAGACGGCGATTTGTTCCACTTCCTCTGCGGAGGCGATCCATCCTTCGGTCAGCAGCCGCCCCAGCGCCAGCTGCGGCAGAAGCTGGGGTGTGCATACCACCCGGAAAGCCGGCTGTTCATTTACATAGATAACTGCGGCGTGTTCTGTTGGAATGGCCGCTTCCGTGCCGTCCGGCATCCGGACGGTTTCAAAGGCGGCTGCTGCGCCGAAGAGGTCGATTCTCTGCATGGGGGTCCTTTCTCTGCCCATTGGGGCAGGGGGTCCTGTTTGATGAGCGGACTTGGCGTTTCGCAAAGCCCTGCCTTTGAACGGAAAGAATCAAGCCCTCTTATCCGCTGATAGAAAGTTTCCAAAAGGACTACAGGTAAAAGAAAAACGACAGCCTTTTTGAAAGCTGTCGTTCAAGAGTGCGGATAAGAGGACTTGAACCTCCACCGAGTTGCCCCGATTAGAACCTGAATCTAACGCGTCTGCCAATTCCGCCATATCCGCATATTCTGTTTTGTTCGCTGCCGTTCGGCTCGGAACGATGTTTATTATACCACAGGTGCAAAGAAAGTCAAGCATTTTCTGCAAAAATAGTACGACAAATTTTTTTGCGAAAATTGTTGCATTCCGTATAGGCCGAATGGGGCGAAAAATCCGGCGGAGTATGATACAATAAATATTACCCCTGCGGGGCAGCGGCCCGGCGGGACTATTTACGGAAGAGGGAAACTGCGAATGTTCAACATCATTATCTTTCTCATCGGTGCAGGCATCATGTTCTACATGGCATGGCGGAGCTGGTCGAGACGCCGCAAGCTCATGACCAGGGGCGAAAAGGTCGAGGCCGCTGTGGCAGGCACCGTCCGGAGCCGGGACGGCGAAGCCTACCTGTTGGAGTTCACCACTGCTGGCGGCACCCACCGCCTCCATTACCCCAAGTCTGCCAAGGGCAGAGAGCTTGCACAGGGAGCTGTCGTTACTCTTTATTATAACCCCGACGACCCCGCCGAGATGTATGTCGAGGGCGACAAGTCCGTCCTGGGTGCCGAGGTGCTGTACGTCGTGCTGGGCATCGTGCTGCTGGTGCTGATGGCCGGCATCGTCCGCTGAGAGGGGGAGAAGAAAATGAAACTCGAGCATTTTGGCATGGCAGAACCCGGTGACTGCCGGGTGGTCTTTTCTGCATCGGCAGAAGAGCTGGAAGCGGCGGTGCAGGCCGAAAAGGCGGCCCCGGACGCCCCGCAGGACGAGGATGACCTGCTGACGGCGGCGGTCAACCGGGCGATTCTGGAGGGTTTCTCGCCCCTGTTCGCCCAGCTGATGAAAGAAAACGATCTGCAGCCCGTCACCGACCCGGATTTTGAGCTTCTGGCGGTCAACCGGGCCGAGGGCTTCCGGGCGGGGGTGCAGTTCTTCTGCCTGCCGCCGCTGGAACTGGGAGAGTACACTGGCTTTACCCAGCCCATCCAGCCCCGGCCTATCCGGGAGCTGACCATCGAGCTTGAAATAAACCGCCGCCACGGTGATGAAGACCGCGCCGCCGACGCCGAGGGCAAGCGCGCCCTCCGCGCCAGGGTGACGCAGGACATCTACGCCCAGCGCTGCCAGCAGGCCCGCGCCGTGGCCGAACAGGCCCTTATCGCCCAGCTGGGTACACACGTCACCGGCCCGCTGCCCAAGCAGCTGGTGGCCGGCAACTACTTTGCCGAGCAGCGCCAGTTCAATCTGCGGATGCAGGCCAACGGCGTCAATTTCGACCAGTACTTAAAGGTGCAGGGCCAGACCGTGGAAGAATTCCGAGCCTGGCTCCACGCCGAGGCCGAGCGCAAACTGCGCAGCCGGATGGGTCTGCTGCTGGTGGCGCAGAAAGAAGGGCTCTGGCCGACGGAAGCCGAGGTGGACGACGAACTCGCCCACTGGGACGCAAAGCGGGACGGGGAGCACACCTTCGCTTCCAACGACCGCCGCCGCGCCGCCCAGCGCATCGCATCCAGCCGCGCCGCTGCCTTTATTCTGGCCCACTCCACCCTCACACCGCCGCCTGCTGAGGCAACGGTGCTGAAAGCCGAAAACAAGTAAAAAAGAAAATATAGCCGACCCGCAAAAAATAAAACAGAGCAAACAAAAATGGGGCTGTTGCAAAATAGCCCCAACGAAAAAAATGAGATAGACTTCCCCGAAAGGGGTTGCCTATCTCATTTTTTGTTGTAAGCTGAAACTGCAATGAACCAACTACAACAGAAACGGTGATCTTCTGAGCGCCGCATAGGAAATAAGGAAGTTTGCAAGCCAACCTGCCGGGACTGCAAGCCAAACAAAAGCAATGCCAAAACGCGGTGCACAAATCAAAGCAACAGACAAGCGGATCGCAAGGTTTACCATATTTGCAATAAGAAACGGTCGCATGATTCCAAGTCCGCGAAGAACGCCATCCGTTGCCATCTTGATGCCCATGAAGATGAAAAAGTAACCAAGCCATCTCATATAATCACCGGACACCTGATAGGCCAACGCGGTTCCGTCTTTTCCCAGGAACAACGAGGAGATCTGTGTGTGCAGTGTTTCAATGACCACGAAAGCAAGAACTGCAAAGCATAGATCCAACACCAGTGCAGCATGATAACCTTTTTTGATACGCTCAATTTTCTTTGCGCCAAGATTCTGGGATACAAACGGCGAAACTGCATTGCCGATGGATACGAAGATCAGCGAAAAAACATTTTCTACCCGCATCGTTGCCGCATACCCGGCAAGTGCCTGTGTGCCGAAGGGATTTACCACTGCCTGCACGATCATCATACCGATAGACACTGTGGACTGCTGCAAAACCGATGGTACCGCAATGCGAAGCATGGAATACAGCTCCTGCCGGTCGAACCTGCTAAAGGAGCTCTTGTATTGCCGCATCCGAGACAGAAAGATCAAAAATGAAAACACGGCAGAAATTCCTTGTGCGATCAAGGTCGCAAGGGCTGCACCAAACACCCCCAGACCAAGACCAGCCACCATCCAGAGATCCATAAAAATATTCAGGATAGAGGAGAATATCAACAGTCCCAACGGAATTTTGGATTCACCGATGGAAGTGAACATGGTGGAAAGAATGTTGTACATGAATAGAAACGGGAAACCCACAAAGTAGACACGCAGATACAATACTGCTTCTTCCAATATATCGGCAGGGGTCTGTAATCCGCTCATCATGAAATGGGAAAAGCAAAAGCCAAAGACACCAAGGACAGCGCTTAAGATCAAAAAGCTGATCAGGGACGTTGACACAATGGTTTTCATTCTACCATAATTTTTTGCACCAAAACAGCGGCTTACAAGCACACCTGCGCCCACACCGGCACCAAGCGCCACACAAATAAAAACATTGGTCAGTGCAGCACAAGCACCAACAGCCGCAAGTGCCGAGGAGCCGACAAATTGACCGACGATTATGGAATCGGCCATATTGTATACTTGTTGAAAAAAGCTGCCAAGGATCATCGGCATCGCAAAAACAGTCAGCGCTTTAAGGGGTGGATCTGCAATCAAATATTCATCTTTCGACACGATTATATTCCTTCCAAAAATCGTTTATCGCAAATTTTATCGCAAGTCAAGAAATTAGTGCAGCATTCAAACGGCATCTTTGCGATATGCAATTCACCGCTGCTGCATTAAAAAAGTTAAATTGCTATAAGTTGAAGCGTTAAGTCTCCACGCCCTCGAACTGGCTGTTGTAGAGCTTGGCGTAGAAGCCGCCCTGCGCCAGCAGGGTATCGTGGCCGCCCTGCTCCACGATGTGGCCGTCCTTCATCACGAGGATGACGTCGGCCTCCCGGATGGTGGAAAGGCGGTGTGCCACGATGAAGCTGGTGCGGCCCTGCATCATCCGGGCAAAGGCTGCCTGGATGCGCACCTCGGTGCGGGTGTCGATGGAGGAGGTGGCCTCGTCCAGGATCAGCATCGGGGGCAGACAGAGCATCACGCGGGCGATGCAGAGCAGCTGCTTCTGGCCCTGGCTGATGTTGCCGCCGTCCTCGGCGATGACGGTGTCGTAGCCCTCGGGCAGGCGGCGGATGAAGCTGTCGGCGTGGGCTGCCTTGGCCGCGGCCACCACCTCGTCGAGGGAGGCGTCCGGCTTGCCGTAGGCGATGTTCTCCCGCACGGTGCCGGCCCGGAGCCAGGTATCCTGCAACACCATGCCGTAGCTGCCGCGCAGGGAGGCGCGGGTCACGTCCCGGATGTCGGTGCCGGAGACTTTGATGGAGCCGCCGTTGACATCATAGAACCGCATGAGCAGGTTGATGAGGGTGGTTTTGCCGCAGCCGGTGGGGCCGACGATGGCGATGCGCTGGCCGGGCTTGACGTCCAGAGACAGGCCCTCGATGAGCGGGCGGTCGGGCAGATAGCGGAAGGAGACGTCCTCGATCTGGACGCGGCCGTCCGGCACGAGCTTTGCGGCGTTCTCCGCTTCGGGGGTCTGGTCTTCGGCGTCCAGCAGCTCGAACACGCGGGCTGCGCAGGCCAGAGCATTCTGCAGCTCGGTCACGACGCCGGAAATTTCGTTGAAGGGCTTGGTGTACTGGTTGGCGTAGTTCAGGAAGATGCTCAGCTGGCCGATGGTGATGCCTCCGGCTACGGCATAGATCGCGCCCACGAGGCCGACGCCTGCGTAGACGATGTTGTTGACGAAGCGGGTGGCGGGGTTGGTCATGCTGGAAAAGAAGATGGCCTTCAGGCTCACGTTCTGCAGGCGGCCATTCACCTCGTCAAAAGCCTCGAGGCTCTGGGCTTCGTGGCCGAAGGCCTGCACGACCTTCTGGCCCTCTATCATCTCGTTGACAAGGGCAGTCTGCTCGCCGCGCACGGTGCTCTGGCTCTGGAAATACTTGTAGCTGCGCTTTGCGAGAAAGCTGGCGACCACGAGGCTCAGCGGGGTGATGCAGACCACCACCAGCGTGATGGGAATGTTCTGCTGCAGCATAAAGAGCAGGGTGCCGAGGATGGTCAGCACACCCGAGAACAGCTGGGTGAAGCCCATCAGCAGGCCGTCCGCGAAGGTATCCACGTCGGCCACCATCCGGCTCACGATGTCGCCGGAAGGATGGCTGTCGAGGTAAGAGAGGGGAAGGGTCTGGATCTTCCGCATGGCAGCGTTGCGCAGGTCACGGCTGACTGCGAAGGTGATGCGGTTGTTGCAGACGCTCAGCAGCCACTGCGCAAAGGCGGCGACAACCGCCACCACGATGATCTCGTAGATGATGCGCAGCACGCCCGCGAAGTCCACGGCACCTTTGCCCAGCATCATGTCGATGGCGCTGCCGCAGAGGATGGGGATATACAGCTGGGCCGCCACGCTCACAGCAGCCACGATGAGGCTGCACACCACGAAGAAGCCGTAGGGCTTGATCTTCTGCAGCACCCGGGTCATGGTGGCCTTCTGCTGTTCAGGGGTCAGCTTGCTTTTTGCTTTTGCACTCATTTCTGCGCATCCCCTTTCTTGAACTGGCTCTCGTAAATTTCCTTGTAGACCGGGCAGCTTTCCAGCAGCTCGGCGTGACGGCCAAGGCCCACCATGCGGCCATCGTCCAGCACGATGATCTGGTCGGCGTGCTGCAGGCTGGCGGCGCGCTGGCTGACGATGAAGACGGTCAGATCGCCCGGCAGAGCGGCCAGAGCTTTGCGCAGGGCCGCGTCGGTGGCGTAGTCCAGTGCGCTGGCGCTGTCGTCGAGGATGAGGATGTCCGGCTTGCCCACGAGGGCGCGGGCGATGGTCAGACGCTGTTTCTGACCGCCGGAGAGGTTGCGTCCGCCCTGCTCCACCGGCTCGTCGAGGCCGAGGGGCTTGGCTTTCACGAACTCCGCAGCCTGTGCTGTTTCCAGCGCAGCCCAGAGGTCAGCGTCAGAGGCATTCTGGCTGCCCCAGAGCAGGTTGGAGCGGATGGTGCCGCCGAAGAGCTGGGCCTTCTGCATGACCACAGCCACCTTGCCGCGCAGGTCGGCGCGGGGGTACTGCCGGACCGGTCGGCCCATGATCTCCACACTGCCCTCAGTGGCGTCGTAGAAGCGGGGGATGAGGCTGATGAGGCTGGATTTGCCGCTGCCGGTGCCGCCGATGACGCCGATGGTCTGGCCGCGCCTGGCAGTGAAGCTGATGTCGGAGAGGCTGGGTGCGCCTGCGCCCTTGTAGGTCAGGCTCACATGGTCGAAACGGACGGCGTCGTCGGCCTTTTCCGCCGGAACATTGCCGGTGAGCTGGGCCGGGAACTCCATGCCGGGCTTTGTGTCCAGAACCGCCTGCACACGGCCTGCACAGGCCAGAGCCTTGCTCACCTGAACGATGAGGTTGGCCAGCTTGACCAGCTCGACCAGGATCTGGTTCATATAGTTGACCAGCGCGATGACGTCGCCGGAGGCCATGCCCCCGATGTTGATCTCGATGCTGCCTACATACAGCAGCGCCACGATGGCAAGGTTGATGATAACGTAGGTCAGCGGGTTCATCAGGGCGGAGATGTGGCCCACGTGGAGCTGCATTTTGGTCAGCAGCTCATTGGCGTCCTCGAAGCGGTCCACCTCGCTCTTTTCCTTGTCGAAGGCGCGGACGACGCGCACGCCGGTCAGGTTCTCGCGGGTGAGGCCAAGGACCCGGTCCAGGCGGGTCTGCACCGACTTATAAAGCGGACGGGTGATGACCATGACGCCGAAGACCACGATGCTCAGCAGCGGGATAGCCACCACGAAGATGAGGGCGGCGCGGAAGTTGACCGTAAAGGCCATGATCATGGCGCCGAGCACCACGAAGGGGCTGCGCAGGAACAGACGGAGGAAGAGGTTCAATCCGCTCTGCACCTGATTGACGTCGCTGGTCATCCGGGTGATGAGGGTGCTGGTGCCCATGGTGTCCATCTCGGAAAAGCTCAGCGTCTGGATGTGCTCAAACAGCGCATGACGCAGACCGGTGGAATAACCCACCGCGGCTTTGGCCGAGAAGTATTGGGCGGTCAGGCTGCACGCGAGGCCGACGATGGCCAGAAGCAGCAGGATGCCGCACCGCACAAGGATGTAGTGGAAATCGTGGGCCGCGATACCCACGTTGACGATGTCGGCCATCACAAGCGGCACGAACAGGTCAAACGTAGCTTCCAGCATCTTGAAAAGCGGTGCAAGCACGCTCTCGCGCTTGTAGTCGCTGAGATAGCGAAGCATTTTGTTCAAGACTCGATACTCCCTTTCTTTGATCCATTTAGTTGAGACGCTCCTTATTATAGCGCACTCCCAACAGGAATGCTATGTTTTTGCCAGAGAAAAATCGGCTCTGGATGCAGATTTCAGCTCCGGAGATTGAGAAAACCGAAAAATCCTGCTATACTGAAAGGGAATCTCAACGGAAAGAATGGTGGATGCAATGGCAAAAGATGGTGCGGCACGGCTGCGGCTGCGCCCGGTGGGCGCGGCAGACCGCAAAAAGCTGCCGGAATACGGGCCGCTGGGTACGGGCTGTCCGGCGATAGAGCGGGCTGTGGCAGCGCTCTATAAGGGCCAGAACGAGGAGAGCTTCTGGGCGCTGATGAACGCCATCAACTATGCCCTCGAGCTGGACACCAGGGTCCTGGTGCCGCTGGAAGCTGCGTCCGACCAGCCGGACGGGGCCGCCCCGTGGGCGGAGCATCCTGTTCCGGCGGAGAAAGCAAAGGACCTGCAGCCCTGGACCCTGCGCACCCAGAAGGGCCGGTGCTACCTGCCGGTGTTCACCTCCGTGAAGATGGCGGAGGCCGATAAAGGCACGGCCAGCCGCCCCATGGCGGAACGGCTTCTGGCTTCCGCCATGCAGATGGCGCTGGACTCGGACAGCATCGACGGCGTGGTCATCGATCCGTGGACCAGCTCTGCCACGCTGGACTGCTCGCTTTTGAACGGTCTGCTCCACGCCAGCCACGACACCGATGAACCGGGCGAAGCGGAGCTGCGGGCCGGGAACCATGCCATGGCCGAGGAACGCTGGGACGACGCGATGCACTATTATCAGCTCTCTGCCGAAGAGGGCTGCGCCGAGGGCCTTGCCATGATGGGCGAGATGCTCTACGAGGGCCGGGGCTGCCGCAAGAGCCCTGCACAGGCCCGCAAGTTCTGGAAAAAAGCTGCCGACGCCGGCGATGTGGCCGCATGGGTGGCGCTGGGCGACGATGCCATGGTGCAGGGAAAAGGGGCCGGTGCGGCTCTGCGGGCCTACCGCAAGGCCCAGAAGCTCTGCGCCTCCACCCCCGACATCGCCTATATGCCGCAGGTCTGCCTGCGGGTGGCCCAGTATGAGACCCAGTACATCTCCCGCAAAAAGGCGCTGGCTCAGCTGGCTGAGGCGAAGCAGGGCTTCCTCGTCCGCAAAAAAGAGGGGGACGAGACAGCCCAGAGCTGGCTGGACGAGACGGAGGCCGTCATCCGCCAGCTGCTTGAGAGAGAATGAGCGGAAACACAAAATCTTTACAAATGCTCTAAGAAATCGTCATACGGAACCGATATGATATTGAAGGAAAAATATGCGCGTCGCAAAAACAGAGAGGACGACCAGAATGAGCAAAGTGATCGGTATTGACCTTGGCACCACGAACAGCTGCGTGGCAGTGGTGGAGGGCGGCAAGCCTGTCGTCATCACCAACGCAGAGGGAGAGCGCACCACCCCCAGCGTGGTGGCGTTCACCAAAGACGGCGAGCGTCTGGTGGGCGGCGCGGCAAAGCGCCAGCTTGCCACCAACTCCGGCCGAACGGTGTCCAGCATCAAGCGGCATATGGGCAGCGACTACCGCGTCCACATCGACGGCAAAGACCTGACTCCGCAGGAGATCAGCGCCATGATCCTGACCAAGATACGCCGCGACGCCGAGAGCTACCTGGGTGAGCCGGTGACGGAGGCCGTCATCACCGTCCCCGCTTACTTTGACGACAGCCAGCGCAAGGCCACCCAGGATGCGGGCCGCATCGCGGGCCTGAACGTCCTGCGCATCATCAATGAGCCTACCGCCGCCGCTGTGGCCTACGGCCTTGACAACGAAGCGCCCCAGAAGATCCTGGTCTACGACCTCGGCGGCGGCACCTTCGACGTCTCCATCATCGAGATCGAAGACGGCACCTTTACGGTGCTGGCCACCGGCGGCGATACCCGCCTCGGCGGCGACGACTTCGACCAGCGCATCGTGGAATACGCCGTGGCAGAGTTCAAGAAATCGGACCGCATCGACCTCTCCCGCGACCCCGCCGCCATGGGACGCCTGAAAGAAGAGGCCGAAAAGGCCAAGAAAGAGCTCTCCAGCGCCCTCTCGGCCCAGCTCAATCTGCCCTTCATCGCGGTGGGCAAGGACGGCCCCCACCACCTGGATCTGACCATCTCCCGCCCCCAGTTCGAGATGATGACCGGCGACCTGCTGGCACGGACGGTGGCCCCGGTGCAGAACGCACTGCGGGATGCCGGCATCTCGGCTTCGCAGCTGGGCAAAGTCCTTCTCGTGGGCGGCAGCACCCGGATGCCTGCCGTCGAGCGTCAGGTGAAGGAGCTGCTGGGCTGTGAGCCGAGCCACAGCCTCAACCCCGACGAATGTGTGGCCATGGGTGCCGCTGTGCAGGGCGGTCTGTTACAGGGCGGCGGCAAGCTGGCTGGCGCTTCCGGTGCGGCGGCGCAGGGCCTTGTGCTGATGGACGTGACCCCCCTGACCCTCTCCATCGAGACACTGGGCGGCGTGGCCACCCCCCTCATCACCCGCAACAGCATGATCCCCACCCGCAAGAGCCAGATATTCACCACGGCCCGCCCCATGCAGACCAGTGTGGAGATCAACGTCCTGCAGGGTGAGCGGCATTTCGCCCGCGACAATAAGAGCCTCGGCAAGTTCAAGCTGAACGGCATCCGGGCCAGCTTCTCGTCCAAGCCCCAGATCGAAGTCACCTTTGACATCGACGTCAACGGCGTCGTCAAGGTCTCGGCCAAAGACCTCGGCACCGGCCGGGAGCAGAACATCACCATCACCGGCAGCACGAACCTATCGGAGAATGAGATCCAGCGCGCCATGGCCGACGCGGCCGCCTACGAGGCCGAGGACAGCCGCCGCAAAGAGCGGCTTGACCTCCACAATCAGGCCGAGGTGCTGGCCTACAAGGTGGACGAGGCCCTCTCCAAGTGCAAGAAGGAACTGGATAAAGAGGAGAAGAACCGCATCAAGGCCGATGTGGCCAACCTCCGCCGCTGTCTGCGGAAGGATAAGCCCGAGAAGATGAACGAGACGGAAGAAGCGAACCTCCGTCAGGCCAAGAGCCAGCTGGAAGCATCCGCAAACCATCTGATGGTGCTCTATGCATCGGAGCAGAGCGAGAACGGCTCGGACGGAACCATTTGATAAACAGGAAGACCCCCGCTGTGTTTGCAGCGGGGGTCTTTTGCGTCTGAGGGAAAAGTATCTATGGAAAACAAAGAGGAGAGTGGGGAAAGCTTATCGGCCAACGATGAGGTCGCGGCGACCGCGGAAGCCCACGGTGAGGTGAGCGCTGCTGCCGAGGTGGCGCAGAGTGACCCGGGTGCCGGGCTTCTGGCCCTGGCACAGCAGAGTCAGGTTCAGGGTGGTGGAAGTCTTGTCGGTCTTGAGCACCAGAGTGCTTACGCCCTGATTCATCAGGGTCTGCATGTCGAGGATGGTGGTGCGGAAGGTGGCGTTGTCATCGGGGGCGTCCAGCGTCAGCACGCGGCCTTCCTGACGGGCGGTGTAGAGCACCTGCTTGCCCAGCAGGCCCTTGACGGTGTAGCGGGCTTCGCTCTTCTCCACCGGCGTGTCAGAGGGCAGGGGGGTCTCGTCGGAGATCATCATCACGTTGCCCTGAATGGGGTTCTCCACCGGGGAAGCGTAGCCGCCGTAGTTGGGGTCTACCTCCCCCACCGGAACGTCAGAGTGGAGGGCGATGTCGCCCTGAACCATGACCTCGGACGACTGAGGGGGCAGATAACCGGCAACAGTCGCGTCCTCGGCGTCGGCGGCAAAGGCACCCACGCTCATGGCGGCAGTCATGGTCAGCAGCGCGGCAGCAGCGGCAGCGCGGCGGGCAGTGTTCTTGTTCAGCAGTCTCATAGTAGTATCCTCCTGTAGTTGTAGGGAGTCAACCTCTCCGTCAGCGCTGATGCGCTGCCACCTCCCCTCGATAGGGGGAGGCTTTGGCATATCGTAAAGCCTTGCCTCTTCGCCAGAGGCTCCCCTACCAGGGGAGCTGTCTGCGAAGCAGACTGAGAGGTTGTACGAAGACGGGGCGGCCCGTGAGCCGCTAGGTGTGATACCCAATTTTACTTATTTTATCAGCGGTACGGCGTATCAGAAAACCGCCGTATCTGTAATGAATACGGATACGGCGGCTGGATTATTGCAGAGAGCCTATTTTAATTTTCGCTGGGATCTTTTTCCTCAAGGATAGCCATGAACTCGTCGCCGGTGATGGTCTCCTTTTCATAAAGGTACTTTGCCAGCTCGTCGAGCTTTGCACGATTGTCGGTGAGGATCTTGACGGCCTTTTCGTGCTGGGTCTTTACCAAGTCCACGACCCGCTGGTCGATCTCGCGCTGGGTCTGGGCCGAGCAGGCCAGAGAGGTGTCGCCGCCCAAATACTGGTTGTTCACCGTCTCCAGGGCCACCATGTCGAACTCTTTGCTCATGCCGTAACGGGTGAGCATGGCGCGGGCAAGCTTGGTGGCCTGCTCGATGTCGTTGGACGCGCCGGTGGTGATGGAGCCGAACACCACTTCCTCGGCAGCACGTCCGCCGGTGAGGGTGGCGATCTTATTTTCCAACTCTTCCTTGGTCATCAGGTAGTGGTTGCCCTCTTCGACCTGCATGGTGTAGCCCAGTGCGCCCGAGGTGCGGGGGATGATGGTGATCTTCTGCACGGGTGCGGAGTGATTCTGAAGCGCCGCCACCAGTGCGTGGCCGATCTCATGGTAGGCTACGATGCACTTTTCCTTGTCGGTGAGGATGGAGTTCTTCTTCTGGTAGCCTGCAATGACCACCTCGATGCTCTCCTCAAGGTCTGCTTCCGTGACCGACTTGCGGCCGGCGCGCACGGCCCGCAGGGCGGCTTCGTTGACGATGTTGGCCAGCTCTGCGCCGGAGGCACCGGAGGCCATCCGGGCCACGGTGTTGAAGTCGATGCCGGGGGCAAGAGCGACTTTCCTGGCGTGGACCTTCAGGATCTCTTCGCGGCCCTTGAGGTCGGGCAGTTCCACAGGAACACGGCGGTCAAAGCGGCCGGGACGGGTCAGAGCCGGGTCGAGGGAATCCGGACGGTTGGTGGCCGCGAGGATGATGACGCCGCTGTTGCCCTCGAAGCCGTCCATCTCGGTAAGCAGCTGGTTCAGGGTCTGCTCACGCTCGTCGTTGCCGCCCAGCTGGCCGCTGTTGCGCTTCTGGCCGATGGCGTCTATCTCGTCGATGAACACGATACAGGGGGCCTTTTCCTTGGCCTGCTTGAACAGATCACGGACTTTGGAGGCGCCCATGCCCACGAACATCTCCACGAACTCCGAGCCGGAGATGGAGAAGAACGGCACGTTGGATTCGCCCGCCACGGCCTTTGCCAGCATGGTCTTGCCGGTACCCGGAGGGCCGACGAGCAGGATGCCCTTGGGCATCGAGGCACCGATCTCTTCGTATTTCTTGGGGTCGTGCAGATAATCGACGATCTCCTGTAAGTTCTCTTTGGCCTCATCCTCGCCGGCCACATCCGCAAAGCGGATGCCGTGGGTGGACTGGACGTAGACCTTGGCGTTGGACTTGCCCACGCCGCCGAACATCATCGAGTTCGCGCCGCCGGCCTTTTCTATGAGCTTTTTGTTCATGAAATTGCCCAGCCAGACAAAGAGGACGATGGGCAGCACAAAGCTCAGCAGAAAGCTCATCAGCGGTGAAGCCTGCTCGACGATCTCGCTGGAAAACTCGGCTCCTGCGTCGTAGAGGCGCTGGGTCAGGTCAGGGTCGTTCATCAGGCCGGTCTTGTAAATTTGCTTTTCGTCTTTATCGGTAAAGATAATCTGGTTCGATTCCACATCCACCCGGCCGATGTCTTTGTCCTCGGTCATGGACATGAAGGTGCCGTAGTCCACTTCTTTTACCTGCCGTTCGCTCATCCACGGCACGAGCACGAAGTTGAGCAGCATCAGCACCAGTAATACAATGGCGTAGTAAATAGCCAATGGCTTTTTGGGGGTCTTGACTTCTTTCATGGGGATCCCTCCTTGTGTTGCAAACAGCATACCACGACGCTATTTCAGAAACCAGCGTTTCGAGGTGAACTTTGCAAAAACTTCGCAGATTCTTAACAAAACCGAGGAACAAGGAGGCCGTCCGCTTGACAAATCAAATCACTTTGACTATACTGAACATACAAGAAGGTGCTGTCCGCAATGGTCAGCTTCCCTTGGCTAAGTCAAACAATAAGAATGACCGCTTTGCTTGGTAGGCTGGGGCGGTCATTTCTTATTGTTATGTATCTCTTTGAAGATAGCCCATGAAATCTGAAAGGTAACAAAGACTGCTCCGCCCAGCAGGCCGAGCAATGCGATCGTTTCCGTCAGGGTCATAAGGCATCCCCCCTTTCGCGTTTGCGTCCGGGGGAAGCAACAATAAGGTTTCACACCCCCGGAAGCTTGCCGGGGAAGCTAGACCACCTTTTTATGCAGACAGCACCTGGATACCGCCGCTTCGGGCGGTATTTTTATTTTACCATAGTTGGTGATATAATACAACAAAAATAGGATCCACCCGCAAATTTTGAAAATTTAAGCCGCTATTTATATGAAATCGTTTCATTTTCATTGTGAGCAAAACTGCTTGACAGGGGCGGCGGGTTTTGCTAAAATGAGACCACTTTGAACAAAGCGCAAATGCGTTGACGGGGAAAAAACGATTTTCTTCTGCGTGCAGAGAGCCGCCGGATGGTGCAAGGCGGTGCAGAGGGTCTCGGTTACTGGCCCCTGAGCGGCAGGACTGAAGCAGACAGTAGGTCCTGACGGAAGCCCACCGTTATAAGGGCAGCGATTCGCCCTAAAAAGCCGATCGTGCAGAGCGGCTGTGCTTATGGCACAGCAAAGAGAGTGGTACCACGGGTGCCCTGTAACAGAAATTACAGGCTCTCGTCTCTCAGGGGATTTCGTCCTTTGAGAGACGGGAGCCTTTTCGTTTGTGGGAAACGGCCTCGCCCTCTCCGTCATTGCTTCGCAATGCCACCTCTCCCAAAGGAAGAGGCTTTTGGCTCCCCCCTTTGGGGGAGCTGGCGCGAAGCGCCTGAGAGGGCAAGGCTGTTCCCCAGAAGTGCAAAACGTAAGTCAATAGGAAGCTGGAGGAAAATAAAATGATGGACGCTACCAAGTACGCACCGGGATATTACCCGGTCCCCGCCGGTTATGACAGCTGGGTCAAGAAAGACCACATCGAGAAAGCTCCCACCTGGTGCAGCGTGGACCTGCGCGACGGCAATCAGGCCCTTATCGTCCCCATGAGCCTCGAGGAAAAGCTGGAATTCTTCCAGATGCTGGTCAAAATTGGTTTCAAGGAGATCGAAGTCGGCTTCCCGGCCGCCAGCGAGACGGAGTATGAGTTCCTCCGCACCCTCATCGAGAAGAACATGATCCCCGACGATGTCACCGTGCAGGTGCTGACCCAGTGCCGCGACCACATCATCCGCCGCACCTTCGAGGCTGTCAAGGGCGCACCCCGTGCGGTCGTCCACTTCTATAATTCCACCTCCGTCGCCCAGCGCGAGCAGGTGTTCCACAAGTCCAAGGAAGAGATCAAGCAGATCGCCGTGGACGGCGCAAAGCTGGTCAAGCAGCTGAGCGAGGAGTATGAGGGCAACTTCCTCTTCGAGTACAGCCCCGAGAGCTTCACCGGCACCGAGGTGGACTATGCCGTTGAGGTCTGCAACGCAGTCCTGGACATCATGCAGCCCACCCCCGACCGCCCCATGATCATCAATCTGCCGGTCACGGTCGAGATGAGTATGCCCCACGTTTACGCAAACCAGATCGAGTATTGCGACAAGCACCTCAAGTACCGCGACAGCGTCATCATCTCCACCCACCCCCACAACGACCGCGGCACCGGCGTCGCCTGTGCCGAGCTGGCCGTTCTGGCAGGCGCTCAGCGAGTGGAGTGCTGCCTCTTCGGCAACGGCGAGCGCACCGGCAACGTGGACGCTGTGACCCTCGCCATGAATATGTACAGCCACGGCGTAGACCCGAAGCTGGACTTCTCCGATATGCCTGCCATCTGCGCCACCTATGAGCGGGTCACCCGGATGCACATCTACGAGCGCACTCCCTACGCCGGCCAGCTGGTGTTCGCCGCCTTCTCGGGCAGTCATCAGGACGCCATTGCAAAGGGCATGGCCTACCGCAAGGAGAAGGGCGACCACCGCTGGACCTGCCCCTATATTCCGGTAGACCCCCACGACATCGGCCGCACCTACGACGCCGATGTCATCCGCATCAACAGCCAGAGCGGCAAGGGCGGCATCGGCTTCGTGCTGGAGCAGAACTACGGCTACAACCTGCCTGCCAAGATGCGCGAGGCGCTGGGCTACAAGGTCAAGAGCGTGTCCGACCACAGCCACAAGGAGCTGAGCGCAGGCGAAGTGCTCCACATCTTCGAGGATACCTTCCTCAACAAGTTCAAGCCCCTGTCTGTCGTCCAGGCCCACTTCGCACAGGTCAACGGCATCACCGCCACCGTCACGCTGGATCTGAACGGTCAGCGCAAGGTGGTCACCTCGGTGGGTAATGGCCGTCTGGATGCTGTGGCAAACGCCATCCAGAGCGCCACCGGCATGGACTTCCACCTGGAAACTTACTCCGAGCACAGCCTGGACGAAGGCTCCACCTCCCGCGCCGCTTCCTACGTCGGCCTCGCGTGGGGCGACGGCATCGTCACCTGGGGTGCAGGCACCGATACCGATATTATCGTGGCCGGTATCCATGCACTGGTCAGCGCGATCAACAATAAATAAGAGAGTAAATAAAGGGCAGCTCTGCACAACCTCTCCGTCATTGCTTCGCAATGCCACTGCCCGGGTTGCGGCTCCCAGCGTCTGCTTCGCTGCCGCTCGCATCCTGCTGGCCGCGGCCCCAACAGCTCCTCCCTGTTTCCGCCACTGGCGGCGGTCGTCGCCGTTGCTCCTATCGAGGGGAGGCCTTGGCATTCCCCGCAAAGTAAACGGTTTCGCCAGAGGCTCCCCTACTAGGGGAGCTGACGCCGCAGGCGGCTGAGAGGTTGGACAGAGGAGAGACTGACCATAGAGAACAAGCTACGATAAAAAGGAGAGTACCATCATGGGAATGACCCAGACGCAGAAAATTCTGGCCGCACACGCAGGCCTCGCCGAGGTCAAGGCAGGCCAGCTCATCAATGCCAAGCTCGACATCGTGCTGGGCAATGACATCACTACCCCCGTCGCCATCAACGAGTTCGAAAAGGCGGGCTTCAACGGCGTGTTCGACAAAGAGCACATCGCCATCGTCCTCGACCACTTCGTTCCCAACAAGGACATCAAGAGCGCGACCCAGTCCAAGCAGTGCCGCGAGTTCGCCAACAAGTACGACATCCTCAACTTCTACGATGTGGGCCAGATGGGCATCGAGCACGCTCTGCTGCCCGAAAAAGGCATCGTGACAGCCGGTGACTGCGTCATCGGCGCCGACAGCCACACCTGCACCTACGGCGCACTGGGCGCATTCTCCACCGGCGTCGGCTCTACCGATATGGCCGCCGGCATGGCTACCGGCATGGCATGGTTCAAGGTGCCTGCCGCCATCAAGTTCGTGCTGAACGGCAAGCTGCCGCCGAAAGTTTCCGGCAAAGACCTCATCCTCCACATCATCGGTATGATCGGCGTGGATGGCGCGCTGTATAAGTCGATGGAGTTCACCGGCCCGGGCGTCGCTTCCCTTTCCATGGACGACCGCCTGAGCATCTGCAACATGGCCATCGAAGCCGGTGCCAAGAACGGCATCTTCCCCGTGGACGACGTGACCAAGGCTTATCTCAAGGGCCGCAGCCAGCGCGAGCCGGTGTTCTATGAGGCCGACCCGGACGCCGAGTACGAGAAGACCATTGAGATCGACCTCTCTGCCCTCGAGCCCACTGTCAGCTACCCCCACCTGCCCGAGAACACCCACCCCGCCAGCGAGGGCAAGGACATCAAGATCGACCAGGTGGTCATCGGCAGCTGCACCAATGGCCGCCTCGAGGATATGGAAGCCGCTTACAACATCCTGAAGGGCAAACACATCGCAAAGGGCGTGCGCGGCATCATCATCCCCGCCACCATGGCCGTGTACAAGGAGTGCATCCTCCGCGGCTGGACGACGGCCTTCATCGACGCGGGCTGCATCGTCTCCACCCCCACCTGCGGCCCCTGCCTCGGCGGCTACATGGGCATCCTCGCAGAGGGTGAGCGCTGCGTCTCCACCACCAACCGCAACTTCGTGGGCCGCATGGGCCACGTCAAGAGCGAGGTGTATCTGGCTTCGCCCGCTACCGCTGCCGCCAGCGCACTGACCGGCTATATCACCGACCCCCGCACGGTCTGAGAAAAGGAGAGTCACCCATGAACAACGCAAACGGTTCTGTTTTCAAATACCCGGATAACGTGGATACCGACGTCATCATCCCGGCCCGCCACCTGAACACGCAGGATGCCAGAGAGCTGGCCAGCCACTGCATGGAGGACATTGACAAGGACTTCATCCACAACGTCAAGGACGGCGACATCATGGTGGGCGGCTGGAACTTCGGCTGCGGCTCCTCCCGTGAGCACGCACCGCTGGCCATCAAGACCGCCGGTATTTCCGTCGTCATCGCCAAGAGCTTCGCGCGCATCTTCTACCGCAACAGCATCAACATCGGCCTGCCCATCATGGAATGCCCCGAGGCTGTGGACGCCATCAGCGCAGGCGATACGGTCAGCGTGAACTTTGATACCGGCGTCATCACCGATGAGACCACCGGCAAGACCTTCCAGGCCGAACCCTTCCCGCCCTTCATCCAGAAGATCATCGCCGACGGCGGTCTGATGAAGTCGCTGACGAAAAAGTAAAGTTTTTGCTGTGAGTTCGCGCGCTGGTGGCGCGGGGTCAGAGCGCTGTTGCATTGGGGCTAAGTTCTCTTTTGCGTGCCAAAAGAGAACCAGAAAAGCACCCGCTACTTTCGAGGCGCGGGAGGCACGAATCAAGGGCTGCTCGCCCTTGATAATCCCGAAGGAGTTGTCGAAACGGAAAAAAGCTAGTCGCTGCGCTTAACGCTTTTTTCTCGTTTCTCCGATTTGCTGCTCCGCAGCAGGTGTTACGCCCTCGCAGGGCGTAAAGTCCAGCAGAAACGTGAAATCTTCGGCGGAGCCGTAAATGGGAGAAGCACAAAAAAATGCGCAACAGCGACGACCGCCGCCAGTGGCGGATACAGGGAGGAGCTGTTGGGGCAGCGGCCAGCAGGATGCGAGCGGCAGCGAAGTAGACGCTGGGAGCCGCAACCCGTCTTAGCGAAGCGGCTAGCATTTTTGGGCTTCGACTTCTTCTTTGGGCTTGTTAAGGGCGAGCAGCCCTTAACTCGTTGCGGGGAGAGTGGAGTCCAGAGGTAGGGAGGGGGGATTCGAAACACCCCTCCCTACCTCTGGCCCGCGCGGAGCGCAAAGCCATTTGACCGCAAGAGAAAAAACTGCCCCGCGCCACCGGCGCGCGATCCCACTTAAAGAAAACTCTAACCCTGCACACGCCCACCCCAAAGCAAGGATCCTGTCATAAATCGCTGCCCAATCGAAGAAAGGATGCCCATTATCATGGAAAAAAACATTGCTGTCATCTGGGGCGACTGCTCCAGCCCCGAGATCGTGAAGCAGACCCTCCGCGTTCTCGATAAGGTGGCCGAAAAGTACGGCCACACCTTCCACTATACCGACGCCGCAATGGGCGGCGAGGCCATCGACAAGTACGGCGACCCGCTGCCCCAGCATGAGCTGGACAAATGCCTTGCGGCCGACAGCGTCCTTCTGGGCGCAGTGGGCGGCCCCAAGTGGGAGGGCCTGCCCGGTGAGCAGCGCCCTGAAAAGGGTCTGCTCCGCCTCCGCGCCGGGATGGGCCTCTACTCCAACAACCGCCCGGCCAGGATCTGGCCCCAGCTGGCCCCGGCCAGCCCCCTCAAGCCCGAGATTGTGGCAAAGGGCATCGACTTCATCATCGTGCGTGAGCTCATCGGCGGCGTCTACTTCGGCAAGCACGAGACTTACACGCTGGAAAACGGCGAGAAGCAGGCGGTGGACTCCATGCCCTACTCGGAGCACGAGATCGAGCGCATCGGCCGCATCGGCTTTGAGACGGCCATGAAGCGCCGCAAGAAGCTCTGCTGCGTGGATAAGGCCAACGTGCTGGATACCAGCCGCCTCTGGCGTGCGGTCATGCACCGCCTGCAGGCTGAGTACCCCGAGGTGGAGTACAGCGAGATGTTCGTGGACAACTGCGCCATGCAGGTCGTCAAGGACCCCAGCCAGTTCGACGTCATCGTCACTGAGAACATGTTCGGCGACATCATCTCCGACGAGGCCTCCATGATCACCGGCTCCATCGGCATGATCCCCTCGTCCAGTCTGGGCGACGGCACCCGGGGCCTGTATGAGCCCATCCACGGCTCTGCCCCCGACATCGCGGGCAAGGACATCGTCAACCCCACCGCCTGCATCCTCTCCGCCGCCATGATGCTGCGCTACTCCTTCGGTATGGTCGAGGAGGCTGACGCCATTGAGAACGCGGTGAATAAGGTTCTGGACAAGGGCCTGCGCACCGCCGACAACATGAGCGAGGGCTGCACCTGCCTCGGCTGCACCGCCATGGGTGACGCTATTCTCGCGGAGATTTGAGTTTACCGGAAAGTAATAGGATAAAGTGGTAATATCCCGCCGCTGTTCGCTGTTTGGTGAATGGCGGCGGTTTATATGTCTTGTGCTTTGTCAAAATTTATGTTATGCTGTAACCAATGTCAGTGATGGCAGGAAAAAGGCGCTGTGTCCAAAACGCAGGCGGCTGACTCCTTACCGGCACCTAAGCGCCGGGTAAGGCAGTTTTTCTTGAAGTTGCCACTCCCCGAGTGCTCAAGGGCAGGAAGGGGGTGTGGACCATGACGTTCTCCGATGTTGCAATATTACTGACGCTTCTTGGCGGAGCAATTTTTGTTACATTCCAGATCACATGGACGATCGCACATGAGAACCATGACGATAAAAAACGCAAGAAAAAATGACCGCCTCAGAGTTCCAAGCCGAGCGGTCATTTTCTCTTGACTGATCTGGTAAGGAGCTAGTCGTTTGCAGACACAGCGCCTTTCTAATTGTAGTATAGTCAAATTTCTTTGGGTTGTCAAGCATAGAGAACGAGCCATCAGAATGAATACAATGTCAGCAAATTCTGCTTTCTGCCTTAAAGTGTGAAATAGATTCATTTGACAAATCAATTTATGTAAACTATACTAAACCCTGTCTTTAACAATAAAAATAGCCCGTGTGCCGGGATGGATAAACAGAGATAGGATGGGAAAAACGATATGCTGACACTGGATAAGATCTACCACGCCGCCTTTGTCCTCAAGGACGTAGCCCGCAAGACCGACCTCATCGAGGCACCCCGGCTCTCCAAGGACTGCCAGCTCTACCTCAAGACCGAGAACCTGCAGGTGACCGGCAGCTTCAAGGTGCGCGGCGCTTATTATAAGATCAGCCAGCTCTCCAAGGAAGAGAGCGACAAGGGCGTCATCGCCTGCTCGGCGGGCAACCACGCACAGGGCGTGGCGCTGGCCGCTACCCGCCGCGGCATCAAGAGCATCGTCTGTATGCCGGACGGCGCGCCCATCATGAAGGTTGAGAACACCAAGAACCTCGGCGCAGAGGTCTGCCTCGTACCCGGCACCTACGACGACGCCCACGACAAGGCCGTGGAGCTGCAGGAAGAGACGGGCATGACCTTCATCCACCCCTATGACGACGAGCAGGTCATCGCCGGTCAGGGTACCATCGGCCTCGAAATTCTCGACCAGCTGCCTGATGTGGATGCCGTCATCGTGCCTGTGGGCGGCGGCGGACTCATCTCCGGCGTGGCCTTCGCCATCAAGAGCCTGAAGCCCGACGTCAAGGTCTACGGCGTGCAGGCCGAGGGCGCACCCAGCATGTACCGCTCCCTCCATGAGCACAAATACCAGACCCTCTCTGCCGTCTCCACCTTCGCAGACGGCATTCAGGTCAAGACCCCCGGCGAGCTGACCTACAAGCTCTGCGAGGAGTATGTGGACGACATCGTCACTGTCACCGAGGACGAGACTGCAGCCGCCATCCTCTCCCTGATGGAGAACCAGAAGCTGGTGGCCGAGGGTGCAGGCGCAGTGCCTGTGGCGGCGGCGCTCTTCCACAAGCTGCCCATCGAGGGCAAGAAGGTCGTCTGCCTCGTCTCCGGCGGCAACATCGACGTGAACATCCTCAACCGCGTCATCACCCGCGGCCTCGTCATGAGTGGCCGCAAAGCCAACCTGACCATCGCGCTGGAAGACAAGCCCGGCCAGCTGCAGCAGGTGGCCGACATCGTCTCTCGCTGCGGCAGTAATGTGGTGTCCGTCCTCCACGACGGCTCCGACCCCAATATGCCCATCTCCAGCTGCTTCCTCAAGCTGACCCTCGAGACCCGCGACAACGCCCAGATCGAGCAGATCCGGCAGGAGCTCACCAAGGCAGGCTTCCAGCTGGTGGCCGAGCGCGTATAACTTTATCAGAAGATGCAGAAACGCCGCCCGAATGGGCGGCGTTTCGTTTTGTCAGCCGATGATCTCGTACTGGAAATATTCGCACTTGAGCTTGCTGCCTACGTCGATCTCCGGCGGCAGGAGCGCCAGTGCCACCGGGTTCAGCTCGTCGCTCTCGATGTCGGTGCGGCGCAGGTTGACGTAATCGCCGTCAAAGCTCACGACTTCATAATACCAAGGCCCCATACTGTTTCCTCCCGTGATTCATTCCTGTGTGTTCTCTTTTTCCTGCTTCCGCCAGTGGTAGTACGGCCCGAGGATGCAGACGGCGGCGAGTATCATCACCGCGAGGATGATGCTGGTGACGGTCTGATTGTCGGAGAAAAAGTAGAACAGCAGCTGCCCGCCGCCCACGATGAGCTCCAGCACACCCAGAAGCCTCTGCCAGAGGCGGCGGGCCTCTTCGCTGGACGCTTCCAGCCGCCGTGCCAGCACCCCGGGCAGCTCGAGGCGGAGGACGTCTGCAATGCCCCAGACGAGGAAGATAACGCCGATGACAAGATGGTGTAACATAAGCCACGCTCCTTTCTGCGCTGTGCGCTGAACAGAAAAACTTTTACACAGCAAGTATACCATATCGGTGAGACCCCGGCAAGGACGGGATTTGCCTGCCCGGCTTAGAAAATTTGGGTGGAACCGCCCGGCGGGCTTGTGGAATTTTGAAAAATATGCTATACTATTCTCTACTGATGCGCCATCGCCAAGCGGTAAGGCAGGGGACTTTGACTCCCCCATCGTAGGTTCGACTCCTGCTGGCGCAACTGCACAAAAGACCTGCACGAAAGCTGAGATTTAGCAAATCGTGCAGGTCTTTTTGTGTGCAAAAACAGGAATGGGGGACGGCATCGGAACCGTCCCCCCTCGAAAAGCATTTGGCAGGCGTGGCGTTCTCCTGCATCTCTCAGGGCGAAAGCCCTTGTCGTTACCATCGGCGTGTGGCTGCCACGAAATTGACCACCTCAAATGCTTTTCTTATCCTATGTATAGCATACCACAGTTATTCTTTTTTGTAAAGAATTTCGCTTTGACGTAAAAGTCGCCGAAAACGCTTTTGACTGATATTCCACATGGTGATGATAGAATTTTTGTAGTCTTCAGGGTCATCTGATACTTTTAGCCGCAGGACGACTTCAGCGGTAAGTTCAGGCGTGACAATTTCTTTGAGTACCAGAGCAGTATGCGGCCGGTTTCCTCTCAGGATATAGTCAGGTTCTTGCAAGATAAGAGGAATATGGGAAGAGAGACGGTCATAATCACCGGGATGACCATCTTCAATGTGGAGAATCTGCTGTTCTGTAATAATAACATCATCGGTCACTAGGTCTTGGTCAACGACCCGGTAAAGTTCCCGGTCGATTTTGCATATAAAATTCACGTCTGTGTCCACACCATTCTTGTTTGATGAATCCAGTATATCATGCCGGATTTATTTTGTACATAAAAACCGTCTCGCTGAGACGCAAAAAAGCCGCCCGGCTTTTGTACCGGGCGGCAATGGAGAAGAAAAATCGCAAAAGCGATGAAAATATCGGTTTTACAGCAGCTTACAGGATGTCGATGTACTCACCGGCCAGAGCCTTGTTCATGCTGCGGACGGCGCAGAACTTGCCGCACATGGAGCAGGTGTCGCTGTGGTCGTCCTCGGGCCGGCGGGCGTCACGGATGGCCTTTGCCGTCTCGGGGTCGAGGGCGCAGGCGAACTGCGCATCCCAGTCGAGGACGCGGCGGGCGTCGCCCATCTTGTCGTCGATGTCCCGGGCGTGGGGGATGCCCTTGGCGATGTCGGCGGCGTGGGCGGCGATCTTAGAAGCCACGATGCCCTGCTTGACGTCGTCCACATTGGGCAGAGCCAGATGCTCAGCAGGGGTGACGTAGCACAGGAAGGCTGCGCCGCTCATGGCCGCGACAGCGCCGCCGATGGCAGCAGTGATGTGGTCATAGCCGGGGGCGATGTCGGTGACGAGGGGGCCGAGGACGTAGAAAGGTGCGCCCATGCAGATGGTCTTCTGGATCTCCATGTTGGCGGCGACCTGGTTCAGAGGCACATGGCCCGGGCCTTCCACCATGACCTGGACGTTGTGCGCCCAGGCCCGCTTGGTCAGCTCGCCCAGACGCACCAGCTCTTCGATCTGGCAGACGTCGGTGGCGTCGGCGAGGCAGCCGGGGCGGCAGGCATCGCCCAGAGAGATGGTGACGTCGTGCTCTTCGCAGATGTCCAGGATCTCGTCAAAGTGCTCGTAGAAGGGGTTCTCGTTGCCGGTCATGCACATCCATGCAAACACCAGCGAGCCGCCGCGGCTGACGATGTTCATCTTCCGCTTATGCTTGCGGATCTGCTCGATGGTCTTGCGGGTGATGCCGCAGTGGAGAGTGACGAAGTCCACGCCGTCCTCTGCGTGCAGACGCACCACGTCGATGAAGTCCTGTGCCGTCAGGGTAGCGAGGTCGCGCTGGTAGTGGATGACCGAGTCATACACCGGCACAGTGCCGATCATGACGGGGCATTCGTGGGTCAGCTTCTGACGGAAGGGCTGGGTATTGCCGTGGCTCGAGAGGTCCATGATGGCCTCTGCGCCCATGTTGACGGCGCTCATGACCTTCTGCATCTCGATGTTGTAGTCCTTGCAGTCGCGGGAGACGCCGAGGTTGACGTTGATCTTGGTGCGGAGCATGGAGCCGATGCCCTCGGGGTTCAGGCACTCGTGGTGCTTGTTGGCCGGGATGGCGACCTTGCCCTCAGCGACCAGCTGACGGATCTCTTCGACGGTGCGGTACTCCTTCTTGGCCACCGTTTCCATCTGGGGCGTGACGATGCCCTTGCGGGCGGCATCCATCTGTGTGGTGTAAGTCTGCATTTGAAAATCCTCCGAAAATACGCTCTCTTTATTTATGAACAGCGTCCGGGACGCCGTGCATCCAGTTTTCGACCCCGACGCCGCCCAGGGTGTGGTCCAGCGGGCCGGAGCCGCGGCCCAGATCGAGCTGCGCGTTCAGCGCGTCGGTCAGGTAAGCCTTGGCCCGGGCGATCGCTTCTTCCAGCGCAAACCCTTTGGCAAGGTTGGCTGCAATGGCACTGGACAGAGTGCAGCCCGTACCGTGGGTGTTGGGGTTTGCGATACGCTTACCCGGAAACCAGATCTCCGTGCCATCCGGGAAGGTGAGCAGATCGTCGGCGTCGGTGTCACTGTGGCCGCCCTTGAGCAGGACGGCACAGCCGCAGTCGGCGGCGATGGCCCGGGCGGCGGCGCTCATGTCGGCACGGCCTGAGATGTGCAGGCCGGACAGCACTTCGGCCTCGTGCCGGTTGGGCGTGATGACCTCGGCCAGAGGGAACAGCTCCCGGCGCAGAGTGCGCACAGCATCCGATGCGATCAGATCAGAGCCGGAGGTGGCTACCATCACGGGGTCCACGACGATGTGCTCCGCCTTGTAAAAGCGGAGACGTTCGGCGATCGTCTCAATGAGCGGGGCAGATGACACCATGCCGATCTTGACGGCGCAGGGGCGGATGTCGGTGAAGACGGCGTCTATCTGCTGGGCCAGAAATTCGGGGCTGACCTCGAAGATGCCGGATACGCCGGTGGTGTTCTGGGCCGTCAGGGCAGTGACAGCGCTCATGGCGAAGACGCCGTTCATGGTCATGGCTTTGAGGTCGGCCTGAATGCCGGCGCCGCCGCTGGAATCGCTGCCCGCGATGGTAAGTGCAGTTTTCATGGGTTTGCTCCTTTATCGCAAGTCAAGAAATTCGTGCAACATTCAAACAGCATATTTGCGATATGCAATTCAACGCTGTTGCTGCTGCATTAAAAAGTTGAATTGCTATAGATGATTTGTTCTGCCAGTGCCTTCAGCTCTTTGCACTCAGCCTCAATGTCCTCGGCGCTGAAGATCGCGCTCACGAGAGCCACGCCGTCCGCGCCGGAGCCTTTGAGCTTGAGGATATTGTCTTTATGGATGCCGCCGATGGCCACGACCGGCACATCCACGGAGTCGCAGATCTCTTTCAGTCTGCCCTCCGGCAGGACATCCACATCGGTTTTGGTGTGGGTGGAAAATGCCGCGCCGACGCCCAGATAGTCCGCGCCGTGGGCCACGGCCAGCTGTGCTTCCTCGACGGAATGGGCCGACACACCGATGATCATGTCAGGGCCGACTTTGGCCCGGACGTCCGCTGCGGCCATATCTTCCTGCCCGACATGGATGCCGTCGGCATGGCATTTTATAGCGATCTCGACGTTATCGTTGATGATGAAGGGTACGCCATAGCTGCGGCAGAGGGCAGAAAGCTCCATGGCTTCCTGCAAAAATGCCGCGTCGTCCAGCTCCTTTTCCCGCAGCTGGACGCAGGTGACGCCGCCTTTCAGCGCGTCTTCCACCTGCTGGCGGAGGGTCTCGCGGCCCGTCCACGCCCGGTCGGTGACGGCGTAGAGAAGCATGGTGTGTTTATCGCATTTCATAGCGTGCTCCTTCCTCGAGCTGTTCGGGGGTCATGTTGTAGATCGCGTCGATGATGTAATTGCGGTAGGTGGCGTTGCCGTCCAGGCTGGACAGGCGGCTGTGAGCTGCTTCGCCCGCAAGGCCCATGGCGCAGACAGCCGCAGCAGCGGCTTCCAGAGGCTTGTCCGGGTTGGCCGCACAGAATGCCGCCGTCAGGGCCGAAAGCTGACAGCCGGTGCCGGTGACGGCGCTCATCATGGGGTGGCCGTTGCGGATGCAGAAAGCCCTCTCTCCGTCGGCCACGATGTCGATGGCACCGGTGACGGCGACGACCGCCCCTGTGCGGGCCGCAAACGCTTTGGCGAATGCCACGGTCTTGTCCAGCGTCTCGTCCGTCACCTTGTCGGCGGTGTCGGCGTCCACGCCTTTCGTGGTGCCGCTGCCTGCCGCCAGCGTCCGGATCTCGGAGATGTTGCCCCGAATGACTGTGAACTTCACTTCCCGCAGGAGGCGCAGTGCCGTTTCGGTGCGCAGATGGGAAGCGCCTGCGCCCACGGGGTCCAGCACGACAGGACGGCCCAGCCGGTTGGCGGTGTGTCCCGCCAGCAGCATGGAGGGGATGGTGCGGCTGTTCAACGTGCCGATGTTGAGGTTCAGCCCGGCACACAGCGAGGTGATGTCCTCGACCTCGGCGGCATCATCCGCCATGATGGGGGACGCCCCGCAGGCGAGGACGATGTTGGCACAGTCGTTGACGGTGACGTAGTTGGTGATGTTATGGACAAGCGGGCTTTTGGCCCGGACGTTGGCAAAGAGGTTCCGAAACATGGCTTCTCCTTCGAATCAGCTCAGGCTGGCCTGCATGGCGCGGAGTGCGCCTGCGCGGGAAAGTGCGGCCAGCAGTGCGCCTGCAATGATGGCACCGCCGGCGGTGGAGACGAGGAAGGGGACGATGTAGGCGTAGAACGCGATGTCACCGGCGCTCTTGCCCATCAGCAGGATGGCGACGGGGTAGGCGCACAGACCGCCGAGGATGGAGGTGCCGAACACCTCGCCCACGAGGGTGGGCAGCAGCTTATTGGTCTTGTGGAAGACGATGCCGCAGAGCAGTGCGCCGAACATGCTGCCGGGGAAAGCCATCAGACTGCCCAGACCCAGCAGGTTGCGCAGCAGGGAGGCGACGAAAGCCACGCCCACGCCGTAGTAAGGCCCCAGCAGGACAGCGCAGAGGATGTTGACCATGTGCTGCACAGGGGCGCATTTGCTGCCGAAGACCGGGAAGGAGAAGACGCTGCCCACGACAGCGACAGCGCAGAACATACCGGCGAGGGCCAGCTTTTTGGCAGAATAGTGTTTCATAGTGAGTGCTCCTTTTCAATAAAAAATAAGTGCAGGGGCAGACCGCCGCTCCCGCACACGAACAGACCCGGCACCCGCGCAGAGATACCGGAAACGGAAGAAGCGGTCGAGGCTCACTGGCCTCCTCTCACGCCGGAACACGGCTTCCCATCGCATACAAAACCCCAGACTCAGGGCGCTCCCCCTCAGTTGGAGACAACAAAAAAACAGGAGACGCCTTCTGCGGCGTCTCCTGTAAAAATCCATAAACAGTGTTATGACTTCCTACGGCGGCATTATCCGCATCAGGTGCAGAAACTGTCCGAAAACAATTTCTAAAGGGTCGAAGTTCGAGAACTCCCTCTCAGCCTGCTTCTACAAGCTCCCCTGTATTTGTTTGTCGGGAGTATTCTACACCCATCGGGGATAAAATGCAAGGGTTTTCTTTTTTCGCGGCGCGTTTTGTGGTATACTGAAAAAAAGCCTGCATTTGCAAAAACGGGCAGATAAAGGAGATATGGCTTATGGGTCTTGTCAAAGCGGCATTGGGCGCAGCATCCGGCGTGATGGGCGACCAGTGGAAAGAATACTTTTACTGCAGTGCTCTCCCGGCGGAGGTGCTGGCTGTCAAGGGACAGAAGAAAGTCTCCGGGCGCTCTTCCAACCGCCACGGCACCGAGAACATCATCACCGACGGCTCCATCGTGGCAGTGGCCGAGGGCCAGTGCGCCCTCATCGTGGAGCAGGGCAAGGTGGTGGACCTCTGCGCCGAGGCCGGCGAGTACACCTACAACACCGGCACCCAGCCCTCTCTGCTGAGCGAGGGTCTGGCCAAGAACATCGACGAAGTCTTTGCTGAGATCGGCAAGCGGTTCAGCTTTGGCGGTCAGGCTGCCACTGACCAGCGCATCTATTACATCAACACCAAGGAGCTGATGGGCAACAAGTACGGCACCCCCAGCCCCGTGCCGTTCCGCGTCGTGGACCAGCGTGCCGGCATCGACATCGACGTCAGCATCCGCTGCTTCGGCGAGTACAGCTACCGCATCGTCAACCCCATCCTGTTTTACACCAACGTCTGCGGAAATGTGGAAAACGAGTACACCCGTGACGCGCTGGAAGGCCAGATGCGCACCGAGATGATGACCGCATTGCAGCCCGCCTTTGCCCGCATCAGCGAGATGGGCATCCGCTACTCGGCTCTGCCCGGCCATACCACCGAGCTGGCCGAGGCCCTGAACCAGGAGCTGTCCGGCAAGTGGAGCAAGCTGCGCGGCATCGAGATCGTCTCCCTCGGCGTGTCCGGCGTCAAAGCCAGCGAAGAAGACGAACAGATGATCAAGGAGCTGCAGCGCAGCGCCGCCTTTATGGACCCGACCCGCGCCGCCGCCCACATGGTGGGCGCACAGGCTTCGGCGATGCAGGCAGCGGCTTCCAATACCTCCGCCGGCCCGGCTATGGCCTTTATGGGCATGAATCAGGCCGCTGCTGCCGGCGGCATCAACGCCCAGACCCTCTACCAGATGGGCGCACAGCAGCAGCCTGCCGCTGCTCCTGCCCCCGCAGCCGCCCCGGCGGCTGGCAGCTGGAGCTGCTCCTGCGGCCAGACCGGCAACACCGGCAAGTTCTGCACCGCCTGCGGCAAGCCCCGCCCCGAAGCAGGCTGGGTGTGCAGCTGCGGCGCACACAATACCGGCAAATTCTGCTCGGAATGCGGTAAGCCCCGCCCGGCGGCCAAGTGTCCGAACTGCGGCTGGACCCCTGCCGACCCGGCCAACCCGCCCAAGTTCTGCCCCGAATGCGGCAAGCCTTTCGGAGTCTGAAAGGGGAACTGAGATATGGCAGAAAACACCACGAATTACCAATGCCCGGCCTGTACCGGCCCGCTGCGGTTCGACAGCGCCAGCGGAAAGCTCTGCTGTGATTACTGCGGCTCTACTTATGATGTAGCACAGGTCGAGGCTCTTTACGGCGAGAAGCAGGCGCGGGCCGATAAGGCCGCCGAAGCCGCCGAAAAGGCAGCGTCCAGCGGCCCTGTCTGGGGGGAGATGGAGACGGGAGATCTCAGCAGCCGCACCTGCACTTCCTGCGGTGCAGAGCTGGTCTGCGGCCCCGAAACAGCCGCCACCACCTGCCCCTACTGCGGCAACCCCACCGTGCTGGGCGGACAGCTTTCCGGCAAGCTCAAGCCGGAGTACATCATCCCCTTCCGGATGGACAAAAAGACCGCCATCGAGAACCTGAAGAAGTATTATAAGGGCAAAGCCTTCCTCCCCAAAGCTTTCAAAGAGTCCAACCACATCGAGGAGATCCAGGGCGTGTATGTGCCGTTCTGGCTCTACGATGGCCGGATGGAGGCCCGGGGCGCTTACAAGGCCGAGATCAGCGAGAGCCACCGTGAGGGCGACTACATTGTCACCACCACCAGGCACTTCGACGTGGCCCGCGTGGGCGACGCCGACTTTGTCCGGGTGCCGGTGGACGGCTCCAGCAAGATGCCGGACGCCCATATGGACGCCATCGAGCCCTTCGACTACAGCGACCTCAAGCCCTTCTCCACGGCCTACCTGCCCGGCTTTCTGGCAGACCGGTACGACGAGGACGACAAGAAGTGTGCTGCCCGCGTCCTGACCCGGATGAAGAACAGCACCGCTGCGGCTCTCCACGATACGCTGGGCGGCTACACCGGCGTCCAGACCCTCTCGGAGCAGCTCGACCCGCGGACACTGGAACCCCACTACGCCCTGCTGCCGGTCTGGATGCTCCACACCCGCTGGAAGGAGCAGGACTTCCTCTTTGCGATGAACGGCCAGACCGGCAAGCTCATCGGCGATCTGCCCGTGGATAAGGGCAGAGTAGCTGCATGGTTTGCCGGCATCAGCATCCCGCTGATGATACTGACGGCGCTCATCATGCTGCTGTGAGAGGGGGAGACGGGAATATGAAATACTGCAAAAAACTGTTTGCCCTTCTGGCTGCGGCCCTGCTCTGCATGGCCCTGACCCTGCCGGCTGGGGCAGCGGCCCCGCTGGTGCGGGACGAGTGCGGCGTCTTTGACGCCGACACGCTGGCCGACCTCGAGGAGCAGGCCGAAAGCGCCTCTGACGGCCACGACGTGGATGTCTACTTCCTCGTGGTGGACGACATCGGCGATGCCGACCAGCGCGACTACGCGAAAAATTATTACATCTCCAACGGCCTCGGCTACGGCGACGAACAGAGCGGCATCCTCTTCCTGCTGGCAGTCGGCTCCCGCAAGTACGTCACCATCACCTACGGCGAGGGCGTCACGGCTTTCACCGACTACCGCATCGAGCAGCAGGAGGACGAGATCGTCCCGGAGCTCTCCGATGAGGAATGGGCGGATGCCGCCTATACCTATATCGATATGTGCGACGATGCACTGGACTACTATGCCGACTATGGCGAGCCCATCGATGTGGATAACGACATCGGCCTGGAAGACCTGCTCATTATGCAGCTGTGAGAGGGGGAGACGGGAATATGAAATACTGCAAAAAACTGTTTGCCCTTCTGGCTGCGGCCCTGCTCTGCATGGCCCTGACCCTGCCGGCTGGGGCAGCGGCCCCGCTGGTGCGGGACGAGTGCGGCGTCTTTGACGCCGACACGCTGGCCGACCTCGAGGAGCAGGCCGAAAGCGCCTCTGACGGCCACGACGTGGATGTCTACTTCCTCGTGGTGGACGACATCGGCGATGCCGACCAGCGCGACTACGCGAAAAATTATTACATCTCCAACGGCCTCGGCTACGGCGACGAACAGAGCGGCATCCTCTTCCTGCTGGCAGTCGGCTCCCGCAAGTACGTCACCATCACCTACGGCGAGGGCGTCACGGCTTTCACCGACTACCGCATCGAGCAGCAGGAGGACGAGATCGTCCCGGAGCTCTCCGATGAGGAATGGGCGGATGCCGCCTATACCTATATCGATATGTGCGACGATGCACTGGACTACTATGCCGACTATGGCGAGCCCATCGATGTGGATAACGACATCGGCCTGGAAGACCTGCTCATTGCCATGATCTTCCCTCTCGGCATTTCGGCATTCATCTGCCTCATCCTCTACCGCCGGATGAAGACGGCCCGGCAGAAGACAGAGGCCGACGAGTATATGCCCGGCTTCACCCTGCGGGTCAAGCGTGACCGCTACACCCACACCACCCGGGAGCGCACCTATGACCCGCCCCAGAAGGAGTCCAACTCCTCCGGCGGTTCGTCCGTCGATTCCGACGGCTTCGGCGGCTCGTCGGGCGGCTCGTTCTGAAGCATAAAAACAAAAACACCTCGCTGCATGACACAGCGGGGTGTTTTTGCTTTTACAGTCTCAGCCGAGACTCACGCCCATCCGGCGGGCGACGGTGAGCAGCTCACAGCCCTCGGGGATGTTGCGGGTCTTACCGGCGATGTCCTCGAGGCGGTTGGCGACGACGCGGTTGTTGACCATGGCGACGGTGACGCCGTAGCGCTCCACTTCCACCAGCTTGGCGGCATAGCTGCCGAACTCGGTGGCCAGTACGCGGTCATAGGCGCTGGGGCTGCCGCCGCGCTGCATATGGCCCGGGATGCAGACGCGGGTCTCCATGCCGGTCTTTTTCTGGACGGCGGCGGCGATGCGGTTGGTGGCGGTGACGCCGTAACCGGCTTCGGTGCGCTTTGCCATCCACTCTTTCCGCTTCATCTTGGCCTCTTCGGTGTTGATGGCACCCTCGGCCACGGCGATGATGGAGAAGTTGGAGCCTTTGCGGGCGCGGCGCTCCACAGCGTCGCAGACCCGGTCGATGTCGTAGGGCTGCTCGGGCAGCAGGATGATGTCAGCTCCGCCGGCGATGCCGGAGTAGAGGGTCAGCCAGCCGGCCTTGTTGCCCATGATCTCGATGCACATGACGCGGCTGTGGCTGCCGGCGGTGGTGTGGATGCGGTCGATGACCTCAGTGGCGATGTCCACCGCGGTGTGGAAACCGAAGGTGACGTCGGTGCCGTAGATGTCGTTGTCGATGGTCTTGGGCAGGCCGATGATGTTCAGACCCTCCTGGGAGAGGAGGTTGGCCGTCTTGTGGGTGCCGTTGCCGCCGAGGCAGAGCAGACAGTCGAGCTTGGCGTCCTTGTAGGTCATTTTCATGGCCGCGACCTTGTCGATCTTGTCCTCTTCCACCACGCGCATCAGCTTGAAGGGGGTGCGCTTGGTGCCGAGGATGGTGCCGCCCAGCGTCAGGATGCCGCGGAAATCGTCCTCGCACATCTCCTTATATTCGCCGGTGATGAGGCCGTGGTAGCCGTTCAGGATGCCCACGATCTCGACGTTCTCGCCGAACCGTGCATACAGGGCTTTGGCCACGCCGCGGATGGTGGCGTTCAGGCCGGGACAGTCGCCGCCGGAGGTCAGGATACCAACACGTTTTTTCATATCGAACAACCCTCGTTTCTTCCGTTCTCCCTCAGAGGGGGCAGGTGAATGATACTATAAGAGTATTCCCAAAGGGGGCGGGTGTCAAGAGCCGGGAACAAAAAAGGCGTGAAAACGCAGAGGTGGGAAAAACAGAAAAAACATGGACGGAAAAATCAAAAAAAGTGGTTGACAAATGGAGGCGGAGGCTGTATAATATTCCTCGTCAGCAGCGCTTCGGTGCTGAGGTCGAAACCGAATAGTGGGGATTTGCATAGTGGTAGTGCGGTAGACTCTGACTCTACTTGTGGGAGTTCGATTCTCTCATCCCCAACCAGACCGCAGCCCATTGGGTTGCGGTATTTTCGGGGCATAGCGCAGTTGGTAGCGCGCCTCGTTCGGGACGAGGAGGCCGTGGGTTCAAATCCCGCTGCTCCGACTTAAAAAAGCAAGTACACATTCGTGTACTTGCTTTTTTATTTAGTCGGGCGCGGGATTTGAACAGCAGCAGAGCCGACCGCCGCCAGCGGCGGAAACAGGGAGGCGAGGCTGGGGCCGCGCTCCAATTTTTCAAGGCCCTGTCAGGGGCTGCGGAAAAATTGGCAAGCGCAACTCGAAGGCGGCGCAGCAGGGCAAGCAACCAGCCCAGTGGGCTGTTGCTTAGTCCGCGGGTCCCAATCTTCAGGAATGTCAACAGTTGGTGACTGCCGGTACACATTCGTGTACTTGCTTTTTTATTTAGTCGGGCGCGGGATTTGAACTATTCACACAAATCCCTATCTCTTTCTTCTGAAATATGCTAAAATAGTACCACTACGACACAGGAGGTCTTTCTATGCTCAAACGTCTGCGCAGCGCCCACCCGATGCTCTACTGCCTTGTGGCTGAGGTGCTGTTTCTGGGGATGCTGTTCGTGGCATCGCTGCTGTCGCTTCTGCTCATCTTGTTCGTCGTGCGGGATATTGATGCCGTCGATGATTATATGCTGACCTTCATGCAGGAGGCAGCAGGCGTGCTGGTGGCGTGGCTCTTTCTGGCGCGCACCGGGAAGAGCGGCCTGCTCCGCCGCCGGGGCAGCGGCTTTTTCAACGGTCTGCTGGTGGGCCTGTACCCCATCACGCTCATCGGCTACAACGCCTACAATACCCTGCTGTTTGGCAGGCCGGAGGGCGATATGCTGCCCGCGTGGCATGTCGTGTGGTTCCTTATCGGCATGACCAGCGTCGGTGTGGCAGAAGAGTTTCTGTTCCGGGGCGTCATCGCCCAGACGCTTCTGGAACACTTCGGCACCAGCCGGGCCGGCGTCTGGAAAGCCTGCCTGCTGTCGGGTCTTTACTTCGGTGCGGCCCACCTGACCAACCTCACCGGCAGTGCGCCGCTGGGCGTTCTGATGCAGTGCGTCTTTGCGGCCTCGCTGGGTACGCTGCTGGCGGCGGTCTATTTCCGCACCGGAAACATCTGGGTGACGGTGTTCATCCACGCCGCGATGGACATCACGTCCATGCTCATCGGCGGCCTGTACGGCACCCAGACGGTGGCCGACAGCATCAGCACCTATGACATCACCATGCTGACGTCTATCGCGGTCTACCTCATCCCCACGGCATTCCTGCTGCGGAAAAAGAAGCTCAGTGAAGTGGAGCTTTACTTCGGACGTGATATAAAATAAACGGAATGGCCGCGCACAGCTGTGCGCGGCCATTCCGTTTTCTATCTCAGTTATTCGTAATCAATGGGCAGAGTCGGCAGACCGTTCAGCTCCAGCCCGGCGGTATGGCCCGCGATGTACTGATAGTAGCCCTGGGCCGCGATCATCGCGCCGTTGTCGCCGCAGAATTTCAGCTCGGGCAGGTAGACCCTGGCCCCCAGCTTCTGGGCGCCGTCGTTGACCAGCTGGCGCAGACGGCCATTGGCCGCGACGCCGCCCGCCAGACAGACCTGCTTTGCGCCGGTGTCGGCGGCGGCGAGAAGGAGCTTTTCTGCAAGGATGCCCGCGATGCGCTCCTGAAAGCTGGCCGCGAGGTCGGGGACGTTGATGTCAGTACCCTTCATCTGGGCCTGATTCACCTCGTTCAGCACGGCGGTCTTGAGGCCGGAGAAGCTGACGTTGTACCTGCCCTCCACGTGAGGCACCGGCAGACGGTAGGCTTTCGGGTCGCCGGTCTTGGCGGCGTTGGCGACGCTGGGACCGCCGGGATAGGGCAGGCCCAGCGTCCGGGCCACCTTGTCGAAGGCTTCGCCGGCGGCGTCGTCCACCGTGTGGCCGAGGATGTGGTAATGGGTATAGTCCTGCACCTCCACGATGTGGCTGTGTCCGCCGGACGCCACAAGGCAGAGGAAGGGCGGCTTCAGCTCCGGGTGGGTCAGATAGAGGGCTGCAATGTGGCCCCGCAGATGGTGGACCGGCACCAGCGGCTTGCCCGCCGAGTAGGCGAGGCCCTTGGCAAAGTTGACGCCCACCAGCACTGCGCCGATGAGGCCGGGCGCGAAGGTGACAGCCACGGCGTCCACGTCGTCGATGGTCTTGCCTGCGTCCAGCAGAGCCTTTTTGACGGTGGCGCTGATGAACTCGCAGTGGCGGCGGCTGGCAATCTCCGGCACGACGCCGCCGTAAAGCGCCTGCTCCTTGACGCTGGTGGAGATGACGTTGCTCAGCAGGTGCCGGCCATCTTCCACCAGAGATGCGGCGGTCTCGTCGCAGGTAGATTCGATTCCTAAGATGATCATGGTTTTAGTGGGCCTCCAGCCAGTTTTTGCCCTGATGCACTTCGGTGCTCAGGGGGACAGCATAATTGACACAGCCTTCCATCTCTTCCTGCAGGATGGCGGCGGCTTTCGCGGCTTCTGCCTCCGGGGCCTCGACGATGAGTTCGTCGTGGACGGTCAGGATGAGGCGGCTCTCCATCTTCTCGTCCCGCAGACGCCGCCAGACCCGCACCATCGCCAGCTTGATGACATCGGCGGCGGTGCCTTGGATCGGGGTGTTGCGGGCCATCCGCTCGCCGCTGGCCCGGATGTTGTGATTGTTGCTGGCCAGCTCCGGCAGGGAGCGGCGGCGTCCGAAGAGGGTGGACACATAGCCGCAGTTCCGGGCGTCGGAGATGGTCTTGTCCATGTAGCCGCTGACTTTCGGGAAGGTGGCCAGATAGTTTTTCAGGAAGGCGTCCGCTTCTTTGACGCTCACGCCGATGTCCTTCGAGAGGCTGTAAGCGCCCTTGCCGTACATGATGCCGAAGTTGATGGCTTTTGCCGAAGAGCGCAGGCGGGGCGTGACCTGCTCGAGGGGCAGACCGTAGATTTTGGCGGCAGTGCTGCGGTGGATGTCCTCGCCGGTGAGGAAGGCCTGCTGCATATGCTCGTCGCCGGTGACGTGGGCGAGGATGCGCAGCTCGATCTGGCTGTAGTCGGCGTCCACCAGCACGCAGCCGGGCCGCGCCACAAAGTAAGCGCGGAGCTGGCTGCCCAGCTCGGTGCGGATGGGGATGTTCTGCAGGTTGGGGTTGTCGGAGGAAAGCCGTCCGGTGCGGGCTTCGGTCTGGTTGAAGCGGGTGTGGATGCGGCCATCCTCCGCGATGACCTTCAGCAGGCCCTCGACGTAGGTGGAGTTCAGCTTCTGGTAGGCACGGTATTGCAGAATATCCTCCACCAGCGGGTAGTCCCGCAGGGCTTCCAGCGTCTCGGCATCGGTAGACCAGCCGCGCTGGGTCTTTTTGCCGTGGGGCAGGCCCATGGTGTCGAAGAGCATCTCGCCCAGCTGCTTGGGGCTGTTGGGGTTGAAGCTGGCGCTGCCCGTCTCCATGTGGATGCGGGTGAGGACGTCTTCCAGCTCTGAGCGCATCTTCACGCCGAACTTCTCAATGCCCTCTTTGTCCACGAGGATGCCGATGCGGGTCATGTCGGCCAGCACCTGCGCCAGCGGGAACTCGATGTCGTTGTAGAGGGAGTCTTCCTCCAGCGCGGTGATCTCTGCCTTCATCTTGGCGAACAGGTCGGCCAGCGCACCGGCGTCCGGCCACTTCTCACAGGTGAAAGCGGCGTCGGCGCGGTAGCTGATGATGAGCTCCGAGAGGTTGTACTTGGAAGCTGAGGCGTCCAGCAGATAGGCCGCCAGCTTGCCGTCCCAGACGATGCTGCTGCCCCAGCCGCCCGCAGCCATGGCGCGGGCGTAGAGCGGCGCGCTGTCGAAGACGTCAAGGGTGACGTCTTTGTTGTCCAGCAGGCGGAGCAGGTCTTCGGATTCCAGCGGAAAGACGGTCTTGTCCTGCACGGCATACCACGCGGCGGGCTGCAGCTCCACGATGCGGACGCCCTGCTTGCCCATGACAGCGGGCCGCGCGGCCACGAGGTAATGGCCCTTCGGCTCAGCGGGCAGAGCGGCAAGTTCGGCTTCCGGCAGAGGCTCTGCCGGAACTCTTTCCGGGTCGGCGGCGGGGGTGATGTCGCTCAGGCCGAAGCGGGCAATGAGGGAGTGGAGCTCCAGCTCCTGCATCAGCCGGACGGCTTCAGCCTTGTTGCCCTCGCCCACGGCATAGGCGCCCTCGGCGGTGTCGATGGGGGCGTCGGTGCGGATGGTGCCCAGCGTGTAGCTCAGCTCTGCCATGGCGCGGTCTTCGGCCAGATGCTCCCGCTGTTTGGGCTTGATGGTCTTGTCAGTGGTGTCGTCGAGGTGGGCGTAGACCCCCTCGAGACTGCCGTATTTCTGGATGAGGGTAAAGGCACTCTTCTCGCCGATGCCCTTCACGCCCGGGATGTTGTCGGAGGTGTCGCCCATCAGGCTCTTCACGTCGATGAGCTGGCGGGGCGTGACGCCGTATTTCTCCTTCACGGCCTCCACATCCATGGTGACGGTCTTGCTGCGGCCCAACGCCGTGGTAGCCAGCAGAACGGTGGTGGTGTCGCTGACCAGCTGTAAGCTGTCCCGGTCTCCGGTGGCAAGGAAGCAGTCGTCGCTGCGGGCGGCGCAGGCGGCGGCCAGCGTGCCGAGGATGTCGTCGGCCTCCCAGCCCTCGGCGGTCACTTCACGATAGCCCAGCAGGGCCAGAAGCTGCCGGATGACGGGCAGCTGGGCAGCCAGTTCGTCGGGCATCTTATGGCGGGTGGCCTTGTAGCCGTCGTACATCTTGTGGCGGAAGGTGGGGGCTTTGAGGTCGAAAGCCACAGCCACCTCGTCGGGCTCAGATTCTTTGAGCAGGGAGAGCAGGATATTCAGAAAGCCGAAAATGGCGTTGGTATAGCGGCCGTCTTTGGTGGTCAGCAGTTTGATGCCGTAAAAGGCACGGTTGGCGATGCTGTTGCCGTCAATGACCAGTAAACGCATAGCTTGTGGTCCTCCATTCCATAATTTCACATTCTATAGTATACCACAAAATAGAGCGGATGGGGGAGGGTTTGCACAAAAAAAGCCTCTCCCTTTGGGAGAGGTGTCACCGAAGGTGACGGAGAGGGCAAGCCCGTTGCCAAACAGCTGCTGCACAGCGATGAGCAGGGCCTTTGACAGAGCGGTATTATCGCTGTGTTTGGGTGTCTCCGTCAGCAGCCTTGCCCTCTCAGGCGCTTGCGCGCCAGCTCTCCCAGAGGGAGAGCCTTTTGCGGCGGTCACTCCACCCTTATCGCCCCCACCGGGCAGGCGTTGGCGGCGTCCACAGCCAGCGGCACCTGGTCGGGCGGGATGTCGCCGGGGATGGCGACGGCCAGAGTCCCCTCCATCTGGTATACCTCGGGGCAGAGCCCGGCACACTGGGTGCAGCCGATGCAGAGTTCAGGGTCTACGAATGCTTTCATGTTGGTACTACCTCCATTCAAAATGAGAAAAAGGCGCTGAGAGCAGTGTGGCCCGGCGGAGCAGAAAATATGCTATAGGCTTTCGGGCGCAGATATGTTACAATAGAGCAGAATGAACAGGAGGGCAAGAGCATGAACATCCAGATATTCGGCACCACCAAGTGCTTCGATACCAAAAAGGCTCAGCGCTATTTCAAGGAGCGCGGCATCAGGTTTCAGATGATCGATTTGAAAGAAAAAGAGATGAGCCGGGGCGAGTTTGAAAATGTGTCCCGCGCTCTGGGCGGCTGGCAGGCGCTGGTAAATCCCAACGCCAAGGACAAGCAGACCCTCGCTCTGCTGGACGCGCTGGTGGACTGGCAGAAGGAAGACAAGCTCTTCGAGAACCAGCAGCTGTTCCGCACCCCCATCGTCCGCAATGGCCGTCAGGCCACCGTCGGCTACCAGCCCGACATCTGGAAGAACTGGGAATAAGAAGCTGTTTTCATAACCATTGCATAGACTCTGGCTATGAAAACAGCTTTTGGGCCAGTTTCACCAAAATAACACGGGCAGGGTTTTGCACCCTGCCCATGATTGTGGTATACTGTTTTTATCTGAAAAGTGAAACAACGCAGGAGACGATAAGGATATGAAGATAGAAATGACCCCGGAAGAACACGCCCGGCTCCACCGCCGCCGCGGTCGGCAGGCCCTCGGGCTGGTCATCGCGGTGCTGGTGCTCATCGGCACGCTGACCGTGCTGCACGCAGGCGTGAATGCCGTGGCAAAGCTGTTTGACGATACGGCCCAGAAGCAGGAATACGAGGACAAGCTGGAAGGTCTGGTGCTGTTCGACCCCGTGCCTTTTGAGGGCATCGAGAACATCGACGACCTGACCCTCCGCGAGGCCGCGGTCTGGGGCTGTGTGTACAGCATCCAGGAGACCCAGGGCGGCTTCGACGGCTACAACACCGACCCCGATACCGAGCAGCTGCTCATCCCCTCGGTGGACGTGGACGCCTACCTCGCAAAGCTTGTCGGCCCCAGCTTCCGCATGACCCACAAGACCTTCGAGATGGAGGATATGACCATCGAGTTCGACGACACCACCCAGTGCTATAAGATCCCCATCACCGGCAGCGTGGGCAGTTACCGCGCCACCGTCACCAGGCTGTTCAAGAAGGACGGCCTCCTCCACGTCACCGTGGGCTACATCCCCAACCAGAACGCAACGGACAGCATCCTCACCACTACCTCGGATACGCCGGTCAAGTACATGGACTATCTGTTCAGCCGCCAGAGCGGCAGCTGGTATCTCACCGGCCTGACCGAGAGCGAGACGAAGCCCGAGTCAACGGCGGCGTCCACTGCCTCCGAGCCTGCCATGATGGCAGACAGCGAGGTGCAGGACGCCATCCTCGCCACCGGCGGCGAAACGCCCGCTGACTCCGACGCCGCGTCCTCGGAGGCCGCAGCCGCCAGCGAGGAAGCTGACAGCACCGCCGAAAGCGAAGCCGCCTCGGACGCAGGGCCGCAGGCCGAAAGTGCGGCCAGCGCGGCGGCGTAAAACGAATCACAAACAAAAACCGGGAAGCTCCCAGAGCTTCCCGGTTTTTGCATATCCAGAATTACTTCAAATCAAACCGCACGACCACCAGCCGATACCAGAGATACGGCACCATGTTCCATATCATCCACAATTCCATCAGAACATAATTCGGCAGATCACGGAGACGGAAGGGGCGCTTGCCCAGCTGGCCGTTTTTGAGCAAATCGAACGCCTCACGCATTCCCTTGTCCCACGCCTCGCCGAAGCCCTGTTTGTGGAACTTGTAGCATTTGAGCAGATAGCCCAGCGCCAGCGGAAGGAAGTTGAGAATGAGCATCAGCAGAGGCTCATTTTTGAGGGGGAGAAGGATGCTGTTGCGGCCGCTCTGCTGGCTCTTGAAGGCGTTGTACCGCACCGCGCCGGTGCTGGCGCCGCAGATGTGGTAGCACTTTGCCGTGGGGCAGAGGACGTTTTTGTAACCGGCGTTGTTGGCGCGCCAGCTGAGGTCTACGTCCTCGAAGTAGGCAAAGAAATTTTCATCGAAGACGCCGATCTCGTCGAGGATGCTTTTTCGGTAGAGGGCCGCGCCGCCGCAGGCCGAGAAGATGCGCTTCTGCCTGGTGTACCGGCTGGCCCGGCGGCCGTCGCCGGTCTTGCAGGCAAAGCCCATCCATGTGACGTAATCGCCGGCGTCGTCGGCAAGCTCCCGGTCGAAGTGGCGGATCATAAGGCTCTGGACGGCAAAAATTTTCTCGTCGCTCTCAGCCACGCGGATGAGCTCGGCCAGCCACTGGGGCTCTGCAAAGGCGTCGTTGTTGAACAGCACCACGAACTCGCTTTTCGCCCGGGCGATGCCCTGATTGACGGCGTGGGAGAAGCCGGTGTTGGAGCCGTTCTCGATGAGCTGGAAGTTCGGGCGGCTGCAATAGCTGCGGGCCTGCTCAAGGCTCTCGTCGGTGGAGCCGTTATCCACCACGATAAGCTCGAAGTCCTGCTCCGTCTGGGCGTAGACCGACTCGATGGAGTCCTTGAGCCAGCCTTTGCCGTTGATGTTGGGGATGATGATGGTCGCTTTCATAGATTCTGTGCTCCTGCGCATTTTCTTCTAGCATACAAAAGACAGTATAACATATTTTGAAGAGATTGAAAATTCCCTCTTGACAAAAAAGATGATTTGAGTATTATTGTATTAAGTACTTAGCACAGCGACACAAGGAGATGAGACGATGGGCGAACGATTCGATATGAGCCGCCCCATCTACGCACAGATCGTGGAACGGCTCAAGGCAAAGATATTAGCGGGCGTCTACCCGCCCGGCGGACATCTGGACTCGGTGCGCGACATGGCCGCAGCGGCAGGCGTCAACCCCAACACCATGCAGCGGGCGCTGGCCCAGCTGGAAGCGGAAGGGCTCGTCTACACCGAGCGGACCACGGGCCGCTTCGTCACCGAAGATACAGCCCTTTTGGAACAGCTGCGGGACGAGACGGCCCGCGCCATGACCGCCGAATATCTCGAGAAAATGCGCGGCATCGGCTACGGCCCGGCAGAGGCCGCAAAGCTTATGACGGGCTGGGAAACAAAGGAGAGTGATTCAAATGAATGAGATTTTAACTTGTGAGGGCCTGACGAAATCCTACCAGAAGGGGACAAACGCCCTCGACGGCATCGAGCTGCACATCGGCTTTGGCCGCATCGTGGGCCTGCTTGGCCCCAACGGCAGCGGCAAGACCACCCTTATCAAACTGGCGAACGGCCTTTTGCAGCCCACGGCGGGCAGCATCCGAATCGCGGGCATGGCCCCCGGCCCGGATACGAAAGCCATCGTCTCCTATCTGCCGGACGCCGCATGGCTGCCCGACTGGATGCGGGTGGAGCAGCTGGTGGAGATGTTCCGGGATTTCTACGCCGACTTCGACCCTGCCAAGGCGAATGAGATGCTGGAAAAGCTGGAGCTTTCGCCCAAAGCACCCCTCAAGAGCCTTTCCAAGGGCAACAAGGAGAAAGTCCAGCTCATCCTTGCCATGAGCCGGAATGCCCGGCTCTACCTGCTGGATGAACCCATCGGCGGCGTGGACCCGGCGGCGCGAGACTACATCCTGAACACCATCCTCACCAACTACAGCCGGGACGCCTCGGTCATCATCTCCACCCACCTCATCGAGGATGTGGAGCCGGTGCTGGATGAGGCTGTGTTCCTGAAGAACGGCAGAATTTTCGCCCACCGCTCGGTGGATGAGCTCCGCGAGACCGAGGGCATGAGTGTGGATGCATATTTCCGGGAGGTATTCAAATGCTGAAAAAGTTACTGAAATATGAGTTCCGGGCCACCGCCCGCACCTACGGCGGAATGTATCTGGCCCTGCTGGCGGCGTCGGTGCTCTTTGGAGGGTCCGTCTGGAGATGGAACAGCACCAATAGTGACGCCTATTCGGCTCTCGTGGGCCTGCTGAGCCTTGTCTACACCGGCGTCATCATCGGCACCGTGGTCGTCACCATCATGACCATCGTGCAGCGGTTCTACCGCAACCTGCTGGGCCGGGAGGGCTACCTGATGCACACCCTACCGGTGACGGAAACACAGCTTGTGACCTCGAAGCTCATCTCCAGCACCGTGTGGAGCCTGTGCAGCATCCTCGCAGCCTGCCTTTCCTTCGGGATTCTGGCTGTCCTGATGATGGCGGATATGGACCTGCTTGAGCAGCTGCCGCTGATGTGGTCGGGCATCCGGGAGGCATTCGCCCGCTGTAACATGGAGTTCTGGGAGGCGCTGGCTTTCAGCGGCGTCGTCAGCTTCGTGCGGATGGTCAGCGCCATCGCCTGCATCTATGCTGCCTGCATGGTGGGACATCAGTTCAAGAACCACCCCGCGCTGGCGGGAATCCTGAGCTTCTTTGTCATGCAGTATCTGCAGGGCTGGCTCGAAAAGCTGCTCCAGATCGGCACCGGCGTCTACGAGACGGCCATCTATAGCGCCGTAGGCGATGTGGGCAGCATCGGGACTGCCGTCTCGGCTCTGGGCTACATGGGGAGCGCGATGGTCACGCTGGGCATCGCGGCGGCATTCGGCGTCTTCTGGTTCGGGCTGACGGTCTGGCTGATGCGAAACAAACTCAACCTCGAGTGATGAAACGTGAAAAAATCTGACGGAAAAATTTGAAATTCCCTCTTGACTTTACACGGATAAAGTGTATAATGCAATCAAACCAATGAGGCGGAAGAGAACCTGCAAAGCGCATCTTCAGTGAGCCCGGACAGTGAAAACGGGCGAGAGCGGGGCAGAGATTCGTGGGCCGCCGAGGGCCGGGCAAACGAGGCAGAGCCTCCAGTAGCTTGGGACGGAAGCCTCCGTTACAGGGCAGGGGAGTGTTGGCTCTCCGTGAGGGGCTTTGCGGCTTTCAAGAGGAAAGCGAGCAAGGCAAGCAAGGTGGCACCGCAGATTCGAATTTCTCGACTCTGTCCTTGTGGATGAACACACAGGGACAGGGTCGTTTTGTTATATGAGAACAAAAGCCCGTCCCGCAAGTGGAGCGGGTTTTTATTTTACATGCCGCCCGCTCCAGGGAAGGAGCAACCGCTATGAAAACCATGAACATGATCTCCCGCCGCAGCTTTCTGAAAGCCGCTATGGCCGCCGCCACCGTTTCCGCTCTGGGTCTGACCGGCTGCGGTTCGTCCGCTTCGAGCACTGCATCCGGCACCGCTTCCAGTGCAGCAGCATCTTCTGCCGCCGCCAGCGAGGCAGGCCAGACCTTCAAGGTGGGCATTGTCAACTATGTTGACCACGCTTCTCTGAACCAGATCGTTGCGTCAGTGGAAGAGCGTCTGGACGAGGTGGGCAAGGAGAAGGGCGTCACCTTCGACTACGCCGACTACTACGCCAACGCACAGGCCGACCAGACCAACCTGAACCAGATCGGCGCCGACCTCGTGGCCGACGGCGTGGACGTCATCGTGGCTGTGGCTACCCCTACCGCCGCTACCATGCTGGCCGCTGTGGAGGACACCGACATCCCCGTCGTCTACTCCGCCGTCACCGACCCCGCTGCCGCAGGCTTTGACACCGAGCCGAACATCACCGGCACTTCCGACGCCCTGAACACCAACGCCATCATGAACCTCATCCTGGCCGTCAACCCCGACATCGACATCATCGGCCTGCTGTATGATCTGAGCCAGGATGCTTCTACACAGGCCATTGCAGACGCCAAGGCTTTCTGCGACAGCAAGGGCATCAAGTACATCGAGAAGAACGGCACCACCACCGCCGAAGTTCAGATGGCCGCTGAGGCCCTCATCGCCGCCGGTGTCAAGGCCGTCTTCACCCCCACCGACAACACCATCATGACCGCAGAGCTTTCCATCTATGAGACCTTCACCGAGGCAGGCGTCCAGCACTACACCGGCGCTGACAGCTTCGCCCTGAACGGTGCCTTCGTGGGCTACGGCGTCGATTACGTCCAGCTGGGCGAGGCTACCGCCGATATGGTGGCGGAACTGCTCTGCGATGGCAAGACCCCTGCTGACCTGCCTTTCCAGACCTTCGACAACGGCATTGCCACCATCAACACCGAGACCTGCGAGGCGCTGGGCCTCGACCTCGACACCGTGAAGAAGGCCTTTGCACCCTACTGCACCGAGGTCGTGGAAGTGACCACGGCGGAGAACTTTGGTTAAACCTCTCCGTCATTGCTTCGCAATGCCACCTCCCCTATCGAGGGGAGGCTTTGGCATTTCGGAAAGCTTTCTCTCTTCGCCAGAGGCTCCCCTCGGTAGGGGAGCTGTCGAGCGGTAGCGAGACTGAGAGGTTACACATTAAAATAAAAGGAGCACACCATGCTGGCGAGTATCTTTTCGCTCAACGTCATCCAGACCGCGCTCGAGCTGGGCTGCATCTATGCCCTCGTTGCGCTGGCTCTGTTTCTGAGCTATTCCATCCTGAATATCGCGGACCTGTCCACCGACGGCTGCTTCACCCTTGGCTGCGCTGTTGCGTGTCAGGTGGCGCTGACCGGCCACCCCTTCCTCGCCCTGCTGGCGGCGATGGCGGCCGGTGTGTGCTCCGGTTTCATCACAGCTTTTTTGCAGACCCGCCTCGGCGTCGAGAGCATCATGGCCGGCATCATCGTCAACACCGGCCTCTACACCATCAACCTGGCCGTGATGGGCTTCTCGTCCACCATGTCGCTGGTCAAGACCGATACCGTCTTTTCCATCGCCAAGAGTGCCCTGAGCTTTACGGGCGGCGGGTATAAGCTGGTGCTGGCGGCGGTAGTCATCGCGCTGGCCGGTGCCGCCATGGTGGGCTTCCTCGGAACCCGCCTCGGCCTCTCGATCCGTGCCACCGGCGATAACGCTGCCATGGTGCGCGCTTCCAGCATCAACCCCGCCTTCACCATCACGGTGGGCCTCTGCATCTCGGGCGCATTGACCGCCCTTTCCGGCGGCCTGCTGGCTCAGTACCAGAAGAGCTGCGACATCAACGTAGGCACCGGCATGGTGACCATCGCGCTGGCTTCCCTCATCATCGGCGAAACGCTGGTGGGCAAGCGGACGATGGTGCGCCGTGTGCTGGGCGTCGTGTTCGGCAGCTGCCTCTACCGTTTTATCGTGGCGGTGGCCCTCCGCTTCAACGTGCCGGCTGCTGCCATGAAGCTGGTCAGCGCCATCATCGTGGCGGTGGCCATCTCGATGCCCGCCATCCGGGAGAAGATCGCCTTTGAGAAGCGCCGCAGTGCGGCCCGTCAGGCACGGAAGGAGCGTGTGTAAAATGGAGATGCTCGAACTTCGTGACCTGCACAAGACCTTCAACCCCGGCACCGTCAACGAGAAAGTGGCCCTGAACGGCGTCAGCCTGACCATGGAAGCGGGAGACTTCGCCACCATCGTCGGCTCCAACGGCGCGGGCAAATCCACCCTCTTCAACGCCATCACCGGCGGCTTCATCGCCGACGAGGGCAGCATCACGCTGGGCGGCGAGGACATCACCTTCGCGCCGGAATATCAGCGCAGCCGGGTCATCGGCCACCTGTTCCAGGACCCGCTCAAGGGTACGGCCCCCAACATGACCATCGAGGAGAATCTGGCGCTGGCCTACCTTCGTGCCGGGACCGCCCCCAACGCCATCTTCTCCCGCATCTCCCGCAAGGATAAGGAGATCTTCCGTGAGAAGCTGGCCCTGCTGGATATGGGCCTCGAAGACCGGATGAAGCAGCCGGTGGGCCTGCTGTCGGGCGGTCAGCGTCAGGCGCTGACCCTGCTGATGGCCACCCTCGTCACCCCGAAGCTCCTGCTTCTGGACGAGCACACCGCCGCTCTCGACCCTGCCACCGCCGAAAAGGTGCTGGACCTCACCAAGAGCATCGTGGCCGAAAAGAAGATCACCTGCCTGATGGTCACCCACAATATGCATCAGGCATTGGAGCTGGGCAACCGCACCCTCATGATGGACGCGGGCCGCATCGTCTTTGACGTCAAGGGCGAGGCCCGCAGTAAGATGACCGTGGACGACCTGCTCGAGAAGTTCCGCGAGAACGCCGGCAAGGCTCTCGACAATGACCGCATCCTCCTGAGCAAGGTGGAAGCCAACAACTGAGAATAAGCGAAAGACTGCTGCAAAACAGCTCTCCCAAAGAGAGAGGCTGGCCCTGTTGCAACAACAAAAAATCCCCCCTCGCTGTTATCTCGCAGCGAGGGGGAATTTTTATGTGATGTTGGATTGGAATATCATGAAAATTCAAATTGGAAATATCAGGAATCAATGGACATGGTGCCCTTCAGCAGGACAAAGACGTAGGGAGAGGCCTTGCCATCGACCGTGATGGTCTTGATGCTGACGGAAATCTCTTCCGGGACGTAAGAGGCGGTTTGAGTGCCGCTGTTATTGGGCTGCTTGGTATTATAGGCAGGAAGGAACAGCTTGAACTGCTTGTTCAGGAAAGTAGTGGATGCTGCATAAAGCTGCGCCGAGTTCAAATCTTTATACGTTTTTCCACCGAAATCCTGAATGGGGGCACTATAAAAAGTATAGGCAGCAACAGGAGATTCGTCGCTCCGGAGGGCGGCAAGATTATTGACTAATATTGCAGAGCTGATGTACTGATACTTGGTTTCATCAGGGTCGCCCAGAGCTTTCTTGATGGAATCGTAGGCAATCTCTCCATAGCCCGGATCGTCATCCTTGGTATACTTTGTGTCAGAGCTGAGTGCGTCCAGACCTGCTTGAAGAGCATTGTCGAGACTCTTGCTCTCCTTCAGGTCGTAGCCGGTCTTTGCACTGGCTGTTTTGATAAAGACGGAAGTGTCGTATTTGGGGTCTGAGCCGCACGCTGTAAAGATACACAGAGAGACTGCACTGGCCGCAACGGCGGCAAGGATTCGTTTGAGCATTTTCATAAGATACCTCCTAACATTGTGAAAATCGATGATGCAGAACAGATCGTGTATTCTGCTGTTAAGTCAAGTTAAGTATACCCCCCCCCCCCCCCCCCCCCGTAAAAATATTCAATTAGTAAATCTCCCAAAAATCTGTAGAAGATTTTGTGGGAAATGAGGAAGAGAAAAGCCGCCTCTGCGACAGAAAACAAAAAGGCCTCCGCCATGCAAAGCATGGCAGAAGCCTTTGTATCAAAAACTATGGTTACAGCATCTTGGAGAGGAATGCCTTCAGGCGGGGATGCTTGGGGTTGGTGAACAGCTCCTGCGGCGGCTCATCCTCCTGGATCCTTCCCTCGTCAATGAAGATGACGCGGTTGGAGACTTCGCGGGCAAAGCCCATCTCATGGGTGACCACCAGCATGGTGATGCCGGTGTGAGCCAGCTCTTTCATCAGCTCAAGCACTTCACCGACCATCTCGGGGTCGAGGGCGCTGGTAGGCTCATCGAAGAGGATGACGTCCGGGTCCATTGCCAGTGCGCGTGCGATGGCGATGCGCTGCTGCTGGCCACCCGAAAGGCTCTTGGGGTAGACGTTGGCCTTGTCGGCCAGACCTACGCGGGCCAGAAGCTCGTCGGCGCGCTTGGAGATGGCCTCTTTGTCCTTGAGCTTGAGCAGGCTGGGGGCCAGCTCAAGGTTTTTCTTAACGGTCAGGTGGGGAAAGAGGTTGAAGTGCTGGAACACCATGCCCATCTTCTGGCGGACGGAGTCGATGTGGTCGTCGTCCACCTCCACGCCCTCAAATTTGATGCTGCCGCCGGTGGGGATCTCCAGCCGGTTCAGGCAGCGCAGGAAGGTGGATTTGCCGCAGCCCGAGGGGCCGATGAGGCAGACCACGTCGCCGCGGTAGATGTCGATGTCGATGCCCCGCAGCACGTCCAGAGTGGGGGCAGCCTGCTTTGCGCCCTTGCGCTTTTCGCCGCCGTAGGTCTTGGTCAGGCCCCGGACTTCCAGGATCTTATCGGTCACTTTGTGCCAGCCTCCTCTCAAATTTTGCAAGCAGCCAGGTAAAGATCATCACCAGCACCAGATAGATCAGTGCCACGCCAAACAGGGGGAACATGGCCTCGTAGGTGCGGTTCATGATGCCCTGGGCCGCATACAGCAGCTCCTTGCCGCCGATGACGGTGATAAGGGAGGTATCCTTCAGCAGCATGATGAACTCGTTGCCCAGGGCAGGCAGCACGGCCCGGATGGCCTGGGGGATGATGATGACCACCATGGTGGTGATGTAGTTGAGGCCGAGGCTGCGGCCGGCCTCCATCTGGCCCGGATCCACAGCCATCAGGCCGCCCCGGATGATCTCGGAGACGTAAGCGCCGGAGTTGATGCCCAGCGCCAGAGCGCCTACCATGGTAAAGTTGCGGCTGTTGTTGAAGATGACCATGCTCATGATCAGCAGCTGCACCATCATGGGGGTGCCCCGGATCACGGTGGTGTACACCTGGCACACGGCGTTAAAGAAGCCCAGCACGGGGTTCGAGCGGCCGGGGCGCTGCTGGTCGTGGGCCACACGCACCAGCGCCACCACGCTGCCCAGCAGGACGCCCATGGCCAGAGCAATGGCAGTGACCAGCAGGGTGGTGCCTACGCCCTCGATGTACTGGAGCCAGCGGTCCTTCAGGACAAAGGCCTGATAAAATTTGTAGAACAGCTCCTGCCCCATGTCCAGCCGGCCGCCGCTTTTCAGCAGCTGGCTCAACAGTTCGTATTGTGCGGCCATTCGCATCCTCACTTTCTTTTCGTCTGTTGTGATCTTGTCAGAATTTTGTAACCTATATCCCTTAAAAAAGGGGAGGTGCCCGGTGGGCCGCCTCCCCTTGAGGGGTCTGTTTACTCAGCCTTGATGTACTTGTCCACGATGGACTGCAGGGTGCCGTCAGCCTTCAGCTCCTCCAGAGCGGCGTTCACAGCCTCCAGCAGAGCGGTGTTGCTCTTGTTCATGCCAATGGCGTAGTCCTCCTCGGCGTAGCTGGTGTCCAGGATCTTCAGGCCGGGGTTGGACTCCACATAGGCCTTGGCGGGCTCGTTGTCGATGACCACAGCGTCCACCTGGCCGTTGTTCAGGGCCTGTACAGCGGTCAGGCCGTTGTCGTAGGCCACCACGGCGTCCTCGCCAAAGTCGTCGGAGCAGTACAGGTAGCCGGTGGTGCCGCGCTGGGTGCCGATCTTCTTGCCGGCCAGATCGTCCACAGAGGCAATGTCGGAGCCCTCGGGCACGATGACGGACTGGATGCCGGTGGCGTAGCTGTCGGAGAAGGACATCACAGCCATCCGCTCGTCGGTGACAGTGATGCCTGCCATGGCGATGTCGGCCTTGCCCTGCTGCACGCTCAGCAGAGCGGCGTCAAAATCCATGTCGTCGATCTGCAGCTCCAGACCCAGCTTCTCGGCAATGGCCTGTGCGGTGTCCACATCGATGCCCTCAATGGTGCCGGCGTCGGTGGTCATCTCGTAGGGAGGGAAGGTGGCGTTGGTGGCCATGGTCAGCTTGCCAGCCTCAACGGTGGTCAGCTCAGCAGCGGCAGCGCTGGTGGAAGCAGCCTCAGAAGAAGCAGCAACAGAGCTTGCAGCAGCGGAAGAAGCGGTGGAGGCAGAGCCGCCGCAGGCGGTCAGAGCCAGAGCAGCAACGGTCAGGCCAGCGGCAGCAAGAAAGCTGCGGCGAGAGATCTTTTTCATATTCAAACACTCCTCTTTATGTGCATATCGTTTGCATCTCTCTGCTGCGATGCGATTCATCGAAAAATCAGAGAGCGTGTTTAGTATAGGTTGTACAATTTGAAAAGTCAAGTGTTGTGCAAAAATTCCATCAAATTGAAACCGAATTGCAAACAATTATGCAGAATAAAGCTTAAGAGCGATGTATATATGCAGAACCTCTCAGTCTGCTTCGCAGACAGCTCCCCTAATAGGGGAGCCCTTGGCATGTCGGTCAGGCTTACGCTGGACGAGCAAGGCTTGATTTATCGGGAGCTGTAGTGCCCTGCTGCCTGGATTCACGGCAGCTTGACAAAATGCGTTGTCCAGAAGTTGCTGCCCTCTGCAGCGAGGCCCGGCATTTTACGCCACTGAAAGCTTTCAGCAGTCAGCGCAGAGTGACCCGGCTTGCCAAGGCCTCCCCTCGATAGGGGAGGTGGCAGCGCGCCAGCGCTGACGGAGAGGTTAAACCGTCCGCGCCAGCTCTTCCACGCTCCGCTTCGGCACGCAGTAGTCACCGTTCTCATCGAGATAATACTTGATGCCGGTCTCCTCCGTCATCGGTACGACCCTGGCGGCGTGAGTGGGGCAGCCAAGCGCCACCATGAACGCCAGCTTGTCCGGCGCGGCGATGCCCAGCAGCTCGCTCAGGGCGGGCTTGTTGATGGCGCCCATGATGCAGCTGCCCACGCCCTTGGCCCATGCGGCGAGGGTGATGTTCGCCAGCGCGATGCCGGTGTCGGTGTTCAGGTCGCCGGGGATGGCGCTGTCCTGCACGACGGCCAGATACATCACAGGCTGCTCGTCGGCTTTGGGAGCACCCTGCTCCGGCGGCAGATAGGCGGCCCACTTGACCAGCGGATGGACCTTTTTCACCATCTCGGGGCTCTGCACCACCACCAGCTTCACGGCCTGACGGTTCGCGCCGCAGGACGACAGGCGCAGGGCCTCCACCATATCATCCACCACATCCTGCGGCACCGGCTTCTGGGCGAAGCGGCGGTAGGTGCGGCGGGTGTTGAGCGTTTCCATAACAGACATCGGCAGACACTCCTTTATATTAAGTATGATTTGATTACAGCACCGGCGAAAGAGCCGCACAAGGGAGGCGGGAATCTATTTCCGCTTCCAGGCGTGGCCGCTGGGCATGGGCAGGCCCAGCACCAGCGCGATGCCCACAGCCAGCGCCACGGCCACCTTGAAGGTGGAGATGCCGTTGGCCAGCGAAAGGGCATTCTCGCCCTGGATGAAGTAGTAGGCGGTGTAGTAGATGCCCGCGCCGGGGACCAGCGGGAAGATGCCGGTCAGCAGAAAGACCGTTACCGGCGTTTTGAGCAGGATGGCGAAGAGCCGGGACACCAGCGTCAGCGGGATGACTGCGATGAGGGAGGCTGCCGCCGCGTCGGCCCCGTATAAGACAGCCAGCTTGTAGACGAACCAGCCCACCGCGCCCACCAGCGCACAGCAGGGGAGGGTGCGCTTAGGGCAGGCGAAGAGAACGGCGAAGCTCAGCGTCCCCGCCCCGGCCAGAAAGAACTGTGCCGCCAGCTGGCCGAGCTGTGTGCTTGTCAAGGTCATCATACCACCGTCACCCCCGTCAGGATCGAAGTAAGGCTCAGCACGAGGCCGGTGCCGATGGCGATGCTGGCCGCGATGAGCAGGGCGTCTATCATCCGGATGGTGCCGGAGAGGTAGTCGCCCTGCACGAAGTCCCGGATGCCCATGGTGAAAGCGATGCCGGGGGTCAATATCATCAGGGTGCCGATGATGGCGTGGCTGGCCTCAGTGTCCAGCAGATGGCACCCCAGAATGCAGACCAATGTAATGAGCGCTGCCGCCGAGATCTTGCGGAAGCCGTTGGAAAGCCTCCGATTTTCACAGAGCAGCAGATAGCCGCTGACGATGAGACCCGCTGCCGCTGCCGCCAGCGCCGAGCGTATCGTGCCGCCGAAGATGAGCGCAAAACAGGCTGTGCCGCTCATCCCGGCGAGGAGCTGGGTCTTGCCCTTGGGGAAGGGGATGCGCCGGGCCTCGGCCAGGCGGTGTTCAGCCTCGTCCAGTGTGATGCCCCCGGCTGCTATCTCGCGGGAAAGGGCGTTCACCGCGGCCACCCGGCCTAAGTGGGTCGTCCGCACCGGGACGTTCCGCACTTCGGCGATCTCTGCCGTGCCGGCGCTGGCGAAGATGCCGTTGGTCAGCACGTAGACGTGGAACTCCCGCAGATGGAAGCTGCGGGCCATGATCTCCATCGTCTGCTCCACCCGGAAGACCTCTGCTCCGTTTTCCAGCAGCGTCTCGCCCGCCGCCATGATAAAGTCCATGATGCGGCGCCGCTGCTCGTCGCTGGGATATAACTCTCTGCTGTCCATTCCGGCCCTCCCTGTCATGCCCGCCAAAGGGGGCATATCATCTCATGCTATACTGTATCATAATTCCGGCGGCTTGCAAAGGCGTCTTTTCACATTTTTGCACAACTTCCGTCCTTGCCGTCGGGGGCGCAGTGTGTTACACTGATAACAACTATGGAAAGATCCAGAAACCACAGGAGGAAATGACCGTGAAGCAGAGTCTGAGTTTCGCGCGCCGTCTGACGGCGCTGGTGCTGGCAGCTGTGATGCTGTGCGTGGCTGTCCCGGCGGTGTTCGCCGAGGATGCCGCATCCGGTGCCACCACCATTGGCGGTGCAAACACCACCCTTATCCCTGAGGAAGAGGAAAATTGTCTGAGCTGGCTCTTCGGCTCCAAAGATAAAATTACACTGCCCTATCTGAACATCAAGGGCAAGGGCCTGCGCCGGAACGTGTCGCTGGACCTCGTGGACTGCCTGGTGGGCATCACCTACACCGAGCTTGGCTCCATCGGCAGCTATGTCAGCGCCAGTGCCGCGCAGGAGGCGTGGAAGGCCCAGGCCGTGGCCATCCACTCCTACCTCGAGTACCATAAGCAGTACGGCTCCTCGGCCAACGCTCTCATCTACACCCCCGTGGAGGACATCCCGTCCTCGGCCCGGTCGGCCATCCGCAAGGCGGTGGAGGCTGTGAAGGATGAGGTGCTGACCTACAACGGCAGCGTCATCGACGCCGTCTGGTCGGCCAGCGCAGGCTACAACACCCAGACCGGCGTCTACGGCACCTGCTCCAGCCTCGACGCCTGGGGCTCGGATGTGCCGTATCTCAAGAGCGTGGAAAGCCCCTATGAGCGCCAGTACCACGAGAAGATGCGCCGCATCATCGGCAAGGATTATGACTATGTCGAGTACAACGACAGCCGCACCGGTGAGCCCTACCAGAGCGCCGACACCACCCACAAAGACCTCGGCGGCTTCGTCCAGTACAACACGCTGGTGTCCAATGGCCGCAGCTACCGCTATATCGGCCAGTTCGTGTCCTCCCGCTACTGCTTCGATTTCAGCACGGATGCAGCGGGTGTACCCTGTATGTACTACTACGGCTTCGGCCACGGCGTGGGCATGAGCCAGTGCGGCGCTGTGGGCTACGCCGCCGAGGAGGGGATGGGCTACCGCGACATCCTGAAGCACTACTACTCTGGCGTTTCCATCCGGACGGTGGGCAGCGGCACGAGCTCCGGCGGCGGTCTGTTCAGCTGGCTGCGCCGCCTGCTGGGCATGTAAAAAATCAAAAGGAATTGCGCAAAATACTTCTCAAATGGGACGTGATTTGGTATACTGTACACGCTTGTACACAAGAGACAGACGATTTCGCGTTTCACGCTCCAAAGCGGGAGCGATACGATAAAGAATAACAGGTGGAGAGAACGGAATGCAGTTGGAGAAGGAAAAGAAAGAAAAGCGGGAGCGGGAGCGCTGCCGCGCACTGGCGCAGCGCATCGCGGAGGAGGCAAACCCCGCCTCGGCGGCCCTGCTGGGAGAGCAGATGCCCAAGCTGACGGAAGCCCTGCACCGTGCAGGTGTGGAGGCAGAAGAGTGGACAGAGGGCTCTGCGGCAGAGCTTCTGGTGGTGGCAGACCCCGCGTGGGAAACGCTGCCCGAGACCCTGCCCGCCCGGGTGCTGCTGGTGAGCGATGAGAGCACCGTGATGGCGGGCTGGGCCGAGCAGCTGGCCCAGAGAGGGTATTTCCGCGATTTTGGCTGGCGCAGCAAGGGCCGCGCTCAGCAGTCGGCGCTGTTCTGCACCAGTCAGCCCTCCCAGCTGAAGATGGTGCGGGGCTACGAGATGGAAATGGACATCCTGCGTGACCGGATGGTGCGCGCCGAGCGCACCAGCGGCGAGGAAGCCGAGCTCATCGCCCGGCTGCGCAGCGACCTTTCGCTCAGCCGCAGCCACGAGCAGCAGCTGGAAAAGGCACTGGGCGAGGTGACCGGCTCGAAGTTCTGGAAGATGACCTGGCCCATGCGCTATGTCGTCAGCAAGAGCCGCCAGCTCTGGCACACTCTGCCCTTCTTCGTGCTCCTGCGGGAGCTGCGCAGCGGCGGCATCGAGGGTGTGCGGGAACTGGCCCGCGCCCGCCGCGAGTACGCCGCCCTCTTCCCGGGCAAAGTCATGCGCGCCGACCGGTTCGCACCGGTGGAACTGCTGGTGCGGCAGGCAGGCAATCAGCCTGCAGGCCCCAAGATCAGCATCGTGGTGCCGCTCTACAACACCCCGCTGGACTTCCTCGAAGAGCTGCTGGATTCCGTCGTGAACCAGACCTACCGCAACTGGGAGCTCTGCTGTGTGGACGCCGGCACTGCCCCGGGTGTGGGCGAGATGGTGCAGCAGCGCGCCGCTGTGGACCCTCGTATCCGCTACAGGAAGCTGGAGAAGAATGAGCTCATCCCCGGCAACACCAACAAAGGCATCGAGATGGCCACCGGCGACTTCATCGCCCTGCTGGACCACGACGACATCCTCCATCCCTGCGCCCTCTGGTACGCCGCCAAGGCCATCGCCGAGCAGGGGGCCGACTTCGTCTATACCGATGAGGCGACCTTCGAGGGCAAGGTGGAGAATGTGGTGCTCTACCACTTCAAGCCGGACTTCATGCTGGACAACCTCCGCTCCAACAACTATATCTGCCACCTGACCCTCTTCAGCCGCCGGCTGATGGACGCCGCAGGCGGCCCGGAGCGGATGGAGTACAACGGCAGTCAGGATTATGAGCTCTTCCTCCGCCTGACCGAGACGGCCCGGAAGATCGTCCACATCCCCCACGCCCTCTATTACTGGCGTTCCAGCCCCGGCAGCACGGCCAGCGACATCTCCGCCAAGACCTACTGCATCGACGCGGGCATTGCCGCCCTCAAGGCTCATTACGCCCGCTGCGGCGTGGCCGTGGACGATGTGTCCCTCATCCCGGGTACGCCGGGCTACTACAAGACCGATTATACCATCGACCATCCGGGCCGGGTGAGCATCCTCATCCCCACCTGCGACCACATCCGCGACTTGGTGACCTGCGTGGAGTCCATCTACGCCCGCACCACCTACCCGGATTTTGAGATCATCCTCATCGAGAACAATAGCAAGGCCCCCGAGACCTTCCGCACCTACGAGCGGATGCAGAAGGAGCACCCCGATAACCTCAAGGTCGTCACCTGGGAGGGCAAGGGCTTCAACTACAGCGCCCTGAACAACTTCGGCGAGAAGTTCGCCACCGGTGAGTATCTGCTTCTGCTCAACAACGACACGGAGGTCATCACCGCCTCCTGGCTGGAAGAGATGGTCATGTATGCCCAGCAGAAGCGGGTGGGCTGCGTGGGCGCAAAGCTGCTCTACCCGGACGATACCATCCAGCACGCCGGTGTCGGCTTCGGCATCGGCGGCGTGGCGGGCCATCTGCACAAGTACTATCCCGCCAGCTCGGACGGCTATATGGGCCGCCTGAACTATGTGCAGGACGTCTACGCTGACACCGCCGCCTGCCTGCTCATCCGCAAGGAGATCTACGACGAAGTGGGCGGTCTGGACGAGAGCTATGCCGTGGCCTTCAACGATGTGGACTTCTGCGTCCGCGTCCGTCAGGCAGGCTACACCAACGTATTCACCCCGTTTGCCCAGCTCTACCACTACGAGAGCAAGAGCCGCGGCATGGAGGATAACCCCGAAAAGCAGAAGCGTTTTCAGGGCGAGGTGCTGCGTTTTCAGGCCCGCTGGGGCGACCTGCTGGCTGCAGGCGACCCCTGCACCAACCCCAACTTCGACATCCAGCGCGAAGATTTCAGCCTGAAGATATTACCGCTGGAATGATAAGGAGAACGAACTTGGAACTCTCTGCCTGTATCGTTGTCTATAACGGCTGCGACGAAGCCCTCAAGGCGGCGCAGACGGTGCTGCAATACACCCGCCGCCACCCGCTGACCCTCTATCTGGTGGACAACGCCAGCCCCGACGGCAGCGGCGCACGGCTGGAAGCCGCCGTGAAGGGCGGCGCTTTGAGCACTCAGCCCGGCCAGAAGGTCGAGGTGCGCTGCCGCAAGGAGAACGGCGGTTTCGGCACCGGACACAACACCGTCCTGCCGGAGCTGACGAGCGACTATCACTTCATCCTGAACCCGGACATCCAGCTCACCGCTGATACCCTCAGCGATTTGGCCGACTGGATGGCCGTCCACCCGGATGCTGTGATGGCCCGGCCGGGGCTGTGCTTCCCGGATGGCCGTCCCCAGAGCCTGCCGCTGCGGCGCTGTGCGCTGCGGCCTATGGTCTACCGCCAGCTGCCGTTTTTGAAATTCTGGGAGAAATATAACCGTGCGTATTTGATGGAGGGGGAGGATCTGTCCGCTCCCGTTGAGATCGAGTTCTGCACCGGCAGCTTTTCCGCCGTGCGGACGGCGGAGTTCAAGGCCGTGGGCGGCTTCGATGAGCACTACTTCATGTATGTGGAGGATGCCGACCTGACCCAGAAGATGCGCACCACCGGCAAAGCCTACCTCGTGCCGCAGTATACCGCCATCCATGCATGGCATCGTGCAGCCCACCGCAGCCTCAAGCCCTTTTTGTGGCAGACCGGGAGCCTGCTGCGGTATTTCCACAAGTGGGGGTTCAAGTTCTGAGCCTTTGCTGATGAAACAAAAGAGCGCCCTCCGCAAAAATTTTTGCGGAGGGCGCTCTTTCCTTGCTTTTTTTTCGATTTGATAGTAGAATAAGGTGTAATACTATCGCAAGCCTGCCAGTAGTGCATAGCGAGATCCTGCCAGCGCGCGTGGCGCGGGAAGCCCGGCGGCTGGCGGCGTATTACCACTAACATTGTTTACAGCGGACGCAGCTCCGCTTTGAATCCATACAGGACCCGGCGGATACGCTGTCGGGCCTTGTACAAGCTGCACAACTTTTTTATTTCATAATATAAGGAGTGCACAAAAATGAAAGGTATCATTCTGGCCGGCGGTGCCGGCACCCGGCTCTATCCGCTGACGATGGTCACCAGCAAACAGCTGCTGCCCGTCTACGACAAGCCGATGATCTATTATCCTCTGTCCACCCTCATGCTGGCGGGCATCCAGGACATCCTCATCATCTCGACCCCCACCGACACGCCCCGCTTCGAGGCGCTGCTGGGCGATGGCAGCCAGTACGGTATCCATCTGCAATATAAGGTCCAGCCGTCCCCGGACGGCCTGGCTCAGGCTTTCATCCTCGGTGAAGAGTTCATCGGCGACGACTGCTGCGCAATGATCCTGGGCGACAACATCTTCTACGGCAACGGCTTCTCCAAGATTTTGAAGAATGCTGTCTCCAATGCCGAGAACAAGGGCCGCTGCACCGTCTTCGGCTACTATGTGCCGGACCCCGAGCGCTTCGGCATCGTGGAGTTTGACGCAAACGGCAAGGTGCTGAGCGTCGAGGAGAAGCCCCAGCATCCCAAGAGCAACTACGCCATCACCGGCCTGTACTTCTACAACAAGGAAGTCGTCAGGATGGCAAAGCAGGTCAAGCCCTCGGCCCGCGGCGAGCTGGAGATCACGACCCTGAACGATATGTACCTCAAGCAGGATGAGCTGGACGTCCAGCTGCTGGGCCGCGGCTTTGCATGGCTGGACACCGGCACGATGGACAGCCTCGTGGAGGCAGCCGACTTTGTGCGGATGATCGAGAAGCGTCAGGGCATCAAGATCAGCGCCCCTGAGGAGATCGCATTCAAGTACGGCTGGATCGACCGCGATACCCTGCTGGAAAGCGCAGAGCGCTACGGCAAGAGCCCCTACGGCCAGCACCTCAAGAATGTGGCCGACGGCAAACTGAAGTATTAAGAGAGGCGGTATCCGCATGAAAATCATTGTTACCGGCTGCAGAGGCCAGCTTGGCACCGAGATCATCAAGCAGCTCCGGGAAGGCCGCAGTGAGCTTGGCCCCATCCCCGAGAAGCTGGTGAGCGCCACGGTCATTCCGGTGGACCTGCCGGAGCTGGACATCACCAACTACAAGATGGTGGATGACTTCATCCGCCGTCAGCGCCCGGACGTCATCATCAACTGCGCCGCTTTCACCAACGTGGACGGCTGCGAGGTGAACCATGACACTGCCTTCAAAGCCAACGCCATCGGCCCCCGCAATCTGGCACAGGCCGCCACCAAGACCGGCGCACGTCTGGTACACGTCTCTACGGATTATGTCTTCTCCGGCCGCGAGAACGGCGGCATCCCGCAGGATGAGGCCACCATTCCCGGCCCCATCAGCGCCTACGGCTCCACCAAGCTCATGGGTGAGAAGTATGTGGAGCAGTTCTGCCACCGCCACTTCATCGTCCGCACGGCATGGCTCTACAGCTACTACGGCAAAAACTTCGTCAAGACCATCGTGAACGCCGGCAAAAAGTTTGGCAAGCTGGAAGTCGTCAACGACCAGTGCGGCAACCCGACCAACGCCGTCGATCTGGCCCACGAGATCCTGCAGCTCTGCGTGACCCACGAGTACGGCCTCTACCACTGCACCGGCGAGGGCATCTGCTCCTGGTATGATTTCGCATCGGAGATCATCCGCCTGTCCGGCGTGGACGCCACCGTGTCTCCCTGCACCAGCGAAGAGTACAAGGCAAAGCATCCGGACAGCGCCGACCGCCCCAAGTGGAGCGCTCTGGACAACCGGATGCTCCGCTGCACCGTCGGCAACGACGTCCGCGACTGGAAGGACGCGCTGGCCTGCTTCTTCGAGCACTGGGACGGCGACAATGGGATGAAAGCTTAATTGGCTTTTGTGAGGAAAAAGTTATGTTTAACCAGTCAGAAAAGAAACTGAAAACATGGGCGACGATTCAAGGCATGTTTTTCAGTGTTGTTGCGATTGTTTTGGGCGCGGTTATTTATTCTGCCGCAGCTGCTACAGATAATAATGCGGTAGGATTACTGCTCGGGGTAATCGTTGCAGTTGTTGTTTGGTTTTTGTCGATGCTTTCTGTATGGACGTTGTATTCATTTGCGGATTTAGTGGAATATACAAAAGCGAACAATGAAATTCTGGCTTCCATGGACTCGACACTGGGTCAGATTGCAGATTGTCTGTCCACTGGTGAAAATAATGAAACTGCGGAGTAATTGCAGAAAATAAAAGAGGAAATTTATGAAAAAATATCTTATCACCGGCTGCGCCGGTTTTATCGGTTCCAACTTTGTGCATTATATGCTCAAGAAGTACCCCGAGATCCTGCTGGTCAACCTCGACAAGCTGACCTACGCCGGCAACCTCGAGAACCTGAAGGACGTTGAGGGCGATCCCCGCCACGTCTTTGTGCAGGGCGACATCTGCGACAAGGAGCTGGTCGAGAGCCTGTTTGCAAAGTACGATTTCGATTACGTCATCAACTTTGCCGCTGAGAGCCACGTTGACCGCTCCATCAAGAACCCTGAAATTTTCGTCCAGAGCAACGTGATGGGTACCGTCAACCTGCTGCAGCGCGCCAAGGAAGCCTGGTACGACGCCGAGGCCAAGACCTGGAAAGAGGGCAAGAAGTACCTGCAGGTGTCCACCGATGAGGTCTACGGCGCTCTGGGCGCTGAGGGCTTCTTCATGGAGACCACCCCGCTCTGCCCCCACAGCCCCTACTCTTCCTCCAAGGCCAGCGCTGATATGTTCGTTATGGCATTCCACGACACCTACGGTATGCCCATCAACATCACCCGCTGCTCCAACAACTACGGCCCCTACCAGTTCCCCGAGAAGCTCATCCCGCTGATGATCAACAACGTCAAGCACCACAAGCAGCTGCCCGTCTACGGTGACGGTATGCAGATCCGCGACTGGCTGTACGTTGAGGACCACTGCAAGGCCATTGATATGGTCTGCAACGGCGGCAAGGTGGGCGAGGTCTACAATGTCGGCGGCCACAACGAGCGCCCCAACATCTTCATCGTCAAGACCATCATCGAGCAGCTGCACGACCGCCTGAAGGACGACGGCATCAGCGAAGACCTCATCAAGCACGTCGCTGACCGTCTGGGCCACGACCGCCGCTATGGCATCGACCCCACCAAGATCAAGAACGACCTTGGCTGGTATCCTGAGACTCCCTTCGAGAAGGGCATCGTCCTGACTATCGACTGGTACCTCGACCACGAGGAGTGGATGGAGCACATCACCAGCGGCAACTACCAGAAATACTACGAGGAAATGTACAAGAATAAGTAACTTCTTGTAAATAGCCTGAAAGCGAAAAAGAGCAGAGCGTGCGGCCGTATGGCTGCACGCCCTGCTCTTTTTTGTCGGAGTTAAAGTTTGTCTTCTTTCATGTAGCGGATGAGCAGGGGCAGCTCATAGATCAGCATGGACAGCCAGCCGATGCCGTAGCTCACAGGCATGATCTGCAGATCGACCTTGAGCACCAGCACCAGCACAGCGGCGGCGGCCACGCGGAAGCCCATGTTGAGCATGCTGCTGTTCAGGGTGATCTTCAAATCGCCGAGGCCGCGGAAGCCGCCCTGGATGCCGTTGGTCACGCCGGGCATCAGGTAGAAGAGGGAGGCGCACCGCAGGAACTTGACGCCCAGGTCGATGACGGCGGGGTCATCCACGAAGAGGGAGATGATGGGGCGGGCGAAGAACAGGCAGACGGCCATCAGGCAGAAGCCGTAGATGAGCTCGATGCGCAGGCCGCAGAAAAAGCCCTGACGCACCCGCTCCTTTTTGCCGGCACCGTGGTTCTGGGCCATCAGGGTGGTCATGGCGTGGGCGATGTTCTGCTGGGGCATATAGGTGAAGTCGTCCACCCGGCTGGCGGCGGTGAAAGCGGCCATTGCGTTGATGCCCAGAGTATTGACGATGGCCTGCACGGCGATCTTGCCCAGCTGGACGGTGGCCTGCTGCATGGCACTGGTCCAGCCGTACTGGACGGTGCTGCGCAGCAGAGAGCCGTCAAAGACGAACCAGCGCCGCCCCAGCTGAAGGACGGGAACTTTGAACTGGATATAGACGACGCAGAGCACACAGCAGAGCGCCTCGCTGAGGACGGTGGAGAGGGCGCAGCCTTCGCTGCCCCAGCCCAGCACCTCGACAAAGAAGAGGTCGCCGCCGATGTTCAGCACGGCGCTTATCATCAGAAAGTAAAGGGCGCTCTTGCTGTCGCCCAGCGCCCGCATGGTGGCGGCGAGGAAGTTGTAAAAGAAGGTGAAGATGAGGCCCGCAAAGACGATGCGGAGGTACTGCACCGCGATGGGCAGGATCTCTTCCGGCACCTGCATCAGCCGGAGCAGCGGCGTCGCCAGCAGGACGCAGAGGGCCGAAAAGACCAGCGAGAACACCGTGCCTGCGATGGCGGTGGTGGAGACCTGACGCTCCACGCGCTGGGTGTCTCCGGCACCATAGGCCGTGCTGACAAGGATGCCGGCACCGAGGCAGAGACCGTTGATGAAGAGGATGGCCAGCGTCATCAGCGGGTTGGAGGTGCCGACGGCGGCAAGGGCGTCTTCGCCGACAAATTTGCCCACGATGATGCTGTCGGCGGCGTTATAAGTGAGCTGGAACAGGTTGCCCAGCACCAGCGGGATGGTGAATTTGACCAGAAGGGGCGTGATGGCTCCGGTCGTCATGTCTTTTGTCATGGATTCCTTCTCGTTTCCTTTTTATAGTATGTTCTGGCGTGCGCTGAACACGGCCAGTGCCGAACGGCTTTTGCCGTTTGCGATAAGCTGGGCCGCTGCGTGAAGGGCGGCACCTGCGCTGGGGGAGGCCGGGATGGCATCGGTGCGCAGGACCCGCTGCGCCGCCCGGACGGCATCGGCGGTGGTGACGGCAGCGATGTTGTCCACTACATAGGAGTTGTAGTTGCCGGGAACGAGGCCGAAGCCGATGTCCGGGATGCCGTGGGAGCCGGTGAGGCCGCTGGTCAGGGCCTGACTCTCGTAAGGCTCCACGGCCACGATGCGGACGTCATTCGTCCACGCCTTGACCGTTTCGCCCACGCCGGTGATGGTGCCGCCGCTGCCCACGCCGATGACGATGCTGTCCACGATGCTGGAACCCTCCCGTGCGATGGAGCGCACCAGTGCAGGCCCCGTCACCCGGCGGTGATAGGTGGGGTTGTCGTCGTTGTTGAGCCAGTCCATATAGTACCAGCCCTTCTCGGCGGCGGTGGCTTTTGCCAGCGCCCGTGCGCCTGCAGGGCCCGCCTGGGCCGGGTTATGGATGATCTGCGCTCCGAGGCGGAGCAGGCTCTCCTGCCGCATGGCGGGGGCGTCCTCCGGCATGACCAGCGTCACCGGGTGGCCCGCCGTCAGCCCCGCCAGCGTCAGCGCTGTGGCAAAAGGCCCTGACACGGCCTCCACGATGGTCTGGCCGGGGGTCAGCGCCCCGCGCTCAAGGGCCAGCGCCAGCATCCCCTCAGCCAGCTCGTCCCGCGCCGTGCCGGTGGGGCCGTTGTAGTTCAGATAGGCGTACAGCCGCCCCCGCAGCCCGCAGGCCGCAAGATAGCCCCGCAGCTCGACGATGGGGCCGGGCAGCAGGGTCTGGTAGATGTTGGGGTAGATAGGCACGGGCGGTCTCCTTTCGCGTCCGGGGGAAAGCTTACGCCTATAACTTTAACGCAAAGGAGAGGAAGCGTCAAGCGGGGCTTGGGCAGAAAAGAGAAAAATCGGGAGAAAATTTGGCAAAATGACGCAAAAAGTCCTTGACAAGGGACACCCCGTCTGCTATACTCCGTATGTAAAGCAAAAAACCTTTACAAACAGCGGAGGTCAGAGCAGGACAGAACATGGCAAAAGACTTTGAAATGGGCTATCTGCTCGATTTTTACGGCGAAGTGCTCACGCCCAAACAGCGCGAGATGCTGCGCCAGTATTACAACGATGACCTCTCCCTCAGCGAGATCGGAGAAAACTTCGGCATCACCCGGCAGGGGGCGCGGGACGCCATCAAGCATGGCGAAACGGCCCTCAAGGAGCTGGAAGAAAAGGTCGGCTTCGCGGCCCGGTACCGCCGGGTGCAGCAGACACTGGAAGAGCTGGAGCAGCTGGTCATCGACGCCCGGTTTGAATGCACCGGCCCGAACGCCCGGCTGACCACCACCGAGTATGCCGCCACTCTGAACAAGATGCTGGGGCTCATCCGCTCCATCAACGAAGTGAATGAGAGCTGAAAACGGATTTGAGAGGAGCACCGAACAATGGCATTTGAATCTTTGACCGACCGCCTTGCCGGTGTGTTCAAAAAGCTGCGCGGCCACGGCAAACTGAGCGAGGCGGACATCAAAGCCGCCATGCGCGAGGTCCGGATGGCCCTGCTGGAAGCCGACGTCAACTACAAAGTGGCGAAGGATTTCTGCGCAAAGGTCTCCGAGCGCGCCATGGGCCAGGAGGTCATGGAGAGCCTGACCCCTGCCCAGCAGGTCGTCAAGATCGTCAACGAGGAGCTGGTCGCCCTGATGGGCGGCGAGGAAGCGCCTCGTCTGGTCATCAAGAACAAGGGCCAGACCATCATCATGCTCTGCGGCCTGCAGGGCAACGGTAAGACGACCCACGCAGCAAAGCTTGCAAAATACTACATCAAGCAGGGCCGCCGCCCGATGCTGGTGGCCTGCGACATCTACCGTCCGGCCGCGATCGACCAGCTGCAGGTGGTGGGCAAACAGGCCGGTGCGCCGGTCTTCACCCTGCCCGGCGAAAAGCCGCCTGCCATCGCCAAAAAGGCACTGGCCCACGCCAAGGACTACGGCAACGACATCATCATCCTCGATACCGCAGGCCGCCTGCAGATCGACGAAGTGCTGATGCAGGAGCTGGTCCAGATCAAAGAGGCTGTCCCCGTGGACGAGACTCTGCTGGTCGTGGATGCCATGGCCGGTCAGGACGCCGTGAACGTCGCCAAGACCTTCAACGAAACGGTCGGCATCGACGGCATCATCCTCACCAAGACCGACGGCGATACCCGCGGCGGCGCAGCCCTCTCGGTGCTGTCCGTCACCGGCAAGCCCATCAAGTTCCAGGGTACCGGCGAAAAGCTGGATGACCTCGAAGTCTTCCATCCCTCCCGCATGGCAAGCCGGATCCTCGGCATGGGCGATGTGCTGAGCCTCATCGAGCGCGCACAGGATGCCGCCGACGAGAAGCTGGCCGAAGAGACCGCCAAGCGGATGATGGAAAACAAGTTCGATATGAACGATATGCTGGCCCAGTTCGCCCAGATCCGCAAGATGGGCGGCGCGGGTGCCATGCTGAGCATGATGCCCGGCATGTCCGGCATCGACGCCAGCCAGATCGACGAGAAAGCCTTCGACCGCATCGAGGCCATGATCTACTCGATGACCAAGGCCGAGCGCGAAGACCCCTCCATCATCAACCCCAAGCGCAAGCGCCGCATCGCTGCGGGCAGCGGCACGCAGGTGTCTGACGTCAACAAGCTGCTCAAGCAGTTTGAGATGATGCAGAAGATGATGAAGCAGTTCAAGAAGAGTCCCAAGGGCTTTGCCCGCAAGCTGGGCGGCCTGATGGGCAACCCGGGCGCCTTCAGAGGCATGAAATAATTCCGGTATACACCCCGCTGTGGGGTTGTACAGATAGATTTAATCCCCCGCAAACCGGGGAACAAGAAATTTTTGGAGGATATTACCATGGCAGTTAAGATTCGTCTGCGCCGCGTCGGCGCCAAGAAGGCTCCCTTCTATCGTGTTGTTGTTGCTGACAGCCGCTTCCCCCGCGATGGCCGTTTCATCGAGGAGATCGGCACTTACGACCCCAATCAGGAGCCCTCTGTCGTGAGCATCGACGGCGAGAAGGCTAAGGCCTGGATCGCCAACGGCGCTCAGCCCACCGACACCGTTCGCGTGCTGCTGAAGAAGTCCAACATTCTGTAAGGTGGAGGGCTGACTCATGCAGGAGCTGTTGCTGGCAGTTGCCCGCGGCCTCGTGGAGGATAAGGACGCCGTCAAGGTCACGGTGGACGCCCCCCGTGAGGACGGCACCATCGTCTACCACCTGAGCGTGGCAGAGGGAGATATGGGCCGTGTCATCGGCAAGCAGGGCCGGATCGCAAAAGCCATTCGTGTGGTGATGCGCGCGGCTGCTGTGCGGGTCGATGAAAAGGTCCTTGTTGAGATCGACTAAGCACCCTACAGGCCCTTTGCTGTAATGGCAAAGGGCCTTTTTTATTAGGAATAACCTCTCCGTCACGCCTGCGGCGTGCCACCTCCCCTATCGAGGGGAGGCCTTGGCATACCGGAAAGCTTTCCCTCTTCGCCAGAGGCTCCCCTCGGTAGGGGAGCTGTCGAGCGAAGCGAGACTGAGAGGTTGAACAGGAGAGAATATGCAGCAATATCTGGAAGCAGGCAAGGTCGTCACCACCCACGGTGTGCGCGGCGAAATGAAGCTGGAGCTGTGGTGCGACGGCGTGGATTTCCTCAAAAAGACGGGCCGTCTCTACGCCTCGGCAAAGGGCGGCAAGTGCTATAACATCACCTCCATCCGCCCGCAGGGGCAGATGGCGCTGCTCCAGCTGGAGGGCGTGAACGATATGGACGCCGCCCGCGCCCTGCGGGGTCAGGTGTTCTACTTCGACCGCAGCGACGCCACCCTGCCCGAGGGCCGGTGGTATGTGGCCGACCTCATCGGCTGCGAGGTGCGGGACGCCGACACCGGTAAGGTGTACGGCGTCGTCACCAGCGTGGACCACCCCGGCGCACAGGACATCTATACGGTCAAGTCCCCCAGCGGCAAGGAATATATGTTCCCCGGCGTGGACGCCTTTCTTAAAGAGCGCAACCCGCCGGAAGGCTATATCCTCGTCACCCCCATCCCGGGCCTGCTGGACGACGATTTCGACAGTGAGCGGGAGGAGGAGTGAGCGATGGGAATGCGTGTGGACATCGTGACCCTTTTCCCTGAGATGTGCCAGCAGGTGCTGGACGCCAGCATCATCGGCCGCGCAGCCAGGCGCGGCTGCATCGAGACCCACTGCCATCAGATCCGGGACTACACCCTAAATAAGCAGAAGCAGACCGACGACTACCCCTATGGCGGCGGCTGCGGTATGGTGCTCTATGCCCAGCCCATCGCCGACTGCCTGCGCGCCGTCCAGAAAGAGGTAGCGGAACAGGGACGCCCGGCCCCGCATATCGTGTTCTTGACGGCGGGCGGTCAGCGTTACACCGAAGAGCACGCCCGCAGGCTGGCCCAGTACGATAACCTGACGCTGGTCTGCGGCCACTATGAGGGCATCGACGAGCGCGTCATTGAAGCGTTTGCGGACGAAGAGATCTCGATCGGCGACTATATCCTCACCGGCGGCGAGCTGGCCAGCCTCGTGGTGGCCGACAGCGTCCTCCGCCTCAAGCCCGGCGTTCTGGCGGAGCAGAAGGGCTACGAGGAGGAGAGCTACTGGGACGGCCTGCTGGAATACCCCCAGTACACCCGCCCCGAGGTCTGGGAGGGCCGCGCCGTGCCCGACGTTCTGCTGGGCGGCGACCACCAGAAGATCGACGCATGGCGGGGCGAAAAGAGCCGGGAGCGCACCCGTCTGCGCCGCCCGGAGCTGTATGAGCAGTGGTGCGAGAGCCACCCCATCACCGAGCTGCCCAAGTGGAAGCGGGGCGAGAATGTCCGCCTTGTCAAGACGGAAGAACAGTTTGCCGCTGCGGCAAAGCTGTTTGCGGAGGGACGCCGCGCCGTCTGCGCCGGAAACTGGACGGAAGAGTATTGTGCAAGCCTGACAGAAGAGGAGTTTCTCGCTCAGCTCAAGGCGGAGAAAAAAGGCGGCTGGGCCTGCTACCTGCACACGACGAAAGATGTGCCGGACGGCATGGTGAGCGTAGACCACAAGACCGGCCGCATTGAGCATCTCTTTGTGTCTGGGAATGCCCGGGGAAAGGGCATCGGCCAGAAAATGCTGGACTTCGCCCGGAAAAAGCTGGAAGAGTATGAGCATCCCCGCCTGAGCGTGCTGGACACCAACGCCCGCGCCATTGCTCTCTATCGTCGGATGGGATGGAAATTCACAGGCGAAAAAGACATGGAATTTGACCCTGTGGAATATCCTTCTGTTGTAAAGAAATGCGCGCTGCTGTGGATGCAGTACGAGGGTTGAGCAGAGTCTGCGGCAAACGTCATACTCTGCCGGATAAGCACAAAAGCAGTCGGAGTGCTGACCCTCCGTCGAAAAAATGTTGAAAACTTTTGTATTACCCCGCCAACACTGGGGGAATAATTTTGTTGTCTTTGTATAAAAGGTGGAAAATGCCCCCCTCATCCTTGGGAAAACCGCCAAAAATGCGTTTGGGGACTGTACAACGGTTTCGGTTTGCGCTAAAATAATCACAACGCAACAGGCGCGAAACATAATTGCATTTCCCGAACGATAATAGATAGGAGCGTTTTACTATGTACGTCAAAGAAGTTACCGTTGAAAATCAGGTTGGTCTGCACGCCCGTCCGGCAACCTTCTTTATTCAGAAGGCCAACGAGTTCAAGTCTTCCATCTGGGTCGAGAAGGAAGAGCGCCGCGTGAACGCTAAGAGCCTTCTGGGCGTCCTGTCTCTGGGCATCGTGGGCGGCACCACCATCCGCATCATCGCTGATGGCGCAGACGAGCAGGCTGCTGTCGATGGCCTCATCAAGCTGGTGGAGTCCGGCTTCGCAGAGTAATTCAGTTCCATTTCGTGTATGAGCGGCGGGGGTCATCCTTGCCGCTTTTTTTGGTATGATGCATCAGAACAAAGGAGGCAGCCTCATGAAAGATTCGACGAAAGAAGCACTGTTCAAGTTTGGCGAGTTCTGTGATTCCGGCAAGCCGTGGTACTGCTTTTTTGGTGTCTATCTGGTGACGCTCATCGTCAACATCACCCTTCTGCTCACCTCGGAGAAGAAGCCCAAGTGGTGGAGCGTGGCCCTCGACGTGTGCGGTCTGGCGCTGGCGGCGTCGAATATTGCCAGGACCGAGAGGATGCAGAAAGGCCGGCATAACATCGGATGACCAAGGCAGAACTTTATAAAAAGGCCTGTATGCTGCCGCTTCTGCCGGGCGTCTATATCATCCGGGACAAAAGCGGCACCATCATCTATATCGGCAAGGCCAAGCGTCTGCGCATCCGGGTGAGCCAGTATTTCCGGGAGGGTGTGCCTCACGACAACAAGGTCAGCCAGATGATCGCCCATGCCTATGCGTTCGACGTCATCGTCTGCCAGAGCGAGTTCGAGGCGCTGGTGCTGGAAGCAAGCCAGATAAAAGCCCACACCCCGAAGTACAACATCCTGCTCAAGGACGACAAGGGCTACAGCTATATCAAGGTGACAAAGGACGAGTGGCCGCGGCTGTCGTTCACGCTGCAAAAAGAGGACGACGGCGCGGAGTATATCGGCCCTTATACCTCGAGCTTTGCGGCCCGTCAGATGGCCGAGACGGCGATGGACGCTTTTCTGCTGCCCCGGTGCAGTCGGCGGTTCCCGCAGGAAATTGGCCGGGGCCGCCCCTGCCTGAACGCCCACATCGGCAAGTGCATGGCGGTGTGCAGCGGCAAGATAAGCCGTGAAAACTACGAGCAGGCAGTCAAAAGCGCTGTCCACCTCATCCGCTACGGCAAAAAGGATATTCTGAAAACCCTCAACGAGCGGATGCTGGAAGCCTCTGACCGGCTGGAATTTGAGACAGCGGCCCTCATCCGCGACCAGATCGCCGCCATTACCAAGGTGACGGCAGGGCAGAAGGTCGTGGTTGACCCCGACGTGGAGATGGACGTGGTAGCGCTGGCGGGTACGCCCGGCAGCGTCTGCGCGGCTGTCCTCCGCTTCCGGGAGGGGCGGCTGACCGACAAGCGGGAGTTTCTGTTCCACGACACCGCCGACATCGCGGCGGTGCGGGAGGAATTTCTGCCCCGGTACTACCTCGACGATGAGCAGATACCGAAGGTCATCGCCGTGGACGAGCTGCCGCCGGATGTGGACGCTTTGCAGCAGGCCCTCAACGAGAAGCGGGGCAGTGAGGTGCAGCTCTATGTCCCTCAGCGGGGCGATAAGGCGCACCTCGTCGAGATGGCCCACACCAACGCCGTCGAGCGGCTGGCCCGCGAGAGCGGCCGCTATGCCCGGGAGGAAAAGCTTCTGGATGAGCTGGCGCAGGTGCTGGGCCTGCCCAAGCCCCCCCGCACCATCGAGAGCTATGATATTTCCAACTGGGGCGACGGCACCAGCGTCTGCGGCATGGTGACGTTCCGAGACGGCAAGCCCTACAAGGCGGGCTACCGGAAGTTCAAGATGAAGACCGTCGCCGGCACCGATGACTACGCCTCGCTGGCGGAGACCGTCTCCCGCCGTGCGGCTGAATACGAAAAGTATTCCGAAATGGCCGCAAACGGCGAGCCGAGCAGCAACTACTTCGGCCAGAAGCCTGACCTGCTGCTGATGGACGGCGGCAGGGGACAGGTGAGCGCCGCGAAGGCCGCACTGGCCGGGACGGCACTGGCCGATGTACCCCTCTACGGCATGGTGAAGGACGACCACCACCGCACCCGCGCCATCGTGGACAGCGAAGGCCGGGAGATCGCCATCAACATGAACCGCGGGACGTTCACCTTCGTCACCGCCATTCAGGACGAGACGCACCGTTTTGCCAACGCCTACCGCAAGCAGCAGATGAAGCAGAAGAGCTATTCGTCCACCCTCACCGAGGTGCCGGGCGTCGGCCCCAAGACAGCCAAAGCCCTGATGGCACAGTTCAAGAGCGTGAGCGCCGTCAAAGAGGCCACCCCTGACCAGCTGGAGAACACCCCCGGCGTCGGACGGCAGATGGCTCAGACCATTTACGAATATTTCCACCCGCAGGGGTGAAGCAAGTGGAAAAGTCCGGCGCAGACCAGTCTGCGGCCGGGCTTTTTGTAAGGAGTTTTTTATGTACCAGTTCCAATACGACATCAAGCCGGGCCGTTACCGGCACTTCAAGGGCAACGAATATCAGGTCATCGGGATGGCCCGCCACAGCGAGACCGAAGAGGAGATGGTGGTCTACCGCCCTCTGTACGGCGAGGGCGGGCTCTGGGTGCGCCCGGCGGCTATGTGGGCCGAAGAGGTGGAGCGGGACGGCAAGCGTCAGCCGCGCTTTGCCTACATTGGCGAAATGTAAGGGCTTGCGCCCGGAGGCCAAACGCGATACAATGGGTTTTGCAGAACAAACGCGCCTGCGAAACTGTATAAATGAGCACTATACATACAAGATGTAAAATTTTGGAGGATAACAGCTATGGCTTGTACTACCATCCTTGTCGGAAAAAAAGCCTCGTATGACGGCTCTACCATGATCGCCCGGAACGACGATTCCGGCTCCGGCCACTTCACCGCGAAAAAGTTCGTTGTCGTTCAGCCGGAGGAGCACCCGGCTGTTTACAAGTCGGTCATCTCTCATGTGGAAGTTCCCCTGCCGGGCAATGCCCTGCGGATGACCGCCATGCCCAACGCCGTGGAGGGCAAGGGCATCTGGGCTGCTTCGGGCGTCAACGCCGCCAACGTCGGCATGACCGCCACCGAGACGATCACCTCCAACCCCCGCGTTCTGGGCGCAGACCCGCTGGTGGTCTACCAGCCCGCCAGAGACGGCCAGCCGGAAGTCCCCGGCGGCATCGGCGAGGAAGATATTGTTTACCTCGTCCTGCCCTACATCCACTCTGCCCGCGAGGGCGTGCTCCGTCTGGGCAAGCTGCTGGAAGAGTACGGCACCTATGAGATGAACGGCATCGCTTTCCAGGATGTGGACGAGATCTGGTGGCTGGAGACCATTGGCGGCCACCACTGGATGGCCCGCCGTGTGCCGGATGACTCCTATGTGGTCATGCCGAACCAGCTGGGCATCGACGCCTTCGACCTCGACGACGCTTTCGGCGCACAGGAGAATCATCTCTGCTCTGCCGACCTGCGGGAGTTCATCCGGGACAATCACCTCGACCTCTCGCTGGATGGCCGTCTGAACCCGCGTGACGCCTTCGGCAGCCACGACGACGCCGACCACGTTTACAACACCCCCCGCGCATGGTTCATGCTCCGCCACCTCAACCCCAACACCTGGGTCTGGGACGGCCCTGCCGCCGACTACGGCCCCCGCTCGGACGACCTGCCCTGGTGCATGGTGCCGGAGCGGAAGCTGACCCCGGAGGATGTGAAGTATGTGCTGTCCTCCCACTATCAGGGGACTCCCTTCGACCCCTACGCCAGCTACGGCGACAAGAGCATGAAGGGAGCTTACCGCTCCATCGGCATCAACCGCAACGACTTCATGGCCCTCATCCAGATGCGGCCTGACGTGCCGGAAGACATCCGCGCTGTGGAGTGGATCGCCTACGCCTCCAATGCCTTCAATACCATGGTGCCGTTCTACGCCAACGTCGAGCGCACCCCGGCCTATCTGGCCTGCACCACCGGTGAAGTCTCCACCGACAGCTTCTACTGGGTGAGCCGGATGATCGCCGCCATGGCCGACGCCTCCTACGCCAAGAGCCTCATCCATGTGGAGCGGTACGAGGAGGGCGTCCTCTCCGCCAGCCGCGCTCTGCTGAATCAGTACGATAAGAACATCGCTTCGGCCGAGGAGAGCCAGCGCGCCGCCCTGCGGGAGGAGGCCAACACCGCCATCGCTGCCGAGTTGAAGAAGAGGGCTTCCGATACGCTGGATAAGGTCCTCTTCGAGCTGAGCAGCGGCATGAAGAACGCCTACGCCCGTTCGGACGCCTGAATCACATCCGACCCGGAAGGGAAAATCATTTCCGGCAAAACCAAAACCGTCAAAAACGGTCAAATCGACCCACAAAACCGTCATCCGCCCCGAAGCTGACCGCTCCGGGGCGGATTTTTTGTGCTCTTTTGCGGGTTGTATCCCACTTCTTGTGCAGAATGCACGATTTTAACGGAAATATTTTGGCAGATAAACGGACGGAAAGTGATTGATTTTGACGGAATATTTGCTATAATACAGACAGAAACAGTCAAAACAATTCAAACACAAGCAAAAACGTGCAACAGGAGGGATGAAGATGTTGGCAGAGGAGCGGCTTTCCCGCATCATGAAGCTGCTGAGCCAGCAGCGCACCGCGACGGTGCAGGAGCTCTGCGAGGCGCTGGACGCCAGCGAGTCCACCATCCGCCGCGATTTGAACGAGCTGGACAGGATGGGCAAGGTGAACAAGGTACACGGCGGCGCGACCCTGCCGGACAGCCAGTTCCTTGCCGACGAGCCGACGATGGCCGCAAAGGAAGCGCTGGCTGTCGTCCAGAAAAAGTGCATCGCAAAGGCGGCGGCGGCCCTCATCACCGCAGAGGATTTTGTCTTTCTGGACGCAGGCAGCACCACGCTGGCGCTGGTCCGGGAGCTGAGCGGCCCGGCGCTGGACGCCCGGTACGTCACCAACGGCGTCGCTCACGCCCGTCTGCTGGCCCAGAAGGGCTGCAAGGTCTTTCTGGTGGGCGGTCTGCTGCGGCCCGAGACGGAGGCCATCATCGGCGCTGCGGCTCTCCACAGCTTGCAGCAGTACAACTTCACGAAAGCGTTCCTGGGGGCAAACGGCGTGGCGCTGGACGCAGGATTCACGACCCCCGACCCCGAGGAAGCGGCTGTCAAGGCCACGGTCGTGCGCCGGGCGAGAGAAGCCTGGTTCCTCGTGGATGACTCGAAATTCGCCCGCATCTACCCGGCGGTCATCGCCGAGCTGTCCGGCGGCGCGATCCTGACGAATCATTGTCCGAATCCGAAATACAGACAATACACTCTGGTAAAGGAGGCAGCAGAATGATCTATACCGTGACATTCAACCCGGCCATCGACTACGTCGTGCGGCTGGACACACCGCTGGAAGTGGGCGAGGTGAACCGCGCCAAAGGCGAGGACTGCGTGCTGGGAGGCAAGGGCATCAACGTGTCCGGTGTGCTGGCCGAGCTGGGCTGCCGGAACACGGCGCTGGGCTTTGTGGCTGGTGAGACGGGTGCGTGGCTCGAGCGGGGTCTGGCCGCGCAGGGCATCACCACCGATTTTATCCACCTCGAGCAGGGCATGACCCGCATCAACGTCAAGATAAAGGCGGGGCAGGAGACCGAGCTGAACGGCGCAGGCCCGGACATCCCCGAGAGCGCCATGGAGCAGCTGGAAGCACAGCTTGATCAGCTGGCCGAGGGCGACATCCTCATTCTGGCGGGGAGCATCCCGTCCAGCCTGCCCCAGACCACCTACGAGCGTCTGCTGGCCCGTCTGGAAGGCCACGGCGTGCATACAGTGGTGGACGCCACCCGCGACCTGCTGGTGAATGTGCTACAGTATCACCCCTTCCTCATCAAGCCCAACAATCATGAGCTGGGTGAGATCGTGGGCCGCACCCTCACCACCGACGCCGACATCACCGCTGCCGCCCGCACCCTGCAGGAAAAGGGCGCCCGGAACGTACTGGTGAGCATGGCCGGTGACGGTGCGCTCCTGCTGGACGAGAAGGGCGAAGTCCACCGCATCGGTACGCCCAAGGGCAAGGTGGTCAACAGCGTGGGCGCAGGCGACAGCATGGTGGCCGGTTTCGTGGCAGGCTATCTGCGCAGCGGCAGCTATCTGGAAGCCCTGCGTCTGGGTACTGCCTGCGGCAGTGCCACTGCGTTCAGCCTCGGGCTGGCAAAGAAGGAAAAGATCGACGCCCTGCTGGCGACGATTTGAGCGATAGAAGGAAACAAGGAGAGGAGACACACTATGCGAATCACGGAATTGTTCACGGCACAGTCCATCGCGCTGGACGAAGCCCAGCAGGACCGCAGCCAGATCATCGACCGTCTGGTGGAGCTGCAGGCGACCCACGGCAACATCAGAGACAAGGAAGCCTACAAAAAGGGCCTGTATGAGCGCGAGGACGAAGGCTCGACCTATGTGGATAACGGCATCACCGTCCCCCATGCCAAGTGCGACTGCGTGACCCGGCCCAGTCTGGCGGCCCTCCGCCTCAAGACCCCGGTACAGTACAATGCCGAGGACGACGGTAAGACCGATCTGCTGTTTGCCATCGCAGCCCCCAAGAACGGCAGCCTCCACGTGGATATGCTGGCCCGTATGATGCAGATGCTCATGAACGAGGACTTCGTGGAGAAGCTGCGCACCGCCAAGACCCCGGAAGACTTCCTCGCCGCCATCGATGCGCAGGAAGAAGCCCAGTTCGGCGACGAGAGCTTCACCGACCAGGAGATCGGGCAGGCGGGCTGCCGTGTGCTGGCCGTCACCGCCTGTGTCAACGGCATCGCCCACACCTACATGGCCGCTGAAGCCCTGAACAAGGCCGGTGCCAAGATGGGCGTGACCATCAAAGTCGAGACCAACGGCTCCGACGGCGCAAAGAACATCCTGACGAAAGATGAAATTGCAAACTGCGACGGCATCATCGTGGCGGCGGAGAAGAAGATCGAGACGGCCCGCTTCGACGGCAAGCCGGTCCTCTTCACCCGCGTGGACGACGGCATCCACAAGCCCGAAGAGCTCATCCACAAGATAACCTCCGGCGAGGTGCCGGAGTTCCACGCTAAGGGCGGCGCACAGGCCGCGGAGGACGCTTCTGCCTCCGACAGCTTTGGCCGCAGCCTCTACAAGAACCTGATGAACGGCGTCTCACATATGCTGCCCTTCGTGGTGGGCGGCGGCATCATGATAGCGCTGGCCTTCCTGCTGGACGATTACAGCATCGACCCCTCCAACTTCGGCATGAACACCCCGCTGGCCGCCTTCTTCAAGACGGTGGGTTCTGCGGCCTTCAGCTATATGCTCCCCATCCTGGCGGGCTTCATCGCCATGTCCATCGCAGACCGTCCGGGTCTGGCCGTCGGCTTCGCAGGCGGCGTGCTGGCCATGAACGGCACCAACTTCGCCGGTATCGCCGCTGGTGAGACCACCGGCATCTCCGGCGGCTTCCTGGCCGCTCTGCTGGCCGGTTTCGTGGCCGGTTATGTGGTGGAGTTCCTCAAGAAGATCACCGAAAAGCTCCCCGCCAGCCTGAACGGCATCCGTCCCATGCTCATCTACCCGCTGGGCGGCATCCTCATCGTGGGCGCGGTCATGTGCGGCATCAACCCCATCATGGGCATGATCAACACCGCCATGACCAACTGGCTGAACGCCATGGGCGGCACCTCCAAGGTCCTGCTGGGCGCGATCGTGGCCGGTATGATGAGCATCGACATGGGCGGCCCCTTCAACAAGGCGGCTTACGTCTTCGGCACCGCAGCCCTCGCCTCCGGCAACTATGAGGTCATGGCTGCTGTCATGGTGGGCGGCATGGTGCCTCCCATCGCCATCGCCCTCTCCACCACCTTCTGCCCCAGGAAGTGGACTCCCGACGAGCGCCGCAACGGCATCGTCAACTACATCATGGGCCTCTGCTTCGTCACCGAGGGCGCGATCCCTTACGCTGCCGCTGACCCGCTGCGCGTCCTGCCCAGCTGCGTCATCGGCGCAGCCCTCTCTGGTGCGCTGTCCATGACCTTCGGCTGCGCCCTCCGCGCCCCTCACGGCGGCATCTTCGTCTTCCCGGTGGTTGACCATGCCGTGATGTACTGTGTGGCTCTGGCGGTCGGCAGCGTCGTGGGTGCGGTCATCCTGAGCCTGCTCAAGAAGACCCGCACCGAAGAATGATCAGGCGATCCTCCTCCTTTCAAGTATAAACAGCCAAAGGCCCCCATCCGGCAGATACCGGATGGGGGCCTTTGGCGTGTAAGATACCGTTAAAAAGGCTCTCCCCTTGGGAGAACTGGCGCGTGAGCGCCTGAGGGGGTTAAATTACCAATAAAACACAAAAACCCGCCTGGCAGCGGGTTTTTGTGTATAGAGGGGTGGGAAAGTATATAAAGTGGTGAATCGCGTGATCAGTCGGCAGCATATCGTACCCGAACACCGGGATCCCCGGCGGTACATCAGAACTTCAGTGACGCTGCCTTGCAGTATGTATTATACCCGAATTTGTTTTCTTGTCAAATGCAAAAATTTGGTTTCGCTTTAATTTAGCACTTTACTTTTTGACAAAAACTTTATATAATTAAAGAGGGCAAAACGAAAACTGATTTTTGCACAGGTTGTGCTATTGCCACAACAATAAAACTTTACTTTCAAAAAATTTTGGGTAATGTAACATATTTCAAAAGGAGTACTTTTCCTATGGACGATTTGGACCGCAAGATTCTCGCCCTCCTCGCAAAGAACGCCCGTATGCCGGTGAAGGAGATCGCCGAAAAGGTGGCGCTGACCAGTCCCGCTGTCTCCAGCCGCATCCACAAGCTGGAAACGGACGGCATCATCAGCGGCTATACCGTGATGCTCAACCGCCCGTCTGACCGGGTCTATGTGGACGCTCTCATCAGCCTCTCGGTGGCCCCGTCCCAGCGGGACGAGCTGGTGGAGCTGATGAAGAACAGCAAAGAGGTGCTGCAGTGCTACCACGTCACGGGAGCTTACACCTTCCTCATCAAGGTGAGCTGCGGCAGTATGCCCCAGCTGGAACACCTCATCTTACAGTTCCAGAAGCTGGGTACCACCAGCACCCAGATCATCCTCTCGACGCCCGTCAATCACGGTGACCTTGAGGCCATGATGCTGTAAGCGTTCATAGAACTGTTACACTTGTGGGTGCAATTTTCGCCCGCCGTGGGTCGTTTACCGAATAGCAGGGATAAATCATCAAATACTATCACTGCACACCGAAAATCTCACCCTGCGAACGAAAGGATAAATTGAATATGAAACGTATCATTGCTTGTCTGATGGCCGGCGTCATGCTGCTGGCTCTGGTGGGCTGCGGCGCGTCGGGCAGCTCCGGCAGCGCGTCTTCTGCCGCGAAGAAAGATTACACCCAGATCCTCCACGACGCCCGCAGCGACGAGGACAACGAGTATGAGATGATATTCACCAAAGGCGAGGACGGCAAGTTCACGGCCCAGTACGGCTACAGCGCCGAGTATGAGGCCGACCAGCTCTCCGACGAGGTGGCCAACATGATGATGCCTCTGCTGGGCCTCGAGGACGATATGTACGACGACTTCGCCGCCTCGGTGTCCGGCATGATGGTCAGCGTCTACGGCGTGGCCATCGTCAAGCCCGCCGAGGGCAAGACGCAGGACGTGGTGGATGCGCTGGATGCCTATGTCCAGAGCCAGCAGAAGTCCATGGAGCATTACCTCGAAGACCAGTACCAGATCGCTTCTGCCGCCCGCGTGGCGACTGTCCCCACCGGCGAGGTGGTCATGGTCTGCTGTGAGGACAGCGACACCGTCTTTGAAAACATCAAAAAGGCTCTGGCCGCATAACGTATCGTAGGAAAAAGCCCCCGTTTCCAGCTGGAAACGGGGGCTTTGCTGTATTTGTTGATCACGGGTTCTCGATGGCGTTCACGAGCTTGTTGGCGATGTACTGGTGGCCCTTGATGGTGGGATGCACGTCGATGGTGGTCTCCGTGTTGGGGATAGCCACATAAGTCAAGTTGTAAGTCTTGGCGATCTGCTTCTCAAACTTGTTCAGCTTGTTGAAGTAGCTGCGCCAGCAGGGGATGAGCGGCACAGGGTTGGTGTAGCCCACGAGGATGATCTGGGCATCCGGATTCAGATTGCGGATCTCCTGCACGATGGAGATGAGGGCTGCGGTGGTCTTGGGGTAAGTCTCGTCGCAGATCTTGCTCATGCCGGAGAAGAGCAGATTCCAGGTGGCGTCCCTCTCGGCCTTGGTCAGGTCCATCGCCTTGATGCTGCGGTAGATGGTGGACATGGTGGAGCCGGAACCTTCATTGCGCAGGTCACCGGCCAGAATGGTAGCGGCCAGCTTCTCGCTCTTCCAGTTGGTGGCGTTGCCCAGAGCCACGATGCAGGGGACGAAGGCGTCGTTGGAGCCGATCTGGACGGAGACGACGTCGGCCTTGCGGATGTAGTCCTGGAACTCAGGGTAGTTGTACTCGCAGCCGGACGCCATGTTCATCTGGGGCATCTTGCCGTACCGGATCATGTCCGCGAGGTCGGGAGCCGTCAGGGCCGGCAGGCCGAGGTTGATGGCGTGGTCACGGTCGAGGCCGAGAGCTGCAGCCACCTTGCCGACATAGCAGTCGGGAGAGTAGCCATGGAAGTTGGGAGCCATATCGACGCTGTAGCCGGAGCGCGCACTGTACTGGACATCGGCCAGGCCGACGCCGGACACGATGCTGTCGCCCAGTGCGACGTAGGTGAGCTGCTCGTCCTTGGTGCCATCAGCCTTGACCTCGGCTTCAGCAGCGGTCGCTGCTGAGGCTGCGTCGTACGCAGAAGGGACCGGGTCGGCCTGAGCCGTCTCGGTGGCAGAAGCCGCGGCTTCCGCCGGAGTCTCGGGCTGCAGGGCAGCCTCCGGGTTCAGGGTGACGATGACATGATCATCGCCGGCGGCGTCCGCAGCGGCCTCGGTCCCCTCGGCCAGCGCGGGGACGCTGAGCAGGGAGACGAGCAGCAGGGCAGAGACCGCCAGACTTGCAAAACGCTTGTTCATGGCAGAAGAGTCCTTTCATGAAAATCAATAGTCGCGGGGAGAGATGTCAGCTTCGAGCTGACGGTAATCGACCTTGCCCACAGGGGTCATGGGCATACTGGAAATAAACTTGTAGGCCACGGGCTGGACGTATTCGGGCAGCTCCTCGGCGCACATCCGCTCCAGCTCCCGTATCACCTGCTTTTTCTTGGCGGTGGTGTCGGCCTTGAGCACGATGTAGACGAAGGGCAGACGGCCCTGGGTGTGGTCTTTGTCTGCGCAGCCCACCACCGAGCACTGGTGTACCGCCGGGTGGCGGCTCACCACATTCTCGATCATGGAGGGGAACACCTTGAAGCCGTCGTGGCGGATGATCATCCGCTTGATCCGGGAATCCAGGAACACAAAGCCGTCCTCGTCCAGATAGCCCATGTCGCCGGTGTGGGCCCACACCCGGCCGTCGGGGTGGCGGCGCAGCAGGATGGCGGTCTCCTCGGGTTTGTTGTAGTAGCCCTTCATCAGGCAGGGGCCGGAGATGCACAGCTCGCCCCGCTGGCCGATGGGCAGCTCCTGATCGGTGCCCGGCTCAAAGGCCGCCACCACGGTGTTCACCATGGGGATGCCCACACTGCCGGGCTTGTTGTCCAGCCCGGCGGCCACCGTGGCTGCCGAGGACACTTCAGTCATGCCGTAGCCCTTGGCAATGGGGTACCGGGCCCCGTGGGCAGCCAGAAAATCGTTGACGGTCTGCTCGGCCCCCCGGGAGAGGGAGTCGCCGCCGGCGGCGTAGTTGATGATGAAAGAAAGGTCCTTGTCCCGCAGCTTGGGGTCAGAGGCAAGCTGCTGGTAGTGGGTGGGCACGCCGAACATATGCTCGGGCTTGTGCTTCAGCACCAGACTGCCCAGCTTGGCCGGGTTCAGGTTGGGGATGATGATGACCGTGAAGCCCAGCACCAGGGGCAGATGGATGCCGCAGGCAAAGCCGTAGGCGATAAAGGGGGGCATGATGTTCATGAGCTTCTGCCCCCGGTGGAACAGCTTGGGGTAAGCCTGGAACTGCAGGGCGATGCCGTTGAAGCAGTCGTCCGTCAGCATGACCCCCTTGGGGGAGCCGGTGGTGCCGCCGGTGTGTACCACCACGCAGGCATGGTCTGGGTCATAGGGCTCCGCAGCGGTGCTCTGGCCCTCGCCGCCCTTGATGAACTGCTTCCAGCGGATGACGTTGGAAGCATATTTGTTCTTGTCGGGGGTGGTCAGCTTGTAACCTACGGCCATCACCGGGGGCAGAGAGTCGGCCGGAGAGAGGACAATCACCTTTTCCACGTTGGTGCGCTTTGCGGCCTGACGGCAGCGCTCGTACACCACGTTCAGGCAGACCAGAAGGTGGGAGTCCACCTCTTCAATGTACTCACGGATGCCTTCGACGCTGTAGCGGGGGTCCACCAGATTCAGGGTGGCTCCCATCATGTCGGCGGCATAAAACAGGGCGATGATCTCCGGGGTCATGATGCTGACCACCGTGATGATGTCGCCCTTTTTTACCCCGGCGCCCCGCAGGGCGGCGGCGGTCTTTTTTACGTTGACGATCAGATCGGCGTAGGTGAACTTGCGGCCGTAGTATTCCAGAGCCGTGTCGTTCAGGTGGTTCTTGCTCCGCTGGCAGACATACTCAAAGGCCGAGAGGGCAGGCAGGGTCTGATCGATGAATTTCTGGTCGTAATACTTGAGCCAGGGCTTGGCCTGGGATGCGTAAACAGGATTCTGCGTCGTCATCAATTTCTCATTCCTTTATGTTTGTAGACCCGCGCGGGGGCCAATGTTTTGTTTCGTTTTGTTACAAAGCCACTCCTGTTATTGTAGTAGAGCAGAGAACAAAAGTCAATAAACAGAGAGGCAACAATGAGAAAAACGCAAGAAAAAGTTTACGATTCCCGGCACCAGTCTTCGGCCTCGGAGGCGCTGCAGAGCACCCAGTGACGGGGCCGAAGCTCCCGCCACTGGGGAGCCTCCGTGGAGTAGTCGTGCATGGAGGGGTCATAGACCAGCAGCTTTTTCTGCCGCTCGCGGCGGGGGCTGGGCATGGGGATGGCCGACAGCAGGCTGCGGGTATAGGGGTGGATGGCGTGGGTCACCAGCTCTTCGGCGTCGGCCAGCTCCACGATGTCGCCCTTGTGGATGACGGCGATGCGGTCGGAGATGTAGCGCATGACGGAGAGGTCATGGGCGATGAAGAGGTAGGTGATGCCGCGCTCTTTCTGCATATGGCGCAGAAGGTTCAGGACCTGGGCGCGGATGGACATATCCAGTGCCGAGATGGGCTCGTCGGCGATGATGAATTCCGGCTCCACGATGAGAGCCCGGGCGATGCCGATGCGCTGGCGCTGGCCGCCCGAGAACTCGTGGGGGAAGCGGGACGCAAACTCGGGCAGCAGGCCCACATCCAGCAGCGCCTGACGGACTTTTTCGTCCCGCTCGGCGGCGGAGAGGTCGGGCCGGACGTTCATCAGGCCCTCGCCTACGATGTAGCCCACCTTGGCGCGCTCGTTCAGGGAGGACTGGGGGTCCTGGAATATCATCTGAATTTCCTTGATGACCTGCTTGTCCAGCGCGTGGGAGATCTTGCCGTTTATCTTCTGGCCCTTATAGAACACCTCGCCGCCCGAGGTGGGCAGGATGCGCATGATCGCCCGGCCAATGGTAGTCTTGCCCGAGCCGGACTCGCCCACCAGACCGAAGGTCTCGCCCTTATAGATGGTGAAGTTTGCGTTCTTGACGGCCTTGTAAGCCTTGCGGCCGGAGCCGTAGGTCACTTCGAGGTTTTTTACCTCGACCAGAACTTCGCGTTCGTCTGCCATGTTATTTGCCCTCCTCTTGCAGCATCCGCACAGCGGCGGGCGGTTCTATCTTGGGTGCGCGGGGGTCGAGAAGCCAGGTCTTGGCCCGGTGGGTCGTGCTGACATCAAAATAAGGGGGACGCTTGACGAAGTCGATCTTCAGCGCCAAAGGGTTGCGGGGCGCGAAAGCGTCGCCGTGAATTTCCGTGAAGAGGTTCGGGGGCGTACCCTGGATGTTGAACAGGTCTTCGCCCTTCACGCCCATCTGGGGCATACTGGACAGCAGCGCCCAGGTGTAGGGGTGGCGGGGGTCGTAGTAGATCTCATCCGAGGTGCCGATCTCCACGATGTCGCCGGCATACATGACGGCCACACGGTCGGCGATGTTGGCCACGACGCCGAGGTCATGGGTGATGAGGATGATGGTGAGGTTATATTTGACCCGCATCTCCTTCAGCAGCTCGAGGATCTGGGCCTGAATGGTCACGTCCAGAGCCGTCGTGGGCTCATCACAGATCAGGATCTGCGGGTTGCAGGCCACAGCGATGGCGATGACGACGCGCTGGCGCATACCGCCCGAGAACTCGTGGGGATACTGCTTGAAGCGCACTTCCGGGTCGGCGATGCCGACATCCCGCAGGTACTCAAGGGTCTTCTCTCTGGCGGCAGCGCCCTTGAGGCCCTGATGGAGCTCCACGGCCTCCATGATCTGGTCGCCGATGGTCTTCAGAGGGTTCAGGCTGGTCATGGGGTCCTGCATGATCATGGCGATCTCGTGGCCGCGGACTTTCAGCCAGTCCTTCTCCTTTTTCAACTCGGAGAGCCGGATGGGCTGGTGGTCGTCGGCACCGAAGTAGTCGATGGTGCCGGAAGTGATGGAGCCGTTGGAGTCCAGCAGGCCCATGAAGGACTTGGTGAACACGCTCTTGCCCGAGCCGGACTCGCCCACGATGGCGAGGACTTCGCCGTGGTAGACGTCGAGGTCGATGCCCCGGATGGCGTGGAGGATCTTTCCACGCAGATTGAATTTGATGTTGAGATCCCGCACAGAGAGGATCAGTTCATTCTTTTTCATGCCTGTTCCTCCTTACTGCAGATGGTTCTTGGGGTCGGCTGCGTCAGAGAAGGCGTTGCCGATGAGGTAGAACGCGATGGTGACGAAGCTGAGGATGATGGTGGGGTAGAGCAGCTGATAGCGCAGGCCGGCCTGCATCATGACCTTGCGGCCATCGTTGATGAGGTTGCCCAGAGAAGGCACCTCGACAGAGAGGCCGAGGCCGATGTAGGTGATGAAGACCTCGCTGCCGATGGCGGCGGGGATGGTCAGGGCCATGCGGAGCATGATGACCGACACGAGGTAGGGCAGCAGGTTGCGCACCACGATGCGGGAGGTGGGGGTGCCGATGCAGCGGGATGCCACGTTGTAGTCACGGTCACGGATGATGAGGATCTGGTTGCGGATAAAACGCGCCATGGCGATCCAGCCCGTGATGGACATGCCCAGGATCAGCGTCTGGACGCTGGGGCTGGCGACGTAGGAAATAAGGATCAGGATGATGGTGGAAGGTACGTTGTCGCAGATGTTGTACAGCTCGGTGAAGAAGAAGTCCAGCTGACGGACATAGCCCCAGAGCACACCCACCGTGATGCCCACCACGGCCTCGATGAGGGCCACGAAGAAGGCGATGGTCAGGCTGGTGCGGGCGCCGGCCCAGATGCGGGCCCAGAGGTCCTGGCCGATGGCGTTGGAACCCCAGATGAAGCCCTTTTCACCGGGGGCGATGTTGCGGTACTGGATGCCGGTGGCGGGGTCCACAGCGCAGAGGTTGGGGTCTGCCTGACCGGGCAGGCAGGGCTGCAAAAATGCAAAGGCCACCACGGCGATGAGGGCGACGAGCAGCAGCACGGCCACGCGGTTCTTGAAGAAGGCGCGGAAGGTGCTGCCCCAGTAGCTGTAGTTGGAGTAGGACGTGGCCTCGGCCCGCTCTTCGCTGAACCCGGCGGGGGTGAACAGCTCTTCTTCGGGCAGTTTTGCCCATGCGGCGGGGCCGTCCGCCTGTAACTTATCCAGCTCTGCCTCGAGCTGGTGTGCTTTTTCATCTTTCATACGGAAAAGCATTATCGGCCACCTTCTTTCTTGCCAAAGCTGATGCGGGGGTCAATGAGCACCATGAGCAGGTCGCCCAGAATCAGGCCGATGATGCCCACGCAGGCGTAGAGCAGAACGATGCCCTGCACCATCGTGTTGTCGTGGCGCTGGACACAGGTGACCAGCAGGCCGCCCATGCCCGGGATGCTGTAGAGGCTCTCGATGTAGATGGAGCCGACCACAGTGTTCAGGAAGGCGGAGGGAATATACTGCACCAGCGGCACCATTGCGTTGCGGAAGATGTGGCGCAGGGCGATGTTGTTCTCACTCACGCCCTTGGCACGGGCAAGGCGGACATAGTCCTTGTTGCTCTCGTCCACCATGTACCGGCGCAGCCACATGGCGTAGAACGCCACGTTGCCCAGACTCATGGAGCAGACGGGCAGCACCCAGTATTTCCAGTTGGAGGCGTCGAAGAGCAGGCCCACGTTCAGCGCGGTGGTGCCGTACATCTGGATGTACAGATAATACACTGCCGCAGGCACAGCCTGGATGAGGACGATGATGGCCGTGCCGATCTTATCGGGCCAGCGGCTCTTGAAGCGGCCCATGAACAGGCCCATCGGGATGCCGATGACAAGGCTCAGCAGCATGGCGTACACGCCCATCTGGATGGAGATGGGCAGCTTCTTGGCGAGGATGCCGGTGACGGAGGCGTTGACCTTATAGATGTGGCTCACGCCGAGGTCGCCGTGGAGCATATTGACCCAGAAGCGGCCGATCTGCACCGGCAGCGGGTCCAGCAGGCCCATAGACTGTAAGCCGGCCTGTATCTGGGCCTCGGTCATTTTTTCGTAGTTAGCAAAATAGCCTTCCACCGGCATCAGCCGCAAAAGGCAGAAAACGAGCGTGACGATAATAAACAGGGTCAGTATCGAGCGCCCGATGCGTTTCGCCAGATATTTGAGCATATCTGTGCGCACCCCTCTCTTTTATAAAATGAATGTCGGATAGGAATAGAATACAACAAAAAACCACTTTTGGAAAGTGATTTGGCAAAGTTCGTTACAAAAATTCATGTAAGAGGCTTCAGAAACGAAAAGCTCTCCGCTTTCCCGTGGGAAAACGGAGAGCTTTGGAGCGGACAGACTCAAAAAGTCTTAGCGGGCGTCGCGGTTGGCCTCGTACTCGCTCATGGAGATGTAGTGGTCGAGGACGTGGATGCCCTTCAGACGCTTGTTGGAGAAGCCGGTGGAAGCGTACTGGCCCTCCCAGTAGTTCAGACGGGTGGCGATGTAGGCCGGGATGCTCATGCCCATGGGGACGACGAGGGCATTGTTGATGAGGGAGGCCTCGGCGTTGGCGAAGGCATCGTAGCGGGCGTTGATGTCGTCGGTGATCTTGACAGCCTCTTCGATGGCCTTCATGTAGTTCATGACGGCGTCTGCGGTGTCGCCGGTGATGAAGCCGTCCTCGACGCCGGTGCGCAGGAAGGCGTAGCGGCTGCCGCGTGCGCCCTCGGCCTGATAGAAGGGATCGGTCTCGGTCTGGGGGTCAGAGTAGTCAGCGCCCCAGTTGCACTGCAGGAAAGCGAACTTGCCGTTGCGGCGGACGCTGGACAGGAAGCTGTCGGAGGGGCCGGCAGTGATGATGATGTCGATGAAATCGAAACCGTCGTTCAGCACACCCTCGAGCTGCTGCTTGAACACCTGGCACTGCTTGTCCCAGTCGGTGGAAGAGGGATTGTAGGGCATCTGCACCTTGATGGGGAAGGTCACACCAGCAGCGGTCAGCTCCGGGATGGCAGCGTCGCGGTACTCCTTGGCCTTGGCCTCGTCGAAGAACTCGGTGATGTTGGCCAGGTCGCCGCACTTGAGGTAGTCCACGCCGTCAGCGTTGGCACAGAAGCTGGGGGGCGTGATGGTGTTCAGCTTGTAGTTGTCGTAGCCCTCGGGTGCCTTGACGGCCAGCGTGACAGAGTTGTTGATGCCGTAGAGGAAGGACTTGCGGAAGTTGGTGTTGTTGATGGCCTTGGCCCAGTTCTCCGGCTCATACTCGGCGTCCATGCCCTCCACGCTCCAGTTGGAGAACTCGTGGGAGAAGGGCATGAAGTTGAACATATAGAAGTAAGTGTAGTTGGTGTTGGGACGGTCCATGGACACCATGTCCTTGGTGGTGTCGTCGGAGAGCCAGCTGTCGAGGATGTCGGAGCCGATGGTGGCCTCGTCGATCTCGCCGCGCTTGATCATCTCGGGGCCGTTGACGCTGGCCTCGGCGTTGTAGATGCGGCTGATGGTGTCGATGAAGACGTTGTCAGCGTCGTAGTTCTCGGGGTTCTTCTTCATGACCCAGGTCTCCAGAGACTCGTAGGCGGCCAGATAGAAGGCACCGCAGCTGTAAGTGGTCTCTGCGCTGGTAGCGAACTGGTCGCCGGTCTCTTCCAGCAGCGGGCCGTAAGCGGGCTCGTAGGGCAGATAGCACAGCAGGCTCAGGAAGCCCGGGAAGTCGTAGGTCAGGGTGTAGGTCAGGGTGTGGTCATCCACAGCGGTGACACCCACGGCGTCGAAGTCCACCGGTGCGTAGGTGGCGGGGTCAGAGTCGGGGGCAGTCACGGTGACGACGCCGCTGCCGTCCACGGTGTAGGTGGTGCCGTCATCGTCCACGACGCCGGTGTTGGCGTTGTTCAGATAGAGGTGGTAGTTGTAGTAGTCGTCAGCGCCTGCGATGTAAGCGGTGACGAGGCCCACGTTGGAGGCGGCGTAGTCCGGGGTCAGGACGTACTTCAGAGCGTCCACGAAGTCCTGTGCGGTGACGGGGGCCACGACCTCGCCGTTGCAGTCCACCCAGTTCTCCTCACGCAGATGGAACGTCCAGGTCAGGGTGTCAACATCCCAGTCCCAGCTGGTGGCCAGGCCTTCGCGCATGACGCCCTTGTTGTCGTACTCGACCAGCGTATCCACGCAGTTTGCGCCCACGACCATCTCAAGGTCAGTGCCGGTGGTCAGGTAGTTCAGGGTAGCGGGCTGGCTGTCGTACAGGATGGTGTAGCTGGAGCCGGAACCGGAAGAGGCTGCGCCGGAAGCGCTGCCGGAGGAAGAGCCGCCGCAGCCGGTCAGCAGGCCGGCTGCGCAGGCACCGGCGGCTGCCAGGCCGCTGGCCTTCAGGAACTGACGGCGGGAGATGGAAGTGTTCATCATAAATTCCCTCTTTTCTTGTTTTTGCTGTACAAAGGACAGCATCGCGTTGTGCGGTGTCCGCTGTTTCCCGGCAACGGACAAATGGACCATTTTTTATGAAAAAAGAGCAACGGAAATCCATCCGTTACTCCTTTGTAACAGTCCCGGCCACCAAACAGTGTGGTCATGACTGAGTATAGCATTGATTTGCGGCCGCGTCAATCCTTTTCGGGTGCAGATGCTGTTTCTGCAACAGAAACAGCTGTTGCCGCTGCGGCGGCAGGTGCGGCAGTGACGGGAACCGCTGCCGTTTCGGCTGCGGCGGCACCGGAAGCATTTGCGGCATTTTCAGCGGCCAGCTCTGCGGCAGCGGCCTTTGCGGCCTCTTCCGCTGCCTTGCGGGCCTCGCGCTCGGCGATCCGCTCCCTGGCGCGGGCTGCGGCCTCCTCCTGACGCTGCTTGGTGCGGCGCTTGATGCGGCAGACCGAGCAGATGCCCTCGGAGCTGTTCGGTGCGATGGGCTTGCCGCAGTCGGCACAGAGGGTCTTGCTGCATTTGTAGACGCTCACCGGGCCGAGGGTGGTGAGCTGGCGGAGCTTCATGCCGTCGATGCCGCTGTTGGAGCAGGCCGCGACGCAGACGCCGCACTCGCTGCACTTCCAGGGCGTGACGACGACGCGGGTCTGGCCGTCGGGCATATCCTCGAGCTTGAGTGCGCCGGAGCGGCAGGCTTTCTCGCACTTGCCGCAGCCGAAGCACTTCTGGGTGAAGTTCGGCAGATACCAGCCGTAGCGCAGCGGCGTCTCGGAAGCAGCCTTGAGCTGCTTCGTCCGCTGGTGGAGCATGAGGCGGAAGTCGGCGGCACTGTCCTCCTCGCTGCGCAGGCCGGGCAGCATCTGCAGCAGCTTCTTGGTGCCGGCGCGGGAGCCCTCCGTCATGTGGGAGAACATCTCCCGGCGGCTCAGCTCCTGCACATGGTAGGGCGCTTCGTCCTGCTCATAGGCCAGCGTGACCCGGCTCTCGAAGAGCTGGGGGCCGAGGAACTCCACCAGACGGGTCAGCTCCTTGCGGAGCTGGGCGGCGCAGACATCATTCTCGCACTCACCGCAGGGGGTCAGGTCGAGGACCAGCTTCTTGTTCAGAGCAAGATAGGCCAGCGTTTCCCACGAGAAGGAGGCGACGCAGGCGCGGACGGCGGTGTTCTTGCGGGTGCTCTTCTCGCAGCCCAGCCAGAGGGTGTCGTTGTCGGTATCAGCCAGCGAGGTGTCCCGCTGTACCTGCTCCGGCGAAGGGACGATGCAGCCCGAGCGGCAGGCAGATACGCAGAGGCCGCAGTCGGTGCAGGGGTCCCAGTCTTTAACGAGGTTGGGACGGGTGAAGATGGCATCGCCGTAGGGGCAGATGTCCTTGCAGGCCGTGCAGGGGGTGCGGTGGGGGTGGAGATTCCAGCACTGACGGCGGATGACCTCGGGGTGGGAGGTCTTCATCAGGGCGTCCATTGCGTAACGGGTAAACAGACCCATAGCGGTATCACTCCTTTTCGGGGGCATCGGTCACGGTGGTGACCTGTGCGTTGTCCAGCAGGAAGCGCTGCACCTTCTTTGCGGCCAGCGCGGCGGCGATGGTATCCTCGGGCAGGGCTTTCCGGATCTCAGCCTCGGGGGTGTCCTGCAGCTGGGACAGGCGGCGGTACTCGGCGTTGACTTCCTCGGGGTGGACGACGATGTTCTCCGCCTCGGCGATGGCCTTGGCGGCCAGCACGAAGCGGATGCGGCTCTCGGCCTGAGCGCGGTAGTCCTTCTCGAGGGCTTCCGGGGTGGTGCGGCTGTTCTTGCAGTGCTGCTCGAGGGTGATGCCGCTGCGGGAGAGGCGCTCTTTCAGCAGCTTCATCTCATTCTGGGCGGTGCGGTCGAGAATTTCGGCGGGCAGGTCCACGGTCATGTTGGCACCGGCCATGTCCAGCAGCTGCTTTCCGGCGGCGCGGTCAGCCCCTTCCTCGTGGATCTTCTGCTTTTTGGCGCGAAGGTCAGCCTTCAGCGCATCGAGGGAGTCGAAGCCCAGACTCTTGGCGAAAGCCTCATCCGGTGCGGGCGTGACTTTCTCGGCCAGAGAGCGGAGCTCGATCTCGAACTGTGCGGTCTTGCCGGACAGCTCGGGCAGGCGGAAGTCCTGCGGGTAGGTAAAGTCGAAGCGGAACACCTCGCCGGCACGGTGGCCGTAGATGGCCTGCTCGGCGGCGGGCATCAGTTTGCCGTCGCCCAGCACGACCATGACCTTCTCCATCCGGCTGTCGGGGATCTCCTTGCCGTCCATGTAGCCGGCAAAGTCCAGCAGAGCGCGGAAGCCGCGCTTGGCAGGTTCGGTGGTGGGGTGGTAGACCGCGTGCATCCGGGTCTGGTGGACAAGCTCGATGTCCACGGTCTTGTCGGTGACAGGGCGGACGTGACGGGTGACAGCCAGGCCCTTGTACTGGCCCAGCTTCACTTCAGGCGTGTTCTTCTTATCCATAGTGGCGTACTCCTTATGACGTAAGCAGGCCGACGGGCGGCGCTGCGGGTTTTATAGCAATCAATCGAATTATACACGTTTTCAGCAGAAAGGGCAAGCTCACAGCCCGTGGGCGGTGAGCCAGGCTTCGGCCACCTGGGAGAACATTTCAGGGTACTGGGCGTTTTCCTCAGGAAAGGCGCTCAGATAATACTCCACTTCCTCCCGGGTGGGGGCAGCGGTGCGCTTCCAGATGGTAAAGGTGGTGCCGTTGCCCATATCGAAACTCTGCTCAAAGGCGAAGTACTGGTCTTTTACGGCGAGGAACCGGTCGTTCAGCTTGATGGACATCTCGCCGCTGCCCACGTAAGTCTGGGGGAAGGGCTCGCAGGTGATGACATATTTTGCCTCAAAGAACTGGGTGGGGAAGTTGTGGGTGCCGGGGACCGAGAAGCCGAAGGCCAGCTTGTCGTTGATGGGGGCGTCCGGCAGGCGGCAGTTTTTGAAGTGGTCGGGGTTGTAGAGCATATCGTGGGGTATCATGTAGCTCACTTCGCCCTCGGCGCAGTGGGAGTCGATCCAGTCGGCGATGGCCCGGATCTGGCCGATGTCCTTCCTATCGTAGATGAGCTTGTCCAGCGAGATGAAATACTGGGTGGCCGGGATCTGGATCGGGAAATGCTCGATGACGAAACCCGGCATGGCCAGCGTAGTCAGCGGCGAACACCGCACCGACATGGACAGCACCAGCACGAAGGCCCAGCAGCCCAGTTTGAGGGTGCGGCGGCGCGTGATGCCCTCGGCCAGCGCGGCGGCGCCCAGCAGAAAGAGAATGAAGTATCCCGGCAGGAAGAGCAGGAACTGATGGGAGCCGGTGTTCTGCACCCGGGTAAAGAGCAGGATGCTCACCACCAGCTCACACCCGGCGAGACAGGGCAGGGAGGGCGCTCTGTGCTTCGCCGCAAAGGCGAGACCCAGCACCATGAGGAGGATGTTGAACAGGCCCATCCGGCCGATGTGATAGAACGCCTCGAGGGCCAGACCGCCGCCGTTATAATAGGAGTAGCGGCCCGCGTAGTTGTAGGCGAGGATGTGGGACACCATCGGCCAGAGCAGGATGACCATCGCCACGACGGACGCAAGGCCGAAGAGGACGAGGTTCTTGATTCGAACAAGGGCAGCGGCCTTTTTGCCGCCCTTCGCCAACCGCACACAGCCCGCGATGAGCAGCAGCGCGTAGGCGAAGTAGTAGCCCACCACAAAGTAAAGGAACCACCGGCGGGCGAGGATGATGGCGGCAGTGGCCAGAAAGATGAGGCCGAACCGCACCGGCTCCAGCTTGTCGAACCGGAGATCCAGCGTCAGCAGAAGGATCGCAAACGCGAAAATGAGGCCGAACCAGTCCGGCTGGGCCAATACCGCGCTCATCCGTAAGAAGGGATAAGCCGCCGTGAGCGTCATCCCGAAGAGGAAATAGTACCTCCGATTCTTCACATTCAGGATCTGCCCGACCTTGACGACAAGGCCCGCCAGCAGCACCAGCAGGGACGGCAGGATGCAGAACACCTGACTGAAGGAATAGGCATCGCCGGTGTGGTCGGTGAGACAGAAGGGAAACTCGGTAAAGAGGGTGATAAAGTTTGTGTAGTCGTCGGCCATGGAGCCGAAGATGTACGCAAGGCCCGCGCCTGCACTCTGGGCAAAGGCGGCTTCGGCGTCGTACTGCTTGAGCAGGTAGTTGGCGTAATCCCAGACGTATACAAAGCTCCGGCTCGATAATGTCCAGTAAAAATAGACGACAGCTACAGCCCAGATGCCGAAGACGACGGCTTTGTGGAAGAAGCCCAGCTCTGCGCCTGCCACACGGAGAACGCAGAGGGCCAGAACAAAGAGCCCCACGCTGGCCCAGAGACTGAGCAGCGGGAAAAAGAAGGCGCTGGCCGGTGCAAGCAGCCCCAGAAGAGCCAGCAGCACCGCACAGCTGCCCAGACCGACCCCCGCCCATTGCAGAGGCGAGAGCCGGCGAACAGCAGCAGATAGCATAGAAGGATGATCCCTTTCATTTAACTTCCGGAAAATGCAAAACACAACTTTCCATCTAACAGTATAATAAATCCGTTAAGGCTTGTCCAGCCGCAGACCGCGCCAGAACGCAGAATATCCCGCTGCATTTTCAGCAGACGGGATATTCCGAAACAAATATTACTTTTTGGAGTTGTATGCAGCGGCATCCGCCTTGGCGTTCTGGGTGCGGGCTGCCTTGCGGCGTGCGGCAGCGGCCCGGCGGGCGCTGGCCTGTGCAGCCTCGGGGCGGGGCGCTTCGGGGGTGAGCCGGAACATCCGGCTGCCCATGGCGGGCAGGTCCACGGTGAGGGTGTAGTCCCGGCCATAGACGCCGCCGTCCGAGGTGTGGAGAGCTTTGGGCTTCGATTTGTCCGCGCCGCCCCAGCAGGGGGCCTCGGTGTTCAGCAGCTCTTCGGCCCCGGCGGGGAAACTCAGGTAGAGCGGGAACTTTTTGTGGGCAGTGTTCTGGGTGTTCATGACGCAGAGGATGGTCTGTCCCGCACCCTTGCGCAGCCAGGCGTACACGCCCTCGTCCCGGCTCTCGCTGGCCACCCACTCGAAGCAGCGGGGGTCATACTCGCCCGCGTAGAGGGCGGGCTGGGTGGCGTAAAGGCGGCTCAGAGCACCGAAATATTTCTGGAATGCATCGTGGAAGGGGTACTTGAGCAGATCCCAGTCCAGCTCCCGCTTTTCGTCCCACTCCCGGAAATGCCCCAGCTCGTTGCCCATAAAATTGAGCTTTTTGCCCGGGTGCGCATACATATAAAAATAGAGGGTGCGCAGCTGGGCGCATTTTTCCTCGTAGGTGCCCCAGAGCTTATCGATGACTGTCTTTTTGCCGTGGACGACCTCGTCGTGGCTCAGCGCCAGCAGGTAGAGCTCGTTGTAGAAATAGTGCATACTGAAAATGATCTTCCCGTATGCGTCGGGACGCTGGCCGAAGGGGGTGGCGAAGTAGTCCAGCGTATCGTGCATCCAGCCCATGTCCCACTTGTAGTCGAAGCCGATGCCGTCGTAGCGGGTGGGGGCCGTGACTTTGAGGAAGTTGGTGGAATCTTCGGCCATGTAAACGCCGGTGGGCCAGCGCTCGTTCAGGCCGTGGTTGAGGTTCCGCAGGAAGGTGACGGCTCCCTCGTTGACGCCCCGGGCGGGGTCGCCCTGCCAGTAGAGGGCGCGGGAGATGGCGTCCATCCGGATGCCGTCGCAGTGATAGACCTCCATCCAGAGGGCGGCGGCGCTGTTTAGGAAGCTGCACACCTCCCGGCGGTAGTAGTTGAAGTTGCAGGTACCCCACTCGCTGTGGCCCACATCGCTGTCGTACTCGTAGAGGTGGGTGCCGTCAAAGTTGGCCAGCGCGTCGGCGTTGGCTGCAAAGTGGACGGGGACAAAGTCCATGATGACGCCGATGCCCATCCGGTGGCAGGCGTTGACGAAGGAGGCAAACTGGGCCGGGGTGCCGTACCGGCTGGTGACGGCGAAGTAGCCGGTGGTCTGGTAGCCCCAGCTGCCGTCGAAGGGGTGTTCTGCCAGCGGCAGAAGCTCTACATGGGTGAAGTGGTGTTCCAGCAGCCAGGGGATGAGCTCCCGGGCCAGCTCTTCGTAATCGTACCAGCCGTCCGAGCCGTCGGGCTGGGTGGAGTTGGGCTTATGCTTCCAGCTGCCGGCATGGAGTTCGTAGATGTTCATGGGCAGATTACGGCATTTATCCCGCCGCTCCATCCATGCGCTGTCGTCGAAGGAAAAGTCCAGTCTGGTCAGGCGGCTGGCGTTGGCGGGGCGGACTTCGGACGCGAAAGCGTAGGGGTCGGCCCGCATGACCACGCTGCCGTCGGCCCCGTGGATGCGGTATTTGTAGAGCTCCCCCTCGCACAGCCCGGATACAAAGCCGCTCCACACGCCGGTGTCAGCTTTCTGGAGCGGGATGCCTGCGCCCCAGCCGTCAAAGCCGCCGCAGACCTCCACGGCAGCGGCACCGGGAGCCCAGACCGCGAAGCGCCAGCCCTCTTCGCCGTGGTCACCCTGCCAGGGGTGTGCGCCGAGGATGCGGTAGGCGTCGAAGCAGTCGCCGTTGAAGAAGGATTTGGGGATGGAGGGAAGATTCATACGAAAGACTCCTTTTATCGCAATTTTTACAGAGAACGCATACTATGGAATATGTAAAATGAGAAATATACAACACTTTTACCACACTTTTGTCGGAAAATGTGCTATACTGAATAGGACACAGATGCACTTTTGTCGGAAAAGTGCTCTGCTGTAACTTTTTGAAAACAGGAGCGGTACAGACAATGGCTTGGTATGACAATGCGGTATTCTATCACATCTATCCTCTGGGATTGTGCGGCTGCGCGCATGAAAACGACGGACAGCCTGTCCCCGGGGCTTTCAAAAAGCTGGATGCGTGGGCAGAACACGCGGCAAAGCTTGGCTGTACGGCGATCTATATCGGCCCGCTGTTCGAGAGCGGTTCCCACGGCTATGACACCATCGACTACCGGCTGGTAGACCGGCGTCTCGGCACCAACGAGGAATTCAAGCAGTTTGTCGCCGCCTGCCATGAGCGGGGCCAGAAGGTCATCGTGGACGGCGTGTTCAACCATGTGGGCCGCGATTTCTTCGCGTTCCAGGAGCTGAAGGAGCACCGCGAGAACGCCCGCTACCGCGACTGGTTCTGTGACGTGAATTTCTGGGGCAACAACGAGTACAACGACGGCTTCTCTTACGGCAACTGGGGCGGCTTCAACCTGCTGGTCAAGCTGAACCAGCGCAACCCCGAGGTGCAGAACTACCATTTCGATACCATCCGCTTCTGGGTGGATGAATTTGATATTGACGGCATCCGTCTGGACGCTGCCGACGTGCTGGACTTCGACTTCATGAGGGGCCTGCGCCGCGTTGCCAACGAGGTGAAGCCTGAGTTCTGGCTGATGGGCGAGGTCATCCACGGCGACTACAGCCGTTGGGCCAACCCCGAGATGCTCCACTCCGTCACCAACTACGAACTGCATAAGGGTCTGTGGAGCGGCCACAACGACCACAACTATTTCGAGATCGCCCATACCATGCGGCGTCTGCAGGGCCTCTGCCACGATACCCGGCTCTATAACTTCTCGGATAACCACGATGTGGAGCGGCTGCCCAACAAACTGCGCAACCGCGACCACATCCGGCATATTGCTCTTCTAGTATATACGCTTTGGGGCATTCCGTCCATCTATTATGGCTCGGAATTTGGCATCGAGGGCAAAAAAGAGTGGGGCAGCGACTGGCCGCTCCGCCCCTGCCTCGAGCTGGCCGACTACACCGACGCCGAGAAGACGAACCCTGTCACCAGCATCTATGCCGCACTGGGCAGGCTGAAAGCGGAGTGTCCCGAGCTGAGCTGGGGCGAGTTCAAGGAGCTGACGCTGACCACCCAGAGCTACGCCTACGCCCGGGTGCTGGACGGCAAGGCTGTCGTGGCGGTGTACAATAACGGCGACAGCCCGGTCTCGATGGAATTCCAGCTGCCGGTGGAGGCTTCGGGTGTCGAAGACCTGCTGGCCGACTGTGTGGGCAGTCAGCCCATCCTGACGCAGGTGGAGTGGGGTAAGCTGAAAGTCCAGCTGCCCTCCAACTACGCCACCCTGCTGCGGCTGGTAGGATAAAAAGGGGGAGTGCGGAAGATGAATGCTGCGCAGCGCAGAAAAGTGATCTTAGAGCGGCTGACGGAGGCCGATGCGCCGCTGAGTGCCAGTGTACTGGCCGGGGAACTGGGGGTCTCGCGGCAGATCGTGGTGGGTGACGTGGCCCTGCTGCGGGCGTCGGGAACGCAGATCGACGCAACGCCCCGGGGCTATCAGCTCCACCCGGCGGCGCGGGGCTATACGGGCATCCTCGCCTGTGTCCACAGCACCGCAGACCAGATGCGGGAGGAGCTGTATACCGTGGTGGACCAGGGCGGCATCGTGGTGGATGTGGCCGTGGAGAACCCGCTTTACGGCGAGCTGCGCGGCAACCTCAATCTCGCCAGCCGGTACGACGTGGACCATTTTATCCAGCAGGCGGCGGATACGCCCGAGTGCCTGCTGAGCCGGATGACCGGCGGTGTGCATCTGCACACCCTGAGCTGCCCCACGCCGGAGGCGTTCCGCCGCATCGAAGCGGCACTGGACGCCAAGGGCCTGCTCTATAAAAAAGAAGAATAAGGACACTGCTTTCATTGTAAAAAATCCACGGGGTCTTGTCCATCGACGAAAGACGAAAACCGTTGGATAATCAACTAAAACACGGAAGAGGTGGATTTTGTGGACATCCGTATCGCCCGTACCGACCGCGCCATCGAACAGGCTTTCATGGAACTGCGGGAGAAGAACCCTCTGGAAAAAATCAAGATAAAAGATCTATGTGCGATGGCCTGCATCAACAAATCGACGTTCTATGCCCACTATGAGGACATCTACGCACTGGCCAACGCGCTGGAAAACAAGCTTATCGAGTCTATCCTGGCCAGCGTACCCCGCACCAACGACAGCGTGGCACTGCATCAGGCAGAGACGCTGACGCGGGAGCTGTTCCATGCCTTCATGCAGAACCAGCGGGCCGTGAACATCCTCTTTTCGGGCAGTCGGCAGGGCATCTTCGCCAACAGCATCGAGAAGGGGCTGCGCCAGCGCTTTGAGGAAGCTGACCCGACCTTCGCGGCTGATTTGAACCGGGGCATCCTGCTCTCGTTCTGCGTGCAGGGCTGTTTCTACGCCTTTGCCAACAACAGCAGCCGGATGGACGAGAGCAAGCTGGTGGAGCTGCTGGGAGCCATCGCCAAGGCGGCGCAGAACATCGAGTTTTAAGAAGCAAAAAATGGCTCCGGCAGATGCCGGAGCCATTTTTTACGATGCCAAGTTATTTAGAGTAAAGCTCAATGATATTCAGCAGGATCTCGGTGGCCTTGTCCATCCGCTCGACGGTGGTGCATTCGCAGACGCCGTGGAAGTTGAAGCCGCCGGTGCCGAGGTTGGGGCAGGGCAGACCCTTCCAGCTCAGGACAGCGCCGTCAGTGCCGCCGCGGACGGGGATCTCCTCCGGGGTCAGACCGGCTTTCTCGATGGCCTTGCGGGCCGTCTCCACAAGGTGGAAGTGGGGCTTGATCTTCTCCAGCATATTGCGGTAGCTGTCCTTGATCTCGACTTCCACCGTGCCGGGGCCGTACTTGCCGTTGAGGTAGCAGGCGATGTGGAGAAGGTTGTCCTTCTTGAACTGCAGCTTGCTGGCGTCGTGGTCGCGGAGGATGTAGCCCAGCTTTGCCTCGGTGACGTCGCCGTACATCTGGCACAGGTGGTAGAAGCCCTGATAGCCCTCGGTGGTCTCGGGGCGGGCCATGACGGGCAGGGCCATGTGGAATTCCATTGCCACGTTGGAGGCGTTGATCATGGCATCCTTGGCGCTGCCGGGGTGGACGGAGAAGCCGTGGATGGTGACAGTGGCAGATGCGGCGTTGAAATTCTCGTACTCGATGCCGCCCACGTCGCCGCCATCGACGGTGTAGGCGAAATCTGCGCCGAAGCCCGGGATGTCGAAGAGAGAAGCGCCCTCGCCGATCTCCTCATCGGGGGTAAAGGCGATGCAGAGCTTGCCGTGGGGCAGCTTCTTTTTGATAAGGGTCTCGGCGGCGGTCAGGATCTCAGCGACGCCGGATTTATCGTCAGCGCCCAGCAGGGTGGTGCCGTCGGTGGTGATGAGGGTCTCGCCCTTCAGCTCCTTCAGGAAGGGGAAGGTGGAGGTCTTCATGACCATGCCGGTGCCGGGCAGGGTGACGTCGCCGCCGTCGTAGTTCTCGTGGAGGATGGGCTTGACGTTCTCGCCGGGAGCGTCGGGGGCAGTGTCCATGTGGGCGATGAGACCCAGTGCGGGCTTCTTCTCGCAGCCCTTGGTGGCGGGGATGCTGCCGTAGACATAGCAGTGCTCGTCCACAAAGGCGTCCTCAATGCCGATGGACTTCATCTCTTCCACCAGCAGGTGGGCGAGGTCAAATTCCCGTGCGGCAGAAGGATGGGTGCCGGACTCGGGGTCCGAGGTGGTGTATACTTTGGCATATTTCAGCAGTCGCTCGTAAGCACGCATAAGTAAGGCTCCTTTGCTTTTTTCTTTATGATACCCTTTTTGAGGGCTTTTTACAAGGGGAGAGTGCTCTTCCATTAAGCTGAGTTCTCTTTTGCGTGCCAAAAGAGAACCAGAAATGGTTCGCGCGCCTGTGCGCGGGGTTAGAGCGCTTTTACGCTGGGCTAAGTTCTCTTTTGCGCACCAAAAGAGAACCAGAAAAGTGCCCGCTACTTTCGAGGCGCGGGAGGCACGAATCAAGGGCTGCTCGCCCTTGATAATCCCGGAGAGGTGGGCTCCAACTCAAAATGCTGGAGATTCGTGCATTCGCACGAAGATCTCTTAACCGCATTTTGAGCCTCCGCCGATTTACGGCTTCGCCGAAGATTTCAGGCTTTCGCTGAACTTTACCGTCAGCAGAGAGGTAATACCAGCTGCGGAGCAGCAAATCGGAGAAGTGAGAAAAATGCGTTTAGCGAAGCGGCTAGCATTTTTCCACTTCGACTTCCCCTTCGGGGTCTGAAAGGGGCGAGCAGCCCCTTTCTCGTGGATCCAGCGCGTCGAAATCGCTGGTGGTTTTCTGGTTCTCTTTTGACATCAAAAGAGAACAATCAGCCTTAATGAAAAAGCGCTCTGGCCCGCGCGGAGCGCAAAGCCATTTGACCGAAAGAGAAAACTGCCCCGCGCCACCGGCGCGCGACGCCGTCAATCAGTAACGACCATCATCTCCGCGTTCTCCTCAATGGAGTAATTTGCAAAATACCCCTCTTCCAGCGGGATCCACCGCTCCACAAAATTAGAATACCGCTCCCCCTCCCGTCTGCGGAGCCGCCGGGCCTGCTCATCGGGAGAGCAGGTGACGAATATTCTTATATCATAATAGGGTGCAAGGCTGGGGTGATGGCTGTAGCTTCCCTCCACGATGACCAGCGGCGCAGGGCCGAGGAGATGCGGCTGCAGATAGGCACCTTCGCGGCAGGAGTAGGCCTGGTAGGAGAATGCCTGCCCTGCCCGGGCGGGAGCGACGACCTCATCCCGCAGGCGCTGGATGTCCATGTTGGCGCAGGGAATCTTCTCCCAGCCCGTGACTCGTCGGGATGGCGGGAGATAGAAGTCGTCGGTGTGGACGGTGATGCTTTGAGGAAAACGCTCTGCCAGCTGTGCGGCCAGCGTCGTTTTGCCGCTGCCGCAGCGGCCATCCAGTGCGACGAGGACGGCAGGCTGTCGGGCCAGACGGTCGGTGATGGCCGAGGCCAGCTCTTCGGGTGAGATAAGATGCATGGGGATACCATTCCTTTATATCAGCTTTGGCTCAGTATAGCACGGCAGAGAAAATGGAGCAAATATTTTTGCAAAAAGGTGTTGACACAGAGCCGGACCTATGGTAAGATAATGCCACGTTAGAAATAACTAACCAAGAAGCGGAAGAAGCTCGAGAGGGGCAGGCTGCCGCATTCTTTTTGGAATTCTGGTTAGTTTTTTCTAACTACATCTTCTGCATAAGCACCACACGGCAGGAGACAATAGTGGAAAACGGGCAGGGAGGCCAAAGACATGGAACGCAACTTTGAGACAGTCATGATCGAACAGTGCGCCCCGGTGCTGGCCAGCTTAAAGCCTGCGGGACTTTTCCGCTACGAGACGAGCGACTGCGCCGACCTTGCCCGCCGCGTCCGCAGCTGGAACGAACAGCTGGGCGAAAAGGGCCTCTGCGTCCGCGTCCTCAAGGGCTGTGTGCGGACCCACCGGTATCTGGTGTACGTCTACCGCGAGAGCAAGCTCCGCGCTGTGCTGGCCCAGCCGCAGGTGCGGGATTTCCTGTGCAAGGAAGGCTACACTCTGCCTGAGCAGTCGGACGATTACGCGCCGCTTGTGCGGCAGCTGTCCCGCCGGCTCTGCTGCGAGGCCGATTTTCCCCATGAGATCGGCGTATTTCTGGGCTATCCGCTTTACGATGTGGTGGGCTTTATCGAAAATGCGGGCCGCAACTTCACCTGCTGCGGCTGCTGGAAAGCCTATGGTGACCCCAGTGCCGCCCAGCGGCATTTTGCTCAGCTGAACAAGTGTACGGCAGTGTATCTCCGTCTGTTCCGCAGCGGAACGCCCATCCAGCGTCTGGCTGTCGCAGCCTGACGCCCCTGAATTTTGACATTCTCTTCCCAATACTCTCTTTTTATCCTGGCGCCCGCCAGAGCGAAACCACGCACTGGCGGGAAGAATCCTCCTTTTGACACGCGGCCGCTCGTTGCAGAATACCCCCTGCACCGGGCGGCTGTGTCATTTGCGGGGAGTGTAAAAGAGAAAAGTCGTAAATATGTGCAAACAAAGTTAGCATATAGAAACTGTAAAAATCTTCTTGAAATAAGGGAAGAAAATTTGTTTGTTCATACAAACTAACTTTTTTGAGCCGGAAAATGGTTGACAATGCGGGTTAGTAAGTATAAACTATCTGTGCTGATAGTTGCGACTGACTAACTGCCGTAGCTTTTCGGAGGGGGACGCGGGCATGAGCGAGCGCGTTGCGGCGTCTGGCTGGTGCGACCATCCCCGAGGACGAAAAAAGCGAACTGAAAAGCTCCCCGCAGAATGGGGAGCACGAATGGGAGTGGAACAATTATGATGCCTTTGACTATGGCAAAAGCAGGCGATACCGTCACCATCCAGAAGATCACCGGCAAGGATGAAGTGCGTCTGCATCTGGCAGAGCTTGGTTTCGTGGTGGGCAGTCAGGTGACTGTCGTCAATGAGATCGCAGGCAACCTCATCGTTCAGGTCAAGGAGAGCCGTCTGGCCCTCGACAAGACGATGGCAAACCGCATTATGGTTGGCTGAGCAGCGGCAAAACGCTGTTTGGGAGACGCTCCGAAACTGGATAGTCTCTGAATAGAAAGACAAGTAGAGGAGGATTTTTATGAAGACTCTGAAAGACGTTAAGGTTGGCGAGACTGCCACCGTGGCGCGCCTGCACGGCGAAGGCCCGGTGAAGCGCCGCATCATGGACATGGGCATCACCAAGGGTGTGGAGATCTACGTCCGCAAGGTCGCCCCTTTGGGCGACCCGATGGAGCTGACTGTGCGCAACTACGAGCTGAGCGTGCGCAAGGCCGACGCCGAAATGATCGAAGTCGTTTGATCGTAACGAGAGGAAAGGAGTTGCAATGAGCATTAAAATTGCACTGGCCGGCAACCCGAACTGTGGTAAGACTACCCTGTTCAACAATCTGACCGGCTCTAATCAGTACGTCGGCAACTGGCCCGGCGTTACCGTCGAGAAGAAGGAAGGCAAGCTGAAGGGCGAGAAGGATGTCATCATCCAGGACCTGCCCGGTATCTACTCCCTGTCTCCGTACACTCTGGAAGAGGTCGTCTCCCGTACTTATCTGGTCAAGGAGAAGCCCGATGCCATCCTGAACATCATTGATGGCACCAACATCGAGCGCAACCTGTACCTGACCACTCAGCTCATCGAGCTGGGTATCCCCGTGGTCATGGCTGTCAACATGATCGACCTCGTCCGCAAGAACGGCGATAAGATCGACCTGAAGAAGCTGAGCGCCGAGCTGGGCTGTCAGGCTGTTGAGATCAGCGCACTGAAGGGCGAAGGCACCGAGGCTGCTGCAAAGGCTGCGATGGCTGCGGCAAAGGCTGGAAAGGGCGGCGAGCTGCCCCACGTCTTCACCGGCAGCGTTGAGCACGCCATCGCTCACATCGAGGAGTCCATCCAGGGCAAAGTCGATAACCGCTTCCTGCGCTGGTACGCCGTCAAGCTGTTCGAGCGCGACGACAAGGTCATGGATGAGCTGAAGCTCTCCTCCGACCTGATCGCTCATATCGACCAGCACATCAAGGACTGCGAGGCTGAGATGGACGATGACGCCGAGAGCATCATCACCAACCAGCGTTACGCATACATCAACGGTGTCGTCGATAAGGCTGTCAAGAAGAAGGCCCGCGTCGAGCACCTGACCGTTTCCGATAAGGTCGATCAGATCGTCACCAACCGTGTGCTGGCTCTGCCCATCTTCGCAGTGGTCATGTACCTGATGTACTCCCTGTCCATGGGTACTTCCATTGCCGACGGCGGCTGGGCCATCGGCACCTTCGCCACCGACTGGACCAACGACGTCCTGTTCGGCGAGATCGTCCCCAATGCGCTGGGCGGCTTCCTCGAGGGCATCGGCGTGGCAGGCTGGCTGTACGGCCTGATCATGGACGGCATCGTCGCCGGTGTCGGCGCGGTCCTGGGCTTCGTTCCCCAGATGCTGGTCCTGTTCTTCCTGCTGTCCATCCTGGAGGACATCGGCTATATGTCCCGTGTCGCCTTCATCATGGACCGTATCTTCCGTAAGTTCGGCCTGTCCGGCAAGAGCTTCATTCCCGTGCTGGTCGGCACTGGCTGCGGCGTCCCGGGCGTCATGGCTTCCCGTACCATCGAGAATGAGCGCGACCGCCGTATGACCATCATGACCACCTGCTTCATCCCCTGCGGCGCTAAGATGCCCATCATCGGCCTCATCGCAGGTGCTCTGTTCGGCGGTTCTTCTCTGGTGGCTGTCTCCGCTTACTTCATCGGCATGGCTGCCATCATCTGCTCTGGTATCATCCTGAAGAAGACCAAGCTCTTCGCAGGTGACCCCGCTCCCTTTGTTATGGAGCTGCCCGCATACCACATCCCCGCTTGGGGCAACGTCTTCCGTGCTACCTGGGAGCGCGGCTGGTCCTTCATCAAGCGTGCTGGTTCCGTCATTCTGCTGGCAACCGTCGCCATCTGGTTCCTGCAGGGCTTCGGCTTCGAGAATGGCGCCTTTGGCATGGTGGAGGATCAGGACAACTCTGTGCTGGCAGCGATCGCCACCAAGATCGCATGGATCTTTGCACCTCTGGGCTTTGGCAACTGGAAAGCTACCGTCGCTTCCGTGTCCGGCCTGATCGCCAAGGAGAACGTCGTTGGTACCTTCGGCGTCCTGTACCACTTCGGCGGCGAGGAGCTGTCTGAGAACGGCGACGAGATCTGGAGCCTCGTTGCTGCTGATTACACCGCTCTGAGCGCTTATGCATTCATGATCTTCAACCTGCTGTGCGCTCCCTGCTTCGCTGCCATGGGCGCTATCAAGCGTGAGATGAACAACGGCAAGTGGACTGGTATCGCCATCGGTTATATGTGCCTGCTGGCTTACTGCTCCGCTCTGGTCGTGTACCAGCTGGGCGGCCTCATCACCGGTGAGGTGGGCTTCAACTTCTTCACCGTCGTGGCCGTGGTCATCGTCGCTGCCTTCCTGTATCTGATGTTCCGTCCCAACAAGTACGTGAACGACAACGAGGTCAAGATCGACGTTTCCAAGATTAAGTAAAAAAACTTCTCAAAACGCGCTGAAAGGAGTGCATTGTTATGATGGAGTTTCTGGCTGCGAATTTCAATCTGCCGACGATCATCGTCGGAGCTATCGTGTTTGGCGGTGTGGGTTGGATCACCTGGCACTCTCATAAGCACGGCGGCTGCAGTGGATGCAGCGGCGGCTGCGACTGCGGCGGAAGCTGCAGCAGCTGCAATGGCGACTGCCACTGAGCAATAATGGAAGAGAAGGGGGCGCGGGTCAAGGCTTTGGCCCGCGCCCCTTTTGTGAACCAAGAGTTTGTGTGATATAACGAAAAGAGAGTGATACGAGATGGAACTGACGCCAGCACACCTGCGGTACCTGCTCGCGATCTATGAGGTCTCGCAGACCCATCTTGACATCAGCTCCCGCAGCATCGCCGAGAAGCTGGGCGTGACCAAACCCTCGGTGGTGCGGGTGCTGAACCTGCTGATGGAGCGGGGGATGATCGTCAAGGAGTATTACGGCAAGATCTACCTCACCGACCGGGGCATCTTTGTGGCCCGGGAGGTCAAAAAGCAGCTGGACGAAGTGCTCGCGCACTTCCCTCCGGTGGAGGAAGAGCTGACCGATGAGGAGCGGCTCACCGCCGCCCTCGCCCTGACGGCGGCCCTGCCGGAACGGGTGTTCACCGGCCGGTACGACCAGCTGATGGGCGCAGAGGAAGCGCCCTCTGCCGCAGGCTGATGCCTTGAAAAGCAAAAGAACCGGACTCCGCGGAGTCCGGTTCTTTTCGTATGCGGGTCCTCAGACCAGATAGCCCTCGAAGCAGTGGAGGTCTTCGGTCTTGACGATGCCTTCGAGATAAAGGCCGTCTTCGCGGTACTCCTCGAGCTGGACGCTGCCGCGCTCCCGCATGGGGGCGGCGAGGCCCAGCTTATCGTAGGGCAGGAGAACGCGGATGGTGTGGACGCGGTCGCTGAGGGTCTCGTCCAGCTTGGCCAGCAGCTTGTCGAGGCCGTAGCCGGTCTTGGCGCTGGTGAGCAGGATGTCGGGGTCGAAGCTCAGCGCGCCGGGCTTGTCGCACTTGTTGTAGACGGTCAGGCGGGGGATGTCGGCGCAGTCGAGGCCGTCCAACACTTCGTCGGTGACGGCCAGCTGCTCCTCCCGCTGCTCATCGCCGGCGTCGGCCACCCGGACGATGACGTCCGACCATGCGGCCTCTTCCAGCGTGGATTTGAATGCGTCCACCAGATTGTGGGGCAGACGGGAGACGAAGCCGACGGTGTCCACCAGCAGCACGGCCATGCCGCTGGGCAGGACGAGCTTCCGGCTGGTGGGGTCGAGGGTGGCAAAGAGCATATCGGCCTCGGCGACGCTGGGGCCGCAGAGAGCGTTCATCAGGCTGGATTTGCCCACGTTGGTGTAGCCCACGAGGCTGACCACCGGCATTCCGGTCTTGGCGCGGGCTTTCCGGCTCTCGCCCCGGCGCTTTTCCATCTCGGCCAGCTTCTCAGCCAGTGCGTCGATGCGGGCGTGGACGTGGCGGCGGTCAAGCTCGAGCTTCGTTTCACCGGCACCACGGCGGGCGCCGCCGCCGCCGCCACCGCCGCCGCCCTGACGGCTCAGGCTTTCGCCCATGCCCTGCAGGCGGGGCAGACGGTAACGCAGGAGGGCCAGCTCGGTCTGCAGCTTGCCTTCGTTGGTCACGGCACGGCTGCGGAAGATCTCGAGGATGAGCATGGTGCGGTCGATGACCTCGAGGCCGCCGAGGGCCGTGGAGATGTTGCGGATCTGGCTGCCGGTCAGCTCACCGTCGAAGACGGCGCACTCGGCCCCCAGCTCTGCTGCGGCCGCAGCGGCTTCTTCCAGCTTGCCGCTGCCCAGCACGATGCCGGTCTCAGGGGTCTGGCGCTTCTGGGTGACTTCGGCCACGGCCTCCATGTGGTTGGCCTCGCACAGAGCAGCCAGCTCGGCAAGGCTGCGCTCGCAGTCCCACAGGCCCTGGTCGAGGGCGAGAAGGATGACCTTCGTCGGGGGAGTTTCGACTAAAATATCGTAAAGTTCGCTCAAAATGATTCCTTTCTGTTATTCGTTTGGAGAATATAGCGATTCGTAGTGTTCTCGCGTCAGGGCATAGCACTTGCAGGGTATCGCTGTACCGTCGAATTTATGGTAGACGGCCTCGTGGTCGTAGACAAAGCCTGCTTTCATCATGACTTTGCCGCTGGCGGGGTTCTCCACGGCGTGGGAGCAGGCAAGCCAATTACTGTCTGTATTTTTGAACCAGTATTCTACCAGAGCGTTCAGAGCCTCGGTGGTGCAGCCTTTGCCCCACCATGCTCTGCCGATGCAGTAGCCCACCTCCCACACGCCGTTGCTGTGGTCAAAGCCGGGCCAGGGGTCCCGCTCCGGCTCTACACTGGAGGAGGTAAAGATGCTGATGGAGCCAAACACCTGGCCGGTGGCCTTTTCCACGATGGCCCACTGGTAGTAGTCCTCGTTGGGATAGAGCAGCGCCCATGCGCTCAGAAGCTCCTGCGTCTCAGCCACATCCTTGTGCGGTGTCCAGCGCAGCCAGCGGGTGACCTCCGGGTCGTTGGCCCAGTTCGCGTACATCATCGGGGCATCCGACGGCATAAGGCGGCGCAGAAGCAGCCGCGGCGTTTCGATTTCCTGTGTGCCGGCGTGGCGCATGATAGATTCCTCCCAACCATTGTAGATATGCATAGAATAGCACAAAACCGGCTTCGGCGCAAGCAAAATGGGCTGCTTCGGGGCAAAAATGCTTGACAAGTGCGCAAACTTCATTAAACTGAAGATGACTGCATAAAAATTCTCCCCGGCAAAGGGCCGGGGAGAATGCTCATGTTGGAAGAACATCCGCCCGCAGGATAGCCTGCCAGTCGCTGTGACCATATAGGAAGCGGAGGATGTGGACGGTCTGGGTGGAAGAGTCGATCCTATAGAACAGAAGATAATTCTGCACAGGGACAAAATGGAGCTGATGAGAGGCAAGAAGCGGCTCGTCGATCACCGGAAAGCGTCCGGGAAATGTTTCGAGCGAGTCGATGCTTGCAAGTGCATTCGCCAGCATCCGGTGAGCAGCCAGCGGATTTTGCAGTTGGTGAGCAATATAGTTTGCGGCAGAGTGCAGGTCGTGCTCGGCGGCGTGAGAGACATGAATCTTGTAGTTCATTCAAGCCCCCATTGCTTCGACAGCTCTTTGCGGACATCTTCCCAGGGGCGCGTTCTTCCCGCCGCCACGTCATCCAGACCTTCCTGCAATTTCGCATACAAATCGAACCGGGCGGTCAGGGCCTCGTAGGTCTCGATGCTCATCACGGCAAGGTCACCTTTGCCGTTTTTGGTGATGAACACCGGCTCGGCGTAGTCGTGGCAGAAGGTGGAGATCTCATTGTAGTTGTTGCGCAGGTCTGCGCTGGAACGAATCTTGGGCATCCAAAAGCACCTCACTTTCATACAAAAATTATACCTGAATTTCTTTATAAAATCAAGGAAAATAAAAAAGGAGAACCCTTCTATGACGGACATCCGAGAGTATCTTGCCCACAAGCCGCTTTTGTTCGACGGCGGCATGGGTACCTATTATAAAGCGGCACCGGGCGCGGACTGCGAAATGGCCAACCTCACCGACCCCGAGGGCGTGAAGAAGGTCCATGCGGAATATCTGGCCGCAGGTGCGCAGGCCATCAAGACCAACACCTTCGGTCTGCCCCGGATGGCGGCGGCACAGATGCCGGGCTGGGAAGAGCTGGCCGAGGCGGGCTGGAAGCTGGCCTGTGATGCCGCTGCTGAGAAGGATGCCGCCGTCTTTGCTGACCTCGGCCCTGCCCCGGACACCGAAGCTGCCCCGGCCAGCAGCGCCTACGGCCTTGTGGCGCAGCAGTTCGCCGCACTGGGCGCAAAGAACTTTCTGTTCGAGACGCTCAGCTCCGATGTGGGCATTGTGGAGGCGGTAAAGGCACTGCGTGTGGCCGTGCCGGATGCCTTTGTCATGGTGTCCTTCGCGGTGCTGCCGGACGGCTACACCCGCGAGGGCCTGCTGTTCCGCGACCTGCTGCACCGGATGGAGCAGAGCGGCGTGGTGGACGCCGTGGGCCTGAACTGTGTCTCGGCCCCCGGCGCGATGAAGAAACTGGTGCAGAGCCTTGGCGAGACGCTGCTGCCCCTGTCGGTGATGCCCAACGCGGGCTATCCGGTGGTCACCCGGGCGCGGGTGCTGTATCAGGGCAAGCCTGCGTATTTTGCCCGGGAGATGGGGCAGATCGCCGCTGCGGGCGTCCGTATTTTGGGCGGCTGCTGCGGTACGACGCCCGCCCACATCGCGGCCCTGCGTGCAGAGCTGAATGCCATGCCCCAGCGGACCGAAGCCGCTCCGGCAGCGAAGCTTTCCACCGGGACTGCACCGGCGGTGGAAAAAGATGATGCCTTCCTGCGGAAATTGAACGCAGGTGAGAAGGTCATCGCCATTGAACTGGATTCGCCCCGGGTGGCCGACCTGAGCGGCTATCTGGACGGCGCACGGCGGCTGCAGGCCGCAGGCGCTGACCTGCTGACCATCGCCGACTGCCCCATCGCGCAGGCCCGGATGGATTCCTCCCTCGTGGCCTGCCGGGTACACCGGGAACTGGGAATGTGTGCTCTGCCCCACATGACCTGCCGCGACCGCAACCTCAACGCCACCAAGGCCCTTCTGCTGGGCCTTTACGCCGAGGGCGTGCGGGAGGTGCTGGCCATCACCGGCGACCCCATCCCCACCGCAGAGCGGGACGAGGTGAAGAATGTCTACCAGTTCAACTCCCGCAAGCTGGCCCAGTACATCGTCTCGCTGGCCGGGGAGGGCCGGGAGATGCCCTCGGCCATGACCGTCTTTGGTGCGCTGAATCTCAACGCCCGGAACTTTGACGTGGAGCTGCGCCGGGCTGTGGAAAAGCTGGAAAACGGGATGTCGGGCTTCCTGACCCAGCCGGTGCTGTCGGCACAGGCGGTGGAAAACCTCCGCAAGGCCCGTCAGACACTGGGTGAACGGGCTAAAATTCTGGCCGGCATCATGCCCGTGGTCAGCCAGCGGAACGCCATCTTCATGGAGAACGAGATCAACGGCATCCATGTGGAGGAGGACATCATCCAGCGCTTCGCGGGCCTCGACCGGGAGCAGGGCGAGGCGCTGGGCCTTGAGGTGTCGATGCAGATGGCCCGGGAGGCTCTGCCCTACGCCGACGGCTTCTATCTCATGACCCCCTTCAACCGTGTGGCCCTGATGGAGCGGCTCATTGCCCGTCTGAAAACGGAGCTTCTGGACGCGGAAGGGTGAGAAGAAAAAATCTGCCTGACGCAGGGAGCGAAGGCCCCGCACAAGGATGTGAAAATTTTGTTCCGATGAAAAAGAGATTGACAAAACGCACAAAAAACGCTATATTCTTTTTATAAATGCAAGGAAAAAGAGTGTGCGTCGTTTTCGCCATCCAGAGAGCCGGGGGCTGCTGAAAACCCGGTATGGCGGTGCGGCGTGCTGTCGCTTTTGAGCAGAGGCGGGGAAACAGGAGTAGTCGCCTCCGGGTCTGCCCCACGTTATCGGGGCATCAAGGGGCATGCGGCAGAAAGCCGTGTGCAATTTGGGTGGTACCGCGGTTATATTACAGCCGTCCCATGGAACGCTCCGTGGGGCGGCTTTTTTCGTCCCACTTCACAAACCTTCTGGGAGGATACTATGAAAGAACTCGCAAAACAGTATGATCCGAGCCAGGTGGAAGACCGCATCTACCAGTTCTGGCTGGATGGCGGCTACTTCCACACCAAGGCCGACCCCGACAAGAAACCCTACACCATCGTGATGCCCCCTCCGAATGTCACCGGCCAGCTCCACATGGGCCACGCCGTGGACAACACCATGCAGGACATCCTCATCCGCACCAAGCGGATGCAGGGCTATGCCGCCCTGTGGGTGCCTGGCACGGACCACGCTTCCATCGCTACGGAGGCCAAGGTCGTGGAGGCCATGCGTGCTGAGGGCCTGACCAAGGAAATGGTGGGCCGCGACGGCTTCTTGGAGCGCGCCTGGGCCTGGAAGACCAAATACGGCAACCGCATCGTCAGCCAGCTCAAGAAGCTGGGCAGCAGCTGCGACTGGGAGCGCGAGCGCTTCACCATGGACGAGGGCTGCTCTGAGGCTGTCAAGGAAGTTTTTGTCCGCCTGTACGACAAGGGCCTTATCTACCGCGGCAACCGCATGGTCAACTGGTGCCCCCACTGCAACACCTCCATTTCCGACGCCGAGGTGGAGTATGAGGAAAAGGACGGCAGCTTCTGGCACCTGCTCTACCCGGTCAAGGAGACCGGCGAGATGCTGGAACTGGCTACCACCCGTCCCGAGACCATGCTGGGCGATACCGCTGTTGCCATCAACGGCGATGACCCCCGCTATGCTCATCTGCACGGCTGCCATGTCATCCTGCCCCTGCTGAACAAGGAGATCCCCATCGTCTGCGACGAGCACGCCGACATGACCAAGGGTACCGGTGTCGTGAAGATCACCCCGGCCCACGACCCCAACGACTTTGAGGTCGGCCTGCGCCATGACCTGCCCATCGTCCGCGTCTTCACCTACGACGGCCACATGACCGGCGCTGCCGATAAGGCTGCTGCCGATGCTCTGTTTGCTGCAGGCAAGAACACCGTCAACGAGCCTCATGTGCTGGACTGCGGCAAGTATGCCGGCATGACCACCCTCGAGGCCCGCAAGGCCATCCTCGCTGACCTGAAGGAGGGCGGCTTCCTGAAGGAGATCGAGCCTCTGAAGCACGAAGTCGGCACCTGCTACCGCTGCCACTCCACCATCGAGCCCATGGTGTCCAAGCAGTGGTTCGTCAAGATGGAGCCTCTGGCCAAGCCCGCCATCGAGAGCGTGGAGAAGGGCGACATCAAGTTCGTGCCGGAGCGCTTCACCAAGAACTATATGAACTGGATGAAGAACACCCGCGACTGGTGCATCAGCCGCCAGCTGTGGTGGGGCCACCAGATCCCGGCCTGGTACTGCGACGACTGCGGCGAGACTGTGGTCGCCAAGAGCGCACCCTGCACCTGCCCCAAGTGCGGCGGCACCAGGCTCACCCAGGACCCCGATACCCTCGACACCTGGTTCTCTTCCGCTCTGTGGCCCTTCAGCACTCTGGGCTGGCCCAATGAGGAGAGCGAAGACCTCAAGTATTTCTATCCCACCAACACCCTCGTCACCGGCTACGACATCATCGGCTTCTGGGTCAGCCGCATGATCTTCTCCGGTCTGGCTTACACCGGCAAGGCTCCCTTCGACACCGTCTGCATCCACGGCATCGTCCGCGACAGCCAGGGCCGCAAGATGTCCAAATCCTTGGGCAACGGCATCGACCCGCTGGAAGTCATCGCCCAGTACGGCGCTGACGCCCTGCGCTTCATGCTGGTGGACGGCTCTACCCCGGGCAATGACATGCGCTACAGCGAGAAGAAGGTGGAGGCTGCCCGCAACTTTGCAAACAAGCTGTGGAACGCTACCCGTTTCGTGCTGATGAACCTGCCCGAGGACTTCCAGCCCGGCCTGCCCAGCGAGGAGAAGCTGGACATGAGCGATAAGTGGGTGCTGACCAAGCTGAATCAGGTGGCCGGCGCCATGAGCGACAACCTCGACCACTACGAGATGGGTCTGGCCGCTGCCAAGATCAACAGCTTTATCTGGGACGTCTACTGCGACTGGTTCATCGAAATCGCAAAGCCCCGCCTGAACTCCGGCGACGCCGAGCAGGCCGACACTGCCCGCCGCGTGCTGGTGTATGTGCTGGATAAGGCCCTCAAGCTGCTGCACCCCTTCATGCCCTTCATCACCGAGGAGCTGTATCAGGCTCTGCCCGGCTCTGCCGAGACCATCATGACCCAGAGCTGGCCCACCTTCGATGAAGCTCACAACTGGGCCGACGAAGAGGAAGCTTTCGAGAAGGTGATGGACTACATCAAGGCTGTGCGTACCATGCGCACCGAGATGAACGTCCACCCCGCCAAGAAGACCAGCATGATCATCGAGACGGCTGACCCGGCTCCCTTCCAGAGCGCCGAGGTCTATCTGGCAAAGTTCGCCTTCGCCACCGATGTGACCTTCACCGGAAAGTATGAGGGCAGCACCGACGGCATGGTGCAGGTGTCCACCCACGCCGCCCGCGGCTTCATCCCCATGATGGAGCTCATCGACCGCGACAAGGAGCTGGCCCGTCTGAACAAGGAAAAGGCCAAGGCCGAGAAGGAACTGGCCATGTTCGAGAACCAGCTCAACAACCCCAAGTTCGTCGAGCGCGCTCCCGCTGCTCTGGTGGAGGACATCCGCAATAAGCACGCCAAGAGCCAGGACAAGCTTGCCAACATTGAGCAGAGCATCAAGGCTCTGGGCTGATGCGGGAAACGGGTCCTGATATGCAAAAAACGTCTCCCTGGCTCATTGCGGCGCGAGTCATCTTTACCTTTGCGCTTATCGCCTGCATCGTATTCATCTTCTCCAACTCCATGCAGATCGGTGACGTCTCGGAAACGGCAAGCGGACGAGTATTGCTTCTGATGAAAAAGGTGTTCACCCGTCTGGGAATGCCCGGCGCGGCGAACCATCTGACAGACCACATCGTGCGCAAGCTGGCACATTTCTGCGAGTATGCGCTGGAAGGCTTCCTGCTCACTCTCTGCCTGCGGGTCTACACCCGGCACTTTTTCGTTCACATCTCGTGGCCGATCCTTGGCGGTCTGCTCACGGCTCTGACGGACGAGACCATCCAGATGTTCAGCGATGGCCGGAGCAGCCAGCTCACCGACGTCTGGCTGGATCTTTCGGGCGCGATGGCCGGTATTCTGGTGGGCCTGTTCTGTCTGGCCCTGTGCAGGATGTGCTGGCTGCTCTACAAACATCGAAACGAGGATTGACGCAATGACCATCGAACAGGCAAACGAATATTTTTCTTCTCTGCCCGAGGGCTTTGCCCCGGCGGAGGAGCTGCGCGCTGCCCTGACGGCGGATGTCCAGAAGGTGCAGTTCGTCGGTGTGGCCGGCACGGCGGGCAAGACCGCTGCTGCCGGTCTGCTGGCGGCCATCCTGCGGGAGGCGGCGTTCCACGTCGGCTTCTACCGCGCCGGCTGTGAGCCGCTGTCGGCCCGCATCGCCATCGGCGGCGTGTCGGTGGACCCGGTGCTGCTTTGTCAGGTTGCCGAGGCTCTCAATGCCGCAAAGCCTCTGCCCCGTGAGGCGGCAGAGCTGGCGGCGGCGGCCCGCTGCTTTGGTGCGGCAAGCTGTAAGCTGGCAGTGGTGGAGCTGCCGGATGCCGGTCTGGCATCGGCCCTGCCCCAGATGCCGGTCTGCGCCGTCACGGCCATCGGCCCGGACGGCGTGAGCCGCTCGGTGGAGCGTCTGGCCGCGCTGGCCGCAGGCGTCATGCGGAAGGACGCCGTCTGCGTCACTGCGCCGGAGCAGCCGAAGGCTGTTCTGAGTGAGCTGGTGGTGGCGGCGGCCAAGGCCGAGTGTGAGCTCGTCGTCCCCGACGCCGAGGACATCACCTTCCTCGAGGCGGAAAAGTTCACCAGCAAGGTGGACTACGGCGGATACACCGCCCCGCTGGCCTTCCTGGGCCGTCATGCAGCGGGCAATGCCGCCGTCGCGGTCGAGCTGGCGCTGGCCCTCTGGCGCAAAGGCTTTGAGATCCCCGATGAGGCCATTCTGGCGGGTCTTGCCGCTGTGGAGAACCGCAGCAGCATCCGCGTCCTGTCCCAGAAGCCCCTCATCATCCTCGACGCCTGCCGTACTCCGCAGCAGGCTGCAGCCCTTCTGCGCGTCCTCAATATGGCGAAAGTACGCCATATGAGCGCCGTGATCGGCCTGACGGAGGAGGAAGGCGCGGAGTCGTTCCTTGCCGCACTGGAGACCGGACTGACTTCAGAAGAGCAGAAGAAGGACAAGAGCACCATGCCCGGCATGGGCGAGAACCCCTTCGACAAAGTCTTCCTCGTCGCCCCGGCCGGAACGGAAGCGGCGCTGGCAGAGCGCCTGACCGAAAAGGCACGGTATCACTTCGACGCGGTGTTCTGCCCGACGCTGGCCGAGGCCGTGGAGCAGGCGAAAGCCAACAGCCGCCGCGGCCTGCTGGTCTGCGGCAGTGAGGCCATCGCCCTCGAGGCCCTGAAACTATTTTCATAAGCATTGCACACCGTCTGAACGGTCTTTTTTGCCTGCATACTGCGTTGATTCCCCTTGCGATCCACCAAGGATTGCAGCGGAAAATCGCCTTGTCTGCGGGCAAAAATTCTCGTCATTCGGTGCACCCCGCTTACGAAATAGCTTCTGAGAAGCTGCTGGAGAACCGCTGAGCGACACCGTTCTCTAAAAAATAACCCGAAAGACCTGTACACTGAAAAGGTGTACAGGTCTTTTCTTTATGCCAGAAAAAAGGAGATGAGGATATGGCGACAGTGACCTTCAGCGCGGCAGACGATGTGCTCTACGCCTATCTGGCCGGCGAGATCGACCACGACGCGGCGCAGGGGCTTCGCATCCAGCTGGACGACGCCCTGCTCACCCGCAGCCCGCGCATTCTGGTGATGGATCTCGGCGGAGTGGGGTTCATGGATTCATCGGGCATCGGGCTGATACTGGGGCGGCAGCGCTGCGCCCGGACGCTGGGCGGCAGTCTGCGCATCCAGCACGCGCCGGAACAGCTCCGGCGGGTCTTACAGCTTGCAAGCATCCCCTGCACCGAGCCGGGCGGGGAAGTATCAGGAGGGATATAAATGAAAGCGGAAAACAGTGCAAAGATCCAATTTGATTCGCTCAGCGCCAACGAGGCTTTTGCCCGGGGCGCAGCGGCGGCCTTTCTGGCTCGGTATGACCCCACCGTACCGCAGCTGGCCGACATCAAGACGGCGGTGTCCGAGGCGGTGACCAACTGCATCGTCCACGCCTACCCGGATGCCATCGGTCCCGTGACCCTGAGCATCGCCGTCTACCCGGAGCGGCTGGTGAAGATAACAGTGACGGATAAGGGCATCGGCATCACGGACGTCGAAAAGGCCATGGAGCCTCTCTTCACCACCGGCAATCCGGAAGAGCGCTCCGGTCTGGGCTTTGCGGTGATGCAGAGCTTTATGGATAAGGTCAAAGTGTCCTCTCAGCCCGGAAAGGGGACGCGGGTGGTGCTGACCAAGCGTCTGGATGAGCGCTCTACATAATAAAGAGAAAGAGGGCGTCGCAATGGTAACGGACAAGACCCGGCGGAGCGCATTCATCGAGCAGAATCTGGGGCTGGTGCATTCCTGTGCCGGACGGTTCCGGGGGAGAGGCATTGAATACGACGACCTCTACAGCGCCGGCTGTATGGGGCTGGTAAAAGCGTATGACGGCTTTGATGAGTCGCGTGGCGTCTGTTTTTCCACCTACGCCGTGCCGGTCATCCTGGGCGAGATCAAAAAGCTGTTTCGGGACGGCGGCACCGTAAAGGTGAGCCGGTCACTCAAAGAGCTGAGCCTGCGCATCAATGCGGCCCGGGAGCATCACAGCAAGCTTTGCGGAGCAGAGCCTACTCTGTCGCAGCTGGCAGAGGAGCTGGGGGAAAGCGTGGAGAATATCACGCTGGCCATCCAGGCGGCGCAGCCTGCAGTGAGTCTGACGCCGGAGAACCGGGAAGAGGGCGACCGTCAGATGGATATTCCGGTAGAGTCGCCGGAGGAAGAGCTTGCAGATAAGATAGGACTGGCGGAGGTATTGAAGAGCCTGCCCGAAGAGGACAGGCTTATTATCCAGCTGCGTTTCTATGGGGGCAAGACCCAGAGTGATACGGCAAAACTGCTCCATACCACGCAGGTACAGATCTCACGACGGGAGCGCAAGATATTAAAGGTGATGCGGGACAGGCTGTTGGACGAATGATGGACAGAGCGGCCAAATCTAAGAGAAAAAACTGGGCAAAAGGACGAACCGCACAATAATTCAAAAAAAGTGAAAAAAGGACTTGCTTTTTGAGGGGGTCTGTGATAAAATACATTACTGTCAGGCGGACGTCTGACACAAACACCTCCGAAAAAGCGACAGGAAAAGTACGAAGGTCGATTGGTTCTCCTAAGAACTTCAAAAAATCTTCAAAAAAGTGCTTGACAATCTGGTGTTTCGGTGGTAAAATAAATAAGCTTTCAGCTGCTTGGCTGAGGCGCTACAGGACCTTGAAAATTGAACAATATCGAAAAACTTGTAA